>Ga0307477_10002712_pt1 | contig 13512 bp, 11 predicted proteins | sample atmos_gasesECM2C_FD_203316 | JGI IMG/M metagenome (GOLD analysis project Ga0307477, IMG submission 203316) | Hardwood forest soil microbial communities from Morgan-Monroe State Forest, Indiana, United States - atmos_gasesECM2C_515 | ecosystem: Environmental > Terrestrial > Soil > Temperate...
TCGCCACCTGCACCACAATATCGTAAAAACAATTCGGCCTCAGCCGCGGCAGACACGACATCTGCGCGCGACTCTCAATTTGAAACATCCCAACGGTGTCGGCTTTACACAGCGTCTCGTAAACAGTCCGGTCATACGCCGGCAAACGCGCCAGATCCACTTCCTCGCCATAATCCTCGCGAATAAGTTTCAGCGAGTCCTCGAGCACAGCCATCATGCCCAGTCCGAGCAGGTCGATTTTCACGATCCCCATGTCCGCGCAATCTTCCTTATCCCATTGCACCACCACGCGCCCCGGCATCGTTGCCGGTTCAAGCGGCACCACGGAATCAAGCTGCCCCTGGCAAACGACCATGCCGCCCGAGTGTTGCCCGAGATGACGCGGCAAATCCTGCACCATTTGGCAAAGTTCAAAAAATTTGCGGATGCGCGGGTGCGCCGGATCGAGTCCGGCGTCATGAAACTGCCGCTCGAGCGTATCGTTTGCATCCTTGTATTCCCATGCGCCCACCAAGCCAGCCAAGCGGTCGAGTGTTTCTGGATCAAATGAAAGCGCCTTCCCGATTTCACGCGCTGCCGAGCGTCCGCGATAGGTGATGACGTTCGCCGTCATGGCCGCGCCCAATTTCCCGTAACGTTCGTACACGTATTGAATGGCGCGTTCTCGCTGGTCTCCACTTGGCAAATCGAGATCAATATCCGGCCATTCGCCGCGCTCTTCGGATAAAAAGCGCTCGAAAAGCAGATCCATCCCCACTGGATCCACAGCCGTGATGCCCAGCGCGTAGCAAACCGCGCTATTCGCCGCCGAGCCGCGTCCTTGCACGAGAATATTTTTCTCTCGGCAAAAGCGCACAATGTCCCACACGATAAGGAAATACCCCGCAAGCTTGAGTTTCTCGATCAGATGGAGTTCGCGTTCGATCTGCTTTTGCGCGCGCTCATCGTCCGCTCCATAGCGCGCCACCAGGCCTTCGTGCGCGCGATTCCGCAAAAAACTCATCTCCGTCTCGCCCTCAGCCACCGGATAGCGCGGAAATTCATAGCCCAGATCGCTCATGGCGAATTGCAATCGCGACGAAAGCTCCTGCGTATTGGCAATCGCTTCAGGAAGATCGGTAAATAATTCCGTCATCTCGCTCGGTGATTTCAGATACCGCTCGGAATTGCGCGCCAGGAGTTGACCAGCATTAGCGAGGTTGCGATGGTTGCGAATGCATGTGAACACATCGAGAATGTCCCGTTGTCGCGTCTCGGCGTAGCAAACGCCATTCGTTGCCAGTAATGGCAACTTCAATTTCCGCGCGATTTCAATAGCAGCGTGATTGCGCGCTTCTTCATCGCGGCAAAAATGCCGCTGCAATTCCACGTAAACGTTCTCGCGCCCAAACAGCTCGCAAAGCCGCTGCACGCACTCCGCCCCGCGCACAATGCCTCCCTGTGCCAGCGCATACGCAAGAGGTCCCTCATCGCCTCCCGTCAAACAAATGAGTCCGCGCGCTTTTTCTGCAACTTCTTCCGGCGCAACGCTACCTTCGCCTTTTCGCGTGCGCAATTTCATCCGCGTAATCAACCGGCACAGATTTTGATAGCCCTCGCGCGACGCCACCAGCAACGGATACCGCCAGCCTTCCGCCGACGTCACCTCCGCGCCAATGTGTGCCTGAATTGGAATCTTCTTCGCTGCCAGATAAAAACGCGGCGCGCCATACACTCCGTCGCGATCAAGCACAGCCATCGCGCCCATTTCTTTTTCTTTGCAAGCGGAAGCCAGATCCTCCGGCAGCGCCGCACCTTCAAGAAAACTGAACGCCGACCGCGCGTGAAGCTCCGTGTAAGCCGCTTTGCTCATCAGTCGTACATCCCACGAACAAACCAGTTCCCGCGCGCCAAGTCGTAATAAATGCAATAAAGGCCGTGCTGTGCAGATGGCTCGCGCTCGTTTGACGAAAATAAATCCAAACGCGTAAGTGCTCCACGTTGGCGTTTCATCGAGACCGGCTGCGAAGAGGAAAGAGGAGCAGAATGCGGCGCAGGAGTTAGAACGAAACGCACGTCGATATCCCACTCATCGTGTTCCCACCCATCTTCGCGCCACCAATCTCCCGAAGTTCGCCACGGACCCGATGCCGCCACAACTTCGCCGCGCACGCCATTAAACGAAACTCGCGCCAGCCGTCCTTCGCGCATCTCGACACTCGCCGGCAAAGAAGGCCTGTAAACGCGAAACGCCATTCGAGTTCGATGAGCAGCCGCCAAAGATTTGCAATCGACACGCGCCGCCGCATTCCGCAGCGCAGCGACTGCCTTATGATTCGCGCTGTGCATTTTCGAAGGACTTTCTGCCGCAACTCGCGGTGCCAAAAACCGCCGTACCTGAAACGTATCCGGGTGATGCGTATCCGCAAGCTCAGGCGCGCCCACATTCCCTTCGCCTACCAAATTCGCAAGCCGTGCAATCGTAAGCTCGAGTCTTTCCGGATCAGGCGAACTCGGCAGAAACAATCCACCCTGCGCGAATCGTGGCCGTGCCGCTTCAGCAGCCATAAATATTTTCAGCACAGCCGTCTGCGGCGGTCCTGCCTGCAATCGCAAGCGAAGCAATTTCAGCAGCATCTTCGAATTTCGCGATGGCACCGGCAGCGTCAGAAATTTCTCGTACGTGGGCACAGCAGCCTTCCGCGCAGCACTATCATTCAGCGAGCGCACATTATTTTCAGACACCGGCTCCAGCTCGAATCGCACCCGAATCACAGACGCAGCCAGCGATCTCGCCGCAAGCCGCGCGCACAATTGGTCGAGCAGCCGCCCCAGCAGAAACGATAAAGGCTCAAGCTCCGGCACAGCATCCTCAAGCTCCATCTCCTCTTCAAAATGAATATCAGGCCCAGCTAGCACCATCGCTCGCGAACTCGCACCGCGCGCAAATTCATGCAGCCGAACTCCCTCCTGCCCCAGCCGCTCCGAAAGCTCTAGCACAGGCAATGCCGCAAGCGCCGCGCACGTGCACACACCCCAGCTATCAAGCGTCTCCAGAATTTCAGCGCGCGGGAAAGGCCCATCCGATGTGACGAGCACGCTAACCGGCAATCCGCCGAGCGCCTTCGCTTCCTCGCCCGCAGGAATCAAAGTAACCCCCGCAAAACCGCGTGCCGCATGAATCGCCGTTTCAAGATTCGACGAAATCGTCACGCGCGCCATCAATCCCAGCAACAAAGCGCGCTCAATCAATCGCTCCGCAATAATTTCCTCAGAGCCCAGCAGGGAACTGAGCCCCGCAAGATCAAGCACAATCGTGTCCGCCGCCGTATCCTCCACACGCGGCGAAACCGACCATCCTAGGTCCATCAAAGCCGCATGCGCAGCCCGTTCCTGCGCCAGCGAGCGCAGCCGAACCTGCACCACGCAAAAATCCTCAGCCTGCGATTCCGTCATCCCCAGCTCAATTCCAGCTCGCAAAGCCGCGTCATTCGCTGCCACCACCTTGCGCAGCGGCGGCGTCCCCTCCAGAAGCGCAATCGCGCAATCGCACAACTCAGGCTCCGCCCGCACCACCGCCTGCACCATAAAATCCGCAATGTAAATCGCAGCAAATCCCATATGAAGTGCAGCTTGTCCTGAGCAGAGTCGAAGGCGGCTCGCCGCCGCTTTCTCTTCGGCGAGGCTCATCTGGCCGCGTCGTTCACCCGGCATCCCAACGGTCTTTTTGTTCCGCTTTTTACTTTTGTCTTTGACTCTGCTCTGTCTTTGCATTTCATTTCAAATCTGAAATTTCAAATTTGAAATTGCTTCTGCCTCCTTCCTCCGCATCGCCTCGGCAAAATCCAGCCTCCCATCGCCTCCGTCTCAAATATCCCAACACTCCCATCCACCCCAACCGCTCCACCCCCAATCGGCTGCACACTCGACCTCACCACCTCCGCCCTCACCCCCGCTCCTCCCAGCAAACAAGCCGACGAATTCGCACAACAAAAATCTCCCACCCGATTTTCACTCGCCGTCCCCATCCACTGCGCCCGCTCAAATCCAACCCGTAACACCAGCGACGCGTACGTCTTCGCATTCGGCTCCTGCTCGATCAGCATCAGAATCGTCGGCGTATCCTCTACAACGCGCCGGAATCGAAACCACGCATTCAACGGAACGTGTCGCACCGTAGCCGCTGGAATATCGCTCAAATCCACCGCAATCATCCCGAATCCTCCGCCCTGTAACAGCAAATCCGTCGACCGCAGCGCCTGCTCGATGTTCCGGCACCGCACCCAAAGCAGCTGTTTCAACTCCACTCCAGCCGCAGCCGCCCCGTGCGGGTCGAAAGCATCTCGCCCATCCACAAGTGCGCACACCTCGGCCTGCGCCGTTCTCGAAGCCAGCGCCGAAACCAGCAGACTCGTCCGACCAGAGCAAGGAGGTCCGCAAATTTCCGTCAACCCGCCGCGTGGCAATCCTCCCGTAAGCGCATCAATTTCCGGAATTCCCGCGGACACCATCTCCACAAGCTTCCGGTCCCGATACGAAAAGGGCGCAGCAACGCGCCCGGCCAGCGCCGTCTCCACCTGCAATCGCAAAGCAGCAAGATTCCCAGACATGGGCGATTCGACGGCGAGGAAGGGTTCAGTAGGGCACGGCATGCCGTGCCCGAACGCGATGCTTGGCACCATTATGCTATGCCAATGTAATAGTTTCGCTTTTTCTTCGCCTAACCAAATTCTCTCTCTGTCATTCGTTCCTGTCAAGCGACTTGCCTTCCTCACACCGCCTACACCAACTCCCCGATTCCTCCCATCCCGCACAACGCATTACGCTTTCCACATGGCCAAACGCACCGCCACTCCAGCCCGTCCGCTATTTCCGCCAAACGCCTCGATCGAAGAGCTTCAAAAAGAAGCCGCCCATTGCAAGGCCTGCGATCTCTGGAAGAACGCTACGCAAACGGTTTTCGGCGAAGGCGGCGGCGCAAAACCAAAAGTAATGTTCGTCGGTGAACAACCAGGCGATCAGGAAGACATCGAAGGCAAGCCGTTCGTTGGCCCAGCAGGAAAACTTCTCGATAGCGCGTTAGTCGAAGCAGGCATCGACAGAAAAAAAGTCTACGTAACAAACGCCGTAAAACATTTCAAATGGGAACCCCGCGGCAAACGCCGCATCCACAAAAAACCAAACGCCATCGAAATCGCCGCCTGCCGCCCCTGGCTCGACGCCGAAATCGCAGCGATCCGCCCCAACGTAATCGTCTGCCTCGGCGCCACAGCCGCCCAATCACTGCTAGGCCGCGACTTCCGCGTCACCCTGCATCGAGGCGAATTCCTAAAATCCGATCTAGCTCCGCACGTGATGGCCACAGTGCACCCATCTTCCATCCTGCGCGCCCCAGACGAAGCCACCCGCCACGAAGAAATGAAGCTCTTCATAGCCGACTTGAAAAAAGTAGCCCTTCACGTCTAACCATCGCCTTCGTTTTTCGCTTTTCGTACCGCTGGCCTCCGGCCGGCGTTTTTGACTTTTGCTTTTCAGTAGCACAGGCATTCCTGCCTGCGCCACAAGTAACCAGACGTGCGGTTTCAGCGTAAAGAAAGTGTCGGCGGCGTTGTTTTGAAGTTCCCGTGTAGCGACGGCATCCTGTCGGCTCTTTTTGACTTCAGTAGCACAGGCACTCCTGCCTGTGCGCCTCCGTCACGCGACATCCATCCGATCTTGGCACCTGCACGATATCGCACTCGATCAACGCAAAACACCTTCAGTGGCACAGGCACTCCTGCCTGTGCGCATTTGTCACGCGGCATCCGTCCGATCTTGGCATTCGCACCATATCGCACTCAATGAACGCAATTCACTCACCGCGGCCGCGTATTCAACCCAGCCTTCTTCCAAAGCTTCTCCCAATGCCACACACCAGGCGTATCATGCAGCGCGCGATAACCAAGCTGATGCGCCAGCATCAAAATCTGCCCGCGATGATGCGCCTCATGCGAAAACATATAAGCAAACATGGTTCCACCAGCCGGCCAAATTTGCGCCCAACTCCCGCGAGAAAATTTCGTAACCCGCCGGTTCGGATCCGCCGAAAGAGCATCCGTCAACATCCGCAAACACTGCGCAGCACTTTTCCGATGCGCGGCCGCAGCCTGCTTCATCGTGCACCGGTCTGGATCAAGCGGCACCGGACACTTCAAATGCGGCGCCGAATTCCTAAGCCAAACAAGCCGGCAGTTGTGCAAATGCGCGAAGATCGCCGCAATGGTCCGCCCGTTGCCTTTCTTACCAGGCGGCTCAGCCCGCCAAGCCCGCGGCTCAAGGCTCGAAAGGATCACCTGGTTCATCCCATCATTGCTCGCATAAGTTTCAAGCAAGGTATCCCGAATCTCAGCAAGCACCGCCTGTGATTGCCCTGTCTCGGTTTTCTGTGCCATAAGAAACTCCGCCAAATTTATAACACGACCCGCGGTCGCCAAGCCTCGGTTGCCCTGATGTTCCCTTGTAGCGCCGGCATCCTGCGCGCTATCCGCGTCCCGATGGAGTTCGCGGGGTCGGCTCGTTTGAATTTCGCCGTTCAGTAGCCGTTCCAATTCCCCATGCTTCTGCGTAATTTTACGGATATCCAAACGATCCAATTCGCGCTACCATCGTCCGTTTTTATATGACGAAAAAAACTACACTATCGGACGAAGAGATGGTTCGGTGGCAGAGGCACTCTTGCCTGTGCTCTTTTGCCGCGCCGAGGATTCAAAGAGTGTCAGACACCATCCAATCGCGCGACGCCGAATTTCTAATCGCAAATCTGGAATTAGAATTCGAGTTAAGTCACAGAAAACAAAGCTCACTAAAAATTTCTAATCGCAAATATTTCGCGATTTTCTCTCTCAATCCGTCATCATCTTCCACTTCCACCGTGACTCAGCCGAGCAATCCTAATAGCAACATTCACACAATTAGAATTCTGACTAAACCCCGCACTATCACTACTTACGTATTTTCTAACCCCAACAAAATTGGCCTTTTCGCATTTGCCTCCCACCCCGCTTTTCTCCTCCCAAAGGCACATCCCGCGATATGATACCCGCGCTGGCCCAACTCCAATGACCACACCACATCCCATCCACCTGCTCGGTCCACTATTCACGACCGACGATATGCGCGAGATCTTTTCCGATCATCGCCGCCTGCAAGCCATGCTGAATTTCGAAGCCGCTCTTGCACGAGCGCTCGCGAGCGCCGGCATCGCGTCCAAAGAAGCCGCGGCTGCGATCGAGTCGCAATGCGATGCGAACCTGTTTTCGATTGAGAAGTTGGCACGGGAAGGCGCGCTCGCCGGCAACATAGCAATTCCGATGGTCAAGCAGCTCACTTCACTCGTCGCCAAGAATGACGAGAAGGCTTCCGCCTTCGTCCACTACGGTGCGACCAGCCAGGATGCGATTGACACGGGCCTCGTCCTTCAGCTTCGCGAAGCCCTCGAGGAAATCGGCAACGGACTCTCGAAAATTTCGAGCGCCCTGGTAAAACTCGTTGAAGCCCACGAATCAACCCTCATCGTCGGCCGGACTTGGCTGCAACATGCTCCGCCAGTCACGCTCGGATTGAAAGCAGCTGGCTGGCTTTCTACGATCGAGCGGCATCACGCTCGCCTCAATCAAACCCAAAAAGATGTCCTCGTAATTCAGTTTGGAGGCGCCGTGGGCACGCTCGCGGCGCTCGGCGATCGAGGACCGGCAGTTGCTTCCGCGCTGGCGGATGACCTGAAGCTTGGCCTGCCGGATTTGCCCTGGCACACGCATCGTGACCGCTTTGCGGAAGTTGCCACTACTCTCGGCTTGCTGGTAGGTACGCTTGGAAAAATCGCACGCGATATTTCGCTGATGGCTCAAACCGAAATCGCGGAAGTTGCCGAGCCTTCGGCGCCTGGCAAGGGCGGTTCTTCTACGATGCCGCACAAACAGAATCCGGTCGGCAGCGCGATGATTTTGTCCGCCGCGATTCGCGTTCCAGCTCTTGTTTCGACGATGCTCACCAGCATGGTGCAGGAGCACGAGCGAGGTTTGGGCGGCTGGCACGCCGAATGGGAAACGCTGCCGGAAATCTGCATGCTCGCGGGCGGAGCGGTCGCGCAGACGGCGACTGTCCTTAGTGGATTGCAGATTCACGAAGATCGCATGGCGGAGAATATAGAAGCAACGCGCGGCTTGATTTTTTCCGAAGCTGTGGCAATGGTTCTGCGCAAAAAGCTGGGCCGCTCGCAATCGCATGAGTTGCTGGAGGACGCCAGCCGCCGCGCTGTCGAGAAAAATCAATCATTGCAAGATGTGCTCCTCAACGACGCCAAAGTCCGCGAGCACCTTTCCGCCGAAGATATCGCCCGTCTGATGGACCCCAGGAATTACATCGGCTCGGCCAGAGAAATGGCTAAGAAAGTCCTATCCAGCCTGGATCGAAAACTCTAATGCCACAATTCGGAGAACTCTAAGCATGCCCTTTGTCGAGTCAAACGGCGCGCGGCTGAATTATCGTTTCGACGGCCCGGCCGATGCACCGGTGCTCGTCCTTTCGAATTCGCTAGGCACGAATTTGTCCATGTGGGATCCGCAAATTCAGGCGCTGGCAGCTCAGTTTCACGTGTTGCGATATGACACGCGCGGTCACGGCCAGTCGTCCGTCACCGCCGGACCTTACAGCATCACTCAATTAGGGCGCGACGTTGTCGGGTTGCTCGACGCGGTCGGAATCGAGCGCGCACATTTCTGCGGGCTCTCGATGGGCGGCGTTATTGGAATGTGGCTCGGTGTGTACGCAGCCGACCGGATCAACCGTCTCGTGCTGTGCAACACGGCGGCGAAAATTGGCGTGGCGGAAAGCTGGAATACCCGGATTGAAATGGTGCGAACGAAAGGCATGGGTCCGGCTGCTGAAACACAGGCGCAGCGCTGGTTCACTCCCGCATTCATCGCCAGGGCGCCGGACGTGATTGCGGCCACGCGCCAGATGATCGCGAGCACGTCTCCCGAAGGGTACGCCGCGAATTGCGGAGCCATCCGCGATATGGACCAGCGCGAAACGATTTCGCGCATTCGGGCGCGTACTCTCGTAATTGGCGGGTTGCACGATCCCGTAATTTCCGCAGCAGACCTACGCTATCTAGTGGACACGATTCCGGGAGCGAAGCTTGTGGAGCTTGATGCATCGCATCTCTCTAATGTGGAAGCTCCGGTGGAATTCACGAAGGCGCTGCTCAATTTTCTGACTGAGCCGGAGGGGAAGTAATGCCCGGAAAAAATATGAGTGATCGCGAACGACACGAAGCGGGAATGAAGGTGCGGCGCGCGGTGCTTGGCGATGTGCATGTCGAAAGAGCGGAGAAGAACAAAACCACCTTCAACGAGCCGTTCCAGGATCTCATCACGCGCTACGCCTGGGGGGAAATCTGGTCGCGGCCCGGACTTCCGCGAAATACGCGCAGCCTGATAACGCTCGCGATCATGATCGCCCTCAATCGCAGCGATGAATTCCGGATGCACGTCCGGGCTGCGTTGAATAACAAAGTAACCCGCGATGAGATTCAGGAAGTGCTGCTGCAAAGCGCAATCTACTGCGGAGTTCCCGCCGCGAACACCGCCTTCCATATCGCCCAGGAAGTGTTCACGGAAATAGACGGCAAAAAATGAACCGCTCTCCGAAACTCCGATGAAAATTATTCTAGTGCGAATCGATTCATGAATTTATCCACCTCGAATGAAGCGGCGATGTCGATCGCGCTATTTTTCGGCATTCTGGTCTGCCTGGAAATTGGTTTTCGGATTGGCCTGGCGAGCTCGAAGAGAAATCACGAGCTGGCGTACGAAGGGACCGGGACAATTGACGCGGCGGTGTTTGCGCTGCTCGGGCTTCTTCTCGGATTCAGTTTCGCGGGCGCCATGTCGCGCTTCGATGCTCGTCGCCAACTCATCGTCAACGAAGCCAACACAATCGGCACGGCGTATCTCCGCATCGACCTGCTTCCTGCAGCCGACCAGCCGGAAATTCGCGCGCTTTTCCGCGAGTATCTCGATGCGCGGCTTCGCGCTTTTGAGATTCTTAGAAATCGGAGTGAGGCCCGGCAGGAATTTGCGCGTGCGGGCGAGATTCAGCAGCAGATCTGGTCTCGTGCCTTGGCCGCGAGCAAGAACGACTCAACCCAAAATTCGGCCAGGCTTCTGATGCCCGCGATCAATGACATGATCGACGTTACGACCGCGCGAATGATTGCAGCAGGCAGCCGTCTCCCAGCACTGATTTTCCTCCTGTTAGTGAGCGTCGCACTTCTGAGCGGACTTCTGGCGGGGTATGCAATGGCGAAACGGAAGAGCCGCAGTTGGTTGCACATGATTCTGTACGCTACGGTGGTTCCGATCACAATTTATGCCGTCCTGGATTTCGAGGATCCTCGCTCAGGACTCATCCGCGTGGACGCCGCAGATAAGGCGCTGATCCAATTGCGACATTCGATTCGCCAGTAGATCACAGTGGCCCTCAGGTGGGAACGTGCGGCAGATTCCAATGCCGCCAAACGCTGATCAGGCGGATCAAGAAGCAGGTGGCGCCTCCCAAGAGCGCCGAGGGCGTATCGCCCATCCGCCGTCTTCGCGCGATGATCATCACGGCCGAGCCGATGAGCGCCGCGGTGGCGTAGACATCGGCGCGGAGCACATTCGGAATCTGCGCAAGAAAAATATCGCGAATCGTGCCGCCGCCAACGGCTGTGATGGTGCCCAGCAACGCCGCGATAAAAGGATGCATTTTGTATTTCAGCGCCTTCTCGGTGCCTGCGACCGCGAACAAAGCTAGCGCTCCGGCATCCAGCACGATGAGAGGTCGCGTCGGAAGATTCTCAAAAAGCGGATGCAGGAAGAAAACAATCGCAGCGCCAGCGAACGCCACGGTGGGGTAGCGCCAATCACGCAGCGACTGCGGCGGCACGGCGCCGATCAGTAGGTCGCGAGTGATTCCGCCCGCCAACGCCGTGGAGAACGCCAGCACCATCAGGCCGAGCAAATCGAGGTCGCCGGTGACGGCGGCGGTGGCGCCTTCGATCGCGAAGAGGAAAGTTCCGGCAATATCGGCCACCGACAAAAGCCGATCGTGGCGTATGAGCGCAGCCTGGGTTTCGTTGTTCGCTTGCGTCATCTTTTTATTTTCGGTGCGGCGGATTATCCTCGCGTGTTGCGCCGGTTCTTTGGTTCAGGCGCGACTCTCGGATAGCCTGGCGATCACTTCCGGCGGCAGCGGGCGTGATTTCATTCGCTTCGGATCTTGCGGGTCGAGACCGGCCCAAACGCGCGTCTCGATGCCTTCGACGGCGAGAACCTGATCTTTGAAATATTGGTGGCGGAGCACGAAGCTGCTGCGCCGAAATTCGATGACGGTAGATTCGGCGCGCAATTCGTCGCCAAAGGTGGAAGGCACGATGAATCGCGCCTTTACATCCACGAGCGGGACGCCGAGAACGCCGTGCGAGCGGAACAGGTTTTGAATCGGCAGTCCGGCCGCGAGAAAGAGGGCGGTAGTGCAACCGTCGAACCACTCGAGATACCGCGGATAAAAAACGATTCCGGCGGGGTCGCAATCGCCCCACTCGACGAGCAGCCGCTTTTGGCTGACGAGCATTCGCGTGAAACTCCTTCAAACGGATTTCGAATATTGCGGAGTGAGGCTACCGGAGATTGTCGAGAAGCGTCAAGCAGAACCGAGACGAGAAATGAATCTTGGCCGCGCGCGGGAGAGCCCTCGGTATTAGAATGGTTGCGTGAAAAAACTGCGCACGCAGGTGGGAATTGTGGGCGCCGGACCCGCCGGGCTGATGCTCTCGCATCTTTTGCATCTGCAGGGAATCGAATCGATCGTCATTGAGAATCGAAGCCGGCAGTATGTGGAAGAACGGGTGCGCGCGGGAGTGCTGGAGCAAGGCACCGTGGACCTGATGGTCGAAACCGGCGTCGGTGAACGGCTGAAGGAAGAAGGTCTCGTACATTACGGAGTGAACTTAAGATTTGGGCGGTGTACGCACCGAATCGATTTTGCAGAGTTGACTGGAGGGAAGGGAATCACGATCTACGCGCAACACGAGGTGATCAAAGATCTCAATAAGGCGCGGCGTGAAGCGGGTGGCCAGATCTTTTACGAAGTTGAAGATGTGAGCGTACACGATTTCGCAGATGCGAGTTCAGCAACGAAACCGAGCATTCGATTTCGAAACGGAGGGGAGCCTTACGAACTGAGCTGCGATTTCATCGCGGGCTGCGACGGCTTTCACGGAATCTGCCGGCCGAGCGTGCCCAGCGGTGTGCTGACTCTGTTCGATCGAACTTACCCGTTCGGATGGCTTGGAATCTTAGCCGACGCGGCGCCATCGTGCGATGAACTGATTTACAGCTACCACGAACGCGGATTCGCGCTGCTCAGCATGCGCTCGCCGCAAGTGAGCAGGCTTTACCTGCAATGCTCTCCGGACGAGGACATCAACAAATGGCCCGACGCAAAAATCTGGGAGGAGCTGCACCGGCGCCTGGCGACGGATAACGCTTGGAAGCTGACAGAAGGGCCGATCACGCAGAAGGGCGTGACGGGGATGCGCAGTTTTGTTGTGGAACCGATGCAATGTGGGAACATGTTTTTGGCGGGAGATGCGGCGCACATTGTTCCACCCACCGGCGCGAAAGGACTGAATCTGGCGGTGGCAGATGTCCGCGTGCTGGCTCGGGCGCTGGAAGAATTTTACAAATCGGGACGGCGCCAGCGTCTCGATGAGTATTCGGCAACTTGCCTGCGGCGGGTTTGGAAAGTACAACGCTTTTCGTGGTGGATGACTGCCATGCTGCACTTATTCGATAGTGACAATCAATTCGATCAACGGCGGCAGCTGGCTGAACTTGATTACGTGACGAGTTCGCGGGCCGCGTCGCAATCGCTGGCTGAAAATTACGTTGGTTTGCCGATGGATTTCTGATTTCACACCAATTATTTCGGGGAAAATTCGAACACAAAATGGAGGCTCGAGAACATTGCCGCTGAATAGGTCTGAGAAGGGTTTTTGGATCGGCTTAAGCGTGTTGTTGGTGGTGATTATGGGGGTGTTTTTGGCTGCGCCCGCGCGGACGTATCATCCGCCGCTGCGTCCGCATGCAGACATGGGAGACATGTCCGGCATGTCGATGGAGGAAATGGCTAATATGCCGGGGATGGAGCATGGCGCCACTGCGGAGGAGACGCCCGCACAACAAGCGAAGCATCTGGCAGACAAACGCGAGAGCGAGTTCAATCATCATCTCGCCGGGGTGCTGGTGATTCTGGCGGCGCTGTTTTTCTTGGGGCAGCCAGCATTAACGAAACGCTGGCCATCTGCGCGCTACGCGTGGCCCATGTGTTTTTTGATTGCGGGCGTGTTTCTTCTTGTGTTCAGCGACACTGAAATCTGGCCATTTGGAAATCAGAGTTTTATCTACGCGATGCTGCACAATCCCGAGGATGTGCAACATAAAACGTTTG
>Ga0307477_10002713_pt1 | contig 13509 bp, 9 predicted proteins | sample atmos_gasesECM2C_FD_203316 | JGI IMG/M metagenome (GOLD analysis project Ga0307477, IMG submission 203316) | Hardwood forest soil microbial communities from Morgan-Monroe State Forest, Indiana, United States - atmos_gasesECM2C_515 | ecosystem: Environmental > Terrestrial > Soil > Temperate...
ACCGTCAGAGGGCTAGCGGAAACTGCGGGCGTCTCAGCGAGCGAAGCGTCCCTGGTCGCGAGGCAGCTTGAGGAAGATGGAATACTGAGGCTTCAGCCCGTTGGAAGATCCTTTCTAGTTACTCTAAATGATGAAAGTTTCGTCGTTCAAAGGATAATGAAACCCGTTATTCGTGCAGAGAGCGAAACTATATCGGAATTGGTCAAGCTCCTAAAGGGTTGCTTTGTTCGCCTAGAAGAGGGAGCGGCGATACAATCCGTCTATCTATTCGGAAGCGTTGTCAAGGGAGAGGAGAGGAGAGACAGCGATGTTGATCTCCTCGTCATCTCCAGTGATTTTGAGAAGGCGAGCGCTATTGTCTCTAGAGCTCAAGGAAGGGTTGCTGCTGCCTTCAACAAGCAGCTATCACCTTTGATCTTGAGCGAAAGCGAGCTCGGAAGGAAGAAGAGAAAGAACAGCGAACTCATCAACTCGATGGCATCGAGCCATATGCTCGTCGCAGGGAAGGATTTGCTCCTCGCAAGGAGATGAAAGAATCACAAGGCCGGTTGATTCTACTCGCTCCAAGGATTATCTGACAAAGGCAGAAGACTCTCTTCGGATGGCTAGTATCTGGACTTCTCGAACGCGTGCATGAGGATCGATTCGTACCTGTCCAGGGTCCTCTCAAAGGAGATCCTGTCTCTCGACGCCGTTCCGGCTTCGTACGATTCCTCAGGGTGCTTCGTCGCCCTCATGATGCCGTCGGCGAGCGAGTTCGCGTCGTTGGGCTCCGTGAGATATCCCGGCCCGAGGGAGGCGACCTCCCTGACGCCGGGGATGTTCGTGGTGACGACGGGCTTGCCCGAGGCGAAGGCCTCGAGCATCACGACCCCGAACGCCTCGCGCCTGTCGAGGCTGGGGAGTGCCACGACGTCACAGAACTTGTAGAACTCGAGGAGGGTCTTGTCGTCGACAGGCCCCCAGAACCTGACCGATCCGTTCAGGTCCATCTCGTCGGCCTTGGCCCTTAGCGGGACCTCCTGTGGGCCTGTCCCAATCACGTCGAGGCGCATGGGGAAGTCGGACGAGTTGAGCTTTGCCACAGAGTCCAACAGGACGTCGACGCCCTTGTACCTCTTGAGCTGCCCGACGAAGAGGACCCTTGCCTCGTGGTTGTGGAGCTCTGGCCCCTCCTTTCGGGGGAAACTTGAGAGCTTGATCCCCCAGGGGACGATGGTCACCGCGCCGATGATGTGCCTGAGGATGGGGCTGGACGCCGCGTACGAGTAGGTCGAGCTCACTATGGCGTCGGCCATGCGGACGATGCCCACAGCGAGGCCTGAGTAGACCGCCGAAGCCAGGCGCGCCATCGCGCTCGGGAACGACTCTTGTGGGTCGTTGTGGTATGTGAGCACGACGGGCTTGCCCCGGAGCTTGGCGAAGACGATCGCGAGGTCGGATATCGAGGGGGTCATCCCGTGGACGTGGAGGACGTCGTAGTCTTCGCTGAGGGCCGCCGCTGCCATCTTCGGGATGATGGGGGCCTCGAAGAGGTATCTCGTCTCGGGGTAGCGGAGCACCTTCAAAGGTCCCATCTGCTCCACATAGTTCCCCGGCGGCATGCCGCGGCTAGAGGTCGCGACGGTGACCTCATGGCCTCTCTCTGCTAGGCCCATCGCCAGCTCGTAGCTCGTCTTCTCTACGCCTCCCTTGCTCGGCGGGAAGCAAGAGACTATCACCAGGATCTTCAACTGCGGGCCTCTTGGAAGAAAACCAAAACGGTGCGGCTGATCGAGCGAGGGGTAGAATTCATCTGTTCACCAATTCATACTGCCCGGAGCTCGTATCCGCTTCGGTCCCTGGCCGGCTTCACCTCCCTGTGAAGGGAGAGAGTAGCCAAGCGGCTCGGTGGTGACCGAAGCATCTGCTGGCCCGAGCCGTTTAACTCGCTATTTAAGCCGGATGATTCGCGAGTTCACGCAGATGAAGTCGAAAACCATAAAAAAATTCCAGCGAACAAGCCGGAAAGCGGCAACAGACCGAAAATTACTTGAATGTAGTTTTTTGATTTGAGGAGTCCGTGGAGCCCGTCGATGCGCGAGGGCGCGCTATCGGAGAAGCTTCAATCGTACTAAGGCTACCACCGAGTAGGCGACGATGTAAGGCGCGAGTGATGCGAAGAAGAGCAGGCCCAGGGCGAGGTAGGCGGGGCTCTGGACGACCAGGGCCAACGCTAGTGAGGAAGTAAGGAACGTGAAGAAGCCCGCGTTGAAGAAGACGACGTAGGGCGGGTCCTCCCAGTGGAGGGGTTCCGACCAGTTCTCCGAAACGGGCTTGATCAGGAACCTCCCAGCCTTTAGGAAGGTCAGCGCGAGCGCGATGAGCATCCCGGCAAGGACCAGTGCCGTCGAGTATCTCAGCTGCGGGATCTCTGCCATCACCGTCACGAAGGCCACGACCACAACAACCGCGTCCAGGGGCAGGAGGTACTTGTTGACGAGCCTGTCGGAGGTTGACTTCCCCAGGGAGACCGCGAAGGTCCTCAGGTTCGTCTTCACGTCGATCTCATAGTCATGGGCCTGATGCTTGAAGACAGCATCAAGGAGCTCCCCGAGGATGGGGAAGAAGAGGACCTCGAAACCATAGTACCCGAAGAAGGCGAAGGTGAAAAGTATGGGGAGAGGCTTCTCAATGACCGAGTCGACTACGAGGCCCGCCGCCCCTCGCTGCTTCAGGCTGAAGGGCGGGAGCGAGTAGGTCGTCCCCAGGATGTAGGCCAACACCCAGAGAGAGTCGAAGAAGATTCCTCGTCCGATTGTGTAGACCGCCGCTCCGTTCACGACCACGATGAGGACTAGGAGGGACTCGACCTGGACGGAGCTCAGCCCGTGCCCTCTCTCGACAGTCCCCTTCCCCACGGCCGCGTCGACTGAGCGGTCCGCATAGTCGTTGACCAGGACGATGTAGGCGAGGTAGAGCCAGAGAGAGAGGACGAGAAGAAGGAGCTGCTGGACCTCGAAGACCTCGCCGGTCTTCAGGCCGAGGTAGAAGATGGAGAAGTAACAGACCTGGATCGGGAGGGCGTATACCCCGACGCGCCAGGCCCGCAGCCTCAACAGCGACGAGACGGTCTCAGGTACCTTGGGCATCTATCCGCCTGTCCCCCGCCGGCCCCTCTCTGCGAGGCCGTTCAGGATCACCTCATAGTCGTCGATTATTTTCTCCCAGGCGTACTTCTTGACGACGTACTCCCTGCCCCTCCGCCCCATCGCCCTTCTTATCTCCGGATCGTCGAGGAGCGCCTCGAGCTTCGCGGCCAGGTCGACATGGTTCCCCGGCTCGAAGAAGAGGCCGTTCTCCCCGTCCTGGACTATCTCTTGGAGGCCTCCGATCCTCGAGACCACGACGGGTATCTCGCAGCTCATCCCCTCGAGGGCGGTCAGGCCGAAGGGCTCACCCCAGATTGAGGGGACGACGACGATGTCGCTGTTCGCGTACATCCCGGGGATGTCGTTGTCGTCGAGCCACAAGTCGCTCTGGACGTAGGGGTAGTCGGTTATGCCAGGCCTCTTAGAACCGGTCACGACCACGCGGAAGTCTTGCCTCTTCTGCCACAGGAGCGTGCACGCCTTCAGTAGGACGTCGAGCCCCTTCAATGGGTCGAAGGTCCTCCCCGGCATCGTGATGACCTTGTAGTCTCTCTTGGGCCTCGCCCTTGGGACGAAGAAATTAGAGTCCACCCCGTCGGGCATGACCTCTATCCGATCCAGGGGGATGACCCCCTCGAACTTGGATTTCATGTAGTTCGAGGTCGCTATCGCCATCGTGATGTTCTGGGTCGCGCTCTTGACCAATACGTGATAGAAGGGATAGGCGAACTTGAGGCTGGAGAAGGTCTCCGGGCGGTCGACGATCGAGGTGTTCCGGACGACCCTCCTGATGTCCTCGGTGCAGGTCACGCACCTCAGCGGATCCTTCAGGAAGCTGTAGGAGCAGACGTGCCCGTCTCTGTAGAGGATCCCGTAGGAAGCGGGGCAGCGGAGCTCGTAGGCGTACAGCCTCACCAGGACTGGGAAGCCCCTGGCGGCGCTTATCATGTAGGGCTTGAGGAGGTTCCCGCTGGTCACGAAGACGACGTCGGGCGAGAGTCTCTTCAAGGCGCGCCTGATCCCCGAGTAGAAGACAGGGCCGTTGAACTTGTTGAACCTGATGGGGTCCACTTTGAACGCGAACCCCTCCCCTCCAACGATGGAGTTGATGGGCGCGACGACGGTCACGTCCACCCCCCTCCTGGAGAGGCGGTCCGCGATCTCCTTGACGCTCCTTATGGCGCCGCCCACGGGTGGCCAGTGAAACCAAGAGTCCACAATGGCGAGCTTCATTTTGATTACACTCAATATGCGCCGGGATGCAGGAGTCCAACCGCGCCCTTGCGGTCATTTTGCCAACAGCCTCATAATGCCTATAAGCGTTCCGATGAGAGTTTGGCCCGTGCCCACCCTGGGGATATCGTTCCCGAGGGACGAGGGCTGGCACCCGGGCTCGACGGACGAGTGGTGGTACTTCAACTGCCACGTCTCCTCCGCGGAGGGCCGCAACTACGCATTTGCGGCCTGTTTCTTCCCGCAGTTCGTCCTGGACATCTTGGTCGACGTCTCGGGACGGCGCGTGATCCACAAGCACGGCTTGACAGGGCTGAAGTTCGAGTCTGCAGCTTCGGGGCTTGACCTCAGGATGGGGCCCAGCTGGTGGAGGAAGGTTGGAGATGAGCCCGCGACCTACGACCTGCACTACGAGGCGGAGGGCCTCTCGTGCGACCTGAAGATGACCGCCTCGAAGAGGCCGCTGCTCCTCGGTGGGACCGGGCTCATCAGGGAGGGACTCCTGGGCGAGTCATACTACTACGCACAGACGAGCCTCAAGGTGACCGGAGAGCTGGTGCTAGACGGCAGAAGGACCGCGTTAAAGGGAAAGGGGTGGATAGACAGGCAGTGGGGAGACTGGGAATGGAGCGGCCTCGGGGGTTGGCGGTGGTTCAGCATCCAGCTCGAGGGCGAGGTGGAGATCGCCGGGATTCAGTTCTCGCACCCGCTGACCGGGGCCGTCTCAGTCCAGAGCTTCAGCCTCTCGAGACCTGACGGGGGAGGTGAGGTCATCGGGAGAGTGGGAGTACAGGAGCTCGCAAAGTGGAGGAGCCCCGGGAGCAAGTTCGAGTACGGCCTGGGATGGAGGGTATGGTCGCCGGGGAGGTTCGACCTTGTTGTCAGGCCCGACGTCGAGTCCCAGGAGATCAACAAGGGGCTCTGGGAGGGAGGCTGCTCGGTCTCTGGGACCTACGAAGGGAGCGAGTCAACAGGCAGGGCATTCGTCGAGCTCTCGGCGGGGCGCATCTACGGGCGGACCTCGGTCAGGGCTGTCCTGCTTGCGATCGGTCTGCTCGACCGGACCTTGACGAAAGTCGGGGTGAGGCTGAGGCTGGCCGAGAGAGCGACCGCAACCATCACGAGGCTCTGGAACGCGTATGGCCGGCGATGATCCTGCTCAGAGCTTCGGCGAGAGGACCCGTCTCCTCACGAGGACGAGGCCCGCGATGCCGAGGGCGAGGACGAACGCGAGCGAGCCGAACTCAGGTGTCGCGAAGGCCTGCAAGGCCGACTTGAACGAGCCAGCGAGGGGAGAGTGGGAGTCGTAGCATGAAATGACGCCATAGTCGCCGGATGTTAGAGTGTCACCATTTGTCGCGGTGCCCGTGGTGGACGGGACGATCCCGTTGTCGCAGTCGCTCTCAATCTGGGCTGGCGTCTGAGGCGCAGCGTCAAGCTTCCAGAGAGGGTTAGTCCCCGTACATCCACTCATCGTGGCGGTCAACGTCCCCGTGCTTGCGAAGAGGCTTCCAGGGCCCCCGAAGGGGACGCTGCAATCTATCTGGCCCCCGCTCGAGCCACCGAAGAAATTGATGACGTGCCCGAGGATGGTGGGGGGAATGAAGATGTAGATCGCGCCACCAGGTGCGCCCACGGCTATCCAAGTGATCGTGTTGATCCCGCCCGCTATCCCCGTGAAGACGTTGTCAAGAGAGACGGTTGAACCAGGAGCCACGGAGGGAGCTATGGACCCGTCCACCAGGAGTGTGATGAGGTCGTCGGCGTGGGCAGGGGCCGCCATCAACGCCAACAAGAACAGTACTGCCGCTAGCCCTACGATAGGCCGGTGACTCCGCACGAGACTCAAATGGCTGTTTCGGGATAATAAGCCGTATGGCCCCGAAATCTGCAGACATGAATTTGAGATTCACAGTTCAGAGCGGCGGCATATCGCGGTGCCCATAGAGGTCAGTGCGGGCCTATCCTTTGGAATATCAGGAACCCTGGCGTGGACATCATCGGCTGGTAGGATTGCCCGAGCGCGCTCTTCATCGCGGTCGTGAAGGTGAACTGGTACTCGTCCTGGCCCAACACGACGTACTGGGGGTGGTAGATGCTGAGCGGGGCGAGGGTGATCACCAGGCTGTAGGTGAAGTTGCTCTGGATGGGGGCCTCCAGGATCCGGACCGAGGGAGGGTCCGCGGCGCTCCCCACCGCCGAGAGCTCCACAATCCTCGCGGTGATGTTGAGGTGGGCCAGGTAGTAGGAGACGAAGCTTGCCCCGCTTATGGGTGTCACGGCGATCGTCACGTTCTGGTTCTGCTGGGCCTTGACGTCATGGAAGAAGGGGAGGAGGTCGTCCTCGGCACCGTGGCCCCAGACAGCGCTGTAGGCCCCGGCCACAGTGCCCATGGAGACGAACAGGAAGAGGACCATGAAGACGATGGCGGCGGAGGGCCTCACTCTCCGGAGGGAGCGGGTTACGGAGGAGAAGACGCCCCTTCGCGCCCTGTCGAGGAGATGGCCTGCCATGATCGGCATCGCCGGGAAGGTGTAGAGCTGATAGTACTGGAATCTGCTCGGGTAGATCAGGAAGATAAGGGCCGAGACACCGAAGAGGACCGAGAGGAACCTCTCCTCCTTCGGCCCCCTGAAGAAGGCCAGGATGTAGTAGGCCATCACTATGATCAAGGCGAGGAAGGCGACGTCCGAGAACTCCTGGGCGAGAGGGAAGACCAGGCCAGGGTTGAAGGGCGAGACGAACGATAAGGCCCCCGAATAACTCGAGAGTGCGTGGAAGAGGGCGTCCTGGAAGTTGAAGGTCCTGTAGAAAGGGGAATAGCTGTTGACGAACTTGCCGAGCAGGTCCCAGTAAAAGGCGTTGACGCCGTTCAACTGAAGGATCAGGAGGACCGGGAGGACGACAAGGAAGGCGACCATAATGTGAGCAACGAACTCCTTGCTGAGAAGGAGGCTCCACCACTCCCTCTTGAGGACCCGAAAGCTGCCCCAGTCTTTGCCCGTCCAGAAGATGTAGACGAGGTACGAGAAGGGCACGATGAGGGCGATGTACTTTGTGTCGATTGCGAGGCCTAGGAAGACGCCTCCGGCCACGGCCCGCCTCATGCTCCTCCGGCCGGCCACCCCGGTCCAGAAGAAATACAAGGAGAGGACGATGAGGAGGATGGTTAGAGCCTCCTGCTGGGCCAGCCTGCTGTAGAGGATGTCCAGGCCGTTGAACGCGAACAAGACCCCTGCCGCCAGGCCCGTGGTCCGGTTGAAGACGGACTTGCCCAAGAGATAGACGAAGGGGGCGGTTACGGAGCCCGCGACCACAGAGAGGAGGCGGAGGGTGTCGAGCTGCCCGTTCCAGAGCGAGGTGACCATGCTCAGCGAGTACATGTAGATCGGCGGCTGGTCAACCATGAACTGCTTGCTCCAGCTCCAGTTCAGACCGATGGTGGTGAGGGCCCGATAGAGGTAGGTGAACTCGTCGGGGTAGGCCACGATGCTCGTGTAGTTCACGTATCGAAGGGCTAAGGCGGAGACGACGAGCGCCGTGGCTATGGTTCCATCGACGACCCGGGGGCGACCCCTGAGGAGGGCGAGGGACATCAACCTGGGCTCCTAGGCTCGAAGAGGGCCTTAAGCCTCCCCTCGAGTATCTCCGAGGACCTCCTCGAGACCCTCTCTGCCCACTCGCGGTTCTCGAGCCCCATCCTGTGGAGGGTGTCAAGCCCCAGTTCTGCGAGCTCAGCGAGCCTTTGGCTCAGCCCTCCGTCGTCGAATACCAACTCATGGGGCATCTTCTCCCCCCTCGACCCCGTCCTGTTGGAGAGGACGACCAGCCCTGAGATAGCGTAGTCGTACTTTTTCACGTTGGTCCCGCCGACCCATCGCCCAAGGTTCAGCCCGACGTGGGCCGCCGAGAGGGCCTTGAGGAAGTCGAGCCGATTCGGCATCCTCTCGAGGACGCTAAGCTCGACGCCCGGCGGGAGACCCTTGCGCAGAAGGCCGGGGAGTTGAGGCCCGACCGCGACCACCCTCAGCCTCGCTTCCCCCGGGACTCGCCTGAGCGCATCGAGGAGCTCCCTCGCGTCCCTCACGGCGCCGGCCCTCCCCGACCACCCGCTCTGTATCGTCACGACCACGATGGCGTCATGGGGGGTCTCCCTCGTCGGGGGAAGGAGGCCCTCGGGGAAGAAGACGTTGGGATACCTGACCATCCTCTCCTCGCCGAGGACCCTGTGGGCTAGGTACCGCCTTTCGTCCATCTCGCTTGCGGTGACCAGGAGGTCGGTCTGCTTCAGGGCCTCGTCTATCCTGCGGCGGGTCATTGCCAAGAATGGCCTGGACCTTACAAAGTCGGGCTCGTAATCGTAAGAGAGGTAAATCCTGGCCGCGTCCCCCACGCGCCCACCCCGCCACCCCAGCATGGCGAACGAGGAGAGGCCGTCCTGGAGAATCACAGGGCGCGGCGGCGCGTCCCGAAGCCTCGCGAGGAGTGGCGACGGGTCGAACCCGTTGCTAAAGTAATCCATGTAGAACAGCGCCCGCTTCGAGCCAACGGCGCCGAGGCTCCCCGCGACGACCCTCTGCAGGGTCGACGAGAGAGTGAAGCGGAGCTCGATGAGCCCTCCTCCGGGTGTCGCCCGTCCGGCCCTGGTCGGGCGCCTCATCCTCACCCTGGTCGAGGTCCCGTCGACGACTCCCAGTGCCCGCTCGATGACTCCGCGTACTGTCTTGCTCCTGAGGGAGCTCCCCGAGAATGCGTAGCCAGACCCTGTCTCATCGTCGGGATAGATGGCCTGGAGGTGGAAGAGTCCCGTCTCGCCCCTGGCTCCCGGAAGGCTAGTTGCCCTGGGCGCGGAGACGGACTCGTACATAGGTTTCAGCCCGGGCGACGACATACGCCATGACAGGTAGCCCCACCACTACTGCTTCTAACAAGGTCGAGGGGTAGCCCCCGTAGGCGGAGCCCACCTCGTCCGAGGCGAAGACGAGACAGGCATAGAGCCAGATGGTGATCACGAGGCTCCAGACCTGGAAGCGTCCTGTCAGCCACCGGGCCAGCAGGATGAAGACGAGAGGGATCACGAGAGCCAGGTCCATGAGCCCCGAGACCGCCTTGCCGCCGGGGGTTTGGGTGAGGTAGTTCTCATAGTCGGATAGGGGAGGGCCGACCACCGCGAGGGAGCTAGCCAGCGTCAGCCTGTCGTAGCCCTGGGAGGGGTCCACCTTGATTGGCGGGAAAGAGGGGTCGATGATCCACTCCTGGATCGTCGAGTTAACGTAGACGAGGGAGCCCGTGGGGACGCTCTGGGTGGAAAGTACAAGGTAGCTCTCGGCGGGGGCAGAGTGCTGGACGAGGTACGCGTGGTATGTCGCCCCCGGGGTGACATAGAGGTTCGCGGGGGACGGGACGTCGGACGCGTTGATGAAGAAGCTCTTGGTGACGTAGCCGGAGTACGCGAGGGAGCTGTGGACCACGTAGGGGGCCGCGCAGGCAGAGTAGAAGACTCCGAAGCCGGCCACGACGAGAACAAAGGCTAGGAGTCGGGGATGCATCATATCCTGATGTTCAGTCTACGCGCGACCACTATCGCTGCCACGATGCTGACGACCGCGCCCGCCATTATCCCGTCGTTGATGGGGGTGAAGAGGCTCGGCTGCGAGTAGATGGTCACCTCCAGGAAGGAGGACTGGTTGAATGACTGTCCCAGCGGGTTCGTGTAGGTTAGCTGGATGGGAAGAAGGTGGACACCGGATGCGATGGAGGGGTTGACGTTGACCCCGAGGATCGTGGAGGCGGTGTCGTTGGGCTTTATCGAGCCGATGTTGAAGACCTGGCTCGTCAGGATGTCCTGCGCGCCAGAGACCTGGGCGAGGATGTTGTCGGCCTGGTCCCCGCCGATGTTCACTAGGTAGATGGTCATGAGGCCATTGGTCCCGGCGGTTAGGACGACCGGGTCAGTTAGTATGTTCTGTACCTTGACCAGTGGCTGGTCCCTGGGGAAGAGGTTGATGAAGTACGTCTCATAATCGGTATAGGTCTTGCCAGTGACGTCCTTGTAGCCTATCGTGATGGCCAAGGTGCTGGTACCCGAGGAGAAGCTTGCGGGGAAGTTGAGACCGAACGTCGTGGAGGAGTTCGAGCTCGGCGCGAGTATCCCGATGAAGCTCGAGTTGGTCGAGATTACGTGGCTCATCCCGGCTATGGCGACGGTCACGTCGGTCGCGGTCCCGTCCCCGATGTTGGTGAGGTGGATGTCGACGTTGGCGTCGTTCCCCGGGACGATCCTAGTGGACGAGGGGACGATGGACGCGATCTTGACGTTGGGGATCCCGTTGATGAGGAAGCTCGTCGTCCCTGTGATGAGGCTCGACCTGCCGAGGGCATCGGTGAAGTTGAGGACGTACGGAACGGAGTAGACCCCCTGCCCGGACTTTGTCTGGACGACGAAGTTGACGGGGAGGGTCTTGTTCGTGCCCGCCTTGATGCCGCCTATGGCGAAGGTAGACCCCGAGCCGAGGACGGTGAGGGGCGAGGAAGAGTTGAACTTTAGCGTCGAGGCTGAGATGTCGACCTGCCCGACGTTCGATATCACGAACTTGGCCCCCACTGTGTACCCGGAGCCGGTGCGCTGGAGCACGTAGGTGATGGTGGCTATCGTCAGCTCGGAGGACCCGACGGTCCGGTTGAGGTTGAACCCGAAGTTCCCGTTGCTGCTGTAGTTCCTCCCGTACGAGTCGGTGTAGGCCAGGGTGTAGGGGATCGAGTAGAGCCCCTGCTTGGCGCTGGGCTGGATCGCAAAGTTCACGGTCGCGGTGCGGTTGGAGCGGGAGACCACGGGGCCGATGGAGAACTTGGACCCGGAGCCCAGCACGGCAAGAGGGGAGGATGAGTTGAACTGGATCGAGGAGGCGGTCACGTCGGCCAACCCGACGTTGGCGACGGTGAACCTCGCCGCGACGGTGTACCCGGTCCCGGTCGTCACGAGGTCGTACGCGACCGAGGCTATGACGAGCTCCGAGGTCCCTACGTTCCGGTTGAGGTTGAAGGCGAAGCTACCGGGAGCCGTGTAGTTCCTCCCGAACGAGTCGGTGTAGTAGAGAGTGTACCCGATGGAGTACACCCCCTGGGCCGACTTGGGCTGGACCGCGAAGTTGACGTTGATCATGTGGTCGAGTCCCGAGCTTATGGCGCCCAGGAAGAACCTGGAGCCGGAGCCCAGGACCGTCAGGGGAGACGAGGAGGAGGAGTTGAACGCGATGGAGGAGACCGTGACGTTCGTCTGCCCGCTGTTCGTCACCGTGAACTGGCCGGCGACGGTCGACCAGGTGGGGTCGGGGGTGAGATTGACTGCGGAGAGGACTACCTGGGTGACAGGGAGCGACCGAAGCAACGTGAAGTTGAAGTTGAGCACCGCGCCCGTGTAGGGCAGAAACTTCTGGGCCTTGGTCTGGACCGCCGAGGAGGCTGAGATGCTGTATGTGCTGTTCGAGGGCGGGACGGTCGTCATGAAGCTGCCCCCGGACGTCCTCCCCTGCGCCATGACGGCGGAGGTGTTGGTATTGGTAACTGTGATGAGGGCCCCGTCCAGGGCCAGGCCCTGCGGGTCCGCGACGCCCACGGTGATTGTGACGAGGGTATTCTGCACGACAGTGCCCACGGCCCTGTTGGGGGAGAAGGGGTACTCGAAGACCCCCACTAGGAGGAAGATGGCCGCTAGGGCTACCAAGACCTGCTTTCTTGGCTTTTGCAAATTCGTCTACCCCGATGCGAGGGGGTGTATTATCCGTTCTCGGAGACAGGCGGACGAGGTCGGGCGCACTCTTGATGCATCGGTGAAGATTGCGATGCCCTAGGACCGTGTCCGGGCGCGCCTAGAGAAGATCACGCCGGCGAGGAGCAGCAGGACTCCGATGACCGCGATTGCGAGAATCAACGAGAAGGGAGACCCTGACTTGGTCGCGGCCGAGGTGCTGGTCGTCTGGGACGGAGAGGTAAGTGTCGGGGTCGAGGAGGTCGATGTCGGCGTGACGCTCGTCGAGGTCGTCGTGGACTGTCGTGAGGACGTCGAAGAGGTCGAGCTGGTGGTCGGAGTGGTCGCCGTGGTGGAGGACGACGAAGAGGTTGACGAGGTAGAGGTCGTGGGCGACGTGCTCGTGCTGCTCTTGGAGCTCGAACTCGATGTCGTGGTCGTCGTCGGGTTGAGGAGCTGGCCCGCAGCGTTGGTGCTCACGATCTTCTCGAACTCGTTGAAGACGGGCGTCCTCTGCTGGTAGAACTGGACCAGGCCCGCCGAGTCGGTCGGGGGAGCCCCGTAAGAGGCGAAAATGTCCGTATAGAACGGAATTACCACCTGCACGTGGTTCAACAGGGCATAGTAGTAGAGCACCTGTATCCAGGTCTGGTCGAGCGTGCTCCTCGACGGGTCGGTTATGCAGGTGCAATCCTGGGACCAGGCCTCGGCGATCCAGACGGCCTTGCCGCCGCTTCCGACGGTGTTCAGGAAGGTCTGGGTGCCCTGGAAGCCCACGGGGTCGTAGATGTCGAACCCGATGAAGTCGACGGCGGGGATCTTCTCGGCGCGCTGCAGGAACTGGACCGAGAACGAGACCTTCCCCTGGTAGGCCGAGTTGTTGTAGAGGCCGTACGCGGCCTCCGCGACCCCCACAAGGGTGCTCGGTGAGGCGGCCTTCACGGCCGACGCGAGCTTCGCCGTCAGGTTCCCCCAGACGTTGGGGTCGTAGACCGCAGCATTGACCTTCGAGTCGGATATCATCGGGTAGTACCATCCGGACTCCTTCACGACGATGTAGGCGTACGGGTGATACCTCGCGGCGAGGGTCTGGACCCTCTGGAGCCAGGCGGCCTGGAAGTTGGTCCAGCTCAGGGGGCTGCTCCTGTACTTCTCTGCGGACGAGTCTGCTAGGACTAGGAGCCTCCCGGTGGAGTTGACCATGTGGATGTAGCTGTCTGCCGCCTGCTCGGTGGGCGCGTCGTTGTTCAGCCAGGCGTCGTAGCCGAGGTCGACCCGGATCATCGGGGACCCGGTCTGCTCGACCATCGAGAGGTCCGCGCTGACGACCTGAGGGGTGGTGGAGGGCTGGGCTATCGCGGAGTAGCTGATGCTCTGGAGGACGGCCCCGAAGTTGA
>Ga0307477_10002714_pt1 | contig 13504 bp, 9 predicted proteins | sample atmos_gasesECM2C_FD_203316 | JGI IMG/M metagenome (GOLD analysis project Ga0307477, IMG submission 203316) | Hardwood forest soil microbial communities from Morgan-Monroe State Forest, Indiana, United States - atmos_gasesECM2C_515 | ecosystem: Environmental > Terrestrial > Soil > Temperate...
GGGGCGAACAATGGATGAAGCAATTCGAGAAGCGACTCTGCATGACGTTCCGCGCATTGTGGAACTAGGAAGGAGATTCCTGGCCGACGGTCCCTACAAAGACCAAATGGATAACCTAGAGCAATCCATGAGATTTGCGACTTCTATGATCGGCAATCCAAAAGCCGCTGTTCTGGTTTCGGAACAATCCTCTCGTGTGGTTGGGGTGTTGGCGTTTATTATCTTCCCGCACTACTTTACGGGTCAGCTTACAGCCAATGAGATGATTTGGTACATCGAGCCGGAAGCAAGAAAAGGCGGTATCGGGATGCGCCTTATGTGGGCGGCGGAGCGGATGGCGAAAGCGATGGGAGCGGTCAGGATGCAATTCACGGCCCCGACTGTGGAAGTAGGAAAGCTCTACGAGAGATTCGGCGGTTACCATCAAGTTGAGGTGGCTTATGAAAAGGTGCTGTGATGCCGTTCGCTAGCACAGCCATAGCTCTAGCATCTATCGCGGCAGCCGGTACGGGTGTTGGAGAGGCTGTCGCAAACTCTGGAAGGGCTACACAGGGAGCCGACACAAACAACCAGATTGCTCAGCAGGAACTCGGCAACAAGCAACAAATCTTCGGCCAGTTGCAACCATTCTTCTCCCAATACTTACAGCAAGGCAGTCCGTTTCTACAGAATATCCAACGGGCAGGAGCCGAGCAGAACGCTCAACAGTTCGGCAATGCGGCGGGGCAGGTGCGGAGCCAGATGGGAACCAGCGGTTTAGGCTACGGGCCAAGCGGCACTACGGCAGCAACCATCGGGCAGATGGGAACGCAAGAGGCACAGTCAAGTGCAAACAGTTTCCTGCAAAACCTCTTACAGAACGAGCAAGTCAAGTTTCAAGCGGCGCAAGGATTGAACTCGTTAGGCCAAATGTTCAATGGGCAGAACACGGTTGGCGCTACACCACAGCCCGTACAAACCACTACAGGAAGTTCGGTGAACGCTCTTGGGCAGGCGCTCGGGAATCTCGTTAGCCCAGGAACATCTATAGCGCAAGGCTCAAAGCAGCAAGGCCAACTAACCCAGCAAGTCGGGCAAGGGCTAAGTACAACAGGAACCTATAATTATCCGCCGTTGAGTCCTCCATCAACGGAAGGAATACCAATTTAATGCCTGACGACCGCGACAAGCCGGGACAAACGAATAACCCGATGGCTGGGCTTATGTCCATGATGGGACCACAGCCGGGTCAGACTCCAGCAGCGAGTCCACCCATGCAGCAACCCCAAGCTCCTGCTGGAACCGGGGCGGGTATGGCTGTCCCTCAGTCAACTTCTCCCGCTCCGGCCCCTTCGCAGAGCATGAACCCTATCATCCAGTCGTTCATGGGGCAATCGCAGCAAGCCCTATCAAATCCGATGGGCCAAGCCGTACCACAGGGCGGCGGTGGGTTGATAGACGCGCTCAAGCATCCCCTTGTAGGAGCTATTGTCAAAGCACTAGCCCAAGCAGCGCAGTCCTATGGGTGGACGGCAATGCAGCCTTCGGAGCGTCTGGAACGCACACAGCTAAATCAGCAGAAAGCGGAAACAATGGGAAGGCTCGCTGAGACAGGGGCGAGCATTGAGAACATAAACACCTATAGAGAAGGTTCGCTCGGCGTGCAAAAGCAACGAGCAGATACCGCCGAAGAGAAGAACAAGATTTTGCAGAGCCACTACGACACGATGGAAGACATCGCGCAACAAAAGACGGACATCGAGCAACAAAAGGCAGACGTAGATCAGGCGTTCAAGGAGGGCAGACTCGATCAAATAGACCAGAAAATTCAGCAGCAGGCAGACCAATTCACAGCCAAGATGCAACAAAATAAAGACTTGGCTATGAAAAGCATGGCGATCCGAAGTGGGGCTAATGACATCCGCAAATATTATGTGGATACGCTTAATCAATTGCGGACGACAGCCTTGCAGCAAAACAATCAGAAGATTGCCTTGAGTGCGCAACAGGGCCTTGGGAAACTGGAAAGTACGAATTGGTTGCAGACGGCTATTGGTGGAACTGGCCCCACGACAATGCAGCAGGGAGTAACGAACCTAAATCTTCCGAATATTCCCAATGCCGCAACGCCCGTTCTTGGGGGTGCCTCCGTTCCGACTGGAGGCGCTGCCGCCCCTGGAGGTCCAGGAGCATCCCCAAGTCAGCCGACACCGCAAGGTAAGGCGGCGGCGAAGGCCAAGCAAAAGGCTCCAGGCAGTCCTGCTGGCAAGCTAGGAGACCCACTAGGACTGTTTCAATAAATGGCGACACCAAGCGGATTGACGGTAGACTCCCTGGCCCAAGCGGTCAAAGCCAAGTACCCGGACTACGCTTCCCATGACAATGCGGCGCTGGTGCAGGGCCTCGTACAGAAGCATCCCGAATATAGCCAAACTCTTCATCCTCAAGAGTTGGCAAAGATAACCCCTGGAACGATGCAAGCGTATCCTCGGCAGCAGGCGCAACCTGGGGCTATCGCCCAAACGCTCCAGGGGGCCAAGGAATTTGGCAGCGGTGTGGCAGACATTCCGCGCTCTCTGCCGCAGTTCGCCCAAGCTGGCAATCCTGAATCGGTTCTAGGCAGTTTCCCCGAGAAGCAGGTTGGTGAGGGCCAGGATTACCGAGCGCGAGCGCAGCAAGCTCGCAAGTCTGGAGATTTGCTGTCCTTCATCGGCCATTCGCTCAATGCGGCGCTTGCCCCTACGATGATTCCACAGACTGTGGAAGGCGTCTCTCAGACGGCGCAGACCAATCCCGCTCGGGCGGCTGGGCAGATTGCAGGCATGGGATTGATGGAGAAGGCCCCAGAGAAGATTGCTGGCATTCCTGACGCTATGCGAACTGGCGCTCAGAAGACCCTTGGTGTCGGACCTGAATTTATACGTCAAGGTGCCGAGAAGGTTGGCGAGGAGAACGTCGCATTAGAAGCGCAGACCCAGAAACTTACGGATAGGGCCAACAAAGCCAATTCCGAAAGTCAGGCTGGATTCCAGCAGCGCCAAGAACACACGAAGATAGCAGGCCAACACGCGCAGGCCATTTCTGACAAGCTCCCGCAAGTCCACCAAGCTGCTAGGGCCGAAGCGAGAGAGGCATACGGACCACAACCAAAAGGAACCTACGACCCAGCAGAAATCAAAACTGGGATACAGGACACTGCTCAAGGGAAGCTCCAAGGCAATACAGCACTTCCATCAGCAGTCGCCAAGATCATCAAAGACATAGACCAGCCTCCAGCTCCAACACTTCTTGACCAAGCCTCTGTGTTCAAGGGGGCTGGCTCGGCAATGCGCGGACAAGGAAAGGACTTTCGTGGGACGAGGAACGTAGCAGGAGATGAAGCTCTTTCTTTGATGGACCCAAAAGCTCGCGCCAAGTTCTACGAACAGAACCCAGAAGCAGAGAGACAACAGGGGACGCTAGAATCTACGGGCAAGACGCCGCCACTAGATGCACAGAGGATTCACGGATTTATGAGCGAACTTGGAGCGGCAGCCCAAAGCGGCGCATTGAAACCAGATGAATTTAGTGCCATCAATGCCGCGAGAGGTTTCCTTGAAGGTCGGCTGCGCAAGCTCTATGACAATGAAGGTCGTCTCGATGATTTTCAGGCTGGACAAGCTGCATGGAAGAAAATGGCACAGACTTTCGAGAACGCAAAGGCAACTGGAGCTGGCGGGTCTCCACTAGCAAGGGCGCTGCAAACTAAGGATGCCGTCACTGGTAAGCTTCGGCCTGACTATGTACAGGCAATCCTTTCCGATGACAAAGCATTCCCTGTAGCCCAGGAGATGATGAATCGCTACAAGCATCTTGGTGCTCCAACCAATGAACTGGAAGTGATGAAAACACATGGCGATTTTGCGGACACACTTCCAAGTCAAGTGAAATGGAAACAGCAGCCGGAAGCGCCAAAATTTGGAGAATTTGACCCCATAGAAGCGCGTAAGGTTGCTCTCAAGCAGCGGGCTACCACTCTAGGCGGCACAGGCGGTCCCTATGGCGTGATGCGCGACATTATGGGCATGAAGGGAGCACTTCTCGGGAATCCGATGGCGCTGACTTACCCCATACTCCGACGATTACTTGGAAGCGGCGTTGGTGGCGAAGGATTCATTAAATGGCTGTCTCAAGCAACGCCAGAGGAAATGGAGATGGCAAAGGACATCCCAATGAGCAAGGTGGTTCTTAAACGAGCGCAGAAAAAACCATGACTCTCTACCTCATCCCCAAGCCCCCCGACAAGCTAGGCCGCAAGAACCGCGAATCCGGCTGGCGGCATGTGCCGTTTGACCGGCAAGCGCGAAAGGAGATCGAGGATCGTGTCGAACCACTCCGAGACAAAGGAATCACAGCCGTGTATTCTAGCGACCTCGACACCAAGTACGCTGAGATCATACGAGATCACATCGACATACCCACAGTCCGGCCTGAGTTTCATCTACGACGTTTCAATGTCGGAAAGCTACATACTGCGGACCGATCTATCGTGGACGAACAGCTCAGAAACCTGAGCCAGAAATGGGCGAAGAACAAAGATATTCCTGTTCGCGGTGGCGACTCTTTGACCAGCTTTGAGAAACGATTTATCAAGCGGTACAAGCAGATTCTTGCAGAGCAGGGAACCGCTGCTATGATTGTGGATGAGCGCACACTATCCGTGATTCGAGATTTGAGCACGAACAAGTACGGACCAACATCGCTTGTGCCGAATGGAAGCGGGCCAGCGATGGACCGAATTTACAAGGTGGAACCAATTGCCAGGGCCTAAACAGCGTTGGATTAATCCTCCCCAATTCGGAGACTCCGTAACCTCAGATTGGGCGACATGGCTTACTAATGCGATCAACGACCTGCAAGGGCCGACGAAGGGACTTTCACCTCCACAGGTCACAACAATTTCGCATCCTGGGGCGGTGCATGTGGTCTGGAATGAGGTGAATCAGGCAACATCCTATTCAGCTTATGAGACTTCCAGTGCAATCAGTCCGCCTGGAGTGCCGTTCGCAACTGTGGCGGCGAACGTGGGAGCACAAGCAAATGGTGTGATGAGGTTCAACTTGAACGATACGACCGTGCGCTACTATTCCGTGGTCGCTATCACGCAATGGGGCAGGAGCCAGCCATCTGTTGCGGTGCCAGGAGCAGCCCTTGCAGTGGCGGCTACCGTGATTCCTGTATCGCAGACGCCAGTGAATCAGAATGGAGTGGGAGGTGGGGTTGGCGGGGGAGGCGGTCTATTCGGCAGAGGACAAGGACCAAATTTCTAAATGACTACTGTGTCTGGAAATCTTAAATCAATCACTGCGGGAGCGATTTCGCAGGGGCTTGTCATATTTCAGCTTGCGAACACTGGGACCGGGAACCCAATCACCATTTCTGGCACGGCAATCCTTCCAAATCTTAAATATGTGGCATTCAGTGCTGGCGATGGAAGTTTTAGCACTGCGATCTACGGGAATGATGTTATTCTGCCAGCAAATACGGTCTACAATGTCACTTACCGCGATCCCTTCGGAAACGAGATCGGGCCTATTCAATATCTCATCACTGGAGCGACTTTCAATCTCAATACCGCCGCTGCTACCAACAATTTACTGCCTCCTGTTCTTTCCCAGTTGGGAGCAGTTCAAAGGCTGTACCTAAATACCGGAACTCCTCTCACTGCCGGGAGATTCGCTTTGTCTGCTGGCTGGGGAAATACAGCACTAGTCAGTGCAGTCGTCGGATTTGATCCAGCATGGGAGATATTGGTAACTGCAAACGGAACGGGGATTGCCGCTGGACCTACGGTTGTGCTGACTTTCGTGGACGGGGCGTGGACGAATCCGCCTGTAGCAATCAGCAAGATGGTAGGGGGTACAGGGCAATTCGCAGACATTTCTGACGCCACTACAACGACTACTTGGACGCTGACATATAATGGCTTGCCAGTCGCGGGATCGACTTATAGATTCCGTGGCATAGCAATTGGAAGGTGAAATGCGAAGGTTGATTCTATTCTTGTTGCTCTGTCCGATTGCGACTCTGGGTCAAACAAGCACGACGGGCCGAGTGCTAGAGGGGACTGCCGCTGCTCGCCCAACCTCGTGCTCCACTGGCGATTGGTACTACTCTCAAGACACCAACACGATGAATTATTGTACGTCCACGAATACCTGGAATGGAACAGTAATCGTGAATGCTCCAGAAACATTCCCCGGAGCCGTGACAGCGAATGGCGGTGGTGCTCTGAATGGAAGTTTCAGCGGCCCAACGACACTGACCGGAAATGTAACTGCCACGGCTGGGCAAAACTCCGCATACCTTTATAATCTGGACGGGGCCGTTATCTGCGACGGTATAAAATATACGACATTGAATCTTGCTGTAGCGGCAGCGCCGACTCCAGGCACCGTAGTTGTACCTCTTGGAGCAGTTTGTCCCGTTACTGCTAATCTTACGGTTCCAACGAACGTTGTTCTCATAGAATTTGCACCATCTTTAATAGCTATCTCCAATGCCGTGACTTTAACGATCAATGGTCCTAAAATATTTCCACCAGCAGCGCAACTGTTTAGCTATACCGGAAGCGGAACGGCTGTATTTGGGCCGAACGCTGCGGCTGGCGGTGTAGATGCAGCATGGTTTCCGGGAGCTGATATTCTAGCGCAGATTTCTAATGCTTATATAGCTTCTCCAGCGCAGGGCGGAATTATTTTTGTTCCTCCACCGACTGCTGGTGGGTGCTATACCGCAACCACAGCAATTAGTCTTGCAACGGCAGGTAAGTACCCGATGATTCAGGGAGAGAGTACCGTCTCGAATGGAACCGGAAATGTGGACCAAGGCGTATGTATAAACTACACGCCGACAACGGCGACGACGGCGATCACGCTGGATTACACGCCAGCAGCGGGAGGCGGTCAGATTCACAACGCAGGAATCCGCAACCTCATGTTAGCGAACAATGCTTGCCACACGCAGGGTGGTTGTGGAAGTTCTGCTATCGGCGTCCTAAGCGGTGGAACGAACGGCGGCTTTATGGCCGCTGTATTCGATAATTTCATTGTAGAAGGATTCTCAGTCGGCCTAAGCAATACAAATGGCATTTCTTGGGGTTGGGTTGTCACTGACTCCACCTTCAAGTACAACACGACTGGAGTAAGCTGCACGGCGGGAGAGAATCTCCAATTCCGCAACACCCAATTCCTTTTTGAAGGGACCGACTTCTCAAACGGCGGCTGTGAGGTAAATATCAATGGCGGTTCGATGGATAACCATTCAACCGTGGGCATAAACTGCACGGCTGCTGCTGGCCTCTACACGATGGAGCTAATCGGTTTACACGAGGAGACAAATTTCGGATCAGCCACCACACACCACATCCTGGGAAGCTGCAATCTATCTATCACGGGCGGTGTCTTCATGGACGATTGCACCGGCCTGAATACCCCTTTCTCGGGATGTACAGTCAATGCAGACTACATGTTCAATCTATCTGGCAATCATGTGAATGCTCACGGAATGGTCATCAATAGTCAAGGCCGCACGCTGACGAACGTATTTGCCCTTGGAGGAAACATCTCTGGAATTCTGGATGTTTACAACCAAAGTCCGAGCACGCTAACCACACTTGTCCAAGGTGGTGCTCAGTCTAACTTTATCAGCGTGAGACAGTCTGTACCGAATAGCGGAGTAGCCCCTTTCCCGTTACAGATTAATCCTGCTGGCCTGAAAATGATCGAGTTGTCTGTAGCTTGCCCTGCGGCTACAGCCAGTTTTGATTTCCTTTGCACCAATTCCACTACCCATGCATGGCAAGCAAGTTATAACGGCGCAGCTTATTCTGATATTCCTCTAATTGCACGAGCGCAAACCTGGAGTGCTACGCAGACGCATACTGCCCCGATCAATTTTTCGGCTTTGCTTATCTCTAATACTGCTCCAACAATCGCCGGGGCGGGATGCGGAGGGTCGGCAGCTTCTATTGTTGCTCCTAACGGGACGGCATCATTCAAGATCAATGTGGGAACAGCCCCAACTACAGCCTGCACGATCACGATGCCAGCAGCCACGACCGGATGGAACTGCTCAGCAACGGACATTACTACCAACTCGACCACTGTGTTCTACCAGAAGCAAACAGGGGCCGAAAGTACGACATCCGTAACGATCACGAACTTCAGCGACGTAGCTGCGGCCTCGAACTTCACAGCAAATGATGTTTTGAAGGTGCAATGCCATGCCGATTAGATGGATTGTTATAACACTGGCCGTCCTTCTCGCTTTCTTCGGGTACGGCGCTTTTATTTATGCACAGTTGAGTGGAACTTCTGTTTCAAACGGCAGCGGCGCTCCGAGCGGCTCATGCGTTTCTGGAAGCGAATACGTGGATGCTTCTACAGGATACAAATGGCCGTGTGTCGGAGGAGTTTGGGTTGGCCCGATGTCGGCTGTGCTGAAGGGCACAACCGGGTCAATCGGCGGTGGTGCGCTCCTAGTGGGCGCGAGCGCATCTGGGACCGCAACTGTGACCGGAGCCACAACGGGGATGGTTTGCGATGCCCAAGCCAGCGATGGAACGAATATGGCTACTGTTGGAGCTGCTGTGTCTTGCACCGTAACGGCAACTAATACGGCGACCGTGAATGTGGTCGCCATTATTGCTTTAACTCCAGCCAGTAAAACATACACCGTGAGAGTGATACCTTTATGAAAAAGACACTACTGATAGTTCTTGGCATCCTCGGAACTGCAGTGATGTCCCAAGGCCAAGGTATACCCTTCGCTGTTAACCCCCCTGCGCCGAACGCACAAATGACTGTGTGTTCTGCTCCGGCCACTGGCAATCCTTGCACAAACCGAGTGAATATCTACGGAGATGCGGGTCTTACTCAACTTATTCCACAACCTGCCCTTATTGGCCCTACAGGGTCGTATACGTTCTTTTTCAATAGTTCATCTGCGCCAATCCAAGTGCAAATTACTGGGCGGCAAGACCAAATCGTAACAGGCGGCGGGGGCGGCGGCGGCGGCGGTGCGCTCACGGTGCCGTCGCTCGACACGGCTGCAATGCTTGGCATGTACCTATTCGCTGATGGGTCCACGACGCAGTTCAAGGACTCGTCTGCGGCAAGCAATACGGTGAACTTCAACGGCGGTGGCTGTACTGTAGCGCCTACGCCTTTAGGAACCCCTGGCTTCGGCTACACCTTTGATGGAAGTACCCAGTGCGGGTCTTTTTCTGCCGCTCTAAATCCGGCGAAGACGATCATGCTGGCCCTGAAAATCAACTCAACCGACGTGACGGTTGGCGGGGCCTATGCGTGGATCGGCAGCACCGCGTCGAACTTCACAGGGATGTACTTCAAGGATGACATCGGCGGAGGTGGAAATCGGGAAAATGTGCTGATGGCTGTGAATACCGCCGGCGGCTCGCTGGGAAATGAAGACAGCAGTAACGCAACTCTCGACGGCACGTTCATTGTGACGTTCACGTGCGATACGAACGACCATCTGTATTTTTCGGCTAACCTCCAAACCGTAGAGCCTTGGTATTTCAACCAAGGTAATGGGTGTCTCGTTCAAGGCAGCGCGGGCGGCCAAGTCTACGATTTGGGTGGCGGTCCTTGGGTGCCAACCTGGAGCAAGTTCACAGCCTATGCGATGGTCTTCTGGAGCACGGTAAAGACAAAGGCGCAGATCACCGCGAATGCCACGCTGTTGGAGGAATATCTTCGGACGGCGCGCGGGGTTGTGATGAACACCGGCTCAACGCAGACTGCCTCCGCAGCCGTGGATTGCATCGGTGACTCGCTAACAGTCGGCTCCGGGGTAACTTCGTTTTGCGGGATCGGCACCGGAAACATTATGACGCTCCCAGCCAATCAGGGGACTTGGACTACATTCAATCGAGGGCAAAACGGAGCAACCGCTACGGGCTGCAATACCACATTCCCTTTCGACATTCAATCGAATATCCCGGCGACGGCATCACCGAGGGTTCATCACATCTGGCTAGGGACAAACGATATCGTGACTGGAGGGCTTGGATTAACAGCGGCGCAGGCATGGACCCAGTATCAACAGTGCGCCTTGAGCGTAAAGCGGATCGACCCCGGCAGCCTTGTGGCGATAGGCACCGTGGTTTCCCGGACTGCCCTTGTAGATGCCACGCGGGACAGTTTCAACAATCTGATTCGGGCAGGGTATCAAGGCGTAGCAGATATCATGTCAGACTTTGCCGAAGATCCCCTACTCGGCGCGGACGGACTTGCCGGAGTGTCTAATTGTTTCCAGGGCGATGCAATCCACCCGAACCAAGCCTGTCAGTACAACGATCTGGCACCGATGGCGCAGAGGGGCATCGCGTCAAAGCTGGGTTGTCTGAACTTCACCTGCGCGACGACCTATGCCGCTGGCGCTCCAGCAGCGACGGCAGTTACCGCGACTTCAGAAGCCACGAACACGATGACGTTCACTACGACACTGAATCCGCCCGTGGGATCGAGTGTCGTCTGCGCCGGCATAACACCAGCGGGCTACAACTCGCCCTATTCCGGCTGGTACGTCCTAACGACATCGGGAACCAACTTTACAGCGTACAACAATACGACTGGCTTGGGAGCCGGGAGCGTATTCGGCACGTGTTCGGTGCCACAAGAGAAAGACACCGACATTTACGCCATCTTGAACAACACCGGAAATCACTCGCTGGAGTCCTGTGTCGGGCGCACGTGGCCTATCGTGCGAAAGAACATCAATGCTGGAAGTGTGACGATTGTGCCCTGGTCTTCGGGTGGCACTTCGGAGCTGGTCAATGGCGCGGCGAACTACGCGCTGACCACAAACAACTCCGTGACGCTTTGGCCCACACTCATCAGCGCGGCTGCTGCGGGGTGCAACTGGAGAACGATTCCATGAAACGATGGCTATTCTTGCTAGGATTGCTGCTCATTCCTAGTGTCGGACAGGCGCAAGGCATCCCTTTCGCTGTCAATCCGCCCGCGCCCAATGCCCAACTCACAGTATGCAGCGCCCCAGCCACAGGGAACCCTTGCACGAATCGAGTGAATATCTATGGGGATGTAGCGTTGACGCAACTCATTACACAGCCAGCACTTATCGGAGCTACGGGGGCTTACACATTCTTCTACGCGTCAGCCTCCGCGCCAATCCAAGTGCAAATCTCCGGCAGACCGGACCAAATTGTGGGTGGGGGTGGTGGCAGCGGTATCGCAGGCTGTACCCAGCCAGGTGGCGCAGGCTCACTAAGCTGCCCAAATAACGTAGGTGCTGGCAGTTTTACTGTCGGCGCTGATCCGGGTCCGTGTTCCTCTGCCGGGTCAGGAGCCGTATTCTGCGCCGATGAAGGCACGGCTTCGCTTCCGATTGTTGGAAAAGTCATCTGTGATGCTAACCTAGCTGACAATGCCTTCGAGTGCAGCGCGAATGGGGGACCATTCGTCTCGTTCGGGGCTGGTGGGCTGCCGATGGGGACGACGGTTTCTGGGTTAAACGTCGCATTCCCTGGAAATATTTGTCAGAAGGGAAACCCTACTTTTGATGTTACATGCTACGGCGCGTCGGGAAGTGCACAGCGTACAACAGTCACAACAACAGGCGGTAATCCAATAGTCACTGTGGCATCTGCTGTTGATTTTATGCCAAACCAAGGAGTGTTTATCTATGGAGCGGGGACGGGTGGAGATTATTTCTGCACTACAATATCTAGCATCTCGGGAACTAGTTTTACATTAGCTACGGCTCCCCCATCTAGTGTTGTTGGGGCGAATATGTACCATGATGACCAAGTAGCTGAGCAGGCCGCGATTGATGCGGCGAGTGCAGCTTCACTGGGACCACTGGGGACCGGCGCGGGAATAGTTAATTACCCATTAGGTACTTTTCAGAATACCTGTACTCCAGTTCATATTCATAGTCCTAACATACGCATTGTGGGCGCCGGGATGAGAAGTACTGTTATTGCGAATGCCGATAATAATTATACATCCGGTCCAGGGTTTATAATGTCACAGCCTCCTTCTACCTATATTCCGGCCGGATATATGGGTGCTGCACTTCTAACGGGCACTGGCAATTCTTTTAATATTGCCGCTGGGGGGTCTGGTTTTTGGCTTGATTTTCGTCAATGCGGTGGAGGGTTTGTTGGCGCTAGTGGCTTATGTGGAGAGGTTGGCGGCAAGTCTCAACTTACTGTTGAGGCTGCAATAAATTTAACCACTCTGACGCAGGATGTGGGTGTTATTGTGTCGAGTGGGCAGAGAGATTCAATCCTTGGTTATCAATCAGCCTTCGCTCTTGTCGTCAAGGCTAATGGTGCTTTACAGTGTATGCTGCATACGACAGGAAGTACGCAAACAATTACCGGAAACGCAGGTGGCGTAACTACAGGCAGTACTATATGGGTTGCGATGGATTACGACGGCAGTAACTTGCGGTGCTACATTGCAGGCACACAAGTAACAAATAGCCCAAAGGCTCAAACTGGGACAGTTGTTCAAGATGCCTTTGAAGTTGTTCGTACGAGCGGGGATCATGGTTGGTTTCAAAATCCAAGCTCTGCCCCTAATTTTAAGGCAATGGATGGACGCTTAGATGGTCCACGCATTTCCAAAATTGCAAGATATGCTGGCAACTTTACTGCTCCCACAGTGAAGTGGAGCAGTCCTGACTCAAATGTGCTGATTCAATGTAATTTCGACAACCAACAAGATATATATACAGTCTGTAAAGACGGGAATGGCCATAGTCAAAATATTCCATTTTGGAATTCTGGTTGTAGCGGAATTATAGGTGGAGATGTAGCGATCAGTGAACTTCAAATCGGTAACTATAATGATGGAGCTTTACTGTTTACGACTGGTTCAAGTTCTACGATAGAGCACGTTGCTTTTGGTGCAAGTAGTCGCAACGGATATTGGCTTGGTGGAGCTGGATGCAGTTACTACAATCATTTCGATGATCTCAATGTTGTGGGTCCAGGTGGACGCTATGGGCTTGTTGGACAAACAGGCATTTCAGAGTATAATCACATCGCATTTGGACAGGGAAATCCAGTAGTTACTGGATTCTTTGGGACAAATAATACATACAACAATATCTTTTTGTCTTCTCCGAGCAATGGGACAGCATATTCTTTGATATTTCAAAATAGAGGTTCTCTGGGAGGTTCTAGCATAGAGGGGATAACCGATTACACGAAAATATCTGGCATCAATACTGACGTGGAGGGGGCTGCTGCATCTATGATTGGAGCAGTTATGGTGGATGGAGGCGGCAAGGTCCTTCTGGAGAGCAGTCTTTTAGAGTGCGGAGGAAATGCTAATTGCATTCCACTCACTCTTTCAAACGTAGTCGGTGCCGAGATTTCTGGGGTTGGGATGGGGCCTGGATCAAATTTAACAGCTCCAATTCATATATTCGGTTCGAATCAGCCTGGAACAAGCACGCCATATTTTCCAAACATGGGAGTGACAATCAG
>Ga0307477_10002715_pt1 | contig 13503 bp, 11 predicted proteins | sample atmos_gasesECM2C_FD_203316 | JGI IMG/M metagenome (GOLD analysis project Ga0307477, IMG submission 203316) | Hardwood forest soil microbial communities from Morgan-Monroe State Forest, Indiana, United States - atmos_gasesECM2C_515 | ecosystem: Environmental > Terrestrial > Soil > Temperate...
CCCGCACATCCGCCTCCTGCACGGGATGCGCCGTCCTGCCAACTGGTTGCAGCTGATCCGGTTCGCAATCGTCGGCGCCAGCGGCTTCGTCGTCAATCTCGCCGTCTATGCGCTGTGCGTGCACTCTCTCAGCGTTCCCTACCAGCTTGCCGCCGTACTGGCCTGGCTGGTCGCCGTGTCGAGCAACTTCGTGTTCAACCGCCATTGGACGTTCGATCGCCCCGATGGGCGCGTGCACCATCAGGCGCTGCGCTTCTTCCTCGTCAGCCTCGCCGCCTTCGCGCTGGTCAATCTAGTGCTGCTGACGTTGCTGGTCGAGCAGGCCGGCCTGGCGAAGGTGCCGGCTCAAGCACTCGCGGTCGCCGCGGCGACGCCGTTTAACTTCCTCGGCAACAAGCTCTGGAGCTTCCGCCAGCGCGATTGAGCCGTCCACCCCAGTGGGCCGGCGATCTCCGCGCGGGCTGTGACGGGCGTGCTGGAGAGCCGCCGCGCCGGTCGATCGGCCCCCGACGGGTACCTATACTCTGAAGCTGCTACCTACTCTCAGAGGACTTTTGCCTTGCAGGAGATGGTCATCTACGGCGTCAGTTTCGACATGGTCGGCAAGCAGCCGATCGTCCTGTTGAAGACCGCTGACGGCAACAAGTTCCTGCCGATCTGGATCGGTCATCCCGAGGCCGCCTCGATCCTGATGAAGCTGCAGGGCGCCGGCACGCCGCGGCCGATGACCCACGACCTGCTCGTCGACGTGCTCGGCGAGCTCGATGCCAAATGCACCCAGGTGTCGGTCACCGAGCTTCGCGAGAACACGTTCTTCGCCTCGATCACCCTGTCGGTCAACGGGCGCGAGCTCGAGATCGACTCCCGCCCCAGCGACGCGATCGCCTTGGCGGTGCGCTCGGGCGCCCCGATCTTCGCCGCCGAGGAGGTCATCGCCGAGTCCGCGATCGAGTTCGAGCACGACGTCGAGGAGTCCGAGGACGTCGTCGAGAAGTTCAAGGAGTTTCTAGACCAGGTCACGCCAGAGGATTTCGCCGCCGGCGAGGATTCCTAGCAGTCGCTCAGCGCGTAAACGCGCTGTTAAGAATCCTCTCCACCAACAGGTCCAGCCAGATCTCCGCCGCGTCCGCGGCCAGCGGCAGGAGGCTCGTTTCGGTCAGACCCGGCACGACGTTGCACTCGAGCACCATCAGCTCGCCGCCGCTCTCGTCCAGCATCAGGTCCACCCGCGCGACGCCATGGCACCCGAGCAGCTTGTACGTCTCCAGCGCCAGCTCCTGCGCGCGCTCGGTCACGCCGTCCGGCAGCTCGGCCGGACAGACGAACGTCGTCATCCCGATTTCGTAGCGCGACTCGTAGTTGTAGAACTCCGTCTCCCGCGGGATCGCCTCGATCACGGGAAGCGCCATGGGCTCTCCGCCCGGCGTCTGCGCATCCAGCACCGACACCGCCAGGTCGCGTCCCTTCACATAGCGCTCGAGCACGACCTTGCTGTCGTATGACAGGGCTCCTACGATCGCAGGTGGCAGCTCATCGCTCGAGTGCGCGAACTTCACGCCCAGCGCCGAGCCCTGACGCGCCGGCTTGGCGACGATCGGAAACCCGAGCTTCCGCTCGATATACGGCAGCGCAGCCACCACGCCGAGGTCTTTGACCGCACTCTCCTTGAAGGCGCTCCAGTCGGGAGTCGGGATGCCCGCCGCGCGCATCAGGTACTTCGCCAGCGCCTTGTCCGTACAGCGCATGCACGCCGCCGGCCCCGAGCCGGTATAGGGGATGCCGATCGTTTCCAGCAATCCCTGCACGGTTCCGTCCTCGCCGTCTCCTCCGTGCAGCGCGATGAACGCCACATCCGGCTTGGCCTCGATTACCTGGGCCAGCATCTCCGGCCCGACATCGATCGCCACAACCTCGTGTCCCAGTGCCCGCAACGTTTTCTGGACACGTTCCCCGGAGCGCAGCGACACGGTGCGCTCCAGCGCCCATCCGCCCTTGAGCACCGCGACCCGCTTGGCTATGTCGCTCATCGATTCCGCTGTCGCCGGCGGTCAGGTTCGGGCTGTCTGCGAGAAGGCAACGCCACGATGTCGGCGAGACCGATGCGCGCGTCGGCGTCGGGCGCGGCCGATTCGCGCGAGGGGGGACTGTCCGTCCCGAGCAGTCCCGTATCGGGGTCGACGAGCGACGCTATCCGCTTGATGCCCTCGCGAATGTCCTCGTCGGGCACGCCCGCGAAGTTCAGCCGCATCGAGCTTGAGCCGCTGTTCCCGTCCATGTACGCGGAACGCCCCGGGACGAATGCGACTCCGTTGCTGCGCCCCATCAGATCGGTCGTGTCCACGCCGTCGAGCGTCGCCCACACGAACAGTCCGCCCTGCGGCCGTGTCCAGCTCGCACGCCCACCGAAGTGCTCGGCCAGCGCGTCGAACATCACATCCCGACGGCGCCGATACAGCTCGCGCAGGCGCTCCACGTACTCGATCCAGGCCGGAGTGCCCGCGGCGGTGCGCTCGGCGAAGTAGGCGGCCACGAACAGCTGCGTCATCGGCGAGCTGCACAGGTCCGCGCCCTGTTTGCCCAGGTTCAGCTTTTCCAGCACCGGTCGCGGTGCCACCGCCCAGCCCAGGCGCAGCCCCGGGGAGAGGATCTTCGAGAACGTGCCCAGGTAGATCACGAGGTCCGAGGACACCCCGTCGCCCCCGCCTCCTCCGACGCCGAGCGAGGTGTCCAGCGAGTACAGCGTCGGCAGCGGCTCGCCTTCGTAGCGCAGCAGCCCATACGGGTTGTCCTCCAGCACCAGCAGCTCGCGCTCGCGCGCGACCTCGACCAGCCGCCGCCGCCGCGGCAGCGACATCGTCACCCCGCCCGGATTCTGAAAATTGGGGATCGTGTAGATGAACTTCGGGCGCCTGCCTTCCTGCGCCAGTCGGTCGAGCACCCTCTCCAGCTCGTCGATCGGCATGCCGTCGGAGTCCATCTCGATCTGCACGACGTCGGCCTGATAGGCCCCGAAAGTCGGCACCGCGCCAGGGTAGGTGGGGGCCTCCGCCACGATCACATCGCCCGGGTCGATCAGCGTCTTGCACACGAGGTCGATCACCTGTTGCCCGCCGGTCGTCACGATCGTGTTTGCGGGATCGACCGACGTCCCCTCCTGCGCCATCACCTCGACGATGCACTGCACCGTCGCTGCCATCCCCTCCGTCGGGCCGTATTGCAACGCCCGCGCCGTGGATTCGGCGGCGACCTGCGACATCAGCTTGGCGTACAGCTCGGGCGCGAACGTGCTCGTGTCGGGCAGCCCTCCCGCGAGTGAGATCACGTCCGGGCGTTCGGTCAGCGCCATCATCTCGCGCATCGCCGAGCTTTTCATCCCACGCGTGCGCGCCGCGAACAGCGCCTCATACCGCGCCAGCTCGTGTGCTGCCGGCCGGGCGCGTCGTCTATCGTCCTGCCCGCGCATCCACGCACGGTAGCGCACGGGATACGCATACTCACACGCTGCACGAGCGCATGAACGGCACGTTCTTCTACATCGGTCTCGGTCTCGGCCTCGCCGCCGCTTGCGGTCTGCGCCCCTACCTACCCGCGCTGCTGGCCGGCGCGCTCTCTTCCTCCAACGCGTTGGGGGTCGAATTCGGGGCCTCTGGACACGCCTACCACTTCCTGCAAGCAGGCTGGTGGCTGCTCGCCGTCACCGTCACGCTCGTCGGCCTGTACTTCCTGCAGTTACGCCTCGGCTCCGAGCGCTTCGAGGCGCTCGTCGGGGGCGCGGTCGCCGCGCAGGCCGTCGCCGTGGGAGCGCTGCTGTTCGCGGGCACGCTCGCCGCCCACGGTGATCCCTCCTGGCCGGGCCTGATCGGTGGTGCGGGGGCGGCCGCGCTCGCCTGGGCCGCGACCCATCCGGTAATCGTTCGCGCCCGCCGGCGTCTCTCCGACCGCGCCGCGCGCGAAGCGGTGACCGTTTATCTCGACGCCGCCTCGTTGCTGCTCGCGGCCCTTGTCGCGCTCCTGCACCCACTGGGCTATCTCGCGGTAGCGTTGCTCGCCTGGTTTGCCTGGCGCGGTCGCGCCCGGGGCGGGGACGATCGTTACGCCGGTCTGCGCATCCTGCGCCGCTGATGCCACCTAAGCGCTCCCGCAACGCCCGCAGCTGCGGTAAGCGGCTTGGACCGCAACGGATGGCAGAACTGGCTCCCGGCTTACCCACCCACAGCCACCCCGACGTTCGCCCCCGACAGTGAGTAATAACGCGCATCCCCCCAAGCTCGTGCTCTGCGTGATCGACGCGATGGCGCCCGAGATGCTCGTGCGCGCCGCCGAGTCCGGGGCCGCGCCAGTGCTGGCGACGTTGATCGAGCGCGGCACCTGCATCCCCGACTGCGTCGCCGCCTTCCCGTCGGTCACGCCCGTGTGCGCCGCCTCGATCGTCACCGGCACCGCGCAGGACGAGCACCGCATCCCCGGCATGAACTGGTACTCGCGGGAGGAGTCGCGCTACGTCGAGTACGGCTCCAGCCTGCGCGCCGCGCAGCGGTTTGGCATCGCCCGCCAGCTGACCGACACGGTCTACAACATGAATCGCGCCCACCTTGCGCGCGAGACCCTGACCGTGTTCGAGACGCTGGACGACGCCGACGTGCGCACCGCCGGCACCACCTACCTGATGTATCGCGGGCGCCACCGCCACGAGCCCCAGCGCGACACCACGCTCGCGCGGTTTGTCTCCAGCACGCTCGCGCGCCATCCCGTGATGGGCCCGCGCGAGCTGTTCTACGCCGACATCTTCGCCTCCCGGCGCACGGGCTGCCGCTCGACGCTCGGCATGCCCGGCGTACGCGACCGCCACTCGGGCTGCGTCTCGGCATACATGGTCGAGCACGACCTGTTCGACTTCCTGCTGCTGTCACTGCCCGACAACGACTGGCTCTCGCACAAGCGCGGCCCCGAGGCTCAGCTGAGCTCGCTGGCGGCGGCCGACCTGCAACTCGCGCGGGTGATGGAGGCCGCGGGCGGCCTCGACGCATTTCTGGCCGAGCACGCCTTCATCGCGATGGCCGACCACTCCCAGGCGCTGGTCACGGACACGATCGACCTCCAGGGTGAGCTGGCCGAGCTGGGCGTGTTGCAGCCAGATGGCGCCAACTTGCTCGGCGCGCTGACCGGCACGCGTTCCTCGCGCTCTCAGGAGGAGGACGTCGCACCGCGGATCGCCGTCTGTCCATCCCAGCGCGCGGCGATGGTCTACGCGCTGCACCCGCCCGAGCGCGACGCGATGCGCGCCTCTGTCCTCGCGCGCGCGCTGACGCTCGAGGGCGTCGACCTCGTCGCCTGGCTCGCCCGCGACGCGCACGATCGGCCCACCGAGGGGGTCGTCGCGAGCGCCGAGCGCGGCGAGTTGCGCTTCGCTCCCGGTGGAGACCTGCGCGACGCCCGCGGTGTCCCCTGGCATGTGGACGGCGAGCTGTCAGCGCTCGAGGCATCGGTGCACGCGCACAACGCGTTGGCGACGCCCGCCTACCCTGATGCGCTGGCGCGCCTGTGGTCTGCTCTGACGTGCCCAACCTCGGGCGAGGTCCTGCTGTCCGCCGCCCCCGGCTACGAGTTCCTCGACTGGGGTGGCGCCGCGCACGTCGGTGGGGGTTCGCACGGCTCGCTGCACGCATCGGACTCGCTGGCTCCGCTGGTTCTCTGCGGCGTCGAGCTCCCCCGCGATCCTCCCGGCCAGTGGGCGATTCGCGACGTCGCGTCATTGGTCAGGAGGCATTTCGAGCAGCGCGCGAGCTGACCTTTCCGAGGTACGGATCGGCCGTTGGCGGGCTTTTGTGGGTGAGCCACAGCCAGTCCTTGCATCGGCTTGCCGCCGGCGCCGCTCACCACACCCGTCGGCTTATCGAGAGCCTTTACCCTCGGCGGATGCACGTCGCCGCGCTGATCGTCACCGCTGGGCTGGCCTTTGGATCTACTCCCGCCCACGCGGCGAGTACAACCCCGACCTCGGCGGCAACGTCAGCGAGTACCAGCACCCAGACCACGGTCTCCGAAACGCCGGTCCCCGTCCCCGACTCCAGTATCCCGCCCGCCGGGCGCCGTCTGTCGGCGAACAGGGTGCTGGCGATCGCGCAAGCGCTGCCGAAGATGAGGGCCGTCCGGGCAAAATACCCGGACTCCTATGGCGGCGCGTATCTGAAGGGCCCGCTGCGCTGGCAGGTGAGCTTCTTCTCGAAGCGGGGCGCGAAAGAGATCGGGCAGGTGATTATCGACGACTCCTCCGGACGGGTGCTCGAACAGTGGACCGGGTTTCAGGTCGCCTGGTCGATGGCGCGTGGCTACCCGGGGGCGTTCGGCAGGCATGTGAACGCGCTGTACATCTGGCTGCCGTTGTGCCTGCTGTTCCTGCTCCCGTTCATCGACCCGCGCCGGCCGTTCTCGCTGCTGCACCTGGACCTGCTCGTGCTGCTGTCGTGGTCGGTCTCGCTGGCGTTCTTCAACCATGCCCACATCTACGCGTCGGTGCCGCTGACGTACCCGCCGCTGATTTACCTGCTCGGGCGCATGTTGTGGCTGCTGCGCCGCCCACGCCCTGGGCGAGCACGACCTCAACGGCCATTGCGACTGCTGCTCCCGACGCCCTGGCTCGCGCTGGGAGTCGTGTTCCTGGTGGGGTTTCGCATCGGCCTGAATGTGACCGACGCGAACGTGATCGACGTCGGCTACGCCGGCGTGATCGGGGCCGACAAGGTGGTGCACGGCAGGGCGCTGTATGGGCACTGGCCTCAGGACAACGAACACGGCGACACCTACGGGCCGGTCAGCTACGAGTCCTACATCCCGTTCGAGCAAACGTTCGGCTGGAGCGGGACGTGGGACGACCTGCCGGCCGCGCACGCCGCCGCGATCGTGTTCGATTTGCTCGCGCTCGGGCTGATCTTCCTGCTCGGCATGCGCATTCGCGGGCCGACGCTCGGCGTCGCATTGGCGTACGCGTGGGTCGCCTACCCGTTCACGCTGTTCGCTCTGGAGTCCAATTCCAACGACACGCTCGTGGCCGTGTTCATCCTGGCCGCGCTGCTGGTGGCGAGCTCGCCCCCAGCGCGGGGCGTGTTCGCGGCGCTGGCCGGGCTGACCAAGTTCGCGCCGCTCGCGCTCGTGCCGGTGCTGGCTACGCACGGGCTGTTCGAGTCCTCGGACGGATCGAGAACATCGTCGAACCCGACAGCCGACGGACCGGGACGCGCGCACCGGGGAGCCGAAGACGATGTCGCTGGACGCGCGCTCGATCGAGGCCGCCGTGCGCGTATGCGCGCACGCGCATTGGTGGCCTTTTGCTGTGCCTTCATCCTCACCGCCGCGATCGTGTCGATCCCGGCGATCACACACGACTCGTTGCGCACGCTCTACGAGCGCACGATCGAATATCAGGCCAACCGTGGCTCGCCGTTCTCGGTGTGGGGGCTCTATGGCGGTTTGCACGGAGTCCAGACCGCGGTGCAGGTGGCCGCGATCGTGCTCGCCCTGGCGCTCGCGGTGCTGCCCCGCCGCCCTGACGTGGTGGGGTTGGCGGCGGCGTGCGCGGCGATCGTGATCGCCACCCAGCTGGGGGTGGAACACTGGTTCTACCTGTACATCCCCTGGTTCTTCCCGCTCGTGATGATCGCGCTGCTCGGAGTCCGTTCGGGTCCTTCGCGCCGACCTTTTCAGCAGCCGCCGGCAGACGAGGGCCTCCACAAGTCGGCTAGCTTGGACTGGGAGGCACAGACCGGGGGGCGGCTGCCGGACGCGGCATCAGGACCTGCTCGATTGCGGCTGCCGAGCGCGGCGTGGTGGCCGAGCAGCGGATGAGCACGCCCATCAGCCACGGGTCCTCTTCGGAAGTCTCGAAGCGGACCGGCATCTGTGTCACGAGCGAATCGATCGCCTGCTCGCGCTTGACCCCGATCACGCCGCCGCGCGGGCCGGTCATGCCCACGTCGGTGATGTAGGCGGTGCCGCCCGGCAGCACGCGCCCGTCCGCGGTCGGTATGTGCGTATGCGTGCCCACCACCGCGGTCACGCGCCCGTCCAGCATCCAGCCGAGCGCGACCTTCTCCGACGTCGCCTCGGCGTGCATGTCGACGAGGATGTGATCGACGTCGTCCCCCAGCTCGCCCAGCGCCGCCTCGATCTCGGTGAACGCCGATCGCCCCGCGCGCAGGTACAGGTTGCCGCTGAGGTTAACCACGCCCAGACGGACGCCGTCGCGCTCCAGCACGCACGTGCCGTGGCCGGGCTGGATGGACAGGAAGTTCGCCGGGCGCAGGATCCGCGGCTCGGAGTCGAGGTAGGGGTAGATCTCGCGGCGGTGGTAGGTGTGGTTGCCGAGCGTGATCGCGTCCACGCCGCCCGCGAACAGGGCCTGGGCTGCCTTCGGTGTGATTCCCAGCCCGCCCGCGACGTTCTCGCCGTTGACGATCACGAACGTGGGGGCATAGCGCTCGCGCAGGATCGGCAGGCACTCCAGCAGCGTGCGCCGACCCACGCTGCCGACGAGATCGCCGACGAACAGGATGCTGGCCCCGGGGGTTTCGCCGTCCCCCTCGCTGGATCCGCCCGCCGGCTCGTTCTCCGTGGTGACCTCCTGGCGCTCAGCCATACTTGGCCAATGTCGGAGGGATTGTGCACATGAGCGGGGCTCCGAGCGGCGGGCCCGTGGCCGCTGCGCCGAGCACAGGGGAGCACGAGCTCACTCCCGAGGTCGAGGAGGACCAGTCGGCTCGCAAACCACCGCGGGCGGTCGTGCCCAGGTGGGTGCAGCTCGTGCTGCTGCCGCTGGCGCTGCTGGCGCTGTGGGCGCTCGCGAAAGCGGCGGGGAAGGTGCTGTTGATATTTGTCGTCGCCGCTGTCATAGCGCTGATTCTCAACCCCGTCGTCGCGTTCGTGCAGCGCCGGCGGGTTCCCCGCGGGCTGGCGGTGCTGGCCGTGTACCTCGCATTCTTCCTGACGCTGGTCGGGATTGGGTTTCTGCTGGCCAACCCGATCTCCAATCAGGTGCGCACCTTCACCGACAACCTGCCGCACATCGTCAGAGAAGCCAACAAGCAGATCGCCACGCTGCAGACGGAACTCGAAGGGCACGGCATTCATCTGCATCTCGTCAATCAGGGCAAAACGGCGTTGCAGAGCATCCAGGAGAAAGTCGCCAAAAGCGCCGGCAAACTGGCGTCGTTCGGCGGCGGCCTGTTGACCGAAGCGGCGAGCGCGGTGTTCGACCTCGTGCTGGTGTTCGTGCTGAGCGTGTACATGCTCATCTACGGCGAGCGCATCGGCGCGCTCGTGCGCCGGGCGATGCCCGATGGGGATGGGACTCCCGCCGACGACTATCCGGTCTTGGTCCAGCACGCCGTGTCCCGCTATGTCGGGGGCCAGTTGCTGTTCAGCGTGCTGATGGGCGCTTCAGCTGGGGTGTCACTGTACGTGTTCGGGCTGATCGGGATATTCCCGGACGGACGCAAGTACGCGCTCGCGTTCGGGGTGTTCTACGGGGTGATGGAGCTCGTCCCCTACATCGGGCCGATCCTGGGAGCGCTGCCGGCCGTGATCGTCGCGCTGTTCACCGACCCGATCGTGGCGCTATGGGTGACGCTGCTGTTCGTCGGGCTGCAACAGCTGGAGGGGCACGTCGTCGCCCCGCAGATATTCGGGCACACGCTGCGGATCAACCCGCTGCTCGTGATATTCGCGCTGCTGCTCGGACTGCAGCTGTACGGGATCGTCGGCGCGCTGGTGGCGCTGCCGCTCCTGGCGATCCTGCGCGAGACGGTCGTCTACCTCAGCCGTCACATCGAACTCGAGTCGTGGGAGCGCTCACCGGACAAGCTCCTATGAACGTCATCAGCGTAAAGGGGCTCGCCAAGCGCTACGGCGAGCGCACGGCGCTGCGGGACATCGAGTTCGACGTCGTCGCCGGCGAGCTGGTCGCAATCGTCGGGCCCAACGGCGCGGGCAAGACGACGCTGCTGTCGATCATCGCTGGCGTGCAGAGCGCGAGCACGGGGACGGTCGCGGGCACGGGCGTGGGAGCCTCGATTGGCTGGGCGCCGCAACAGACGGCCCTCTATTCAAAGTTGTCGGTGGCCGAGAACCTGAAGCTGTTCGCACGCCTGGAGGGGGTCGCCGACCCGGATCGGGCGGTGCTGCGGATGCTCGAGCAAACGGGGTTGGGTGAGCGCGCGGATGAGCGCGTGGAACGGCTGTCGGGGGGTAACCGCCAGCGCGTTAACGTCGCGCTCGGCTTGATCGGCGATCCGCCTGCGCTGGCACTGGACGAGCCGACCTCGGCGCTGGACCCTCCTCAGCGCGAACGGGTGTGGGAGTTCGTCGGCGCCCTCGCGCGCTCAGGAACGGCCGTGCTGTTCTCCACCCACCATCTCGGTGAGGTGCGCCGCTATGCCACGCGCGCAATCGTGCTGGCCGACGGCGAGCTGCTGTTTGACGGCCTGCCGGCAGAGCTGATCGCGGCGAACGGGGGCGACGGAGACTTCGAGTCAGCGTTCGTCGCGTTCCTGAAAGCGCACGGACACTGACATATGCGTTGGCTGCTGCAAAAGGATCTGCTGATCCTGCGCCGCTCGCGGCTGCTGCTGGGCGTGCTGGTCGTATACCCGATCGCGCTTGCGCTGCTGATCGGGTTGGCCATATCGCGCTCGCCGGGCAAGCCGAAGGTGGCGATCGTCGACGAAACACCGCCCGGGCAGACGATCCAGGTGGGCAGCGAACGGGTCGATGTGAGCCACTACGCCGATGAGCTGTTCAGCCAGGTCCAGCCCGTGCACGTCCCCACGCGCGAGCAGGCGGTCGCGGACATCGAGTCCGGAAACGTGCTCGCCGCGGTGGTGATTCCGCGCGACATCGCCGCGCGCATCGCCTCTGGAGTGAGCCAGGGCAGCATCGAAGTGCTGTACAACGGCAACGCCCTGGAGCAATCGCTCGTACGGTCTCAGTTGAACTCCGCGCTGGCGCAGGCGAATCTGGGCTTCTCCGAACAGATCCAGCGCGCCGCCGCACAGGCGATCGGCGTGCTGTTGAGCGGCGGCAATCTGGGCGTGCTCGGCGCGCCGTCGAACATGATCGGCCTGGGGCAGATCCCGCCGGCGCTGCGCGCGATCATCGCGCGCCAGCCGCCGGGCGCCGATCGCACCCAGCTGCAGCGAATAAACAGGTTCGCCGAATTCGCCAACCAGAACCTCGGGCTGTCCAAGAACGTGCTGTCCACGATCGGCCAGCCGATCCAGGTCAAGAGCACGCTCGTGCAGGGCCGGCGCACGCCTTTGAACACGTTCGCGGTCGTCGTCGCGGTGAGCGTGTCGCTGATGTTCGTGTGCGTGCTGCTGGCCGCCGGCGGCGTCGCGCTGGAGCGCGAGGAGCACACGCTGGCGCGGTTGGCGCGCGGGTTGGCCACGCGCGAGGGGCTGCTCGCGGAGAAGCTGCTGCTCGCCGCGGCCTGTGCGTTTGCGCTGGCCCTGGCGATGCTCGCCGGCATCGGCGCGTTCGTCAGCCTCGACTGGGGGCGCGCCGGGCAGTGGCTGATCGCGCTCGCGTTCGGCGCCCTCGCGTTCGGGGCGCTGGGCATCGCGATCGGCGCGCTCGCGCGCGAGGTGCGCGCCGCCTCGCTGCTGGCGTTCGGGCTGTCGCTGCCGCTGGCGTTCCTCGCGCTCGTCCCCTCCGGGTCGGTTGCGCACGGGCTGTATGACGCGATCGCGGCGATCTCGTTCGTGTTCCCGTTCAAGGCCGCCCTGCAGGCGCTCGACTGCGCCGTCAACGGGGCCTCCCCAGGTCTGGGCGTCTCGGTCTTGCACCTGCTCGGGCTGACCGTGCTGTTCGGTGCGCTGGCGCGCGTGGGGTTGCGGCGGCTGGAGTAAGGGCGTCACTATCGGGATATGCCCTAACCTCAGTGGGCGATGGCCTATCCCAATACGCGCATGCGCAGACTGCGCGCGAGCGCCGGGCTGCGCGGGCTCGTGCGTGAGACCGGCCTGCGGGCCGAGCAGTTGGTGTTGCCGCTGTTCGTCGCCGAGGCGGGCGCTCCGTCCGTGCCCGAGGGCCCCCTGGAGCTGCCGGCCCTAACGCGGCTGTCGATCTCCGGCGCGATCGAGCGTGCCCGCGAGGCCGCGGAGATGGGCATCGGCGCGGTGATCGTGTTTGGCGTCCCCGCGCAGAAGGACGCGGAGGGCACCGGGGCCTACGACGACGAGGGCATTGTTCAGCTGACGGTCCGCGCGCTCAAGCAGGCGCTGCCCGGCGGTCCGCTGGTGATCACCGACGTGTGCCTGTGCGAGTACACCGACCATGGTCACTGCGGCGTGGTGCACGAGGGCGGCTCGATCGACAATGACGCAACGCTTGAGCTGCTCGCCCGCACCGCGGTCAGCCACGCGCGCGCCGGCGCCGACATGGTTGCACCGTCGGACATGATGGACGGGCGCGTCGGCGCGTTGCGCGCCGAGCTCGACTCCGAGGGCTTCACCGACACGCCGATCCTCGCCTACTCCGCCAAGTTCGCCTCGGCGTTCTACGGTCCGTTCCGCGACGCGGCCGGATCGGCCCCCGCGTTCGGCGACCGCCGCTCCTATCAGCTGGATCCAGCCAACGGCGCGCAGGCGCTGCGCGAGGCGGTGCTCGACGTGGGCGAGGGGGCGGACATGCTGATGGTCAAGCCCGCGCTCGCCTACGGCGACCTGATCGCAGCGGTCAAGCGCGAGACCGGCCTGCCGGTGGCGGCGTACAACGTCAGCGGCGAGTACGCGATGGTCCGCGCCGCGGCCGCGGCTGGAGCGCTCGACGAAGGCAAGGCGGTGCTGGAGATCCTGACTTCCCTGGCACGTGCGGGCGCGGACACGATCATCACCTATCACGCGCTAGACGCGGCGCGCTGGCTGGCATGAGCACGTATAGCTGCGCTTACCAAAGCCGGGAGACACTCGCTTCGCTCGCATCCCCGTTTCGGCCGGCGTCCTCAGTCGCGCGCGTACGTAGTACGCCAAAGCGCTCCCGCGCGTCCTGTTGCCCAGCTTGCTCTACGTGCTCATGTGGGCCTCGCGACAGGAGACGCATGTGAGCACTCCCGACGGCATCCTCGCCGCCGACGCGGCCACGCCTAAGCTGCGCTCCCGCAAGGACGGTGCGGCGATCCCGCTCGACGACGTCGACCGGCGGCTGCTGAACCTGATGCAGGGGTCGTTCCCGATCGCACCGCGTCCCTACGAGCACGTGGCCGAGCTGGGCGGCATCGCCGAGGATGAGGCGATGGCGCGCGTGCAACATTTGCTCGACAAGCGCATCGTCAGGCAGGTGACGCCGATCTTCGACACCCGCGCACTGGGCTACTCCTCGATGCTGGTCGCCGCGAAGGTCGATCCCGAGCATCCGCATCGCGCGGCGCAGATCATCAATGCGCACCCGGGTGTCTCGCATAACTACCTGCGCAATCACGAATTCAACTTGTGGTTCACGATCGCCACCGAGCCT
>Ga0307477_10002716_pt1 | contig 13502 bp, 10 predicted proteins | sample atmos_gasesECM2C_FD_203316 | JGI IMG/M metagenome (GOLD analysis project Ga0307477, IMG submission 203316) | Hardwood forest soil microbial communities from Morgan-Monroe State Forest, Indiana, United States - atmos_gasesECM2C_515 | ecosystem: Environmental > Terrestrial > Soil > Temperate...
CCGATCCCAGGTCGTTTGCTCAGACACCGCAAGGGAAGATCATCGATCCTGGCGCGGAGGAGTCAGATTATTGGTCTCAGTTCAGTCCTAAAGGCCTCGCCAGTATTGTGCCGAAGATCCTCGAGCAGGTCTTCCCACAGACGGGTGTTACGTCTCTGGTGCTCCGCATTGAGTTGAACTTTAAATCGCAGGGTGGGTCGCACAAATCTATAGTTTCGGTCGCGCAAGTTTGGGTAAATGACGGCGGTCAATGGCGCATTTTCGTCAGCCAGAGGAGCGACGTCCAGGCCTCGGTCACCATTCGTTTGCCCGAACCCGCCAGACCCGATACCCACCTGTATCCCGAACCAGCCGACGGTCACAAGGACATCGACGCAGCGTTGGCGGCCGCTCAGGCCGACCACAAACGCGTGCTGATCATCTTCGGCGGCAACTGGTGCTACGACTGCCACGTTCTCGACACGGCGATGCGCTCAGAACAACTCGCAACATTGGTTGCAGCGAATTATCACGTGGTTCACATCAATGTTGCTGATGGAAAAAGCAATACCGATCTAGGCGAGCGCTTTCAAGTGCCGTTTGACAAGGGCTTTCCAGCCCTTGCTGTGATAGACGGCTCAGGCCAGCTGATTACCAGCCAGAAACAAGGCGAGTTTGAATCCGCCGAAAAGATCGGCATGGACGACATTAGCGCGTTCCTCAGCCGCTGGAAGCCGAGTGTCTCGGCTAAGCCTAGGCCCTGACGTTCTGGGTTGGCCGAGGCGTCAACTCACGCGAAATTTTCCTGATGACTGAAAAATTGGCTCCCCGAGTTGTACGATTTGCGAACTTTAAGATTTGAGGTTTCTAGGGAGCTTCGGATCGCTTAACAGTTCGGTGAGCACAACGGGGACCATAACCACCTGCCGTTCTGCCAGTGCCTTATCGAGCAGCCGTGCATCCTAGCCTGCGTCACCTTCCAAGAAGGCAACCCATGTACTCGTATCAGCCGCAATTATCGGTCGGCTTTCAGTTCTGCTAACGTGCGCGTGAAGCGAACCTTGCCTCGGAGTTGGCGTAGGCGAGCGTAAGTGCCTGATGCCGCCACAAGCTGCAGCCCGGTACGGACAGTCTGAGTGATGCCGGTACCGCTGGCTCGTCGCGCTTTCTTGAGAAGCTCGAGCGGTACTTCCACGGTGATCTTACGTGCTGTCTCCATAATATGTTCAACATACCATACTCAAGACCAGCACTGAATATGGTAACCGTACTCGCGAAGGTGTGATGATGGCTGCAGGGTCATGGGGCGTTCTTGAAAGAAATAGTGGTTGTTTGCGGGGCCTGATGTGGTCGCCTGAACTTCATGGTGAACAAGAAAAAACACAATTATATGACAGTATGATTCTTCATAAACGCTTGAATGCAAGAGAGCTGGCTCCGGGGCCTGGACTCGAACCAGGATAACCAGCTCCAAAGGCTGGCGTGCTACCAATTGCACTACCCCGGAATGGAGTAGAAAAGTGTAGCAGACCTTGCATCCGTTTGTTATTCCCGCAAGTCGCAATATTTTGACGTACGAATCAGGAAGGTGTCGGCCGCGTGACCTTCAGTTTCCTAGCGGCGGGAAATTTCTGCAGAAGTGCTCTTAAGCAAGTCCGGGCGGAATTTCTTCAGCAGTACCCTCACGATTCTTTCCGCCGCATGTCCATCCCAAAGCTCGGGAGCGCTCATGGGACGCCGCTCGGCACTCAGAACACGCTCGGCCGCTAGAAGAATCTTCTTTGGATCCCTGCCGACGATTTGATTCGTCCCTTGCTCGACGGTCACCGGACGCTCCGTATTTTCTCGAAGGGTCAGGCACGGAACTCCCAAAATCGTGCTCTCTTCCTGAATTCCCCCCGAATCGGTGAGTATCAAGCGCGCATGATCCATCAAGCAAAGAAAGTCCAGGTAGCCCTGCGGAGCCAGTGGAACGATACCTCGCGCCGGCGCGGTCGGTTTCTCTTCTGTTAGATAGCGCCCGAGACCGAACTGCCGAATTCTTTCCAGCGACCGCGGATGCACCGGAAAAAACACCGGCATTTTTTCCGACAACTTGGCAATGGTTGAAAGAATATCGCGCAATATTTCAGGATCGTCCACATTGCTCGGCCGGTGCAGCGTCAGCAAACCGTAAGCCAGCGGCGCGGAGCCATCCTTTTGCAACCCAAGCCGCCGAAGAATTTCAGATTTTGCCGCGATCTTTCTGTGCTCCACCAGGCAATCAATCATCACGTTCCCAACCAGGAAAATCTTCTCTTCGGCGACGCCCTCTTTCCGCAGGTTCTGAATGCCGCTCTGCTCGGTGACAAATAGCAAACCGGAAATCGCGTCGGTCAGTTTCCGATTGATCTCCTCCGGCATGCTCATATCGAAACTTCTCAGCCCCGCTTCCACGTGCGCTACCGCCACGCCCAGCTTGGATGCAACCAAAGCCGCCGCCAAGGTCGAGTTCACATCTCCCACCACGATCACCACATCCGGCCTCCAATCCAGCACCACCGCTTCGAATCGCTTCATCACTTCGGCGGTCTGAAACGCGTGGCTCCCCGACCCCACCTCCAGATTTACGTCCGGTTTCGGTATGTGCAATTCATCGAAAAAGGACTCCGACATTTGTTGGTCGTAGTGCTGTCCGGAATGGACGAGCCGATGCTCGATGCCCTTCGTGCGCTGAATCTCATGAACGATCGGCGCGATCTTCATGAAATTCGGCCTGGCTCCCACCATGCTCGCTATGCGCAGGTTCGCCACTCAGATTCCTCGCGATTGAGATGGTACGGCAGACACCGGTTCACCCTCGGGGTAAGACGCTAAAGTAGCTTCGCTTGGGGAACTTCCGATGTCCAGAAAAAATTAGCAAAGGAATTCCAGAGCGAGCCGCAGCGTCGCTCTGGAAAGGATCCACAATTCAGTCGAAAATTACTATTGTTGCGCCAGCATGGTGCCCCAGATTCGGCGCAGCTTTAGGGGGTCTGCTTCATACGCCGGCTTTAGCCGCGCAAGTTTTGTGCGCAACTGGCCCACGTCCAGCCCTGCCGATTGGCATACCAAGGGGAAGTCCCGCTGGTCTTTGAAGAGGTAATCCTCCGCTTCGCGTTTAAGTCGGAGAGGCCCGGAAATCCATTCTTGAATCGTCGTTACGATTACAGCCTGCCAAAGCCGCACTTCCATCAATTTTTCTTCATTGCCGACCACAGAAAAAGTTTTTTGCATGGGCCCATCCCCAGGAGATTGATTTCATATAGCACGCAAGCAATGACCGTGCCGCTCTCGCGGACAGTATTGCCTTTTTCACCAAATGTGCTCTGTTAGTGAAGTCGGAAGGTGCCGAAACCACAGAACTTAGCATGAACCTAAAAGTCCTGCGCTTATCGGTACGGAAGGGTACAAAACTCTTCGCAGTTCATAGGCACTTAATGCACGTCCCCGGTAGTTTTTTCACCCCTCGAGCGCAAGAAGCCCGTTTGTTACAACACGATGAATTTACGCGGCGGAATTGTTGTGAATGGATTCAGCTCGATTGGGCCCGCTGATGATCGGTCTGTCGCCTGCCGGACAAGGTTTGCCATCGTGTCCCGCAAGCAGATGCCTCACCAACTCATCAATTTTCTTGTGCTCGCTGCGAGTCAACTCGGCGTCCTCTGAAAATGACAGGTCTTTTGACCTTCGAATTTTCCTCGCCTCTTGAAATGTAGAAACGATCTCCTGCCGGATTCGGTCGAGGAACTCACAACGGGTGCTAGTAGCCATGCCGCACAAATTCTACAACAGCACAATGATCTCGCAATGGTACCTCCGTACCGCTGAATGAGGCGAAACTGTCGCAAAAGGATGCACCCTTCGTCTTTTTCAAGGTGCCGAAAAGCAACCCTCTCACGCCTTCGCAGACTCTTTACCTGGCCCACGTCCGCCTACGAGCCTTCGCCGCACACCGATGTTGCTAGCCGGATTTTCGCGGAACTTTCGCACCCTTCTTGCGCGCTTCGGAAAGCCCGATCGCAATGGCCTGCTTGCGCGAAGTCACCTTGCCGCCTTTTCCACCCTTGCCCGAATAAAGTGTGCCGCGCTTTTCCCTATGCATCGCGCTCTTCACGCTTTTTCCGGCAGCTTTTCCGTATTTCCTTCGCGAACCTTTTTTTGTAGGCATCTTGTAGCCTCCTCCCGCTTAGATTAAATGCCGCGCGGGAAGTTACTCCATCCGGTCATCTGTGTATTTCGCTCCAGCGTAGCTCCTTGGCAGTGGTGAGACCGCCATGCACATCCGCACTTTGTCAGTTGGGTTGTTTCTTTCGCCGCATCGTTCAGGCAGAATATGGGCCGAATCGAGGGAATATGAATCGCAAGGCGCTCGCAGGAATCTTCTTGCTCGCAACCGCGCTAGTCGCCGTTGTCAGCCATGTCCTGGCCGACGACGCTCCGTTGGCAGGTTACACCGCCGAATCCTCGCGCATCGAACGTGACTGGGAGCTGAAATTCCGTGCCGCGCCCGATCCTTCCAATCTTCGCGCCTATATGCAGCGACTCTCTGCGCGCCCCCACAACGTCGGCTCGCCCTACGATAAAGACAATGCCGAGTGGATCCTCGCGAAATTCAAAGAATTTGGCCTCCAAGCGCGCATCGAGTCCTTTAATGTGCTTTTCCCCACTCCGAAAGAGCGCCTCGTCGAGCTCGTCGCGGGCGGCCCACACTTCACCGCCAAACTCCAGGAACCCGCGCTGCCGGAAGATCCCACTTCGAATCAGCAATCCGAACAGCTTCCCACCTACAACGCATATTCGGTCGACGGCGACGTGACCGGCCCGCTCGTCTACGTAAACTACGGCATCCCCGATGATTACGATATTCTCGAGCGCAACGGCGTCTCGGTAAAAGGCGCCATCGTTATCGCGCGCTACGGCCACGCTTGGCGGGGAATCAAGCCCAAAGTCGCCGCCGAACACGGTGCCATCGGTTGCATCATCTATTCGGACCCGCGCGATGATGGTTACGCTCCGGGCGTAACGTTCCCCGCCGGGCCCTACCGCCCGAAAGACGGCGTTCAACGCGGCAGCGTGCAAGACAGCACCGAATTTATGGGCGATCCCCTCACTCCCGGAGTCGGGGCCACTCCCGACGCCAAGCGTCTGGCCATAAAAGACGCCCGCTCGCTCACAAAAATTCCTGTCCTGCCGATTTCCTACTCCGATGCGCAGCCCTTGCTCGCATCGATCGATGGCCCCAGTGTCCCGCCGTCATGGCGCGGCGGCCTGCCATTGACTTACCATCTCGGTCCCGGCCCCGGCAAAGTTCACCTCAAAGTTTTTTCGAATTGGGATATGAAGCTGATCTACGACGTGATTGCAAAAATTCCCGGTTCGCAATATCCCGACGAATGGGTTCTTCGCGGCAATCATCATGACGCTTGGGTGAACGGCGCCGAAGATCCTATCTCCGGCCAGATGGTGCTCATCGAAGAGGCTCGCGTGCTCGGCGCTCTGGTGAAGTCCGGTTGGAAGCCCAAGCGCACGATTATTTATTGCGCCTGGGACGGCGAAGAACCCGGCCTGTTAGGTTCCACCGAGTGGGCCGAAACACACGCGGATGACCTTCGCAAAAAAGCCGTTGTATACATCAATTCCGACTCCAATGGACGCGGTTTCTTTGACGCGCAAGGCTCGCACACTCTGGAAAGGTTGGTGAATGACGTTGCCCGCGAGGTACAGGACCCGGAAACTCAGCTTTCCGTTTGGAAACGCTGGCAACTTCATCGCCTCAACGCTGCCACCAACAACGAAGATCGCCAGGAGCTGCGCCAACGCCGCGACTTGCGCATAGGAATTTCGGGCGGCGGTTCCGACCACGCTTCGTTCCAGAATTTCCTCGGCCTTGCCGTTCTGGATCTCAGCTTCGGCGGTGAAGATGGCGGCGGAGTCTATCACTCCATCTATGACGATTTCTACTGGTACACCCATTTTGACGACGTTGACTTCAGCTACGGCCGTGCGCTCGCGCAAGTGGCGGGCTCAACAGTGATGCGTCTCGCCGATGCCGATTTGCTCCCCTTTGACTTCTCCGATTTTGCCGATACAGTGCAAACCTACGTGCATGGCCTGCAAACATTTTCCACCAAGATGCGCGACGAAGTCCGCGAGCGCAATCTGGAAATCGAAGAAGGCGCTTTCACAGCCAACGCCGATCCTAAGAAGCCGTACTTCCCGCCGAAAAAGGAAGACATTCCTCCCTATCTGAATTTTGCTCCGCTGCAGAACAGTGCAGACGCTCTTTCCCGCAGCGCTGGCGAATATCAAAAAGCTTTCGATGCCGCCGAAGCCAACGGCGGACGCGCGCTGGCCGCCGCCTCCATCGTCGAGATTAACGGCATGCTGATCCAGAGCGAACGGAAATTGACCTTGCCGGAAGGTTTGCCTGGCCGCGCTTGGTACAAACATCAAATATATGCGCCTGGCGTTTATACCGGATACGAAGCCAAAGCCATTCCCGCGGTCCGCGAAGCCATCGAGCAAAAACAGTGGAAGCAAGCCGATGACGCTTTGCGCCGCGCCGCTGCCGTACTGCAAGACGAAGCGACACTGGTTTCTTCAGCCGCCGCAAAATTATCTGCCGCATCCGCCGGCGCAAAATAAAACATTTGGCATGAATTCCCCAACATCGCTCCGGTAATTAAGCCGCGCGCTCAACGAGCGCCCTTGAAATTTCGCTTGTGGCCCCGTACGTCGTGATGTCACTTCTCGGACATCCTAAACATCTAAACAAAGGCCCAAGAATTTCGAGCCAGCTGTTTTTCTTAAGTTCGTGCAGCAAAACGCTGTTTATATCTTAATGGAGGCGACACCCATGAAGACGGTCCGACTCATTAGCACTATTTTCGGTACCACCGCTATGTTTTTGTTGTTCGGCATCTCCGCTCCCGTTCACGCTCAGGAAGAGCACCCTCAAGAAGCCCGGCCGGCGCAGGAGGGAGCGCCGCACGATCAGGAAACAAAGCCTTCCGAAGAAGCCAAGCCGGCGCACGACGCTGCGAAGCCGTCGGAAGCCAAACCGCCCAAGGACGAAAAACCGAAGGAGAATGCTTCCCGGGACAACCATCGCCAATCGCAAACCGAAGGCCGTGCGGAAACGCGGACGCAGACCGAGTCAAAGACCACAGTTCAACACGGCCGCGTAGAGAACGGACGAATCCCGGATGCGGACTTCCACGCGCACTTTGGGCGCGAGCACCACTTCCAGGTCGGACATCCGCAAGTGGTTAATGGCCAGTCGCGCTTTCAATATGGCGGCTATTCCTTCACTTTTGTGGAAGCGTGGCCGGTCGGTTGGGGCTATGACGACGACTTCTTCATTGACTTCATCGATGGTCAGTATTACCTGATTGATTTGCGCCATCCTGAAGTGCGGCTAGCGTTAGTCGTCGTACTTTAAATTCGCGCGCTCACCGCGTTTTGCAAAAAGCCCCATCTTCTGTTCAAACCCAGGATGGGGCTTTCGCTTTTACCGCAACGGGTGTGGCAGAAACTGTTCAGGCTCTGTGCTAAAGCGAAAACTTTAGACCACGTTATATTGCAAAACTGCCTGCATCTCCACGTCGCCGCTCACTCCCGCATGGTCCATGTGAAACATCAAGTAGTCGCCCTTGTTCAGGGCCAACGCGGGTTGCCCGTACACTTGGCGCGACGTGTAGCCTGCGGTCCCGTCGGCGGGCACCCAGGTCTTCAAGATCACGTTAAAAAATAAATCGTGAACCACGCCTCCCAATCCAATGTTGAGCTTATTGGGATTGTGCGGCGTTAACTGTCCGAAATTTGCGCTCGGCGGGAGATTCAGATACGCAGCCGGCGAAGTGTTGAAAGTCGGCCTGGCCCCGCGAGAAACTCCGCCATTGCACAATATCTCGGCAAACCCAGCCGCAGCGGGCGCGCTCGTGATCATGAACGACACATCAATATTGATCGTGCTTAGCACCATGGTGTCGCGAACTTCAAAGAAAACGTCAGCGCCGTTATTATTAATGTTCACGATCTCCCATCCAAACCCCGCCACGGGATCCCCGGAAGCCGTGGCTCCCGAAACAGGGGACACCGCTGTCAGAAATTCTCGCCTTCCTCTCACATTCATCGCCGCCTCCGACGGTGTAAAAGTCCCGGCGGTAATTCCGCCGAGAACTAAAACACCCTGAATTAGAAAAGTCCTTCGATCAGCCATATTTCTTTCCGATTAACATTCCCATCTCATATGCCAACGCCGGTGATATCGTGTTCCGCTTGGTCTATGAGCGGTTGAAGTTTCGCATGTCCGTATTTCTGGCGTGTTAACGTCAGCCGCCGCGCTGCGCCGAACTCGCGATGTCTAAACTCTCCAGCAGGAAGAAAGTTGCGCGATAAATACACCATAACGGTTCTGGCTCGCATTTCGCTCGTAGTCTGCCTGCTCTACTGCATGTATCTTGCCGCGCGGCAGGGACTTGGCGCCTGGTACTTTCGAAAAGCCTCGCCTGAAGCGATCCAGGCCGCCATCAAATGGGATTCGCAAAACCCGGAATATTACGACGCGCTCGCCACGCTCACTCATCTGTATGCCGCCGGAGGAAATTCCGCCGAGGTCGTGCGTCTCTGCGAAAAAGCCACACTGTTAAGCCCGTACAACGCTTTTTACTGGGCCGACCTGGGAGCAGCCTACGAATGGTCCGGCCGCAAAGACGACGCTCTGCGCGCCTTCACCCGCGCCCACGCCCTTTTCCCCAACTCCCCCGAGATCAACTGGAAACTTGCAAACTTCTACGTCCGCACGGGAAAAATTTCAGACGCACTCCGTACGCTGAAAGAGGTTCTGCTCGAAGATCCCAGCAAGGAACGCCAAGTATTTATTCTTGCTGCCAACGCCACCGCCGACAATCAGGAAATCTTGCGCGAAATGCTCCCACCCAGCGTCCCAGTACTGTTGAATTATCTCGACTTTCAAACCGAAACTAACCGCATCGAGCCCGCCGCTCAAACCTGGGCCACCTTGCTCGAATTAAAATCGCCTTTCGATCCAGCCCGCGCATTCCCTTATCTCGACGCGTTAATCGAGCACCAGGGGGTGGATCAGCTGATAGAAGCGTGGGCTGTCCTGTCCGCGCGTTTCCCGCAAGAAATCGCCGCGCGCGAATCCAAACGCAACTTGATCACAAACGGCAATTTCTCATTCGCGCCCTTGAACGGAGGTCTCGACTGGCGCTTCATACCCGTACCAGGAGCCGCCGCTATGGTGGACGCAACCGAAGGAGTCGATGGAAGCAAATCTCTGCGCATCAATTTCGACGGCACTCAAAATTTGGACTACGCCCATGTCCTGCAGTTCGTCCCGGTTAGGCCCAACACCTCTTACAAATTTTCTGCCCACATGCGCGTGCAGGGAATCACGACCGATAGCGGCCCCCGATTTGTTCTGCAGGACGCTTACGATCCCGCCGAACTGGTAGATGTATCGAGCAAGGCCGCCAATCCTATCCGGTTTTCTATCTCCACCGAAAACCTAACCGGCACTTCCGGCTGGTCGCTGCATCAATTGGAATTCAAAACCGCCGGCCACACCCGCTTGCTAATCGTAAAAGTAGTCCGCCCGGCCAGCCACAAATTTGACAACACGTTAGCCGGCACAGTTTGGATCGCCGAGGTCACCCTGGTGCCCAAGTAGTTGATTGAAATTCTCACTAGCCGTCAATGTTGTTCGGCGCAGTTCGCCTTTCTCCAGGTACCTTGTCGCCAACCACCATCGCTGCCTCGCACCTTCGCTCGTTCTCTGGATGTCGCTCTCCAACAGCCGCGGAAGTGTAAACTTCCCGTATGTTCATCGGCCACTTCGCCGTCGGTTTCGCCAGCAAAAAATTCGCGCCACGCACCAACATGGCCCTGCTGCTCGCCGCGCCCTGCTTCCTGGATCTCCTGTGGCCTTTTTTTCTGCTACTCGGCTGGGAGCACGTGCGCATCGATCCAGGCAACACCCGCTTCACACCGCTCGATCTGTATCATTATCCTTGGTCGCACAGTTTATTGATGTCCATCGTTTGGGCCACTCTGTTCTCACTCATCTACCACCTCATCGCGCGCTACTGGCCCGGCACAATCGTAATTTGGATCGGAGTCGTCAGTCACTGGGTCCTCGACTGGATCACGCATCGCCGGGACATGCCGCTATATCCCGGCAGCCCGCGCTACGGCCTCGGCCTATGGAATTCGATCGCCGGCACTTTAGCCGTCGAGCTTCTCATGTTTGCCGTGGGTGTCTGGCTCTACATGCGCACCACACACCCACGCGACCGCATCGGCCAGTACGCTTTTCTCGCCTACGTGGCCTTGCTGCTCGTCCTGTATATCGGTGATCGCTTCAGCGCGCCCCCCGCCAGCGTCACCGAGCTTGCTTGGACCGGAATTATTGCCGAAGTCATCCTGCTACTTTGGGCTTGGTGGTTCGACCACCACCGCGTTCCGCGCACGCAGGTTTAAGCTGCCTCCACGGTTTGCAATTTCATTTTGCCGTCGTGAACAAGGCTAACCTCAAATTGAGCACCGTTTAGCCCTGCTTGCCTTGTAAGCAGCTTCGAGCCGGGCGTATACTCGTTTAAATATCGGGGTGATTGGGCGATATTTTCCTTAGTTATCGCTCCTCGTACCGCGCGCAAAGGAAGTCATGTCGGACCACCGGCAAGCCGAAAAACCGGTCGCCATTGGAGAAAGGCGTATCCACGCCCGCACTCCTGTTACCCCGCAAGCCTTTGTAAAATTTGGGGATAATAATTATGGCTTCGTATTCAATATCAGCGAGACCGGATTAGTACTTGCGCCCACCGGCACTCTAACCTTAGCCGTGGGCGCCTGCGCCAAACTGCGTTTTCAACTCCCCGAGTCCAAAGAATGGGTACAAACAAACGGCGAAATAGTCTGGATCGCCGAGTCACAAAAAGAGGCCGGCGTTCGCTTCGTTGATCTAACGGAAGATACTCGCATCAAAATACGAAACTGGATTTCCCAGGAGCCGCCGCACAACGAAGCTCCTGAAACCCAGGATAAGATTTCAAAAAGGGATGATTCTCTAACGACAGAAGATCGCCTTACCCACACAATTGCAATTGCTCGACAGAGCCTGCCTCCGGACGCCCTTCCCAAAGATAAAGTTCTGAATTCGATATTTGCCGATCCCGGACTTTTTTTAGTGGAAGCCAAGAGCGCGAGAGTGAAAGCTGCTGCCCAGCCGTCTCCAGCACTAGTAGACGAGCGTCCGCAATCGGCCAGCCCTTCGCATATTCCTGAACGCCGTGCTCAACCGCGGCGTCGCGTTTTATCCCTTGAATATCTCGACCTCGGCGATTCCAACGGCGGAATCATTCTGAATATCAGTGAAGGCGGCATGTACATCCAGGCGGTCGCCAGCCTGTCTGCCGATGAGCTTTCTGGTTTGAGTTTCCGCATCCCCGATTCCGGATGTCAGATCGAAACCTCCGGGAAAATCGTTTGGGTCGGAGAATCAAGAAAAGATGCAGGCATCCAGTTCGTCAACTTGCCCGACGAAGCCCGCCTGAAAATCCGTGAGTGGGTCGCTGGAGAAAATCCCGCGCGCGAGGAATTTCGGCCGATAGAACGCCCTGCCGGTAGTCACGAGTCTGTCGCTCAACCCGCGTCAAGTGCGCGAAAGAACGAGCGCGTGGTCGCAACGCCGCAGGGCAACCTGCCTAAGGCGCCGCCGCATTCCGCCGATCCTCCCGTTGGTCGTGTTTCTTTTATCGACCGGCTCATTTCCAAGCGCCCGGACTCAGTTGTCAAGAGAACTGACCCTGACGGCGCGCCTGCCGTAACCCGAAATCCCGACCAGTCTCGCCCGGCCGCCTCGGCAAGCGAAAGGCTGCCGACCATCGCGTCCTCCGCAGTGAATAGCGCTCCGAATGGCATTCAGATCGGAAATGGCGAACGAAAGGTGGTTGCGCCCACCGCTTCTACGGTAGCTCCCAAAATTCAGGAAGTTTCTACTCCTATCCCTGTAGCACCGAAAGCGAGCTCCGCGGAACGCGACGATCGGAAAATCGTTGCACCTGCATCTTCCAATGGTGCGGTGAAGACTCAGGATTCTTCCGACTCCAAACTTGCTGCTCCGCTAGACAGTCGAAAGCTGGCCGCATCCGATATTCTTACCGCGGCACCTCCGGAACCGGTAATTGGCGCCCAACGTTTTTCGGACGCCACCGTCGCCCCAACAAGGCCGGCAGAAGCAGAGGCTCAGCACGGTAACTGGCAGCGCTTGGCAGCCGCAATTGCAGCGATCGTGCTAATTTCTTTCGCCGCCGGGTGGATTGCCGCTGGCCCAACTGGCAGAAAACAATTCCTCGACATATTCGTTAGTCAGCAATCCGATTCTTCTCCGCAACCGGAAAATCCTGGAGCCACTTCGGCCGAGAGGGATGCGCCCGTCGCCGTGACTCACGAAACCGCCTCAGCCCAGACTGACGCGGCGGCCTCCCCCTCATCTGCGACAGCCGCGAATCCCGCATCCTCACGGCCTGTGACGCAAACTCCGGTTCTTGTCGCCAAGGAACAGCCTGCGGGAATCACGGCGGAAAACATTCCGGCTAAGAAGCAGCCCAACACTGCCACTGCTTCGACCGCGTCAAGCGCAAGCAATCGCTCGCAACAACAGCCACAGCCGACACCCGCCGCTGCTTCTTTGCCCAATTCGTCGGGCGCCGTCGCAAAAAACACTCCGCCGCCGGCGACCAGCACATCCGCGCCAAAGTCAGCCGACACCTCCACGCCGAAAACGAGCGCTCCCGGCGGTTCCTCGCCGACCACCGGCGCAGCGGTTCGCTCGTCGCCATCACCAAACGCAAATCCTCCCGCGGCGCAGCCCCCCGCGCGCTCCGACGGACCCTCACCAGCATCTCAACCAAAACTGGCGGTCCCTTCTGAAATCGTTAAAGGCACAGTGTCCGTCAGCGCGAGCCCTTTCCCCTCGATCCGCATCCCATCCGAGCTGAAATCGCAAATTTCCAAACAAGGAGCCAGCCTCCAAATCGGCCAACTGCTTTCTCGCGTCGAGCCCACCTATCCAGAAGACGCCGAGCGCCAGCGCATCGAAGGCGTTGTCAAGCTCCACGCCATCATCGCCCGCGATGGCAGCATTCAAGACATCGACCAAACATCCGGCCCGCCTCTGCTCGTTGCCGCCGCCGCGAACGCCGTCCGTCAATGGCGTTACAAGCCGACTTCTCTCGACGGCCAGCCCGTCGAAGCCACCGAATCCGTCACCGTAACCTTCCGCTTGCAGACTACTCGCGCCAACTAGGGCGCCACTCGCACCCCCGCCACGCGCATAACAATTCCCACGCGAGCGCCGCGCAGGCAGCCGCAATTCCGCAACGCCGCGAAAGACGCCCAGATTATTTTTTTGGTGATTTCCCCGCAGAGACGAAAAGTTTTCTGCCCTGAAGCTTTCTACGGCGTCGCCGGACTCACCG
>Ga0307477_10002720_pt1 | contig 13495 bp, 17 predicted proteins | sample atmos_gasesECM2C_FD_203316 | JGI IMG/M metagenome (GOLD analysis project Ga0307477, IMG submission 203316) | Hardwood forest soil microbial communities from Morgan-Monroe State Forest, Indiana, United States - atmos_gasesECM2C_515 | ecosystem: Environmental > Terrestrial > Soil > Temperate...
CTCGATCGCCATAGCTTGCACATTCGCTGCGTCAATTCGAATGTCGCCGATGTGTTGCGAGTTCGCCGTGTCAATGACGCCGATCAGCGTATAAGCCATGCCTGCATTGCGACCGGCGTAGGCCGCGTAAAAATATTGGGTCGCCGGGTCATACGTGGCATTATCCGGGCCCTTAACCAGCTTGATGGTTTTGACGAGTTCGTACGTTTTCCCGCTCAAAACCTTGATCGTTCCGTCTTCGCGGTCTGTCACGAAGATTTCATTCGTCTGAGGATGGTACGCAATCGTGCTCGGCCAGCGTACGTCGCTGATCGTGCGCAGCCTTTTTCCATTCTTCACGTCCACCACTTCAACGAGGCCGGCCTGCTCTGCAGGAATGAACAGGCGCTGTCCCTGAACGTCCATATCCATGTGATCGAAGGCTCCTTCAATTCCCGGCAAGGGAATTGTCTGAAGCAGTTTCAGCGGGGGAGCATTGCTCTGTGCGCCCGTCCTCGTCGCAAAGGCCGCCGCCAATAGCATCATAAGAAGCACGGATTGTCTTTTCACGTTCCACCTCGCTGGCAACGATCCGTGTACGCTCATGTTGGCCTCCGGCGGATTACTTACTGCTGCGGTTCGAACTCCAAAATTCCCGCTTCTTGCTTGTCATTCGCCGGGGCTGCTACATAGAGTCGATTGAATTGTGAAACCCAGAGTGATGTGCCTGCTCCGGCTGCTGTCCGAGTCCTACCGGCCAAGTCATAATGGTCTGGGTCGCGCTGGCGATACACGTAAACATAACCAACGTCTCCGCCTCGGCCTCCAGAAGCGTAAATCCGCTGATGCGACGCGTCATACCACAGATCGTCGATGCCAGCCACACCCTCGACTTGCGTAATTGCCTTGCCGGTCTCGGTGTCCAAGACCGTTAGCGTCGGTGGGTTACGCGAGCCGGCGAAAAGCCGTTGATGCTTTTCGTCCAGCGCGAGCGCGACATTCCCTTGAACCCCGGTTACCGGCCAGGTCGTGACCTCTTCGCGCTTCTTTCGATCCACGACGCCGAGGTTCGAAGTTCCAGCGAGGGTAACGAAAATCTGCGGACCCGAGACGTCGAACTTGATGCCACCGGGACGTGCATCCGTTTTGATTTCGCCTACGCGCTGATTTGTCCGCATATCGATCAGCGAAAGGGAGCCAGCTTTTGCATCCCCCGAACCTACGTAGAGGATTTTCGTACTCGGGTCATATCCCACATGGTCGGCATCGGAACCGATCGGCAAGCTGTCAATCAATTTGAGAGTGTTTCCGTCAAAAATCTTGCAGGTCCCATCAGTTCCATTTGCTACGAAGAGTTTCTTGAAGGCAGAGGAATAGAAGACGCCCTGAGGTTTACTCTGCCCCGGGATGCTCGACACCCGTTTGTTTGTCTTGAGGTCGACAACCTCGACTGTGTTTTGCTTCTCACCTAGCGCGGCGACGAACAGCCGCTTCCCCTTCAAGTCCACTGCAGAGTGGTCAAGTCGGTCCTGGACGCCAGGCAAAGGTATTGTCTGGACAAGCCGGAGCAACTCCGTTCCTTGCTGTGGCGGGGTTGCTCGAATTCCGGATACAAGCGCACAAAGCAGCGTCAGCAAACCCCATGGGAAGAGCTTCCTCATTAGCGCCCCCTTTCCTCTTCACTCTCCGAAATCCACTGCCATCCGGTTAAGTTGGGACACACCCCTCCGGGTATATTGGAGGTCGTTGTGCGGCACTCTATTCACACAATCTGAAAATTCCATGAGGATGGCAAGACTCGCCACAAGGCAGCAGACCCACGACGGATCTCCTTGCCTCAGTTCGTATCGGCTGGGAAGAATGCTCAGGTGGCCCTACAGATCGCGCAATTTTCTGCAACGCGCGACGGTGCCTTCTAGTTCTTTAGCCCTAACACCCATCATGTTCGACATCCAACTCTATTGCGTTTCCGTAGTAGCGAGATTCACGGTCGATGAGGAGGTTGTGCGCTGCTTCTGATCGCGCTGGATTGTTTTTCAAATAGTCGCGCATTTTTGAAAGAGCTTGATTGTAGATCTTGCGAGCCCCTTCCCCTGTCATGCCTAGTTCCGCGCCAATGATTTCCCATGAAACCAGTTCTTGATCGCTTCGTTGTGCCATCGCGTCCCTCGAAAGGGATCGAGCCTCTGTGGGCCAGACGTCGATAGCTACGTGATATAGGAAAAACCTGAAGATTCCATGAGCCGAGCTTAAGCTAAGATGAAGAGACTGCCGAGGGTGGCCGAAGCCCTTCGTTGCTGCGACGTTCGGGTCAGCTTGTCATTCGCGAAAATCTTGTGTATCTCTGATTCGACAGGATGCGGGTTGCGCTTCACCTAAGGGTGATGAAGAGTCGATCGGCCGCTTAACATCCTTCTCGACAGGCGAAATTTCGGGCGCGATATATTAGTGATTGATGGACTCGGATCGCGCGAATCGACCCGGATCCACTCACAGAGAAGAACAAATGAAAAAGAAAAAGATGGCGCTATTTTTCTTGAGCTTCCTCGTTTTGGGCGGCGCAGCCCTCGGGCAAGAGGCGCCGGCACTCTCTCCTAGGAACCCTATTCATCTCGCGAAGGTTGAAGGGCGCATGGATCATCTCGGCATCGATGTGAAGGGCCAGCGCCTCTTTGCGACTGCGTTTGACAATCACACGCTTGAGGTGATCGATCTGAGGGCACGGCGGCAAGTCCATACGATTACCGATCTGGACGAGCCGCAGGGCTCGTACTACGACGCTGCCAGCAATCGCCTGTTCGAGGCTAACGGCGGCGACGGCACAGTGAAGATCTTTGACGGCACCACATTCCAGCTTCTTGAAACCGTGACGCTCGATCTGGACGCTGACAATGTCCGCTACGACGCCCGAAGCAAGCACATTATCGTCGGCTACGGAGGAGAAAAGTTCCTAGCAGGCAAAGTAGCACGACCCGGAGGAGGAGGCGCGCTCGCCATTCTGGACTCGAACGGAAAAAAGGTGACCGAGATCGCCATGGATGCTCATCCTGAATCCTTTCAATTGGAGAAGACTGGAACGCGAGTCTTTGTGAACGTTCCGGACAAACAGGAAGTGGAGGTCGCCGATCTGGTGAAGGGTACGGTGCTGGCCCGCTGGCCGGTCAGCTGCACGACCAACTTCCCCATGGCGCTTGACGAGGCACATCACCGGCTCTTTGTCGGGTGTCGAATACCCGCGCGATTGGCCGTCTTCGACACCGAAACGGGCGGAATCGTGACTTCGCCGACGATCGTTGAACATACCGACGACCTCTTCTTCGACGAGAGCAAGGGCCGGATTTATATTCTCGGCGAAGGCTTCATTGAGGCTTGGCAGGAGAAAGACCCTGATCACTATGAGCGCATCGGGCGCTACCCCACGCCTGCCGACGGGCGAACGGGTCTTTTTGTGCCCGATTTGGGAGAACTCTTCGAAACCATTCCGCACCACAGCGAGCAAGGCGCCGAGATTCTCGTTTATCGGACAGAATGAGGGTGACAAGTTGTGCTGTCGAGCACGGAGTCATTCTTCAAGAAGCACGTCCCCGAGTAGGCTGATTGCGCTGTCTAGATTGCGGTGACTCCAGTTGACGTTCTTGTACAGGATAAGACTCGGAAAAAAGGGGAAAATGGATCATTGGGCTGGGCTCAGCCCGGTTTAAAATAATGCCTCCAGAACATGTTTTTCTGGGGGCCTTTTTGTTTTGGATGGGTAAATTGTGGATTTCGTGGAGGCAAGAATGACGAAGAATTTGCTGACAGCCATGGAGGCGTTTTTCCCGGACGGCCGTATTTATGAGTACTATCTCCAGCGCTTGAGACTGGTTGGTAGTCAACAGACGCGCGTTCTACAGGTGCACGAGATTCGGGACGTTCCTGACTCACCGGGTGAGTTGCCCTGTATTGAAGTCGTCATTCGGATCCCCGGCCTGAAAATTCACAATCCCGTTAAAGGAACACAAATGCTCTCGACAGATTGGCTGAAAAAGCACTTCGAGGGTCCGGTTTGCCAAAAAGCCTTCATGGATGCATTCGCAGAATACCTCGCGGCCTCGATCCCCACTGACCATCCTGAAGCTCACTTGAAGTCGAAGTTTAAGGACTATAGAGGCGGACCCCCCGGTGACTTACCAGCGCGGGGAGACTTGCATGTGTGGCGAGACGAACTCAGTCGGCATCTGGTAGCTGCTCGGAAGTGGCTCCGAGGTCTCCAGAGAGCCAAGCAGGAATTTACGACGGAGGATCGGACAAACTTTCTGAAGGAAATATCCGTTCCCATGTTCTGGTGGGGCAAGTATGTCCAAGGGGGCCAGATCACCCTTACACAGATTGCCCGACAATCCCCCCAAGCAACGGCGATGGAGATTTTGGCGCTGAAGTTCGAAAAGAGCATCGAAGCTATCAAATCCCGCTTCCGCAAAGTAGTGTAGGAACCCATAGAGGTTCGTGCCTCGCCTCTCTTTCGCGTCCAGCGGTATACGACGTTCGTGCAACGGTATGGGACCAGACCGGCCGATACAATCGAGATTGAACCCGCCGCAGCAACCGATGAATTGCGACCTGCGGAGTTTCCCGCTACCCTTCTAGGTGCAACGGCGATAAGGCGGAAACGAGGACCATCCTTGTCACGCCGAATCGGACAACAGGGCAACGTGTTTCAACACTCAAAGGAATGGAAGCCAGCGGCCCCGGCCTACGGGCGCTACTGGATTGACATTCCGGGCGCGGAAAGAAAACGACGAACTGTTGCGTTGGGCGTTTGCGCAACGTGCAGCGTCGCTCGTCGTAAGCTCCGCGAGCACCTTGAAGCTGAAGGCATCAACACAAATCAATCATTCATATCAACCACAGCAGCTGGTATTACGTTTCGCGCGCAAGCCGCAAAGTGGATTGGTTCACTTCCCACGCGGCGGCGTAGGCCGATCAAGCCCGCCACCGTCTTCGGCTGGCAACACGCCCTCGACAAATGGATTCTCCCGAACATCGGCGACAAGCTGATGCAGGAAGTTTCCAACGGCGTATTGCGAGAGCTAGTGGACAGGATGACAGCGGCGGGGCTTTCGGCAAAAACAATCGTCAACTATTCACAAGTGGTGAAACTGGTCGTCGCTTCGGCGGTAGACTCCGACGGCGAACCTATTTATCCGCGCCGGTGGAACCACGATTTCATCGGGCTCCCAATCGTTGACCCTAGCAAACAGCACAGGCCAACCGTCACCGAAGCGGAACTTGGGGAAATCCTTGCCAACGCGAAAGGGCGATACGCTGTGCTATTCGCGTTGCTGGCCGGAACCGGGTTGCGAATCGGAGAGGCGCTTGGACTGAAAACGACCGACCTGTCGCCAGACTGCCGCGTGCTCTATGTACGGCGCAGCATTTGGGGCGGTCACGAACAAGAACCGAAAACGCCAGCCGCCGTGCGTGAGGTTGATATAGCAGAGCCGCTTTCCCGGATGCTGGGGGAATATGTGAACGGCAAAACCGGCTATCTATTCGCCACGAAAAACAGACGGCCGATTCAACAACGCAACGTGCTCCGTGCATTGCACGCAACCGGCAAGAAGATGGGACTGCATTCCTTCCGGCGATTCCGCACAGAAACATTGCGGCGGGAACGTGTACCGGAGGACCTAATCAAGCTGTGGCTTGGCCACTCGAAAAATACCGTGACCGATTTCTACGCCAGCGGGTTGAACAAAGACTTGGTCTGGCGGCGGGAATGGTGCGACCGTGCGGGGCTTGGTTTTTCCTTAGTTGGGCTACTTGGGCTACAAAATGTTGTGCCGATTGACGAAATGAAAGTAGCGTAAACCAATATGGGGACAGGTTTTAGAATGGTGCGCCCGGAGAGATTCGAACTCCCGGCCTTCTGGTTCGTAGCCGTTGCTTTTCTGAAAACTCACGATTTACAGCAAATGCTGCGAGTCACCACGAATTACCGCTAACTACTTTCGCTTTCACCATGTAGCAGCACTTCCATCGCAATCCGCGGTAGTTCCTCGGGTTTGCTGGTAGGCACAAAATTGGGCACAATTTGTGAGGCTGATTTTGTCACCGATGTCAAAAAGTGTGGCGAGTTTCTGGCGAGTTTTGAAGACGTGCCCATGAGATCAAAAAAGACATAAAACGCTTCATGGCCCGCGTACCAGTGCCGCGCCCAACCCCACTCTACTTCTGCACTTCGATGGTCTGCGGATCGCTGACCACGATTTCGGGGGCCTTGCGATATTCGGTGATTGTGCCTGTTACGCAAATTTGCTTGTCGCGGTATTTCTCTTCGGGTGTTCCGAATTTTTCGCGGTTGTCTCCCCAAATTAGGACCGTGAAGACCTGGCTTGCGTACGGCTTGTCTAGGTTCAGAAATGTTGGCTTGCCACGACTTGTGACGGCATAGCGTGTGCTCGCCACTCTACCGCAGACTGTGGCGCGTTCGCCGATGGGATCTTTGGCGTCGGCAGCACATGATGCCTCTGGCTATTACAGAGATAGCGGCGTATGAATGTTCTATACGACCTGCCCGGCGGACAGCAGCGCACTCAGGCGTCAGACAACTAGGAGGAATCAATGGTCCCAGAATACACGGGTCCCGTTCCGAAAAGAGGCGACCGCGTCGGCGCCGCCGAACAACCAGGGTGTTTGAAGTGGTTGACGTAAACATGCTGATGCAGACCGCCAACTTGAAAACAACGGACGGACAAGGCCACGTCACCCGGAACGTTCCTTGGACTTCACTAAAGTTTCAAGGTGCCGCGTCACGATGAACTGCTTTCGGAAACCGGAAATCCGCTCCATGAGCCCGTCGCGCCTCGGCAGTAAGTCAGCGTCCATGGTAATCTTCCCGGGCATCATCACTCATGATTGAGGGAGACTAAATGGCCAGCATTGAACTAGGAGGGACACTGAAAGCACTGAAGGTGGAACGAGCCAAGGCGCACAGCGACCTTGCGAAGTTGGACAAGGCGATCACTGCCCTGAAGGAACTATCTGGAACAAATTCGATGACCACGAATGGGCGTGGACATAAGCGAACGCTTTCTGTTGCTGCCCGCAACAAAATTGCGAAAGCTCAGAGGGCACGGTGGGCGAAGGTGAGGCGGGAGAAAGTGGCCAAAGCCTAAACCGGCAATGATCTGCTAGGCGCGGTAAGCTTGAATGATGCGGCAAAGTTCTTGTCGCTTCACCGACCTTCCCAAGAGAAAAGCCTGTTTCATCGAACCGATGGAATGCTCGGCCGTCACAAGGCTCCCTGACGGCCCGGAATGGTCGTTTGAAATCAAGCTCGATGGATAGCGGGCTTTAGCAGTCAAATCTCGCGGGAAAGTCAATCTGTACTCGCGGCGAAAAAAGTCATTCAACTCCCAATATCCGCATCTGGTCGAAGCACTGAACGCCCTGCCCGATGACACTGTCGTGGACGGAGAGATCGTTTCCCTCGATGATTCGGGCCGACCGAATTTTCACACGCTCCAAAACTTTCGCAGCCAAGCTTCGCGCATCCACTATTTCATTTTTGACCTGCTGATGTGCAACGGGCACGACCTGACGAATTTGCCGCTGAGCCAACGTCGGGAATTTCTCCGGCAATTTGTCAAGCCGGGTTCTCGGATACGCATATCTGAGCAGTTTGAGGTCTCAGCGACCGAGATGCTTTCCGCCGTCCGAGAGCAGAAACTTGAAGGCGTTGTCGCCAAGCGCAGAGACAGCGCATACCAACCAGGGAAACGAACGGGAGCATGGATCAAATATCGCGTGAATCGCGGCCAGGAATTCGTAATCGGTGGGTACATACCAGGCCCGCATGGTTTTGACTCGTTGATCGTTGGCTACTACCGCGACAAGGATTTCGTCTACGTTGCTCGCGTCCGCCGCAAATCGCGGGCGGCTTCCTTCAAGTCGTTCTAAGTCGTTACGACAGATTGGCCGCGTACGTTGAGACTCACGCCGAACTGTGGAAGTAGGTCAAGTAGAAAACTAGCGCCGATCAATCCTTTGTAGGATTTTCTCCGCCATCGCAATCGCGTCAGCGATAGCGTTTTCGAGAGCCGGTGACGATCTGCCTTCGCAGGCTGCGATCTTTCGAGCCGCGAGAATTGACACCGCGATCAGGATAGCGCCCTTGCGAATTTCGGTGACGATCTGGGACACAGCGGCAGGATAACAGATTCGCCTTCTGTTCGGCATACTGGATGGGGTGTGCGGCGTTCAGACCTCAGAAGGGTTTCCGGGCCACACTTCCGATAATCGTTTCCCAGACTTAGGGTTGGCCTAATGCCCGCGACGGTGTGCTTTCCCTGTGAGGGCAAGTAAACGACCTTTGACAACGAACGCCGGTCGCTGCTGCTAACTACACTAGCGCATCTTCTCAGAGACGCAAACGGTGCGAACGGTCTTAGAATGAAGCGGAATTATTCAATCTCAAAGTGAAAGACGGCGAGCACGAGATTGGTTCGACGATTCAGCAGAACCACGTGGCCGCCAATCACGACATGCCCGCAATCGGGTGGTGGTGCAGGCAACTGCCGTTCCAATTGCACTGGGAGAGGCTGAATGCGCTTCTGCAAACCGGGAGGCAACGTGCCGCGTTCGGCGAGTTGCCTTTCCAGTCCAGGAGGTAGTCGGTCCTTCTTGGCTAACCCCGGTGGAAGCGCGTCTTGGTGGTCGTGGTACCAGGCGCGCATGGCGTCGCGGTCATGATCGCTGAATGCATAGGCGGGCGTATCATCATCGTCATCGTGCTTGTTGTTTCCATGACCATTGCCATGGCTCTTGCCGTTACCCTGCGCGAGAGCGAAAGAACTTGCTAGCACTAACATTGCGACTGTGCCACCGCAAGAGAAGTAGAAATGTCGTCCACTTTTCATGGCTGCCTCCAACTGGGCTGTTGGGATCAGACTAGCGGTGACCATGGCTTGATGCAACCTACGGCGCAGACAAGAGTGTCGTATGGGAACCTATTCTGAGCAGGGCCCCGAGTCGCAGCCCCATTGACAACACGCATCGCGCGCCCTAATCTTTTCGCGGAACGCCCACCCACCCTGCGCTCTTGATTTCTCTTAGAAACGACCCCAAATTCGAGGACACTTTATGCAACGCTTGCAAGGAACTTGCTGCAATCGTCCCATCATCGTGGTTTGGATCGCGAGTCTTTTGAGTGTAATAGGGCTTGCAACAGTTTTAGTAGGTTGCGGCGTCACCGGTTCTGGCATGTCCAGCGGTGGCACCGGTACGATCAACGTCAGCATGACCGATCCCCCCAGCTGTGCATTTCCCAACGGCAACTTCACGCATGTCTATATCACCGTCCGATCCGTGCAAGCGCACACGAGCGCGACGGCGGACGATAATTCTGCTGGCTGGCAGGAACTTGCTCCACAACTTGCCAATCAACCGATGCAGATCGATCTATTCGCCGCCGGTTCGAATGCCTGCCTGCTCACGAATTTGGGTTCGAACGCAGCACTCCCGGCCGGAAACTATCAGCAAATTCGGTTGCTTCTAGTCGCAAATTCCGGAGGCAGTGGACCGACTCCCGGAACAAACAACTGCAACGGGCAGGGCTTCAATTGCGTTGTGCTGCACGATGGCAGTACTCATCAGCTCGATCTTTCGAGCCAGGCGAATTCCGGACTGAAGATCCCTCCCGGACAGATCGTGGGAGGGCCGATTTCGGTCGGGGCGAGCCAGGAGGTCGACCTCAATATTGATTTCAACGCCTGTGCCTCCATCATCCAGGAAGGCAACGGCCAGTACCGTTTGAAGCCGGTGCTCACAGCAGGGCAAGTCAGCACGAATAACACGGGCATCAGCGGGCAAGCCGTGGACTCGGTGACCAAATTGCCGATCGTTAGCGGCACCGTGATCGTCGCGCTTGAGAGAAAGGACGGCAGCGGAACCGATACGATTTTCATGCAAGCCGCAGCGGATTCTTTGGGCAACTTTAATTTCTGCCCCTTGCCTGCAGGCGCCATCTTCGACGTAGTGGCTGTGGCAATTAACGGCGCCGGAGTGGCCTATAACGCTACTGTCGAAACAGCGGTCCCGGGCGGGACCAATATCGGAATGATTCCCTTGGTAGCTGAAACGGGCACGACTCCCGGCCCGGCGACGCTCCAAGGCTTTGTTACGGCGACAAATGGAGCGACGCCGGCAGCGATTGATGCGCTTGTTTCCGCTATCCAGGATGTCCCTCTCAGTGGTGGCGGAGCGCTGCCTGTGACGATTCCAGCCGAGGGTGGTTCGACCGCAGGAGTTACCGTGGACCCGGCGACGAGTTGCCCGGTGAGCGCCCCGGCGCACACCAATTGCGCGCAGTACACACTGGTCGAGCCTGCCAGTAACCCGAGTGTCGGAGCCTTTGCTGCGGGGAAAGTCTCCTTCTCGATTCCGGCAGCAGGCGACGTGTTCTATTCGATCCGGGCAGATGCGTTTGTGCCGATGAGTGGCAGCACCACCGATTGCACGCCTTCGTTCATCACAACCAGCCTGGATTCCGGTGGGAATCCGTTAAAAGCCTCTCCTGGCCCGGCGGTTATACCAAAAGAAATCGATTTTTCGAGCTGCTCGATGTGATGAAGTTTTGGTGTTGAGGGCGCCACGAAATGCCGGGAACGCTCCAGAAATTCCATAGGCGCTAGCCCTACCGCATCGGCCGCAGACGCAAGCGGCTTCGTCCTTGCCCGTTTCTCGGGACTTTCAAACCGCGAGGTAGCTACCACAGGCTCCTCTTCGGCTGGCAGTAACCTCCAGGTTGCAAAACAGCCCTCCCCCAAATCCTCCATTCCCGCCCAACTTTCTCCGGGTTGTTTTTAACTTTACTTGACGATTATGGGGATTTCCTATATAGGTACTTCCCTCTTGGATTCTCGGCCCGGCTTCTCTCCCAAGGTGACGTGCAGGTCCCCGCAGGTGTCGCCCCGGCGAGACTGTACAAGAGGCATTCGACCCAACACGAAGGTACTCGGCCCCACAAATGAAAACAGGAGCATGTTATGAAAAATGCACGTGCGTTTAGGCCGTTAGCATTTGCGATCTTCTTGACACTCTGCCTCCTCCCTGGAATCGCCCACGCCAACAACATTGCTGTGAGTTGTCCCGGACAAAGCCTCAACACCGCGGTGTCTTCGCTTCCTCCGAGCGGGCCAAATATGATCACGGTGACGGGCACGTGTAGCGAGAATGTATCCATCAGCGATATGCGGTCGCTGACGATTGTTGCCGGTGCCGGTCTCGGCAGCGCCAAGATTATTCAACCGCAAGATACTGACACCTTCGATATTATACGATCCAAAAACATTACGCTTCAAAATCTGGAGATCGTCGGCGTTCCAGGATCGACTCTGGGCTCCGGAGGGATCGGGGTGGGCATTTACGAGGCTTCAGACGTGCAGATCCTCGGGTGCGATATCCATGACAATGAGGGTGACGGAATTAATGTGAACGGGCGTTCGCTGCTTTTCGTCAACAGCACGAACATTCACAGCAACGCGCCCAATAGCGGGCTGGACGTAGCAGATTCGGATGTTACCGTGAGAACAACCACGATCCAGAACAATGGCTGTGTTCATGGCAGCCCAGCCTGCGGCAGCTTCGGGGGCATTGGCGTTTTTGCGGCGCGCAACGCGGTCGTCTCCCTTCGAAATAATACCTTGATTCAAAACAACGGAGACATCGGGATCTTGGCACGGCTCCTGAGTACGGTGGCCTTGGACGCCAATCGCCCTAACCAAACCACCATCATTCAAGGGCACGATATCAATGGGATCTTCTTGCAGGAAGGGGCCCGTTTGGTGGTCGGTGGAACTACTCTCATCCAAGGAAATGGCGGTGCCTGTCCCGCGGAAACCGCATTTCCCTGCGGCGGCCTCGTCGCCACGGAAAATTCTACGGTGGAGATGAGAGGGGCCGCAACCATCACCGGTAATCACGGAGCCGGTATCTTGGTGGAACAGGCCGCAAACGTCCATCTTGGCGGCGCCGTTACGGTCTCCAACAATTCCGGAGACGGTGTCCACATCCAGTCGATCTCCATCGGGGACTTCACCCCCATCCCAGGTTCCGGGAGCAGCACCAACACCATAACTGGCAATGGAGGAGCCTCTGTCTTTTGTGACGCGAGGTCCCTGGCCATCGGCAACCTCACAGGCTTCTCCAATGTCAAGTGCGGGGAGAACGCCCAGCAGTAGGAGCCAAAACTGTAAGCCACAACTACCCGTCTTCCGTGAGCCCGCCGCTATTTCTGCGGAGAGGCGGTGGACTGGTTTCGCGGGAGATGCCGTTTGTCAATCTGCCGGATGAGAAAGAGTCCCGTTGGGGCGACAGTTTGACAGCCGAAAAAATGAAACAGTGCGTTTGGTTGGTTCCGAAGATCGTGGCTCAGATCGAATTCCTTGAGTGGACAGGAGGAGATCGTCTTCGGCACTCAAAGTTTGTTGGGCTGCGGGACGACAAAGACCCGCGAATGGTGGTGAAGGAACAAGCGGGCGAGTAACCGTCATAGTGCCTGATTCCGGCATATTCATTGACATGAAATTTCGATGGTAGTAAACCATACGCAACGCCGGTTACCGGCGCATCCTCTACTGCTCGCGTAGGGAGGTCTAACGAGGGGCCAGTTTGAACAGAACCCCACTGAGAGAACTGGCCCTTCGTACACACCCTGGTGCCTAATTTGAGCTGGACAGGTTTGCTCTTGCATCATCTGAGAAAAAAGGCTTGCCTACCCAGCGGCCCGCCCTAGCCACCAGTCACGAGTGAGTCGTAGCGTCGGTCTCGGTGGGTATAATTCCCGCGTACGAACTTCGAACGCGAAAAAATCATTTTCCGAACGCTCTCTTAGCTCCTGGATTTTTCGCTCTACTTCGTTCCGCCCGGACACGCAGGCTCGCCACAGTGGGCACCCGTCCGGTAATTTCTCGAATATTTCATAGGTGGACTTCATCGGGGAACCTCCCGAGGGTTAGGATTACCAGGGGTCGTTCACTGTTTGTAACCCGAGGAGACCGTTTCACGTAAGTTATAACGGCCGCGTTATGCACAGCATTTCCACAAGCGCCCACGTCGTTGCATCTGCCGCTTTGGGCTCGATTCTTCGAAGTGACGCTATACTATGACCGAGCCACTAGAAAGCGACTATCCGGCCCGGCCCCGGAGACAAGAAAAGGATGTGACGGACATGGACGGCAAACAACTTCCCACACAACCCACACGTGACCGCTTTATCGAACTGGGCGACTACTTCAGCCAAGTGTATGCGGAGCTGAGAGACTGCCGCAATGGCGAGCGACCGCGCCTGTTGGCCGAGATGCGTTCAGTCGTGATTGAGGCTGACGATTTGGTCCAAAGATATCACGAGAATTTCGAGGACTGGCGGCATTACGAATAAGTCTCACTGAGCCGGGTCCTTCAAAGGGCAGACTTGGCCTTTTTCCCTGGCTTCGTTTTGCGGTGTTCTCAGGATGGACAGCGCTGCCAAGCTCCG
>Ga0307477_10002721_pt1 | contig 13493 bp, 11 predicted proteins | sample atmos_gasesECM2C_FD_203316 | JGI IMG/M metagenome (GOLD analysis project Ga0307477, IMG submission 203316) | Hardwood forest soil microbial communities from Morgan-Monroe State Forest, Indiana, United States - atmos_gasesECM2C_515 | ecosystem: Environmental > Terrestrial > Soil > Temperate...
GCCCCGTGATGACGAACACGCGCGCCAAGGCGTGGACCCTAATGTGGGCAGCGGCGGGAGCGGTCTATCGGCGTAGCAGCGATACCAGCTCGCTGCGCTGGCGCTCAGACAGCCCGCCGATCGTCTTGCTCGGCGAGATCCGGCAGTGGGCGAGGATCTTGTTGACCTTGACGCGCCCGTACTTGGGCACAGCGAGCAACATGTCGAAGACCTTGGCTGTCTCCAGGTACTCCGGCGGGTTCAACAGCAGCGCATGGATCGACAGGCGACCGGCCTTCAGATCGCGCTTAAGTTGGGCGCGCTTGGTGCGAATGCGGTTGGCTCGCGCAAGCGCGTCCATGCGCTGATTCAGGGACCGCTCGGGGGCCATAACGTGCTTGGAGCCCGTCGGTTCGGTCGCCGTCGCCATGGGCGGCGAGTCTACACACCGACGCGCGCCGATCAAGGGCAACAAGGCGAATTCATCTATACCTCAACCTGAGGTTCAGTTATATCGAGGCTTCTGTACGGTGGTGTGGCGCGTTTGCAGGGGTTTTTATCCGTCGCCCGTTTGGCCGTACAGCCAACCTTCGGCTTCGATCAAGCCGAACCCGTGGCCAGACCGCGCGCTATCCGTGCTCCCACCAAGGGCTCGCGGAAGTTCTCCGTCCCCACTGCCACGAGCGTCGCGCCCACATCGAGCAGATCCTGTGCGTGCGCGGCGCATTGCACGCCACCCATGCCGATCACGGGGATCTCCACGTGCGCCGCGGCGGCGGCCACCTGTGCGAGCGCGACGGTGCGGATCACGGGTCCGGATAGACCGCCCGTGCCACCGCCCAGCCACCGCCCCGTTGGGTTGACAGCACCTCGGTCGCGCTCATGCTCGTCAACTTCCTCCTCGGGTGCCACCGGGAAATACGACGGTTTGCGACCGACCGTTCGCGGCACTAGCGCCATCGCACGCAGAGAGTTGATCAACGACACCGCGTCCGCTCCGCCCTCTTGCGCCGCACGTGCACACGCAGCCACATCGGCGGTGTTGGGGGTCAGCTTCACTATCAGCGGCTTGCGCGTGTTCGGGCGCACCGCCCTCACGACCGCCTCCAACTGACGAGGGTCAGCGCCGATGTCCAGACCTGTCTGAACGTTCGGGCATGACACGTTCAGCTCGATCGCAGCGATCTCGTGGCGCACATCACACGCTCGCACGAGCTCGGAAATCTCCGCCGCGGTGGAGCCCATCACGTTCGTGATCAGTGGCACAGGCAGCCACCGCGCGAGCGCGGGCAGATCCTCCGCAAGGTATCCGTCCAGACCGCGGTTGGGTAGTCCGATCGAGTTGATCAGGCCCGCCGACGCCTCCCACAAGCGCGGCGGCGGATTGCCCTCGCGCGGATGCAACGTGATCGTCTTGGACACGAACGCGGCAAACGGAAACTCCTCGTCCAGCACGTCGCCGAACGCGCGGCGAGCGGCGAGCGCGTCGAACGTACCCGAGCCGTTGATCACCGGATGCGCCAGCGTCATGCCGCAGAACTCGACCTTGCTCACGCGGGCGCACCCGCATGAGTGTCGACATAATCGAGCGTGGCCGCGTCGAGCACCGGACCGTCGACGCACACGCGCAGATAGCCGCCACTGCGGGCGGGCACGACACACCCGTAACAAGCCCCGAACCCGCACGCCATACCAGCCTCCAGTGCGAGCTGCGCGGGCGTCTCGCGCGCTGCGCACAGCGCCCTGACCGCCTCCAGCATCGGCGCCGGGCCGCATGCGTATACGACCGCGTGCCCGTCGCGCTCCAGCTCGGCCGCCAATAGATCGGTGACGCGTCCGGCGTGGCCGACGGAGCCATCGTCGGTAGCGAGGATCGCGCCACTCAGCAGCGCTGCACCGGCGGCGTGGGCGCCGTCGCGAAAGCCAAGCAGGATGGTGCTCGCCACAGCGGCCGCCGTGAGCGTGTCCTGCAAGATCGCCAGCGGTGCGATCCCCACCCCACCGCCGACGAGCAGCGCGCGACGGTTCTCCCGCGGCGGCGAGAACCCTCGGCCTAGCGGCCCCAACACCAGCAGACCCTCCCCCGGCCGCAACTCGCATAGCCGGCGGGTTCCCGGGCCGACGTCCTCCAGCAGGTAGTGTGCCTCGCCGTCCTGGACCCGCGCCAGCGAGAACGCGCGGGCCAGGTACGGGCGCTCGTCCTCTCCCCCGCCCCAGCGCTCGGCGGCGGCGAGCATCGCGAACTGGCCGGGATCAGGGCGCGGGCCGTCGGGATCGGCGACCCGCAGCAGATGGTAGGCGCCGAGGGGTTCGTTGGCCGTGACCGTCAGCAGCCGGCGACGTGGCGAGGCGCGGGTGCGCTCAATCGTGGTGTCCACTTACGCGACCTCGGTCCTGTCCGGACTGCTGGTCCCCGAGCCGGTCGCAGCCGCGTGCAGCTCCTGCAGGCACAGCACCTCGGGCTCGCCGTCCGCGCGCGCCCGCGAGATAGCGCGCGCGGCCGAGACGCCCGCCGCGAGCGTGGTTAGACAAGGGATGCCGTGCGCGACCGCCGCGCGACGGATCTCCCACCCATCGGTGCGCGCGCCGGAGCCCGTGGGAGTGTTCACAACCAGGTGCACGTCGCCGCGCTCGATCCAGTCGAGCACGTGCGGGGAGCCCTCGCCGATCTTGTTCAGCGGCTGCACCGGCACCCCCATGCGCGCGATCGCCTGCGCCGTGCCGCGCGTAGCGACGATGCGAAAGCCCACGTCGTGCAGTATCTGCGCGACCGCAAAAGCACCCGACTTGTCCGCGTCGGTGACCGTGATGAAGGCCGTCCCCTCGCACGGCAGCGGCACCCCCGCCGCCGCCTGGGCCTTGGCGAATGCCGTCGGGAAATCGCGCGCGATGCCCATCACCTCGCCCGTCGAGCGCATCTCCGGGCCGAGCACCGCATCGGAGCCCTCGAAGCGGTCGAACGGCAGCACCGCCTCCTTGACCGACACGTGATCGCCGTATCCCAGTCCCTGCCGGCCACTCGGAAGATTCAGGTCCGCGATCCGCTCACCAAGCATGATTCGGCACGCGAGCTTGGCCAGCGGCACGCCGACGGCCTTGGAGACGAACGGCACCGTCCGCGAGGCCCGCGGGTTGGCCTCGATCACGTACAGCTCGCCCGCGTGCACCGCATACTGCACGTTCAGCAATCCGACCACGCCGATCGCGAGCGCAAGCTCGCGCGTGGCGGCGCGGATCTGCTCGAGCATCTCCTCCCCTAGCGAATGCGGCGGCAGCACGCACGCACTGTCACCAGAGTGCACCCCCGCCTCCTCGACGTGCTGCATGATCCCGCCGATCCATACATCCGTGCCATCGCACAGCGCATCGACGTCCACCTCGGTGGCGTTCTCCAGGAACCTGTCCAGGAAGATCGAGGGCTTGGACGCCACCTCCGATCGCGTGGCGGCGGTGCCCGCGTCAGCCTCCGGCGGAGGCTCACGGCAGAGATAGTCGGCCAGGCCCTCGCGCGAGTAGACGATCTCCATCGCCCTGCCCCCCAACACGTAGGACGGGCGGACGAGCAGTGGATAGCCGACCTCCTCGGCCCTGCTCAGGGCCTCCTGCACCGAGCGCGCCGTCGCATATGGCGGAGCGGAGTAACCCAACTCCGCCAGCAGCGCGCCGAACCTCCCGCGATCCTCGGCGAGGTCGATCGCCTCCACGCTCGTCCCCAGCAAGGGCACACCCGCCTCGGCGAGCCCAGCGGCGAGCTTCAGCGGCGTCTGCCCGCCGAACTGCACGACCACGCCCTCCGGTCCCTCCACCGCGATCACCCCGAGCACGTCCTCAAGCGTCAGCGGCTCGAAGTACAGCCGGTCGGAGGTGTCGTAGTCGGTCGAGACCGTCTCGGGATTGCAGTTGATCATCACCGCGTCACGGCCGGACTCGCGCACCGTCATGGCGGCGTGCACGCAGCAGTAGTCGAACTCGATCCCCTGCCCGATCCGATTGGGCCCCGCCCCCAGGATCACGACCGACGGGCGCTCGCCCCGCACGACCTCGTTGCTCGCCGCCGCACCGACCGCCGACGGACGCTCCCAGCCCGAGTAGTAGTAGGGGGTCCTGGCGGGGAACTCCGCAGCGCAGGTATCGACCGAGCGAAACCCCCGCTCGCCCACGAACGGGGCCTCCGGGTCCCCGGCCAGCGCGAGCAGCTCGCGCAGGAACCACGGGTCGATCGACGTGCGCGCATGGATCGCCTCGACGCCCGTGCCGCGGCGCAGCAGCTCGAGGATCGCCTCGAACCGGTCCGGGCCGGGGATCTCCAACCCGTCGAGCAACGCTTGCTCTGCGACCGCGTCCAAGCACGGCGGCTTGTCCAGCTCGCGCGAGCGCAGCGCCTTGGCGAACGCCTGGCCGAACGTGCGCCCAATCGCCATCGCCTCGCCGACGGACTTCATGTGGGTGGTCAGCGTCGAGCTCGTGCCGGGAAACTTCTCGAACGCGAACCGCGGCCACTTCACGACGACGTAGTCGATCGTCGGCTCATAGCACGCGGGGGTCACGCCGGTGATGTCGTTGTCGATCTCCTCCAACCGGTATCCGACCGCCAGGCGCGCGGCGATCTTGGCGATCGGAAACCCCGTTGCCTTCGAGGCCAGCGCCGAGGAGCGCGAGACGCGCGGGTTCATCTCGATCACGAGGATCTCCTCGGTCTGCGGGTTGACGGCGAACTGCACGTTCGAGCCGCCCGTCTCCACGCCCACAGCCCGGATCACCGCGATCGCCTGATCGCGCAACCGCTGATACAGCCGGTCTGTGAGCGTCTGCTGGGGCGCGACCGTGACCGAATCGCCCGTGTGCACACCCATCGGGTCGACGTTCTCGATCGAGCACACAATCACGACGTTGTCCGCGTTGTCACGCATCACCTCCAGCTCGAACTCGCCCCAACCGAGCACCGATTGGTCGAGCAGCACCTGGCCGATCGGCGAGGCCTCCAGACCTCGCTCCACGATCATGCGGAACTCCTCGATCGTGCGCGCGATCCCACCGCCGCGCCCGCCGAGCGTGTAGGCCGGGCGCACGATGCAGGGCAATCCCAGCGCGGGCAGCGCCTCGATCGCCTGCTCGAGCGTCGTGGCGATCGCGCTCTTGGGCATCTCCAGGCCGGCGCCCACCATCGCGGCGCCGAACAACTCACGGTCCTCCGCGCACGCGATCGCCTCGTAGTTCGCTCCGATTAGCTCCACCCCATAGCGATCGAGCGCGCCATCGTCGTGCAGCGCCTTGGCCAGATTCAGTGCGGTCTGGCCACCGAGCGTCGGCAGCAGCGCGTCCGGACGCTCACGCGCGATCACCTGCGCCACCGGGCCCGGCAGCAGCGGCTCCACGTACGTCGCGTCCGCCAGCTCCGGGTCGGTCATGATCGTCGCCGGGTTCGAGTTGACGAGCACGATCTCATACCCCTCCTCGCGCAGCACCTTGCACGCCTGCACGCCGGAATAGTCGAACTCCGCGGCCTGCCCGATCACGATCGGCCCCGACCCGAGGATCAGGATCTTGTGGATGTCATCGCGCCTAGGCATCGGCGTGCCGAGACCCCAATCGACCGGCGGGCGTGAAGCGCTCGCGCGATGCCGGCAGGTGCGGTAACCGGTGGCGGTACGGCCGTAGGAGATACGCGCTATGGGTTACCCCCAAAAATCCACCTCCCATACCGCTACGCCGCCTCCTCGATCCGCTCCAGGAAGCGGTCGAACAGGTACAGGCTGTCGTGCGGTCCCGGGCCCGCCTCGGGGTGGTACTGGACGGTGCCGCCGGGCACATCGAGCAGCTCCAGCCCCTCGACAGTGCGGTCATACAGGTTCACGTGCGAGAGCTGAGCCTCGCCGAAGTCGGTCTGCCAGCGCACCGGCTCATCCGCCTCGATCGTGCGCGCGCCGCCCGGCCCGAGCGCCGCGAAGCCGTGGTTCTGGGAGGTGATCTCGATACGACCCGTCTGCAGATCCTTGACCGGATGGTTGGCGCCGTGGTGGCCAAACGGAAGCTTGAACGTGTCCAGGCCCACGGCGCGGCACAGCAGCTGGTGGCCCAGGCAGATACCCCACACAGGTCTGCGCCCGACGATGTCGCGCACGGTGTCCACGACATAGTCGAGCGCCGCCGGATCGCCGGGTCCGTTGGCGAGGAAGATCGCGTCGGGCGCCTCAGTGAGCAGATCCCCAGAGGAGCTCGTGCACGGGTGCAGAGTCACGCGAGCGCCACGCGCCACGAGCTCGCGCACCATCGAGGCCTTGATGCCGGTGTCGAGCACGGCGATGTGCGGTCCCGTGTTCGCCTCGCCGTGACGGCTGACGATGGATGACGTCACCTGTCGGGCGAGATCTTGACCTGCCATCTGGGGCTCGGATTCGATCAAAACACGAGCCTCGCCGACCGACATCGCCGCCGGGAACACCCCCCCGCGCATCGCGCCCAGCTCACGGATGTGAATGACCAGCGCACGCGTATCCACACCGCTGATCGCCGGGATGCCGCAGTCGGCGAGCCACTGCAGCCAGCCGCCCTCCGCGCCGGACGCGTCCTCGCGGTCGCACGCCTCGCGCATGATCGCCGCGCGCGCCCACGGCCGCTCGGACTCCATCGCCTCCGCGCTCACCCCGTAGTTGCCGATGTGCGGGTAGGTGAACGCGATCAGCTGACCCGCGAACGAAGGGTCGGTCATCGACTCCTGATAGCCGGACATGCCGGTCGTGAACACGATCTCGCCGACCGCATGCCCCTGCGCGCCACAGGCGATCCCGTCATAGCGCGTGCCGTCCTCGAGCAGCACATACCCCGTGGAATCGCTCACAAGATCAATTTCTGGACAGCTTTGAACTCTGGGGTGCCGGCGCGGCCCAGCAGCTCGAACAGCGAGGACTCGACCGTCGTGACGACCGCCCCGGCGCGCTCCATCCGCTCCAGTCCGCGCTCGTAGTCGATCTCATGGCGCGAACCGACGGCGTCGGCGGGCACGTGTACCTCGACGCCACGGTCGAGCAGGTCGTGGACGGTCTGGCTGACGCACACATGCGTCTCGATCCCGCACACGATCGCCTGGGTGCGCTCGCCCAGATCGAACCCGTCCGCGCGCGCAGCGGAGAACACGGTCTTCTCGATCAGCTGCTCCCCTTCGAGCCCGACCTCCGGCACGGTGTGACCCAAGCCTTTCGGGTATTGCTCACTGACGATCGTCGGAACTGCGAGGATGCGCGCGGCCTGGACGAGCTTGCGCGACGCATCGGCGACGCCGGCAAACGTAGCGTATGGGCGAAACCCCTCCTGCACGTCCACGACGACGAGCGCCGTCTTGCTGCGATCGAGCAGGCTCATCGTGTCTCCCCGTACGCCCATCCTGGACACGTAGGGCAAGCTGGGCAAGGACGTAGGGAACGTGGCGTACTACGTACGCGAGTGACCGAGGACGCAGATCCAGCGCCGCCATACGTGGTCGGGATCACGCGGCCACCACCGAGAAGACTCGCTCGCGGTAGACGATCGCGCCGGCCGCGAGCGTCAGCAGCACGCGCCCGTGCAGTCGCCGTCCAGCGAAGCAGCAGTTCTCCGAGCGGCTCTCCCAGCCGCGCTCGCCCGCGAGAAACTCGGCGTCCAGGTCGACTAGCGTCAAGTTGGCCGTCTCGCCCGTGGCGATCGTTGGAGTCGGCAGCTCGAACAGGGCCGCTCCGGCGGTCATCCGCCGCACCAGCAGGCCGAGCGCCAGCTCGCCGGTCATCACTAGGCCGGTGTAGAGCGCGGCGAACGCCGTCTCCAGGCCGGTGGTGCCCATGGGGGCCTGCTCAAACGGGACTTCCTTCTCCTCGCGCGCGTGCGGGGCATGGTCGGTGGCGACACAGTCGATCGTGCCGTCGCGCAGCCCAGCGATCAGCGCCTGACGATCGGTCTCGCCCGCGAGCGGGGGATTCATCTTCATGCGCGTGTCCAGACCACGCACGGACTCGTCGGTGAGCAGCAGATGGTGGGGCGTGACCTCCGCGCTGACGCGCCCGCCTGAGCCGCGAGCGTGCGCGACCGTCTGAACCGATGCGGCGCAGCTCAAATGCTGAAAGTGGACGCGCGCCTGCTCATACATTGCCAGCTCCGTATCGCGGGCAACCATCGTGGACTCGCTCACAGTCGGGATCCCGCCGATGCCGAGCGCCGCGCTGACCGCGCCCTCGCGCATCGAGCCACCGTGAGAGAGCGTCGGGTCCTCCTCGTGCAGGCTGATGACGCCACCGCACAGCCGCTGGTACCGCAACGCCTTGCGCAGCATCCCAGCCGATGACACAGGGCGCCCATCGTCGGTGAACCCGAGCGCGCCCTGCTCGCGCAGCTCCGCCATCTCAGTCAGCTCCTTGCCTTCCAGCCCGCGTGTGATCGCCGCGAGGAACCCGACCGGGACGCGCGCCTCGCGCGCGGCGGCGTCGCGCAACGATCCCAGCAACGGTGCAGAGTCGATGACCGGGTCGGTGTTAGGCATCGCGATCACCGCACCGAAGCCGCCGGCCGCCGCCGCCCGCGTGCCGGTCTCAAGGTCCTCCTTGTGCTCTTGTCCGGGCGTACGCAGGTGCACGTGCGGATCCACGAACGCCGGTAGTAGATGCCTGCCCTTGCCCTCAACTAGCTCGATTCCGTCCAGCCCCTCGATGGCGCCGGGCTCGCCCAGCTCGACGATCGCTCCGTCGCGCACAAGCACGTCATGGCGAGCGTCGAGGTCGGCGCGAGGGTCCAGCACATGCACGTCTCGCAGCAGCAGCTCGGCCGGCGTGGTCGGCCCCTGAATAAGTGCGGGAGCGGCCACTACGCGAGTTGGGGCTCGGGGACAGGTCTCGGGACGTGCGCGCCCGACAGCAGCTCATACAGCACGGCCATCCGCACGACCACCCCGGCCTGCACCTGCTGGGCGATGACCGCCTGCGGAGAGTCGACCACCTCACCGGAGAGCTCGACACCGCGATTGACCGGGCCGGGGTGCATCAGCACCTGACGCGGTGAGAGACGACGGCCGTTGATCTGATACCAGGACGCATACTCGCGCAGCGAGGGCACCCACGACGTTTCATTCATACGCTCGCGCTGCATGCGTAGCGCGTACACCACATCGGCCGTGGGCAACTCGTCCAGGGTGTAGCGCACCTCGCACCCGAGCGCGTCGATTTCCCGCGGAATCAGCGTCGGCGGACCGGCGACCGTCACCCGCGCGCCCATGCGCTGAAACGCAATGATGTTCGAGCGCGCCACGCGCGAGTGGGCGACGTCGCCGACAATCCAGATCGAGCAGCCGTCGATCCCGCCGAGACGCTCGCGCAGCGTGTACACGTCGAGCAGCGCCTGGGTCGGGTGCTCGTGCTTGCCATCGCCAGCATTGACGATCGCCGCGCTGCACCAGCGCGAGACGAGCTCCGCGGCACCCGCCCAAGGTGTGCGCAAGACGATCGCGTCGGGCTTGTGAGCGCTTAGCGTGAGGATAGTGTCCTTCAGCGACTCGCCCTTCTCCACGCTGGAGCCACTGACCGCGAAGTTGACGACGTCCGCGGACAGACGCTTGGCGGCCAGCTCGAATGAGCTGCGCGTACGGGTGGATGCCTCGTAGAACAGGTTCAGCACCATCCGGCCGCGCAGCGCCGGGACCTTCTTGATCTCCCGATCGGAGACCTCCGCGAAGCGCGCGGCCTGGGCGACGATCCGCTCGATCGCCTGCCGGTCGAGATCCTCGATGGAGAGCAGATGGTTCACGCCGCGGAGACCTCCACTCGGGTCGGAGCGATCGCCACCTCGTCGCTGCCGTCCAGCTCGGCCAGGCGCACATATACGTGCTCGGCACGCGAGGTGGGCAGGTTCTTGCCGACATAGTCGGGACGGATCGGCAGCTCGCGGTGACCGCGATCGGCGAGCACCGCCAGCTGCACGCGCGCGGGGCGGCCGTAGTCGAACAGGGCCTCGATCGCGGCGCGGACGGTGCGGCCGGTATAGAGCACGTCGTCGACGATCACGACGGTGCGGCCGTTCACGTCGAAGTCGATGTGCGAGGCGTGCACGATCGGCGTATCGGGGCGGCGCGAGACGTCATCGCGATAGAACCCGATGTCGAGATCGCCCAATGGCACCTCAACGCCGAGCAGGTCTTCGAGCATGGCCCTCAGCCGCCGCGCCAGGAATGCGCCGCGGCGGTGGATTCCGATCAGCGCCAGGGCGGGCGAGTCAAAGGGCGTACGGGAGTCGCGGGTGGCAAGACCATCGGTTGCGGTGGAATCATCAGAACCGTCAGACGTGCCAGGGTTGCGCTCCACGATCTCATGAGCGATGCGCGTGAGCGCTCGCCGCAAGTCGTCCTCGCGCAGGACGGTCTTTTCGCTGCTGCTGTCCAATGTGACTACCTTCCTGGCCTCTCGGGACCGGGTTAAAGGATCGCTGTGGACTGTACCAGCGCACCGCGACGAGTTACCCAGTTGCAACCGGTTCCGCCGGCGCCGCCTCACGTGCACGCCGCTCAGACCAGCGCACCAGCCGAGGCTCGCCGCGCTCGGGGAACGGGACCTCGATCGTGTCGTAGTCGCGCGGAGCCTCGGTCTGGGGGAACACCTCGCGCGCTTGCTCCCGCAGCTCCCCGCCGGGATAGCGACTGGAGATGTGCGTCAGCGCGAGCATCCGCACCTGCGCCTCGCGAGCGACCTCGGCCGCCTGTCGAGCGGTGGAGTGCGAGGTCTGGCGCGCCCGCTCGGCCTCATCCTCGGCGAACGTCGCCTCGTGCACAAGCAGGTCGGACTCGTGCGCGGCGACGATCAGCGCTTCACACGGAGCGGTATCTCCGGAGATCACGACCTTGCGCCCGGGCCGCGCCGCTCCGAGCACCTGCTCGGGGGTGACGCCATCGACGGTTTCGCCGCGCTGCAAGCGGCCGAAGTCCGGGCCGGGACGAACCCCCAGCCGCTGTGCCAGCTCCGGGTCCAGATGCCCCGGGCGGGCGTCCTCCACGAGCGCGTACCCGTAACAGGCATCGCCTTTGTGACGGACCGGGATCGCGCCGATCAGATACCCATCGCGAGCGACCGTCTCGGCGGGCGCGAGCTCGACGACGCTCAGCTCGTACGGCAGTCGCCCGTAGACGAACCGCATCTGCTCCATCAGCCCCGCCAGCCCGCGCGGCCCGTACACGCTCAACGGCTGGGTGCGTTCACGCAGAGCGAACGACTTCAGCATCCCCGGCAATCCCAGCCAATGGTCGGCATGGAAGTGGGTGATGAACACGCTGTCGATGTCCGCCAGCCCCACAGACTTGATCAACTGCCGCTGCGTCCCCTCGCCGCAATCGATCAGGATGTGCTCTCCCCCGCGACGAATCAACACGGCCGGGAGCCCGCGCCGCGAGCTGGGCACCGAACCGCCGGTGCCAGCGAAGAAGATCGATAGATCCATGCGCGCAACGGTAGCGATGGGATTGGTCGGGTTGCGTTGCGTCGAGTGCCAAGACCAGCAGGTCCACAAGTCGGCGTCGGGCCGGCGTGGGCACGCCGGTAAGCTCTGGGTGGCCACGACGCTGAGTAGATCCAGCGCCGCCTGCGCCCGTAGCTCAGTGGATAGAGCGCCCGCCTCCGGAGCGGGAGGTCGCACGTTCGAATCGTGCCGGGCGCGTATAGGAATTGCCCTGCAAATTGCGGGTTGACAGACATACTCGGCTTCTTCCAAGCATCCTCCCGGGCCGAACCGGGCACCCTGCGCCGCAGGAGCGAGCTCTACACGCCGGAGAGTCGTTGATGCACGAAGCGCACCACCATGGCACCCTCACCAACAGCGGTGGCACACCGCTTGGTCGAGCCCGAGCGGACGTCGCCGGCTGCATAGATCCCGGGAACGCTCGTTTCGAGCAGACCGTCAACCCCAGCGTCGGCGCCCGTCAACACAAAGCCCTTCTCGTCGCGCGCCACAACGTCGTCCAGCCAGTCGGTGCAGGGAGCCGCACCGAGGAAGAGGAATAGAAACGAGAAGGACAGTCGCTCCCCGTCGTGCAAGGTAATGGCCTCGAGCTCGCCATCGGCTCCGTGCAGTGCCGCCACCTCGCTGCGGTCGCGCACAGCGACCCCATAACGCTCGAGCTCGAGCACCAGATAGTCAGACATGGTCTCGCGCAGGTCGCCACGGCGATGCAACAGCGTCACGAGCGCACCGCCTCGCGCCAACCAAACTGCCGCTTGGGCAGCCGAGTTGCCGCCGCCGATCACGCCGACCCGAGTCGCACCGCAACGCTGCGCCTCGGGCGGGCCCGCCGCATAAAAGACGCTAATGCCCTCATAGTCGGAGAGATCCGCCACCGGCAGCCGGCGATACTCAGCGCCCGTGGCCAACACAACGGCACGCGCGGAGACCTCGTGGTCATCTTCCAATCGCACGACGTGGCGGTCGGTTCCCGGCTCGAGCGCCACCGCTCGATAAGGCGTAGCGGTACGCGCCTGGAACTTGCGTGCCTGCGTCACCGCACGGCTCGTGAGCTCCGAGCCGCTGATTCCAGCGGGGAAACCGAGGTAGTTCTCGATCCGCCGCGATGTGCCCGCTTGCCCGCCCAGCGCAGCGCCCTCGAGGACGAGGGTCTCAAGACCCTCCGAAGCTCCATACACAGCAGCCCCAAGACCGGCCGGGCCCCCGCCGACGACGACGAGATCGACCTCTTCTCTCGGCGCTAGCTCGAGCCCAATTCCCAGCGCGCGCGCCACTTCCCCGCTGCTCGGGTTGCGTAGCTCCGTCCCGCCAGGCAGTCGTACCAGCGGCAGCGTGTCGGCATCGAGCGTGCCGATCAGCGCCGCGGCCTGCGGGTCGGCGGCGCCCCCTTCCCCGCGCCAGGTAAAGGGCAGGCGATTGCGCCGCGCATACTCGACCATCCGCCGTGTCGACGCCGAAGAGCGTGGACCAACCACCTCCATACCGACCCCCCGCTGCTGGAGCGCCTCACGCCTGGCCATAAAGCTCGAAAGCAGCAGATCACCGAGCGGAGCGTCCTCGAACAGGAGCGGACGCAGCACGTCGCGATCGACGGCGATATAGCGCATCGGCTGCGTGGCAACCGCCGTCAGGTAAGCCGTCTGGCCTGTCAAGAGGTTCATCTCTCCCAAGAAGCCTGAGGCGCCGTGACGGACGATCTCACGTCCCGCGGCATCCTGCACCGCCACCTCGCCTTCGATGATGGCGATGAACGGAAAGCGCCGATCGCCCACCTCAAACAGCACATCTCCAACCGCCGCGGAACGCTCCTCGCCGTGTAAACGCAGCGTCGCCAACTGCGACGCCGACAGGACAGAGCTCGGAATGCTAGTCACCTTGCTTGAGCCGCGACTGCACCCTTGGCCTCATACAGTGTCGGTGGTCTTGTCGTAGAGGTCGCAAAAGATGGGGGCCGGCTCGCCCGGGGGACGAAGCTGAAGCCGACAGACCTCGTGCCCCTGGCTCTCCAGCGACATCAAGAAGTCTCTAACCAGCTTCTGCTCGCGTTGCTCCGC
>Ga0307477_10002722_pt1 | contig 13492 bp, 13 predicted proteins | sample atmos_gasesECM2C_FD_203316 | JGI IMG/M metagenome (GOLD analysis project Ga0307477, IMG submission 203316) | Hardwood forest soil microbial communities from Morgan-Monroe State Forest, Indiana, United States - atmos_gasesECM2C_515 | ecosystem: Environmental > Terrestrial > Soil > Temperate...
GATGTCGCCGGTCTCTGCGTACGCTTGCCTAAGCGCCTCGATCTCCGCCAGCTCGTATTGGCGGTGGCCGCCCTCGCTGCGGCGCGGCGTCGGATGGCCGAAGCGGGTCTCCCAGCTGCGCAGCGTGCTCGGGCTGACCCCCAGCAGGGCGGCGGCGGCATTGGTGCGGATCGCGCTCATGAGCGCAAGGATTGTGCTGGTTTGCGCAGCCTTGCAAAAGGCCCGCAAGCCCCGCTGCAGCATGGGCGATCCGTTGCAGCCGCAGGGACCGGCCGGCCGGTCCCGACGTCGCAGCCGCAGCGACCGCGGCCCGCTGTCACGCGCTCAGCCGCAGCGACCGCGCCCGACCGCGACGTGCCTAGGATTGGGCCGTGCCGGCCGGCTCCGCCCCCACGATGAGGCTGCGCCTCTACCACCACCCCGACGGCGCCCGCGTCGCCTACCGCGAGCTGGGCGCCGGGCCGCCGCTGGCGCTGCTGCACGCCGGGCTGCTCTCCCACCGCGAGTGGGAGCCGGTCGCGGCGCGCCTAGCCGACCGCCACCGCGTGGTGATGCCCGACCTGCCGCTGCACGGCGACTCCGAGGACCGCCCCCGCCACCCGTACACGATCGAGTGGGTCGCAGAGGTGATGTCCGGCTTCTTCGCCGACGTGCTCGGCAACGAGCCGCTGCTGGTCGGTCACGGCGCCGGCGCCGACGTGCTGTTGCAGGCGATCGCCGCCGGGCGCGTCCACCCGAGCCGGCTGGTGCTGATGCCCAGTCGCCTGCACCTGCCGCCGCAGGCCGCGCGCTGGCGCAGGCTGTGGCGCGCGGTCACCCTCTGTGGCTCGCTGCCCGGACTCGACCGGGCGCTCAGCCACGCCACCGGCCTCGTGTTCACGCCGCGGTTCGGCGTGGGCCTGTCCGACCGCGCGGTGCCCGAGGCCGGCGACCTGATCCGCCACGCCTTCGCGGACGTGCCGGGCAATCCCAGCCTGGCGCGCTCGTGGGCGAAGTGCGCCAGGCGCTGGCCACGCGGCGCCCAGGCCCAGCTGCTCGAGCTCTATCCCCGCCTGTCGATGCCGGTGCTGCTGCTGTGGGCCGACCACGACCGGCTGCACCCGCTCGCGGGCGCCGAGGAGACCGTGCAACTGCTGCCGAACGCGCAGCTGCGCGTGCTGTCCGGCACCGGCTTGCTGATGACCTATGACGATCCGGTGGGGGTCGCGCGCGAGATCGTGGCCTTCTGCGGGTGAGATACTGCCACGGTCACCGACCAGGAGAACAGATGAGCGACAAGCAGCTGTGGGGCGGCGAGACCGCCAAGGCAGTCGAGAACTTCCCGATCTCCGGCGAGCGGGTACCGGTGTCGGTCGTGCGCTGGCTGGCGCGCCTGAAGGGAGCCGCGGCCGCGGTCAACGCCGAGCTTGGGCTGCTCGACAAGCGGCGCGCCGGGCGGATCGAGAAGGCGGCGATGGAGATCGCCGCCGGCAAGCACGACGCGCAGTTCCCGATCGACGTCTTCCAGACCGGTTCGGGCACCTCGACGAACATGAACGCCAACGAGGTGATCGCCGCCCTGGCCGGCGACACGGTCCACGCCAACGACCACGTCAACATGGGGCAGTCCTCAAACGACGTGTTCCCCTCGGCCGTGCATCTCGCCGCGCTCGACGTCGCCCAGAACGAGCTGCTGCCGGCGCTGCGCCAGCTCGAACGCTCGCTGGCGCGCAAGGCGCGCAGCTTCTCCAGCGTCGTCAAGTCGGGCCGCACCCACCTGATGGACGCGGTCCCGGTGACGCTCGGGCAGGAGTTCGCCGGCTACGCCGCCCAGATCGCGCTCGGGCAGGAGCGGGTCGCCTCCGCGCTCGTGCACGTCGGGCAGATCCCGCTCGGCGGCACCGCGACCGGGACGGGGCTGAACACCCACCCGAAGTTCGCCGAGAAGGTCCGCGCGCGCCTGAAGCGCGAATCGGGCCTGAGGCAGATCGCCGCACCGCGCGATCCCTTCGAGGCTCAGGCAAACCGCGACGCGCTGGTGGAGCTCTCCGGCGCGCTGAAGACGGTCGCGGTGTCGCTGACGAAGATCGCAAGCGACCTCGCGCTGATGGGCTCCGGCCCGCGCGCCGGGATCGGCGAGATCCTCCTGCCCGAGCTGCAGAAGGGCTCCTCGATCATGCCCGGCAAGGTCAATCCCGTGCTCCCCGAGGTCGTGCTGCAGGTCTCAGCGCAGGTGATCGGCAACGACACCGCGATCACCGTTGGCGGGATGCAGGGCCAGTTCGAGCTCAACGTCCGCATCCCGCTGATCGCCCGCAACCTGCTGCAGTCGCTGCAGCTGCTGGCGGCGACCTCACGCGCGTTCGCCGAGAAGTGCGTCGACGGGATCAAGCCAAATAGGCCGGGTTGCGAAGCCTCCGCTGGCGCGACGCTGGCGGTCGCGACCGCGCTCAACGGCGCGATCGGCTACGACAAGGGCACCGCGATCGTCAAAGCCGCGACCGAGTCGGGTCGCCCGCTGCGCGAGGTCGCGCTCGAGCACGGGGTGGACCCCAAGCTCTACGACACGACGATCGACTTGAAGAAGATCGCCGCCGGGAATCGGGGGACGTGACGCGCTGACTCGGGGATCCGGGCTACAGCAGCCCAACCTGACGAAGGATCGACACCGAGTCTGAGTAGACGTCCTTGCGCTTGACCTTGCCGTTCTCGAAGGGGATCACGTCCATGCCCTTCCATTCGATGCGCTTACCCGACGGCTCAGCGACTATCTCGCCGCGGCGCAGCGCCTTGACATGGGTCGCCCGAGCAGTCCACTCCTGCACCACGAGGTCCTCGCGGACGTAGAGCCTGCGTGTCTGAAACTCGATGTCTGGCCAGGACTCGAAGATGCCGGCGATGTGCTCGAGCGCCTCCTCGCCCTCGGCGCTCTCGCCGGCCGTGTGATTCTCGAACACCATGTCGGGCGCGTGCATCGACGCGATCCGCTGCACGTCGTGCGCATTCCAAGCGTCGTTGTAGTCGGCGATCGTCTCGCCCAGCTGCTCTATGGCGCTGCTCATGCCCAGTCCATGGGCTCGTATCCACTCGATCTTGGCGCGGAGACGATGAGCACGCTCGCGTGCTCATCGCCGTCGTTGCGCACGGTGCGCCGGTGCTCCGGGTCCAGCCGCGCGAACGTCCCCGCACGCGCGGGATGCTCCTCGCCGTCGATCACCAGCGTCGCGCTGCCGCCGAGAACGTAGAACACCTCCTCCTGGTCGCGGCCGGTCTCGTCGTGCTCGGGAATCTGCTCGCCGGGGGGAATCTCGACGACATTGATCCCGAATGCCCCCAGCCCGAGCGTGCGGCGAACGAGTTGCCAGTTGCCCGCCATCTGGCAATCGTTGCGATGGGCGAGCTTGAAGCTCATGACGACGCACCGTACCAGCCCACGACACCCCACTCGGCTCGCCCAGCTCCAAGCGCCCTTTTCCCGATCCTTTTGCGGCGAGCGTGTAAAGTTCCGGCTGCTAGGCTCGTGCCGGTAGCATGCTCTGGATGAGCTGCACCCACGAGCCACGAGCGCTGGCAAAGCAGCACGGCGATTGGGGTGCGATGGGACGCCGGGTCTTGGTGGGGATCTGTGTGCTGGCAGGCGTCGGTAGCTTCGGCGTTTCGGTCGCGCCCGGCGCAGAGCTGATCGATCCAACCGCGATCCGACCCAACCCGGTTGGCTCGCTGGATGGTGGGGTCGACAGCAACGCTAGATCGGCGAGCACGGACACGCTCAGCACTGACGCGACGAACGCCGACGACAGCTGGGAGAGCACTCTGCACGATCACGGGGACTCGAGCGGCTCGGGTGGCGAAGAAAAGACGAGCGTCGAACACGGGATCAACTGGTGTCGCTGGTGGGGATTCAAGGACACCGCGAACGAGGTGCAGAGCTCCCCGGGCCTCGAGGTCGGAACGACGTTGCAGCACGACATCGCGGGATGCCTGAGCAGCGAGTTTCAGAACAACGAAAGTCTCGAAGACATAGAAAGTGAATCTGCGTGGGTCGGCGAGTACCTCGCCCTCCAGAACGGCACACAACTCGTCGAGGCAGTGAAGAGCGCCAACGAAGAACCGGCCGTTAGCGAAGAAGAAGCGGTGCGACTGCTGACGACGGGCGGTTTCAGCCTGCCCACCCAAACCTGGCAAGCCTGGCTCAATGATTCCGCGGCGGCGGTGCCGCCGGCTAGCTGAGCTCGCCAAGCCCTGCTCGCCGCCCAGCCGGACGCCTGCCTGCGCTCAGGCGCGTATGCCAGTGCTCCTCGCGAGCATCCCGTCGAGCACGATCCGCGCTCCCGCCTTCGACAGCGGTTCGTTGAGGTTGCCGCACTTCGGCGACTGCACGCACGACGGGCAGCCGCTCTGACATGGGCACTCGGCGATCAGCCGGTGCGCGTCGCGGCACAGCTCCTCGAAGCGCTGGGAGGCCAGTCGGGCGATGCCGATGCCGCCGGGGTGGCCGTCGTAGATGAAGATCGTCGGGCCGCCGGTTTGCGGGTGCAGGTTGGTCGACAGGCCCCCTATGTCCCAGCGGTCGCACATCGCGATCAGCGGCAACACGGCGATCTGGGCGTGCTCGCAAGCGTGCAGCGAGCCGAGCAGGGCGTCGATCGGGATCGCGACCGGGCCGGCCGCGGTCAAAGGGGGGGTGTGCGCGGCGTTTGCCGTGCCGCCGCTCCCGGTCGAGCCGCCGCGAACACCCCCCCGCTCGTCGGCGGCAGCCCCGCCGCCCGCAAGGCCCGTGAGCACGGCGGCGTCCAGCTCGAACCACAGCGCCTGCGTTGAGAACGAGGTCTGCGGCAGATCGAGCATCACTAGGTCGACCTGCGCGTGATCGGACAGGCGCTTGCGCTGGTAGCCGAGCACCGTCTCGGTGACGCTGACCTCGCCGAAAGACAGCGTCACGCCGAGCGCCTCGCGACGGTCGAGCAGGCGCACGATCTCGGTGTCCGTCTCGCGCTTGGGCTGCGTGTACCAGTCGCCGTCGAACGGCGCGACGAGCGCGCGGCGGCTCTCGAGGTCCAGCTCGCGCACCTCGTATGAGCGCCCCAGGTGCAGGTAGATCGCGCCGGGGTGCACGGTCGAGTGGGCGCGCGCCGCCTCGGTCTGCCCGAGCAGCTCGCCCGTGGAGACGTCGAGGATCGCAAACGAGTCCGGCGAGGCGGAGCGCAGGGAGACGTCTGCGGCCGGGTAGTCGGAGGCGCGGCGCAGCACGTAGGCATCCGACCCCTGCCGGGTCGTGCGCCTGCGCAGCAGCCCCGCGCCGACCAGAGCGTCCAGGTGCGGCTGTAGGCGCGGCCCGAAGAACTCCGCGTCGCCCGTCTCCAGCGGTCCCTCGTGGGCGGCGCATAGCAGGTGGGACTGGAAGATCTGCCCGCTCTCGTGGTCGAGGATCGCCGCCTCGACCGGGCGCTCCAGGAACTCGTCGGGGTGGCGGCAGAAGAACTGGTCGAGCGCGTCCTCGCCGGCGACGTAGACCGCGAGCCCCTTGCCGCGCCGCCCGGCCCGGCCCCACATCTGGCGCAGCGCCGCCACGGTGCCGGGGAAGGTGACGACCACGCAGGCGTCGAGCTCGCCGATGTCGATCCCCAGTTCCAGCGCGTCGGTCGTGATCACCGCGCGCAACTCGCCGCTTACCAGCCGTGCCTCCAGCTCGCGGCGCTGCTGCGGCGTGTAGCCGGCGCGGTAGGGCGCGACCCGCTCGGCCAGCTCCGGGTCGGTGCGCTCTAGCTCCTGCGCGAGCAGGCGCGCGAGCAGCTCGACGCCCTTGCGCGACTTCATGAAGCAGATGCAGCGCCCTCCTTCGCGCACCAGCCGAGCGAGCAGCTCGGACGCCTCCCCGAGCGCGGAGCGCCGCGCACCGATCGCCCTGTCGGTCAACGGCGGGTTCCAGACCGCGATCTGACGCCGCGGCGTGGGCGAGCCGTCCTTCTCGATCAGCGCGACATCGTCGAGCCCGGTCAGCCGCTCGGCCAATTCGACCGGGTTGGCGATCGTCGCCGAGGTCAGCAACACGCGCACGTCGCTGCCGTACGCAGCGGCGACTCGCAGCAGCCGGCGCAGCACGTTCGCCACATGCGAGCCGAACACGCCGCGGTACACGTGCGCCTCGTCGACCACGACCACGCGCAGGTGGCCGAACAGGCGCTCCCAGCCACCGTGGTTGGGCAGGATGCCGACGTGCAGCATGTCCGGGTTGGTGAGCACGATGTTGGCTTTGCGGCGGATCTCCGTGCGCGCCTGCCGCGGCGTGTCGCCGTCGTAGATGGCGGGGCGGACCTGCTTGCTCAGTCCGAAGGCGGCCAGCGCGCGCGCCTGGTCCTGTGCCAGCGCCTTGGTCGGGTACAGGTACAGCGCGCGCGCGAAGGCGTCGGTGCAGAGCGCGTCGAGCGTCGGCAGGTTGAAGCACAGCGACTTGCCCGAGGCGGTGCCGGTGGTGACGATCGTCGTGCGCTCCCAGGCCGAGCGCAGCGCCTGCGCCTGGTGGGAGTAGAGCCGCTCGATGCCGGCCCGCGCGAGCCCTTCGAGCACGTCGGGGTGAAGCTCGGCGGGAATCTGGACGAGCCGCGCGCGCCCCGGCCCTTCGCGCTGCTCGCGCACGAGCCGCCCGTCGGCGCGGCCCTGCTCGAGCAGGGCGGTCCACGGCTCGATCGCGCGCTCCTTCATCGCCAGCGCTCCCGGCGGGGCTCCCGACGCCGAGCCCGGCTGGGAGGAGGGAGGGGCAGAGGAAAGGCCGGCGCCTGCATCGGCTTGCGATAGTAGGGGCCGATGACGAGCACGGCGGCGGAGCAGTGGGCGCGAGGGCGCACCTTCCACCATTCGCTCTATCCGCCTGAGCGGATCGCCGCCGAGCGCGAGCGCACCGTCTCGGTTTGCCTGCCGGCGCGCGACTGCGCCGCGACCGTCGGCCACGTCGCGATGGCGCTCGGGCTGCTGCGGCGGGCCGGGGCGATCGACGAGGTCGTCGTCGTCGACGCCGCCTCGCGCGACGGCACCGCCCGCATCGCCGAGCGGGCCGGAGCGCGGGTGCTGCAGGAGTCCGAGCTCTCGCCGGAGCTCGGCCCGGTGCTCGGCAAGGGCGACGCGATGTGGCGGGCGCTTCCCGAACTGCGCGGCGAGCTGATCGTGTTCCTGGACGCCGACAGCGAGGGCTTCTCCGAGCACTTCGCCGCAGGGCTGCTCGGGCCGCTCGTGTGCGAGCGCGGTTTCAGCTTCGTCAAGGCTTACTATCGCCGCCCGTTCGAGCACGACGGCGTCCTGCTGCCCGAGGGCGGCGGGCGCGTCAACCACCTGATGGCGCGACCGGCGCTGTCGCTGCTCTACCCGGACCTGGCAGCGGTGCGCCAGCCGCTGGCCGGCGAGATCGCCGCGACGCGCGAGCTGCTCGAACGGCTACCGTTCGTCACCGGCTACGGAGTCGAGATCGCAATGCTGATCGACGCGTGGCGCGCGGTCGGCCTGGACGGCATCGCGCAGGTCGATCTCGACGTGCACCGCAATCGCCACCAGCCGCTGGCGGCGCTCAGCGAGATGGCGCGCACGGTGCTGGCGACGATGCTCGCCCGCCTGGAGGATCGGCGACTGCCGGGGCCGCCCGTCGCTCCGGTCGAGCGGGCGCCCCACGCGGCCGTCGTGTCACCGCCCGCCGAGGCCGCGCCGCGCGCGGTCGCGCCCGACGGGGAAAGTCCGCCTGCCGGGGAGAGTCCGCCCGCTGGGGCAGGCACCGTAGACCGCCGATGAGCATCCGCTGCCTTTACCTCGACCTCGACGGCACGCTGCTCGGCCGCGGCGCTTCGCTCGTCCATGACGGCGAGGGGCGCGTGTCCGCGCAGGGGGTGCGGGCGATCGAGGCGTGCCTGCGCGCCGATGTCGAGATCGTGCTGATGTCGGGCCGCCGCCAGCTGCCGGTCGCCGAGGACGCTCGCCTGCTCGGCCAGAGCGCCTACATCTTCGAGGCCGGTGCGTGCGTGGTGCTCGGCGCCGGCACCTTCGCGCCGCCGACCGGCGAGCCTTCGCCGGCGCCGGCCGCGACCGTCCCAGGTGGCGGCGAGCAGCACTGGCTGACCGGCGACCTGGTCCCGGGCGAGCTGACGATCGCCGCGCAGATCGAGCGCTGCGGCGCGCCCGCATTGCTGCTCTCCCACTACGAGGGTCGCCTGGAGTACCACGAGCCGTGGCACGCCAACCGCGAGGTCTCGCACCTGTTCCGAGGCCTGGTCGACGCGGTCGAGGCCGACGAGCTGCTCGCCGCGCACGGGCACGGGCACCTGCGCCTCATCGACAACGGCGTGGTTCAGCGCCGCTCGCCGGCGCTCGCCGCGCTGCCGCACGTGCGCGGCTACCACCTGCTCCCGGCCGGCGCCTCAAAGGCGGGCGCGGTCGCCTTTCACCGGCGCGTGCGCGGCTACGCGCGCGACGAGACGTTTGCGGTCGGCGACTCGCGCGAGGACCTGGCCTGCGCCGAGCGCGTCGGCGCCTTCTGGCTGGTCGCCAACGCCGCGCAGCGCGATCCCTCGATCCTCGAGGTGGTCGCCCGCTACGACAACGTGCGGGTCGCCGAAGGGGAGTACGGGGCGGGCGTCTACGAGGCGGTCCTCAGCACGCTGGTCACTCGATGATGTCTTTTCAGGCCGGTCACTCGACGATGCGTTCGCGCTTCTCCTCCTCGTAGAGCCGTTCGATGACGAACTCCTTAAGCAGCGTCTGATAGCCGGTATTGCGGCGAGCCGCCAGGTCCTTCAGACGCTTGATCGTGAATTCGTCGAAGCGGACCGCGATCGGTGTGGTGCGGCCGCGCTGTCGCGGTGGGCGGGTGGCGTGGCCGCGCCGTTCGCGCTCGCCGGCCTCCTCGATTTCGGCTTCGACTCGAGCGAGCACCTCCGCTTCGTCGTCGAGCGTTCCTGCCTCTCTTTTCCGTTTACTTTGCGAAGGAGGGGTGTTGTCGTCTTCCATTTTTGAACCTCCTACTATTGTAACTACATTTAGTAGTCACAATAGCGCACTTTCAAAAATTAGACACTCCACCTCCACCCTTCACAGGCTCCACCTACCTCCCCCTACGCTTCACACGGGGGTGCCGCGCTCACCGATGCCCGGCCGTCCCCGTCAAACGTCGCCACACCCGTCGCCACAGCCCCGGCTGCGGGCGTCGTCGCCAGCGCGCCGGCGGCGGAACAGCGGTGCGGACCAATGCCACCCACCGCTCGAGCGGCAACTCGCCGCCCACCAGCCGCCCAAGCGCGCCGGTGACGGGCGCTTCCACGCCGGCGGCCTCCAGTGTGCGCGCGAGCAGTGGCACCCACTCGAGCGCCTCGACGGCCTGCCCGATCCGCGCCGGGATCTCGGCGGCCGAGACGCCCTGCGCCAGCAGCTCGCCGGCCCGGCGGTTGCGCGACGCGCGCGCCAGGGCCGTCGCCAGCAGATCGCCGACGCCGGCGAGCCCGATCAGCGACTCCGGGCGCGCGCCGAGCGACTCCGCGTAGCGCCATACCTCGGCGAAGATGTGCCCGGCGGCAGCCCCGGCGGCGTTGGCCCCCTGCGCCTCGGTCGCCCCGGCCGCCAGCGCCGCGGCGTTCTTGGCCGCGCCGGCCAGCTCGACTCCGACCGGGTCGTTTGACTGCTCGCAGACGACACCCGCGCGCGTGAACACCTGCGCGAGCGTGCGCGCGAGCTCTTCGTCGGCGCAAGCGACCACCAGCCCGGCGCCGTGGCGCACCATCTCCTGGGCGTGCGCCGGGCCGCCGATGCACGCCACCCGCTGCGCCCCGAACAGCTCACCGAGCACGGCGGTAGCGGAGCGTCCGTCAGGCGGCACGAGACCCTTGGCGACCGAGACGATCGCCGCCCGGCGGCTCAGCTCGCCGTCGTGCAGCGCGGCGACCGCTGCCGCCAGCCCGCGCGAAGGCACCGCCAGGAAGATGTAGTCGGCGCGGCCGACACCCGCGCTCGCCGGCTCGATCCGCAGCCCGGGCGGGAGCTCGACCCCGGGCAGGTAGACCGAGTTCTCTCTCGCGTCGCTCAGCGCGGCAGCTTGCTCGGCGGTGCGCGTCTGCAGCGTCGTGCGCAGCCCGGCGCGCGCCAGCAACACGGCTAGCGCGGTGCCGAACGAGCCGGCCCCGATCACGGTGGCGCGACGAGCGACCGGGCTTGCGAGCGTGCGCACGCGCGGCGGAGTAGGCTCGGCCGGGGTCATCTGATGCGCGAGCCTACTAGCGGTGAACACAGCGGCGACGGCGGCGTGGCGTGGCGCAACTGGACTGGCGACGAGGGCTGCCGGCCGCGGGAGCTCGCGCGCCCCGAATCGGTCGAGCAGATCGCCGAGGCCGTCGGACGCGCGGCGGCGGCGGGCTGGCGCGTGCGCGTCGTCGGCGCCGGGCACTCCTTCAGCGACATCGCTTGCAGCGACGGGATGCTGATCTCGCTCGAGCGCTGCGCGCAGGCGCTCGATGTCGATCGCGCCTCTGGGCTTGTGCGCGTGCAGGGCGGGATAACGATCGCCGCGCTGAACGCGGAGCTGGCAAGGCACGGCCTCGCGCTCGAGAACCTCGGCGACATCGACGTACAGAGCATCGCCGGTGCGATCTCGACCGCCACCCACGGCACCGGCGCGAAGCTGCGCAACATCCCGTCGCAGGTGCACGAGCTGAAGCTGGTGCTGGCCGACGGGTCCACACTCGTCTGCTCCGAGCAGCGCGCGGAGGCGGCGGCCGACGCCGTCTCGGGCTCCGGTGGTCATGACGAGGGCGTAGCGCCGGGCGATCTGCTGCGTGCCGCCCGGGTCGGACTCGGTTCGCTCGGGGTGATCGCGGAGGTGACGCTGCGCTGCGTGCCGGCGTTCACCCTGCGCGGCGTCGACACCCCCGCTCCGCTCGCCGACACGCTCGAGCGCTTCGAGCTGCTGGCCGACGAGAACGACCACTTCGAGTTCTACGTCTTCCCGTACTGCGACACCGCGCTCACGCGCACCAACAACCGCACCGACGAGCCGCCGCGCCCGCGCTCGCGGGCCGCAGCCTGGGCGGGCGACGTGCTGCTCACTAACCACACCTTCGGCGCCTTCTGCTCGCTCGGGCGCGCGGTCCCGTCCCAGATCCCGCGGATCAACCGGCTTGTCACCCGGCTGGCCGGCGGCTCCAGGCGCGTCGAGCGCTCCGACCGCATCTTCGCGAGCCCCAGGCTCGTGCGCTTCACCGAGATGGAGTACGCGCTGCCGCGCGAGCGCACACCTGAGGCGGTGCGAGCGGTGTTGGATTTGGTGGAGAGGCACCGCTTCGCGGTGCCGTTTCCGATCGAGGTCCGCACAGTCGCCCCCGACGACGCGATGCTCAGCACCGCCTACGGGCGCGAGAGCGGCTATCTGGCGGTGCACATGTACCGGGGGATGCAGTGGCGGCCGTACTTCGAGGCGGTCGAGCGGACGCTATGCGAGCTGGGCGGGCGGCCGCACTGGGGCAAGCGCCACTTCCAGACCGCCGCGACGCTGCGCTCCCGCTACCCCGAGTGGGACGCCTTCCAGGCGATCCGCGCGCGGTTGGACCCACGGGGCCTGTTCGCCAACGCCTGGACCGATCGGGTGCTCGGGCCGGTCGGCGTTTCGGCCACGGCGTGAATGGACGCGTCGCCGGCGAGCGCTTCGAAGACGGGCGGCGGCCCGTGCTGAGAGGCCCGAGCGACGCGCTGCTCGTGCGCCTGCAGCGCGCGACTGCCGAGCTGCAGGCGCCGTTTGCCGTCGTTGACTTGGACGCCTTCTGGCGCAACGCGGCCGACATGCAGCGCCGCGCCGGCTCCAAGCCGATCCGTCTGGCGAGCAAGTCGGTGCGCTGCCGGGCGTTGCAGGAGCGGGTCTTGGCGCGCGAGGGCTTTCAGGGAACGCTCGCCTTCACGCTGCCCGAGGCGCTATGGCTTGCCGACTGCGGCTTCGAGGACGTAGTGGTCGCCTACCCGACAGCCGACCGCGTCGCGCTCGCCGAGCTGGGACGCCTGAGCGCGAGCCGGCCGGGGGCGGTGGCAGTAATGGTCGACTCTGTCGCCCAGCTGGAGCTGATCGAAGCGGCGCTCGCCGGCGTGTCGGTCGCCCGATGCGAGACCGTCGAGGTCTGCATCGACCTCGACGCCGGGCTGTGGCTGCTCGGCGGGCGGGTGCGGATCGGCGCCAAGCGCTCGCCGGTGCACAGCGCCGAGCAGGCCGCGGCGCTCGCCCACGAGATCCTCGCGCGCCCGGCGCTGCGGCTGGTCGGGATGATGGCCTACGAGGCGCAGATCGCCGGTCTGGGCGACGCGCCGCCGGGCAGGCGAGTGCGCGCCGTGGCGATCCGCGCGCTGCAGCGCTACTCCGCGCGCGAGCTGGCGCCCCGTCGCGCCGCGGCCGTCGCCGCGGTCCGGGCGGTGTTGAGCGCCGCCGGCGCTCCGCCACTGCGCTTCGTCAACGGCGGCGGCACTGGCAGCCTGCAGCTGACCTCCGCTGAGCCGGCTGTCAGCGAGATCGCCGCCGGCTCGGGGCTGTACGGCCCGACGCTGTTCGACGCCTACCGCGCCTTCGCGCCCGAGCCGGCGGCGCTGTTCGCGCTACCGGTCGTGCGCAAGCCGAGCGGCCGGGTAGCCACGGCGCTCGGCGGCGGCTATCTAGCGTCCGGCCCGGCCGACGCCGCGCGGCTGCCGGCCCCGTACCTGCCCGCCGGCCTGAAGCTCGACGCCCAGGAGGGGGCCGGCGAGGTGCAGACCCCGCTGCTCGGCCCCGCCGCGCGCGCCCTGCGGGTCGGCGACCGGGTCTGGTTTCGCCACGCCAAGGCGGGCGAGCTGTGCGAGCGCTTCGACCGCCTGCACCTGATCGAGGGCGAGCGCGTGGTCGAGGCCGTGCCGACCTACCGCGGGGAGGGGAAGTGCTTTCTGTAGTCGGGCCGGTACGAGCGGACTGTCGATAAGCGGTCAGTCGCCCGTCGCTCCCGTCATTTATCCCCGTGTTGTTCGGTGTCTTGGCGCGCTCGTTCTGGACGAACGGGAGCAGCGCGTCGCGGCTCCGGGGCGATCGGGCGCGGCGCACGCAGGTCGGTCAGGCGCTACGAAGTAGGTCTGCGACTACTTCGGCGGGCCGCTGGTGGCGGCGCGCGGCGAGTTGCTGCAGCCGTTCGGCGTCCTCGTCTTCGACGCCGATGACGATCGTCAGCTTGGCGTCGGGGTTGCCGACGTCGGCCTCGACGTAGCGTGGGTCGATCGCGTTCAGATCGGCGTCGAAGTCGCCGGGCTGGGGATCAGGGTCGGTCCAAGGATCGCGGTCCATGCTCATCTCTCTAGCAGTTTACGCTCGCGCGGCGAGGAGTCCCAGCCCGTGACGACCAGCCAGGTCGTCGGGTCGACGGTTTGTTCGATGACCAGCGTCAGAAATCGGCCCCCGTCGGTGCGGCGACCAGCAGTCGGCGTTTGCCAGGGGATGCCCCGTGCGGGTTGCGGACCGCAACATGATCGTTGCGAGGGACCTGGC
>Ga0307477_10002723_pt1 | contig 13484 bp, 17 predicted proteins | sample atmos_gasesECM2C_FD_203316 | JGI IMG/M metagenome (GOLD analysis project Ga0307477, IMG submission 203316) | Hardwood forest soil microbial communities from Morgan-Monroe State Forest, Indiana, United States - atmos_gasesECM2C_515 | ecosystem: Environmental > Terrestrial > Soil > Temperate...
CCCGCTCAAAGAGGTCCCAGATCTCCGCCCGCTCCGTCTCGGAGAAAACCCGCATCTCTCCACCTCCCGGTCACAGCGCAGTTTCCTGTGTCCAGCCAAGGTGTTGCGTCGACGGGTTGAGCGCACAGTCAGTACCGGACGGTCGATCAGGTGGCCTCCGGACCGGCTGAGGCGAGCCGACTCTCCGAGCAACCTTGTCGAGAGAGTGACACGATAACTGCCAGGGGCGGCGATTGAGACGCGGAGGTCCCATGGCCTGGCAAATCGAAGGTACCTATTTCGAGAACTGCTCATGCGACATGGTGTGTCCCTGCACCACTTCCGGGCTCACCATGCCCGCCGACCAAGACCGTTGCCAGGTTGTGCTGGCGTTCCACATCGGACGCGGTGAAATCGACGGGGTGGATGTGAGCGGCAAAACGGTCGTCATAATCGCCGACACACCACCAGTGATGGCCGACGGCAACTGGCGCGTTGGCGTCGTCATGGACGCCGCGGCCTCGCCCGAACAAGGGGAGAAGCTCGGAGCCGTGTTCGCCGGACAGGCCGGTGGACCGATGGCGATGCTGAGCCCTCTGATCACCGAGATGCTCGGGATGGAGTCGGCCCCGATTGAATACATCGATGACGGCCGGCGCCACTCCGTGAAGGTTGGCGAGCTGATCGACATCGAGATCGAGGACTTCGTGGCACCGGGGAACCCGAGCGGGGAGGTCGAGCGCCTCACCGGCATTTTCCACCCGGCAAATTCCACACTCACAATCGCCAAGGCCAACCGCTCCCGAGTCGACGTGTTCGGACTGTCGTTCGCCAACGAAGGCAAGAATGGGCACTGGGCTCCGTTCTCGTGGGCCTCGTGAGCACGGCTGCCCCGAGCCTGCGCCACCTCACACCCCCGGCCTCACTCCTACTTCTCGGGGCGGCTGTCGCCTGGGTCAGTGTTGTAGTGGTGGCGCGTCACATGGGGCCGATGTCGGGCACCATGGGTCTCGGCGTCGGCGCTTTTGTTGCCGTCTGGGCGCTGATGATGACCGCCATGATGCTTCCGTCGGTCACCCCGTTCGCATCGCTCTACACGCGGTCTTTCACTGACCGTCGCGGATTCCGTCTCGCCGCCTTGGCGGCTGGGTATCTGCTGGTGTGGAGTCTCGCCGCCATCCCCGCCTACGGCTTGGCGTGGGTCGCCGACCGGGCCATCGGAGGCCACCCTGCCGGCGCGACCGGCTTGGCGGTCGTGATCTTCGCCGCGTGCGGCATCTACCAGCTCACCCCGCTCAAGGACCGGTGTCTGGCCCGCTGTCGTTCGCCGCTGGGCTTCGTTCTCAAGTTCGGCTCCTACAGGGGTCGTGCGCGGGACCTGCGCGTCGGGCTGTATCACGGGGTGTTCTGCCTGGCCTGCTGCTGGGGGCTGATGGTGCTTCTCATTGCGTTTGGCCTGATGAACCTTGCGGCGATGACAGCGCTGGCAACGATCGTGCTGGTCGAGAAGACCTCGCCGTGGGGTTTCCGCTTCAGCCAGGCGCTCGGTGTCGCTGCCCTTGTGCTTGCCGTCATCGTGATTTTCGAACCTGGCCTCGCACCGGGGCTGCACGCCAGCACCACCCCTGGCATGGGGCGCATGTGACGTGGCGGGGATGCCCGCCCCGGTCGACGGGCGGGTATGGCGTTCCTACTTCGAGCTATGCAACTGCGAGGCCATCTCCCCTGCCGCAGCAACTCCCGCGGTCACCATGCTGTTGAATCAGCCTTCAAAGGAGAGGCCATGACCTACACAAGGCAGATGTTGGACACCTACCCCGGCACCCCCAAGATCGAGGCCGGGATGCTCGCCACCACCATCGACGCGCTCAACGACTGCGCCCAGGCCTGCACCGCCGACGCCGACGATGACCTGAGCGAGCAAAACGTCACCGAGATGATCAAGTGCATCTGGCTGTGCCTGGACTGCGCTGACGTTTGCATCGCCACCGTCGGGGTCACGAGCCGCCAGACTGACTACGACCCCAACGTCACCAAGCCGCTGTTGGAGGCTTGTGTGGCCACGTGCAAGGCCTGCGGCGACGAGTGCGAGAGGCACGCCCAGATGCACGAGCACTGCCGGATCTGTGCAGAAGCGTGCCGGCGGTGCGAGCAGGCTTGTCGGGAGCTGCTGGACGCCCTTTAAACACGAGACCGGGAGTCTCGTGCATATCGGCCCGTCAGAACACCAGGGTGGGCGATGCAACGGACAGACCCTGATCGAGTCCTGGGCGGCTCGACCTGGTCGATCGAACCCAGCCCGAAACCTCAGCCCACGACGGGGACGTACTCTTCGGCGTGTCGTGTTTGTCGCGGAAACTCGCAGCGTCAGCGGGGAGATTGGCGACGCGGTAGACCGCCCGATAGGCGCCTTGGTGCGCGACTCGGCCGATCCGGACCTCCCGGCCCACCCGATCGGGATCGATCCATCGTCCGAGCGATTGCCTTCAGGGCGGGTCTTGGCTACCTATCGGACGACCAGGCCGACACCGGCAATCCCCGTCGGTGTCGGCGCGGCATCATGGCTATGCGGACGGCTCGGGCTGTGTGGGAGAGCGTCTATGAACACGTCTGGGATTACGGCGCCGCTGCCGGCAGAGGACCTGGGCCGGGCCAAAGCGTCTACATCGAGAACGTGGGACTTCAGGCGGTCGAGTCCCACCTTCTCGAGGCAAGCGATGGACGTGTGGGCCTCACCGTTGGAGACGGTGTTAACCAGCTCTTCGTCCATCCGGCGCGGGCGAGGTCGTCGGTGAGTTCATGCAGGCCGTCATTCAGGTCACCGACGTGCACCCTGCCGTCGAAGAAATGAGGGTCGCGGCCTGGAGTTCGAGGAGTACGACACCCTGGAGACGCGGACAGAGAACGGCATTGCTCGGACGCCGGATGCCGGCGAGGGTGCGTGGTTCAAGGATTCGGAAGGCAACCTGCTCGGCTTCGTTCGCGCCGCGGCGGGATAAGGACTGAGGAGCAATCGCGGATTTGCGTCGCTGCTGAGGCAATGGAAGCGCGCGTGGGCACGCTGAGTAGCGAATAGGTGCCGTGAGCGCGCTCTCTTGGCCGTGGCCATCCGCCTCGTATCGAGCCGACCGAGGAATACCGGACGCCGCGGCCCGGCTCGACTCCCGCCTCACGCCGTACCCACACCGGCAGGGTGACCTGAGATGCAATCCCCGTTGATAACTACGTCGCCCCGTCTCTGCGGTGATCCGCTCGATAACGACAGCACGAGCATTTCCGGGCGCGTCCGTCGATTGGGACTGCTCGATGTCCGAACAGGGCCCGGCATTCCCGACTGGTCAGCCGAGAGCTGGCCAGAAGCGCTACGTCGTCCCCGCCTCCCGCTCGTAAGTAAGAAGCAGCACGCCAGTGGTGGTTGGCGTGCAGCCAGTGAGCCGCAACCGCAGCGGGTGTGGGTACTCGCGGAACAGCCGTTTGCCCGTTCCGAGCACGAGGGGGTGCAGCATGATCCGGTAGCTGTCGACCAGTTCGTTGGCCATGAGCGTCTGCACGAGCACACCGCTGCCGAGTACGGTGACAAAGCCGTCGCCCTCCGACTTGAGCCCCTGGACCGCCTCGACGACATCGCCGTCGATCACGTGGGAGTTGGCCCATTCCAAGTCCTTTTGGCGCAGCGTCCTGGTCGCCACGTACTTCGGCATCGCGTTGAGGCTCGCCGCGATGGGGTTTTCGGCGGGTTCGTGGGGCCAGTGCGCGGCCATGTGTTCGTAGGTCTTGCGACCGAAGAGGTAGGCCGAGGTCTGGCCGATCCCCTGCCCGGCCTGCTGCGCCAGCACCTCGTCGCCGTAGGGGGCGCTCCAACCGCCCTGGTCGAAGCCGCCCTCGCGGTCCTCGTCGGGCCCGCCCAAGCTCTGCATGACTCCATCGAGCGTGACGAACTCGACCACGGCCAGCTCCCGCACTTGTGTCTCCTCTCGAATCTTCCCAAGACCGAATCTATCTAGGGCTTCTCGGCTTCGATGCAGCATGGCGGCGGGGTGCGGAGCGTGTTTGCAGACCGAGCGATCCCCGACCGCTGAGTCAAGGCCCACACCCGATGTCAGGCGACCTCCGCAAGCGTGGACCTTCGGACGGCCGAGGCGTACGGTTCTCCCGACATCATCTGGACCTTGACTTAAGGGGAGCGGCATGGGCGCAGCAAAGAACTTGGCTGTCCACGTCAGGTGGGCAGACGCCGAGGACCACCACGACCTATCGCACCACTCGGAGTTCATCCACGACGACATCGAGGTGCGTTCCCCGGGTTCTGAGCCCGTCATCGGAATCGAGGACTACATCGGGATGATGGAGGGCCTGTATGTCGGGCTCAAAGACTTCCACGTCGTGGTCCACGATCGATTCGCAACCGACGATCGCGTGGTCTGTCGATGGACGACCAGCGGCACCCACGTAGGAGACTTCTCGGGCCTCCCCGCGACCGGCAAGTTCTTGGAATTCCCCGGGGCCAGCATTTGGGAGTTCTCCGACGGCAAAGCCCGGCGAGGTTGGACCTACCCCGGTGTCGTCGTGATCATGCAACAACTCGGCTTCGGTTAACCCCTCCACCCCGCCGCCGCTCAGGAGTCAGAGTGGCGCCAGGCGCCAGAGCGAGCCGCCGCACACGTGCATCGGGACGGCTTGTCTCGTTTGGCTCGAAATCCGGGTCCTTCTCCCATCTGCGGAGCCGGTGCAGATGTATCCGATGGCGTTCGGCACGGGCCCCCTGATTGATTGAGGTCATCGCCGAGGGTCAATTCGGTTCGTGCATACCCATTTCAGGTTGCGGGGCCATTCTGTCGCTGGTTCCGATAGCCCGGGCGGCTGGCACCGACTTGAACATTGCGTCGTACATCGGGGTTGTAGCAGATGCCCTTCATGCCAAGCATCTGTGCTGGAACGCAGCGGTTGGAGCTGCGACACAGGCGCGGGCCGGGGTCGCCTCCCAAGATGCGTTTCGCAAGGTCGGGTTCGGCATAGAAGGGCCGACCGATTCCCACCATGGCCGCTTGGCCAGCGTCGAGGATGCCGTTGACCTCGTCTGCCGTCCGAATTCCGCCGACGGCGAAGACTGGGATGCTCACCTGTTCGGACGCTCTGGTGAACAGCGGTCTGTTCCACACCGCCGCAAAGGGCGCCCGTCGGCCGCCCCACCACGCTCCGGCCGTGATGGCACCACGCCGTAGGCGTGAAGGAGCTGCACGCCTGAGCCTCTCGGCCATCCCCCTGTTGGTCCAGAGGCTGTCGGGAATGCCCCCGCGCGAGAGGGTTGTGTCGGGGAAGACCGATACGACCACTGGGGTGATCGCGTCGTATCCCCACTCTTCCACCAGGCGGCACAGGGTCTGAGCTTCGTCGAAGCCGATGCCCCGCAGCCCCGGAGGCGTCCGCTCGGCCGCAATCTTGACGGTGCAGGGGAAGTCTTCCCCGGCCTTATCGGCCACCGCTTCGCGGATCAGCTGCAGCACCCGACCCCGTGCTTCCAGGGAGCCACCGAACTCGTCGGAGCGACGATTATAGAAAGGTGACATGAACTGATCGAGGAGCTTGGCGTTTGCTGAACCCAGCTGCACCCCGTCGTAGCCGGCCTCTCTGGCCCATGAGGCGACCGTCCCGTAACGGCCGCACATCGCCCGCACCTCGTCAGTCGTCATCACGTGGATCGGAACACCGCGAAACAAAGGGCGGAGGAACCAAGGGGGTGGCGATGCCGCAAGAATGGGACCCCGACGAGCGCTGGCGTAGGGTTCGTGCCAGGCTTCCATCGCGTAGATCCCGCCGTGGCCCAGCTGTAGGAAGATGCTCGCCCCCGCGCCGTGGACTTGATCCACCATCGGGGCCAGGCGCAGCACCTTTTCCCTCGTATCGACACACGTCATTCCCGGTGAGGTACGCCCGTCTGCCAAGATGCAGGACGATCCCTGCACGATGAGTCCCACACCGTGGCGGGCGTTCTCGACGAAATGACGGGCATAGACCTCGACGGCCTCGGGCCCGTCGCCGGCCCCTTCGAGTACCGGCGCTCGATAGAGACGGTTGCGAACTGTCGCCCCGCCTATCCGGATTGGCTCGTGAAGGAGATCTTTCATGCAAATCGCTCTGCGGCTCAGAGCCTAAGCCCGCTGGCAGCCGGCTTCGTGAGCCCATCCGGGCCAGTCGCCTCACTTAGGGGCGCAGGTGGCGGCCCTTCAACTTCCTGCTCGACGTCCATGGTGTGCCCGTGTTGAACTTTGACCATGACCAAGAGGCTCGAAATCTCCAGCGACATCGCGGCACCGCCCGAATTGGTGTACGCCGCCATCTCGGACGTGACCCGCATGGGTGAATGGTCAGAGGAATGCTACGCGTGCGAGTGGCATGAGGGCTTCGACGGTCCGCTGGTGGGCGCCACCTTCGATGGCCACAACCGCCACGGCGAACACGAGTGGACCACGCAGGGCAAGGTCATCGAGGCCGACCCCGGCCGCTCGTTCGCCTTTGAGTGCTCGCAGTACGAATTTCACTTCTCAACGTGGGGGTATCGGATCGAGCCAACCGAGACGGGATGCCGCGTGACGGAGTGGAGCGAGGATCTGCGCCCGGAGTCCGCCATGGAGTACAGCAAGCAGCTCTCAGGTGTGGATGACCGCGGCGAGCGGAACCGTCAGACCATGAGCCGCACACTCGAGCGCCTCGCCGCTGCCCTGGAGAGTTGAACGGGCGTCCTCCTGGCCGTTGACGCACCGCACATCGTCGCCCATCACGGATACGAGCCTGACAGCGCGCATCCGGTACGTGCCGATCCCGCGCATCAGACTCCCAAGGCGCGAGCGGCTCGGTGATTTCGCGGCGCATGCGCTGGCAAATGGCGGTTCCACCGCGGCCGTAGGTGCAGCCACCGCACGCCGGTGCAGGACTACGCGGAGAGAAGACCCACGGCAAGTGCACGAAAGGCGCGGGCTCGATGGGAGCGGGTGTTCTTCTCGGCGGCGGACATCTCGGCGTAGGTGCGCCCGTCCGCGCCGTCGACCACGAACACCGGGTCGTAGCCGAACCCGGCCGTGCCACGCCTCGACTGGGCGATGGTGCCCTCCACCACGCCGTGGGCCACGACCTCCCGGCCGCCCGGGAAACACGCGATGGCGACGGTCCGGAACCGGGCGCGCCGCGCCTCGGGACCGTGGGCACCGGCCGCGTCGAGCTCGTACAGGAGCTTCTTGACGTTGTCGTCGTACGTGGCGTGCTCCCCCGCGAACCGCGACGATCGCACGCCCGGAGCGCCGTCGAGCGCGTCCACCTCCAGCCCGGTGTCGTCGGCCACGGCGGGCAGACCGGTGGCCTCGAGCAACGACCGGGCCTTGAGGCGGGCGTTGTCCTCCAGGCTCTCGCCTGTTTCGTCGACGTCCGGAACGTGATCGGGACGGGCCACCAGCTCGATTCGGTCTCCCGCCGCCTCGGTGATGATGGCGACGATCTCCGCCGCCTTGTCGGAGTTGGCGGTGGCGAGCACCATGCGAATCGGCTGGCCCGGGCGCGTCTGCCGGGCGCCGTTCCCGGACGTCGTCACCGGGGGGCGGGTGGATCGGCCAGGACGTCGCGTTGGCGCTCCACGAGGAGGGCGATCCCCCGCTGGGCCAGCTGGATCATGTCGTCGAGCTCGGAGCGCGAGAACGGCGCGCCCTCGGCGGTGCCCTGCACCTCGATGAAGCGCCCGCTTCCCGTCATGACGACGTTCATGTCGACCTCGGCGCGCGAGTCCTCGGCATAGTCCAGATCGAGCATGCCGGCCGCGTCGACGATGCCGACCGACACCGCTGCGCAGGCGTCGGTGAGCGGATGCGAGGACAGGACCCCGGCCTGGACCTGACGCGTGAAGCAGTCGTGCAGGGCCACGTACGCGCCACAGATCGAGGCGGTGCGCGTGCCACCGTCGGCCTGGAGCACGTCGCAGTCCACGGTGATCTGCTGCTCCCCCACCGCGACCATGTCGGTCACGGCGCGCAGCGAGCGGCCGATGAGCCGCTGGATCTCGTGCGTACGACCCGACTGCCTCCCCCGGGCGGCCTCACGTCCGATCCGCTCGGCGGACGACCCGGGCAAAAGCGAGTACTCGGCGGTGACCCAGCCCTTCCCGCTGCCGCGCATCCACGGCGGGACGCGCTCCTCGACCGAGGCGGTACACAGCACGATCGTCTTCCCCATGGACACGAGGGTCGAGCCCGGTGCGAATTGCGTGAAGTCGCGCGTGAAGGTCACGGGACGGAGCTCGTCCGTCGCCCGCCCGTCGGCGCGCAAGGTGCGGGGGTCGGGAGCTCCTCGCGCCGCGGCCGTGCTCACAGCGAGTACCCCCGGCCCACTGCGGCCTGGTCGACCCGACCGCCGAACGTCTCGGTGGCCTCGGTCAGCACGGCCGCAGGCGCGATGGACGGCCACCGGTGGGTGATGACGAGACGCGCGACACCGGCTCCCCTGGCGTTCGCCCCCGCTTCCCGACCGCTCATGTGCCCCGCCGTACCCTCGTGCTCGGACGTGTACGTGGCCTCGCACAACGCGAGGTCGAGGCCGGGACCGAGAGCCGAAAACGACCAGTTCGGCCCGGAGTCGGCAGAGTACCCCACCGTGCCCGACGGGCCGTCGAGCCGCACGCCGAGGGTGACGGGCGGATGGTCGGTGCGGCTGAAGGCGAGCCGGAGATCACCGACGTTGGCCCCGTCACCGTCGCCCACCTCGCGCCAGTCGAGGATCCCCTCGATCTCCTGCGTCAACTTGGGGGCGATGCCCGACGCGGCGTAGACCGGGATGGGCGGGCGGTCGAACCCCCACACCCAGCGGGCCGCGGTAACGAACCCCTCGATGTCGCTCCAATGGTCGACGTGCTCGTGCGACAGCACGATGCCGGTGAGCCCGAGGGGGTGGGTGAAACGCTGCAGGTTGGCGAAGGTCCCCGGCCCGGCGTCCATCCACACCGACGTGCCCGCGTCCCACGACCGCACGAGGTAGCCGCTCGCCGCACCGCCCGCCCCGGCGTGGCTGCCGTCGCAGCCGAGCACGGTCAGCGTGAGCACGGGAGACGGCGCGGAGCGTTCAGCCCGACGCCGCGCCGGGACGGCGACCGGCGCGTGCGTCGCGCCCGGCCGGGTGCGCGTGGGGGGCAACGTCCGGGACCGCCGGCGCCGTGCCCCACGACAGAGACTGCACGTCGCCCAGCTCGCCGCCGAAGAGCGGGCCGCCCACGTCCCGGAACCACCCCACGTCGCCGGACGAGTACACGGTCAGCGCCCCTTCGGTGTCCACGTCGCGGCCGACACCGGCGCGGTCGAGGACGTCGCGCACCTCGAACGCGGTCTCGTCCGCGGACGCCACCAACACGACATCTCGGCCCATGACGTCCGCGATGGTGCGCGCCAGGAAGGGATAGTGGGTGCAACCGAGAAGCAGCGCGTCGATGCCCGCATCGCGCACCGGAGCGAGGAGGCGCTCGGCGAGCACGGCGACCTGGTCGGAGCTCGTCTCACCCCGCTCGACGAACTCGACGAAACCGGGACATGCCGCGCACGCCAGCTCGAGCGGCACCGGGAGCGAGCGGATGGCACGCTGGTACGCACCCGACGAGATCGTCCCGACCGTCCCGATCAACCCGACCCGGCGGTTGCGGGTCGCCTTGGCGACGGCGCGCACCCCGGGGTCGATCACACCCACGACCGGCACGGGAAGGACGCCGCTCAGGACGTCGAGGGCGGCGGCCGACGCGGTGTTGCACGCCACCACGACGAGCTTCACGTCGTGCTCGTCGACCAACCAACCGGCGATCTGGGTGGCGAAGGCCCGCACCTCCGCCTGGGGCCGCGGCCCGTACGGGTAGCGACCGGTGTCGCCCACGTACACGAGGTCCTCGTGGGGGGCGAGGTCGATCAGCGCCCGGGCGACGCTGAGGCCGCCGAAGCCGCTGTCGAACATGCCGATGGGCCGGCCGTCCATCGGATCGAGGCTAGAGCACGTGGCGAGGGGCCGAACACGTCACCCCAGCGGCAGCTGGGGCGCCTCCGCCAACGAGGGACGTCCCGCCTTGCGCCCTCCGGCGGGAAACACCTGTCCGGGGAGGAACGACCGGACGTGCTGCTCGCCGGGCCGGCCGCCGATCACCTCGATCGACTCCGCGCCATTGCGCTCGTTGCGGACGAAGGCCCGGAACCGCCACGTCGCCCTGGTGGCGGCGATCCCGTCGACGTCGACCGGGTCACCGGGGTGCACGCCGTTCCACGACTCGACGCGCGTCAGGTGCTCCGGCAGAGCCTGCACGGCGCGCGCGCGGCGACGGGTCATGGCGTTGCAAGGTAGCGCCGGCCGGCGCGTCAGAAGTAGATGGTCCGCTTGGCGCGATCGACGACCACGTCGAGGTCGTCGGTCCATGCTCCGGTCGAGAGGTACTTCCACCCACCGTCGGCCGAGACCACGACGATCACGCCGGTCTCGACTGACCGGGCGCACTTGGCGGCGCCCGCCATCGCCGCCCCCGACGAGATCCCGGCGAAGACGCCCACCTCGGCCAGGCGCCGGGTCCACTCCACCGATTGGCGGGGGCCAACGATCGTCTTCCTGTCGAGGAGCTCGGCTCCACCGAGCTCGGTGAAGATGGGTGGGATGTAGCCCTCGTCCAGGTTGCGCAGCCCGTCCACCATCTCGCCCGCGGGCGGCTCGACCGCCCATACCTTGACAGCTCGGTTGCGCTCCTTCAGGAAGCGGCCCACGCCGAGCAACGTGCCCGATGTCCCCAGCCCGGCGACGAGGTGGGTCACCTCGGGACAGTCGCGCCAGATCTCGGGCCCGGTGCCCTCGTAGTGCGCCTTGGGGTTCGCCGGGTTGGCGTACTGGTAGAGGAACACCCACTCGGGGTGCTCGGCCGCGATCCGCTCGGCCATGCGCACCGCCCCGTTGGAGCCCTCCGACCCGGGTGACTCGATGATCTCCGCTCCCCACACCGCGAGCAGCTGCCGGCGCTCGACGGACACGTTCGAGGGCAGCACCACCTTGAGGCGGTAGCCCTTGATGCGAGCCACCAGGGCGAGGCCGATCCCGGTGTTGCCGGAGGACGGCTCGAGGAGGGTGGCGCCGGGGAGGAGGCGACCATCCTTCTCGGCGTCCTCGACCATCGACAGGGCGATGCGGTCCTTGATCGACCCGCCGGGGTTGTGACCCTCGAGCTTGACGAGGATGCGCACCGCCGGGTTCGGGCTGAGCTCGCTCACCTCGACGAGCGGCGTGTCGCCGATCAGGTCGAGCACATTCGAGACCAGGGCCACCGGTGACCCCCTCCGCCCTTCGCCTTTACCCCGGCCCTTGCCCTACCTCAGCCGCCCGCCACGGCCGGAAGGATCGACACGGTCGCGCCGTCCGCCACCTTGGTGTCGAGCTGCTCGAGGTACCTGACGTCGTCGTCGTCGACGTACACGTTCACGAACCGGTGCAGTGCGCCGTCCTCCGTCAGGACCTGACCCTGCATGCCGGGATAGGTGCGCACCAGGTCGGCGAGGACCTCACCGATGGTCGACCCCTCGGCCGACACCGTCGCCTGCCCGCCCGCATGCGATCGCAGGACGGTCGGCAGCCGTACTTGGACGGGCACGGTGATCTCCCAGGTCCTGGGCACGCCACGCTCGAGGGCGTGACGGGCGGCGAATGTTGACGAATCTCGTCGTATATTACCGGCCCCGGTAGCAGCGGGGCCCGATGATCCGCTGGGGCCGATCATCACGATGCTCGACGATCGGAGGGCCGCCCAACCGGGCTCGATTCTTACCGGGGCTCGGTCATCACCGGGACTCGGTCATCACCGGGGCTCGACCATCACCGGGGCTCGACCACGACCGACTCCTCGGCGATCGTCTCACCGTGGATCCGGTACGAGCGCAGGGTCGGGTAGCTGTCACGCAGCGACACCACCACGTAGTGCCACCCGGGGTCGGGCGCCTGCGCCACGTCCGTCGGCGACGGGTAGGCATCGGTGTGGGTGTGGGAGTGGAACACCCCGATGATCTGGATGCCACGCGATTCGGCGTCACGGTCGGCGTAGAGGTGCTCGCGCGGGTCGACCGTGTAGAGCTTGGCCGACGCGGCGACGTTCCGAGTGGGGTAGCACCGGGCGACCGACCCCGTGTCCGGGTCCCCGCCCAGCAGCCCGCACGCCTCCTCGGGCAGGCCCCGCAGGCAGTGGCCCACGATCTCCGAGTAGAGAGGGGCCGGCAACTTGAGCATCCTCCCGTGCACGATAACGGCGCCGAACAGGGCGGACGCGGATCCGTCGCATCGTGCGGGTACGGTTCGGCGGGTGGCAGCAGCAGCCAAGGGTCCCGGACGCCGAGGGCACAAGCGCGCCCCCGACGAGAGCGCAGCCGGCATCCGCACGGTCGCCCGCAACCGCCGGGCCCGACATGAGTACGACATCCTCGAGACCTTCGAGTGCGGCCTCGCCCTGCAAGGAAGCGAGGTCAAGTCGTTGCGGGAGGGGAAGGTCTCCCTGGCCGACGCCTACGCACGCGTCGAAGGAGGCGAGGCATGGCTGCTCGGGGTGCACATCCCCCCATACGCGCACGCTTCGGGCTTCGGCGCTCACGACCCCGACCGCCGCCGCAAGCTCCTGCTCCACCGCGAAGAGATCGACGAGCTCATGGGCCGTACCCAGCAGCAGTCGCTCACGCTCGTCCCGCTGTCGATCTACTTCAAAGACGGCCGAGCCAAGGTGCAGCTCGCCCTGGCGCGGGGCAGGCGCCTGTACGACAAGCGCCACGCCATCGCGTCCCGGGACGCCGAGCGCGAGGCGGCCCGGGAGGCGGCCCGTGCCTCGGGAAAGACTCCGGCCCGAGGAGCCCGACGCGAATTCGGCTGATCGGGTCTGAGCCAGCCCAGGACCCGCCCGGCGTGTGTGATCGCGGCTGCCCAGCACACCTGTTCCCGGTCTCCAGGCTAGGCCGGAGAGACCACCTGGGCGGTAAACTCATATTCCACCTACAAAGGGGGCGATTGGTTTCGACTCTGGTCGTCGATTCGGGAGAAGCGAGCCGTGGTCCCCGGAGCCACGTTAAAGAGCCGGGAAACAAAACAAACGCCGAGCCTCAGCTCGCGCTGGCTGCTTAAACAAGTAGCCCGTCCGTCCGGTCTCAGCCCTATGGGCCGGTAGCGGGCGTCATCCAGTAGGGCTCACCCGGGCGGTTGTGCCGATCGGCCGCCGGGGACACCACAGGTCGGCTGGGTCCCAGCGAGTCCGCCGGCAGCGGCGCCGGGACCGAGACTCAGCCGCCGGCTGCGCTCGGAGAAGGCCCGATGAGAAGCCGGAGGACGCGGGTTCGATCCCCGCCGCCTCCACTCGAAGGCGTTGCCCCCGTTCGGTGGACCACGTCTTATGGCAACGTGGCCTGGGTTCGGGGTGAGTGTAGATCCTCGAATTCGTTTGGGGTTAGGTAGTCGAGGGCGCTGTGGCGCCGGACCGGGTTGTA
>Ga0307477_10002724_pt1 | contig 13483 bp, 13 predicted proteins | sample atmos_gasesECM2C_FD_203316 | JGI IMG/M metagenome (GOLD analysis project Ga0307477, IMG submission 203316) | Hardwood forest soil microbial communities from Morgan-Monroe State Forest, Indiana, United States - atmos_gasesECM2C_515 | ecosystem: Environmental > Terrestrial > Soil > Temperate...
TAGCGCTTGGAAAACATGGACGCACTTACAGTTTCACCTCATTTGACGTTCTTGCGGCAAATCACCTCTTGGTCAACGCGCCCCAGGAGCACGGATGTGAATTGTGTACTGGGCAGCATCTCCGCCGGGTGGGAGTGGCGGAAACTGCAGGCGGAAGAGCGCCGAGAAATTCTTCGGTTCAATCGTCATTTGCGGGCACACTTCGCTGCAATCCCATTCGAGAGCAATGCCTGGATGGCCGGCGGTGTGAACCTCCACTTGACGGACATTCGCCGGCAATTTAAAAATTTTCCCATTCGGCGAAAAGTCTTCGCAATGGGGATTCCCCTTTTCGTCCTGGCGGGATTGCGTGGAATCCTTGGAATCCGGTGACACGAGCGGCGTCTGCCAGCAGAAAAGAGTCGCATGGTCTGCTTGGGCGACCGCGGGAAATGAATTCATGGCCACGAAAGATTGGGGGGGAGCGTCGGGAGGCCCGGTCGTCCGAGGTTCATTTGCTTTCAGGCCTACGCGGTAATCCACGCGAAGCGTGCCCGCACTTTCGATGCGAATAGTTTTTTCGATGTGAGCGCCGCCGGGGAAAATGTTGGGCGCATCGTATTGGAGTTTGACGGCAGGGTTTGCATCTTCGAATTGCCATTCAGCGGCATAAGGCCGATTGAACAATCCGTAGCGCCCGTGAGCGCGGCGCTCGCTGACCCCTTCGGAATTCTCAGAGTAGGAAAAAGAATCGCGCAACAACCCGACACTGGTGGAAAGATTTGCGCCAGTAGGCTTATCCACCAGCGCGACAATCTGCCCACCCGCCTCAGGAGAAATGATCAATCGCAAGCTCGGGTTTTCAAGTACCCACTCGTCGGCGCCGTCACGATCGAAATCATACCGATAGTGGGTGACGCCATCCTGGCGCAAGGGCAGAAAAACCACGGGAACGCTGCGATGATCATTTTTCGAGTGGATCTGTATGGTGCCATGAAGAAAACCATCAGGCCCCGGAGGAATCGCCATGGCTTCTTTTCCTGCCGGCTTTAACCTTATGAATTCCACTTCTGAACTTACCGGAGGCAGCCGATAGCTCTCCGTGCCATGCAGCGGTCCCTCAACACTAACACCAATATCGCGGCTGGCATTGGGGCTCAGATTCACGACGCTGAACATGATGCTCGTCGGCCGATTCGGTTCCAGCAATATAAGCGGCGGATAGGTGCGCAGGTACGCCCCTTGACTCGTGGGGAACCTGACTGCATTCCAGGCATAGAAATCAAAGCCCGCAATCGACGCCTTGCCCGGCTTTTCCGGCTCGGGAACATGTGGTTTGTAATTAAGCTCGATCTTCAAGGTTCGCAGATAGTGGGGAGCAGCGCCGCGCGAGAGTGGCACGCGTAATTCGTGTTCTGCAGGAACCCAGACGGTTTCCAGATTATTGTCATCCAGGGTGGCATGCGCAGGTTTCTGCGCCAGCCGTAAATGAACCTCCGCGCGCATGGGAGTGTAAAACTGCAATTGCAGGAGTTTTCCTTCGCGCCGGGCATCGAGAAATTCCGCGGTCGCTGCCTGGATTGCGTCACCGCAGGGCGCGTTTTGCGGTTCCGCAAAGCAAATAGGCGCATCGAGGGGCAGGAGGAGAGACTCCCGCGGCGGCACAGTGACATGCAGCGCGGTGTAGTCGGCGTGCTTTCCCCGCGCGGAAGCGGCCGGCGAGAGAATCTCGAGAAATGTGTGAGCGGCGGAATCTGCGGAAAGGTTGGTGACGCTTAGAAATCCCTGCCCGCCCTTTCGTTCGCCCAGAGGGCCTGTCCCTTCATTCGTGACCAGTTCACTGGCGATAAGGTGGCCGGTGCCGGCGGGCTTACTAGGGATAATTACTGTGGGTCGAAGACCTGCCGCGAGCATGAACTCGCGGAGCACACCTATGGCCCATTCGGATTCGCGCTGTGCGTGGTTCTGCGCGAAGGAGCGGTCGAGGGCAACCCAGGAGAAGAAATCCTTTGTGGATTCGATCACTTCACCGCCCCCAAATTTCCAGTGCGCGCGAATGCCTTTTTCCGCAGCGGGCGTTTCGACATCCGGCGCGGATTTCCATAGCTCTTCAAGAATCGCGCCGCGTGGCCGGGTGGGAAAAACCAGCAGCGTGCCTCCACGCCTCACGTACGCCACAATTGCGCGCTGCGCCTGGTCGGAGAGCTGGAACTGCGGTTGGTCAGGGTCGAAGACCGGCAACAGGAGCATGGGATCGCGCAGGAGTTGCTCCACCGGCTGATAGGCAGGGTCGAACAGCTCTGTCGAAAGCGCCGCCAATGAGGCAAGACGTTCCACTCGCATCACGGATTCCGAGACTTTCAAAATATCCGCGCGGGAGAGAAGCTCCTGCGGAAATGAGCCAAGCGGGTAAAGAATGCCAAAATCGGCGCGCTTGTGCGAAGCAGCCAACTGCGGCCCCCAGCGATGCAGCATTGATGAATTTCTGGTCACCGCATGGAGACGTGGCTGCGGATCGCCGTCGGGCCCAAGAGCCGCGTCCCAGCGATAGGAACGATTGGCCCAGGGAACGGAGTAGCCCGCCGGGCTGTAGGTATCCTGCAAGGGCATGTAGTTGAGGCCGTGAATTCCATTGGCGATTAGAAGGCGCGAGCTGAGCAATGTGTTTTCGGGCTGATTCTGTAACGGGCGGTCGTCATCCGCTGGCGCGTACCATCCGGCTTGATACTCAATCATCACCGGCGGGAATTGAGGCTGCGTTTTTAATTCTTCGGTGAAAAATTCAAGCTCGCCTGCATCGGAAGCAGTAAGCGGACTGCCGGTGGACCCCACTGCGGCCGCATCGGGCGTGTGGAGATACCACTGGCCCATGACGCCGATGGGATGCTCGCGGTCAGAGCCTGCGGCAGAGACGCGCATGTCGGTGGGGTTGATGAACACGGGGACATCCGCGCCGGCCGATTCGACTGCGCCGCGCAGGGAATCAACATAACGCCAGAAATTTGGGCCCGCGCGATTCGCGCGGCCGATGGCAAAGTCGTCGCCGAGTTGCATGAAGAGAAGAGGGCCGCTGGCCGTTTCTGGCGAAGCTGTTGCCGGTTCGACGATTGAACCGGGCAACGCGCGATGCGAACTGTACGGCGACAATTCTTTTGCAACCGTTGTAAGCCACTGGAGCGCATAGGTCATGTGCGTTGAATTTTCGAGCCAGCCCTGCGCGGCTGCTTCTGCGTCGCGCGCGTTCAATCTATCCAGCGGGGGATAACGGCCTTCGATCCAGTCTGCAGGTTTCATTTTGTATTCAGGGCGTTCAAGCAGCCAACCAGGATAGCCTCCGTGCCGCCACTCGTTCAGGATTTCCGGGCCCGGGCGGGCAATGAGCTTGAAACCATGCTGTGCGATCAAAGAAAGTAAGGTGCGAAGGTCGCGGCGCGGGTTCGAATGGCCGTCAAAATCAAATTCGCCTTCCTTCGGCTCGTGCCAATTCCAGGGGATGTACAGGTCGATCGTGTTGATCCCGTCCAAGCGATAAATTCTGAGCAGCGCCTCCCACTGATCGCGTGGAATCCGGTAATAAAAAAAAGAAGCGGAATGGATGAAGAAAGGCGTGCCATCAACCCGAAGTTCCGGATAGCCGCCGTGCTCGACGATCTCTACACCACGCACAGTCTGTGGCTGAGCATTCTTGTTTTCGCCGTTATCGCGTGAAGATTGCCGCAGGGCGCCTGTTGCAGCAATCGCGGTGAATGTGACAGCGAGTAACACAGTGCGCAGACGGGGGAATTTCTGGCGGATTCGGGCGGACCTTGATGGCAGACGCGATGCGGCGCCAGACATAGACGGCAATTCTGCCACGATTCCTCGCATCATTAGGCCGATGATTTGCCTCATCCCCGGATAGATGCGGCCAGCGGCGAAGGCGTGGGCTCGCGTGTTAGATTCTCCTCCGGTCTGTACCTGTCATGCGCGTGGGTGGTTTGATAGAATCACGCGTTTGTGGCCTGCGGGCCGCTGTGGCCGTGCACGATATTCAACGAGCGAAGCGATATTTCGTCAGCGGAATAGTCCAGGGCGTAGGCTACCGCTATTTTGCGCAGCGAGTGGCGCAGCGCCTGGGCGTGACTGGGTACGTGAGGAATTTGGGCGATGGGCGCGTGGAAGTATATGCCGTTGGCGGCGAGGGAACTCTGGCGCAGCTGCGCGGGGAACTCGAGCGCGGGCCGCGCGGCGCGCAGGTGTCGAGCGTTACAGAAGAAGCAGCCGTGATTGATCCGGAAGTCGCGCGAAAATTTTCAGTGGAGTACGACGGCTGAGCATAGAGGAGACGATGGACGACCTTAAAAAATTGATTCGCGAAATACCCGACCATCCCAAGCCGGGTATTCTATTCTACGACCTGACCACGCTGCTACAGGATCCGCAGGGTTTCCATTCACTGGTGGACAGGTTGTGCGAGCATTACAACGGAAAGAAGGTGGACATCGTCGCGGGGATCGAAGCGCGAGGATTTATTTTTGCACCGGCACTTGCATATCGTCTCGGTGCCGGATTCGTACCCGTGCGCAAGCCGAAAAAGCTTCCTTGGAAAACAGACTCTGTCACCTACCAGCTCGAATATGGCAGCGATCAACTGGAGATTCATCAGGACGCCGTCAAGCCCGGGCAGCGCGTGCTTCTTTGCGACGACCTGCTAGCCACAGGAGGCACGGCTTCGGCAGCGATCCAACTGGTGCGGAAACTTGGCGGCGATGTGGCGGGCGCAGCATTTGCGGTCGAGCTGAGTTTTCTCAACGGTCGTGCAAGACTCCCGGGCGTGGATGTTTTTTCGCTTTTGAAGTACGACAAATAGCTGCGACGAGCAGGAGTCGCAGCAGGCTTCATTTTCCCTTGTTGATTTTCTCGTCGCTTCTTTGCCGAACAGCTTCGAAGAGGACCACGCCGGCGGCTACGGACGCGTTGAGCGAGCGAACCGGGCCGGTGGTGGGGATCGAGACAAGAAAATCGCAGCGCTTGCGCGTCAGCTCGTGCAGCCCTTCACCCTCGCCGCCCAGCACGATGCCGACGGAACCTTTGTAATCCACTTCCGTATAGCTCTTCTCCGCGCGCTCGTCGAGGCCAACCAGCCAGTATCCCGCCTCTTTAATTTCTTCCATGACGCGAACGAGATTTTTCACGCGCGCGACCGGCAAATGCGCGAGTGCACCCGCGGAAGCACGCTCGACCGTATCAGTCAATCCGGCGGCGCGACGTTCCGGAATCACGACACCATTCGCGCCAGCGGCGAGGGAAGTGCGAACAATCGCGCCGAGATTGTGTGGATCCTCGATGCCATCGAGCAGAACCAGCAAGCCCTGCGTTGATGTCTCCCGGAGCAAATCTTCAAGGCCGACGGCAGGCTTGGCTGCGGCAAGCGCCGCAACGCCCTGGTGATCGCGTGTTCCGGCGAGGCGATCAACTTGCTGGCGGTCCTCGAAACGCACCGGCACGCCGCGTGATTTTGCGAGGCGCACAATGGTTTCAAGGCGATCCCCGTGTCGCCCGCTGGCGATGACAATACGATCGAGCGCGCGCCCGGCTGTGAGCGCCTCTTCCACAGCATGAATTCCCGTCAGCCAGTTCATCATGGCGGTGGTTAGTGTGACTCGAGTGTGGCAATGGTGTGTGCGGCGATGGCCTCGCCACGGCCAATTTCTCCGGTTCCTTCGTTGGTCTTGGCTTTCAGGTTGATTTGCTCCGGCTCGATGCCGAGCGATTTCGCAAGTGCTGCGCGCATGGCAGGGAAATGCGGGCCCAGCTTTGGACGCTCGCAGATGACAATCGCGTCGAGATGCGCGATGCGAAGCCGTCGCTCGTCGAGCAATTTGCGCGTATGCTCGAGGAATATCAGGCTCGACGCGCCTTTCCATTTCGGATCGGTGTCCGGAAAGTGCGTGCCGATGTCGCCGAGGCCGCCCGCTCCCAGAAGTGCGTCGCACAACGCGTGGCTCAGCACGTCCCCATCAGAATGTCCCACTGGGCCTTTGTCGAACGGGACATGAATGCCGCCGAGGATCAGCTTTCGTCCCTCTACCAGCCGGTGCAAGTCGTAACCAATTCCGCAGCGCGTCATTTTGGTTGCCGCTCCTGTTCGAGATAGAAGCGGACTAGATCCATGTCGGCGGGGCGAGTGATTTTGAAGTTGCGCTCGGAGCCGAGAACCACAAAGACATCGTGGCCGAATCGCTCAACGAGCGCGGCTTCGTCGGAGGCGGTGACGCCGTCCTGTTGCGCCTTTCGGAAGGCGTCGCGCAACAGGGGGTAAGAGAAGGCCTGTGGGGTCTGCGCCAGCACAATGCGCTCGCGAGGGACTGTCGCTGTAATCAAGGCTACATCTTCGGGCAGGCTGGCACGCTTCACTTCCTTCACCGTATCAATCGCGGGAATGCCAAGAATCGCAGCACCGCGGACGCGCGCCTCCGCGATCACGCGATCGAGCTGTGCGGGTGTGATGAATGGACGCACGGCGTCGTGCACCAGAACGATTTCGGTGGTTGGGTCCACTTGCGCCAGCGCATTTGCCACGGATTGTTGCCGCGTGTCGCCGCCGTGAACCACGCGCGCCGGACGGCCGAGTGCCGATTTTCCCACTTTGTCCTGAAGGAAAATGATGTCCTCCGCCCGCGTGGAGATAAAAAATTCCGTGATTGCAGCGCAGGCTGCCAGCCGCCGCAAAGTGAATATGATGAGCGGCATTCCATCGAGCTCGAGAAATTGCTTGGGTGTATCCGCACCCATGCGGGTGCCCAGGCCAGCAGCCGGAATGATGGCGGCGATACGGCTCATCGAAGGGCCAATAGTCTAACGCAAACGAGCGGGATTGAGCGAGGCAAAGGCGGCTAGGATCGGTTTGGTTCGGGGTAGAGAGGCCTGGGGGGGCGTTCACCGCCGGGCGTGCTTTCCATGGCGCGCGGCCCAGGTTGCGGTTCCGCTTGCGCCACAGCAGTGGCACGGGGTATTTGCTCCCCGCGCTCGTCGTAGCGGCCGAAAATCATTTTGCCCGCAGTGGTCTGGTGGACTGAAGTAACGGTAATGTCCACGGTCTTGTTGATCATCTTGCGCGCCCCGTCCACGACCACCATGGTCCCATCATCGAGATACGCGACGCCCTGATTGTATTCTTTACCTTCGCGGAGGACGAACACGCGCATGGTCTCCCCCGGAAGCACCACGGGCTTCAGCGCATTCGCGAGCTGGTTCACATTGAGGATTTCAATTCCCTGAAGCGCGGCCACTTTGTTCAAGTTGAAATCGTTGGTCACAATTTTTGCGTCGTACCGCTTGGCCATCTCGATCAACTTCATGTCCACATCGGCCACATTCTGGAAATCGTCCTCGGCGATCAGCACTTCCAGGTGCCCCATCTTCTGAATACGCTGCAGCACTTCCAGGCCGCGGCGCCCGCGCTGACGCTTCAGCGGATCAGCCGAATCAGCGACAAGCTGCAGCTCGCGGAGGACGAATTGAGGGATCACCACGGTTCCATCCAGAAACTGAGCATCCGCCACATCCGCCACGCGGCCGTCGATGATCACGCTTGTGTCGAGGACCTTGAAGGCATGCTTCATGCTCCGCTCTGTGCCGAACAAACCGCCGAGCGCCTGCAAGTTAAGCATGTCACCTTTGTTCGCACCCAAGATCAATCCGATATAGGCCATCACCAGAAAGACCGCCAGACTGAAAAACGAGCGCGTGCTTTCCGGCATGGAAGTGTGCGTGAAAATCAGCGAAGTGAAATACGCGCCTAGAATTCCCAAAATTGAGCCTGTGGCCGCTCCGATCAGCCGCCGCAGACTGGCCCGGCGCAGCCGCACTTCGAACATGATCACTGCGAGCGCAAAAAGAAGCCCTATCAAGGAAGCGTACTCCCTGGTCATACTGAATGGCTTGAAGTGATATCCCGCAGCTACGCAAACCGCGACGAAGATGAGGCGGATTGCAAGCATGTCCCAGAACGAGCCGACTTGATCGTGACCATTGCGCGGGGAAACCGAAGGCTTCGAAGGAGCAATTTCAGAAGTGCCACCTGCCGATGGCCGGCTGGGTATATTAGAAGTCCTTTGCATCAGGCCACCCTAAGAAACGTATGAAGAAATGTAGCGATATAAACTCAAAAACGCCGCGTGCTAATTTTCCTGCAGCCGGCCTGTATGAAATAAAGTTCTAGCGCCGGAACGAATGGTGTCGCGTTATGAATTGCTATGATGCGCGTAGTATAACACTGCGAGAGAAGAGGGAGTCAATGGCGGAGGAAGGACGTTGCTACAAATAATACTTGGGCACGCGCCGTCCGAGAGAGCAAAGGAGATCTGATGTGACCGTGTTGATCTCTGGAGCCACGTCGGAGACTTCGATGGCGGAATTTCCATCCTTGCCGTAAATGGTGATCACGTCGCCGAGCGCGGCCTCTGCCACATCTGTCACATCAAGCATGGTCAAGTCCATCGAGATGGTTCCCACCAGCGGCACGCGACGTCCGCGAAGCAACGCACATCCTCGATTCGTTCGTTGACGAACAATCCCGTCAGCGTAGCCAGCGTTAATCACCGCTATGCGTGAAGGCCGCGCCGTGACGAATCGCGCGCCATACCCCACGGCTTGTCCAGTCGGAACTTCGCGCAGAGAAATAATTCTCGCGCGCAAGGAAAGGCAGGGCTTGAGCGGCATCATACCCATGATTTCCTGTTTTTTCTCCGGCGGGTCGAACGACTGGTGATAGCCGTAAAGAATCGCCCCAGGTCGAACCATATCGCCCCAGGTGCTCGGTCGCGCACAAATTGCGCCGCTATTGGCCATGTGTACAATTCCCGTCGAGATTCCATGCGCACGCAAGCGATCGAGACATTTGCGAAAATTCTCCTCCTGATCATCCGTTTGCTGAGCTTTGAAATCCTCCGCAGAGGCGAAATGCGTAAAGGTCCCTTCGAGCTGAATATGTGGGCAATCGGCGAGCGCCGCGGCAAATGCGTCTAACTCTGACGGGAGAATGCCCAAGCGATTCATGCCCGTGTTGATTTTCAAATGGAAGGGCAAGCGCCAGGATTTCCGGCGCGCGGATTTTGCAGCGCGTTCGAGGTGGCGGAGATCATCCACGCGCGTAACAGTGGGCGTCAGATTATTTTCGAGCAGGCGTTTTTCCTCACCCGGCCAGAAACCGGTGAGCACCAGAATGCGTTTGCGGATGCCGGCATCGCGTAGTTCGATGCCCTCGTTAGCGCAGGTCACCCCGAACCACTCCGTCCCCGCTTTTTGAAGGGCTTTCGATACCGGCACTGATCCCAGGCCGTAGGCGTTGGACTTAACCACAGCCAGAATCATTCGTTTGCCGCCAACATGTCGACGAATCACGCGCAAATTGTGGAGGATGGCCTGGAGCGAAATTTCCGCCCAGACGGGCCGCCCCTCGACATGGATTGCTTTGGTCATCATATTTAGAATGCCAGACTGGGCGCTCTGAGGGCGAACATAATTCCGCCCGTCGATTCAGCAGCGCCGTTTGAGTAAACAGCTCACGGGGCTACTTTGCAGTTGGGTTGCCAGGCGGCTCTATCCCGAGCCCGAGTTCGGCATGCTCGCAATCCTCTAGAGAATGTGACGGTTAGCAGGGAGCTGTTCGCTGAGTACTACTGCTTTGTCAAAAATCGGTGCGGTAGGAATCACACGCTGTGTGCACCGGCCAACGCTCCCGGAGAATCTATTCCACTGGCTCCTGAGTGTTCCAGGCGTCGGGGGCGGCCTCTTCGAAACGGGTGTGGCGGGCGAGAAAAACAAAATTGAGGTTGCCAGTCGGGCCGTTGCGCTGCTTGGCGATGATGATTTCCGCCTTGGCGCGGTCTTCTTCCGGCAGGTCGGTCTTGTAAAAATTGGGGCGGTTGATGAAAAGAACCACGTCCGCATCCTGTTCGATCGCGCCTGATTCACGCAAGTCAGACAATTGCGGCTTGCGGTCTTCGCGCTCGGGCGCGCGCGTCAATTGGCTGAGCACCAGCACAGGAACTTTCAGTTCCTTGGCCAGTCCCTTCAGCGAGCGGGAAATGCTGGAAACTTCTTCCTGGCGGTTCGTTCCACGACCCGAGTTTGTGGGCACCACAAGCTGCAGGTAGTCCACAATCATCATCGAGAGTCCGCGGTCGCGCTTCAGGCGTCGCGCTTTCGCGCCCATCTCCAGCACCGTGGAGGAGGCGGAATCGTCAATCCACAGCGGGGCCTCGCCGAGACTTGCAAGCGCGCCCGTGATTTTTCCCCAATCGTCGCGATTCATGTGGCCGGTGCGGAATTTGTGCGCGTCCACACGCGCTTCAGACGCCAGCAAGCGCAACAGCAGAGATTCCTTCGACATTTCCAGGCTGAAAATAGCCACCGGCTCGCGCTGCCGGAGCGCTACGTTCTCAGCAATGTTCAGCGCCAGCGCCGTCTTTCCCATCGAGGGCCGCGCCGCAAGGATGATCAACTCCGACGGCTGCAAACCGGCCGTCTCGTTGTCAAGGCCGGGATAACCCGTAGCCAGCCCAGTGATGCGGCGGCCCTCGCTGAAAATACGTTCCAGGCGCACATAATTTTCACGCACCAGTTCTTTGACGCCGATCAGCCCGGCCTTAACACGATCTTCCGCCAATTCGAAAATAGTTGACTCGGCGCGATCCAGTATTACATCAGCATCGTCGCCCCCGGCCAGCGCCTGTTCCTGGATTGCCGCCGCCGAAAACGCCAGGCTGCGGAGCACCGCTTTTTCCTTCACGATGCGCGCGTAATGCTCCACGTTCGTGGCGCGCGGCAGTCCATCAGCCAGTTGAGACAGGTAGGCGACTCCGCCCGCAGCCTCTAGCTCGCCGCGCCGGCTGAGATCCTCCATCAGGGTAACGGTATCGATGGCTTGCTGCCTTTCTCCCAACTGGATCATGCGTTGGAAAATCTGGCGATGCTGCGAGAGAAAGAAATCGTCCGAACGCAGTTTTTCCACGGCGGCATTGAGCGCGTGATTATCGAGCAGGATGGCGCCGAGGATGCTGCGCTCGGCTTCCAGATTGTGCGGGAGCGGGCGTTCGAGTGTGGTATCGTGGGCCATTTTTATTTCGCTTTATTTTCGCCTAAGCCAAATTTCGATGCAAGCAGAATAAACTTTGCTGCAATTAAGCACCGCTCATGCCGGAAATTTTCTACGCAATAGGTGACGCAAGCCATTGTGACACCAGGGGCGTGCCCGTCAACGGTACGAGCCTGTGGACAAATAAGGAAAAGTGGAAATCTTTTCGGGCGGGCGGCAGAAACGAAAAAGGGGCGCCTGAATCAGCGCCCCTTTCATATCCTGTGGTTCGTTCGGACTAAAACCGCGGACAGCACGGCCCGCTCGATTCCAGCCGGGAAGCACGCAAAGAATTTATTCTTCTTTTTTCACCGCGAGCTTCACGGTGGCGGTAACTTCGCGATGCAGCTTGACCGGAATGTCGAATTCACCGACGGTTTTGATGGGATCCGCGAGACCTATTTTGCGCTTCTCGACGTTGAAGCCCTGGGCCGCGAGCGCTTCCGAGATGTCGCCGGACGTAACTGACCCGAAGAGTTGGTCATTTTCTCCGGCCTTCCGTTTGAGCGTAAGCGAAACCGCGGAGAGCAACTCGGACAGTTTCTGCGCCGCCTCTTTTTCCGTGGCTTCTTTTTTCGCAAATGTGGCACGCATCTTCTCGAGCCGCTTCATGTTCCCCGGCGTGGCTTCGATGCCGAGCTTTCGCGGTAGCAGAAAATTGCGCGCGTATCCCGGCGCCACTTCCACCAACTGGCCGCGCGTTCCGAGTTTTTCGACGTCTTCCTGCAAAATGATTTGCATGATGGTTTCCTCTATATGGATCGTTACAGTTCCGCCGCAAACGGCAGGAGCGCGATATTCTGCGCGCGCTTGATGGCCACTGTCAGCCATCGTTGATGACGCGCGCAGGTGCCGGTCATCCGGCGCGGAAGGATTTTTCCACGCTCCTGGATGAAGGGAGCGAGAATTTCGGCCTTTTTGTAATCAATAAAGTCGGCTTTATCCACGCAGAACCGGCAGACTTTCTTCTTGCGGACAAAACTCCGCTTGCCTCTCTTGGCTGGGCCGCCGGGCCGGCCGCCCTGTGAGCGAGGCCCGCCGGGACCTGATGGGCCCATACCGCCGGACGGCGCGGAGGGTGGTGCTTGCATTGGTGCATTTTCATCTGCCATTCGATTTCTCCCTATTAAGCTTGTGCGGCGGCCTGTTCACCGCTGCCCGGTGTTGGCGCCGGAGTTGCCGTGGCGGTCTTGCGCGGGCGGCGCGCAGCACGGCGCTCGCGGTGACGTTTCAACTTTTCCTGCCGCTTCAATTCTTCATCCAGTCGCACGGTGAGATACTTCATCACCGAGTCGGAAACCTTCAACCGGCGCTCGAGTTCTTTCACCACTTCGCCGTGGCTCGATTTGACGATCAGATAAACGTAATAACCCTCGCGCAATTTCTGGACGCGATAGGCCATGCGCCTCCGGCCCCACTTATTGATAGTCTCGATCTTGCCGCCCTTCTCCGTGGCGGCGTGCTCGAGCGTTGCAATCACTTTGTCCACATCCGCCTCCGGCGTGTCCGGACGGCAGATGAAAATCAGGTCGTACTGGCGTTCTTCCATGTGTCCTCGATTCGCTGTCAACTCGACGGCAACAGCAAAAATTGCTACTCCAAATCTTCTTCTTCCGGAGAGGCGCGGCGGTTGAATTGCGTCATCGCCTTGTCCACTCCCTCTTTCAAAATCGTTTCAACTGCATTGCCCGCGTCCTGCACCAACTGTGCTGCAATTTCGCGCTCGGCGCGTCCCATGGGGCACAGGACGTAATCCGCCAGGTCGCCCCAGACTTTCTCCGGCCCCACGCCCAATCGAACGCGGATGAATTCATCAGTGCCGACCGCGCCGATCACCGATTTCAAGCCGTTGTGCCCGCCGGCGCTGCCTCGCTCGCGGATTCGCAGCATGCCCCAGGGCAGCGCCGCCTCGTCGCTGATCACAATCATTTGCGACGGCTCGATTTCATACTTGTCCAGCAGCATCCGCACTGCCACGCCGCTCAGATTCATCATCGTCTGCGGCTTGGCCAGAATCACTTCCTGCCCGGCCAGCTCGCCGCGTCCGGCATAGGACTTCGCTTCCGGCCGCGTCACTCGAATTCCGGCCCGTTGAGCCAGTTCATCAATCGCCAAAAACCCCAGGTTATGCGGCGTCCATTCGTACTCAGCGCCAGGATTGCCGAGGCCGACGATCAATCGCATTTGTCGCGTCTCTGCGCTCAATCCTCAGGCACTCCGGCGGAGCGGGGCGGCAGGCTCGGTTACTTCTCTTTCCCCTTTTTCTCGGTCTTCTCAGCTTTGGGAGCTGGGGCTGCTTCCGCCGCACCCTCTTCGCCTTCCTCTTCCTTCTTGCCCTTCTTGATTACTTCCGGTTCGGCAGGCGCCGTCTCGGCCGCCACGGCT
>Ga0307477_10002725_pt1 | contig 13481 bp, 11 predicted proteins | sample atmos_gasesECM2C_FD_203316 | JGI IMG/M metagenome (GOLD analysis project Ga0307477, IMG submission 203316) | Hardwood forest soil microbial communities from Morgan-Monroe State Forest, Indiana, United States - atmos_gasesECM2C_515 | ecosystem: Environmental > Terrestrial > Soil > Temperate...
CACGCTCTCGCCGGGGCCGAGCGCTGGGCACGCGCGCATCCCGGGTGCACGCTGCTGGTGTGCCTCTCGGGTCGCGGCGACAAGGACATGTCGACGCTGCAGCAGACGCTGCTCGCCGGGGAGCCACGGTGAGCCCGCGCGAGCGCATCAGCACTGCGATCCGCGCCGCCGTCGCCGGTGGATCGCCGGCACTGGTGGCGTACCTGACGGCCGGCTTCCCGCAGCGCGCGGCGTTCGGGGAGCAGCTGGCAGCGCTCGGCCGGGCGGCCGACGTGATCGAGATCGGTGTGCCGTTCACCGATCCGATGGCCGACGGTGTCACCATCCAGCGCGCCAGCCTCGCGGCGCTCGCGCACGGGGTGAGTCTACGGTGGATTCTCGAGGAGCTCGCGACGCTGCGGGCGGTGGCGGCGCCGCTGCTGCTCATGAGTTATCTCAACCCGCTGCTCGCCTTCGGCGTGGCGCCGCTGGCGGCCGCCGCGGCGCGGGCCGGCGTGTGTGGATTCATCGTGCCGGACCTGCCGCTCGATGAGAGCAGCGAGCTGCGCAGCGCGCTCGCGCTGCACGAGCTGGCGCTGGTGCAGATGGTCACTCCGGTGACCGGTGAGGAGCGTCTCGGGCAGCTGTGCGCGGCGAGCGAGGGCTTCGTGTATGCGGTGACCGCCACCGGCACTACCGGCCGGAACGTCGCGGTGCCGCAGGAGGTACTCGATTATCTCGATCGCGTGCGCGCGCACTCGAAGGTGCCGGTGTGCGCCGGCTTCGGTATCCGCAGCCGCGAGCAGGTGCAGCGCCTGACCGGGCACGTCGACGGCGTGGTGGTGGGCTCCGCGCTGGTGGAAGTGCTGGAGCGCGGCGAGGATCCGGCCGTGTGGCTCGCAGCGCTGCGCGGCTGAAGGACCGCGAGCGCCGCGCGTTGCGCCCGGGGCGCAAAACGACCATTCTCAAGCGACGCCATGAAGACGCTCACCATCGCCAGGCGCTTCTGCGGACCGGCGGCCTCCGCCAACGGCGGCTACTTCGCCGGCCTGGTCGCAACCATCGCCGCGCGCACCCTGAGCGTGCGGCTCAGGGTGCCGCCGCCGCTCGATACCGAATTCACCGTGCGCGAGCTGCCGGAGGGCGCGCTGCAGGTGTGCCACGGCGAGGAGATCATCGGCGAGGCGCGTCCCGCGACGCTCGCGCTCGATGAGCGAGCCGCGCCCGACTACCTGGAAGCGGTGGAGGCTTCGCGGCGCTACGCCGGCTTCCGCTATCACCGCTTTCCCAGCTGCTTCGTCTGCGGCACACAGCGCGTGCGTGGCGACGGCCTGCGCATCTTCGCCGGCCCAATTCCTGAGCGCGGTGTGGTGGCGGCGCCCTGGGTGCCCGATACCGGGCTGGATGCCGGCGACGGCAAGGTGCGAGCAGAATTCATGTCGGCGGCGCTCGACTGTCCGGGCTATTACGCGGTGGCGCCCGACGATCGTATGCTGCTGCTCGCGGAGTTCACCGCGCACGTCGATCGGCGCGTGCGCATCGGCGAATCCTGCACGGTGGTGGGCTGGCAGATCGATGTGAGCGGCCGCAAGCACGGGGCCGGCACCGCGCTGTTCGACGAGAAGGGCGAGCTGTGCGGTCGGGCACGCGCGCTGTGGATCGAGCCGCGCGCCGCCGCGCCGGCTCCCGGCCCGGCGTAGTGCGACCCCAGCCCCGCTCAGCCGCGGTGGTTCAGCCGCGCACCAGCCGCAGCATGTTTTCCGCGTAGCGCGCTCCGGCGACCGCGCTCGCGGGGTACACGGCATCGATGGCGCTCAGCTCATCGGGGCTCAGCGTGACTTCGAGCGCGCCGAGGTTTTCCTCGAGGTTGCGGATGTGGCGCGTGCCCGGGATCGGCACGATGTGTTGCCACTGCGCCAGCACCCAGGCGAGGGCGAGCTGCGCCGCGGTGCAGCCCTTCTGCCGCGCCAGCTCCTTCACCTGGTCGACCAGCGCCAGGTTGCGCTGGAAGTTCTCGCCCTGGAAGCGCGGCACGTCGCGGCGGTAGTCATCAGGGGCGAAGTCGTCGGGCGTACGGATGGCGCCGGTGAGAAAGCCGCGCCCGAGGGGGCTGTACGGCACCAGCGCGACGTCGAGTCGGCGGCAGGTCTCGAGCACGCCGTCCTCCGGGTCGCGTGTCCAGAGCGAGTATTCGCTTTGCAGCGCGGTGATCGGGTGCACGCGCTGCGCGCGCTCGAGCGTCTGTGGCGCAACCTCCGACAGCCCGAGGTAGCGCACCTTGCCAGCGCGCACCAGCTCCGCCATCGCGCCCACGGTCTCCTCGATCGGCACTTCGCGATCGACGCGGTGCAGGTAGTACAGATCGATCTCGGTGACCTTCAGGCGCTGCAGGCTCGCCTCGCAGGCCGCGCGCACGTGCGCCGGACTGCCGTCGATCGCGCGCCCCGTCGGGTTGGCTGCATCGCGCACGAAGCCGAACTTGGTGGCGAGAAACGCCTGGCCGCGCCGGCCCTGCAGGGCGCGCCCGATGAGTTGCTCGTTGGTGTAGGGACCGTAGGCATCCGCGGTGTCGAGCAAGTTGACGCCGCGATCGAGCGCATGCTGCAGCGTCGCCAGCGATTCGGCGTCGCTGTGCGGGCCGTAGAACTCGCTCATGCCCATGCAGCCGAGGCCGAGCGCCGACACCGTGGGACCGTTGCGGCCGAGCTTGCGCATCTGCATGGAACGACTCCCGAAAGTCCGGCGGAAGCGCAATTGTGCACCGGCGGCGCGGCGCCTGCGCATCCGCAATTGGAGAGAGACGCCGCTAACTGTCGGCCGGCAGCAGGTGCGCGTGGCGCCAGCCGCCGTAGCGGTAGTAAAGGAGCGCCAGAATGCAGGAGAGCAGCGAGGACACTGGGAAGCTCCACCACACCGCGTCGACCTGGTAGCGCTCGAGCAGCAGCTGCGCCACCGGAAAGCGCACCAGCAGCAGCGACACGGTGAGAATCACCAGCGGCGCCATGACCGCGCCGGTGGCGCGTACCACGCCGAACAGCGCCACCGAGACGCCGAAGAAAATGAACGACGGTGTGACGATGCGGTTCATGTGGCTGGCGATCGCCAGCGCGCCGGAGGTGCTCGGCAGGAACAGCCCGAAGATCCGCCGGTCGAGCAGCTCGATCGCGACCACGATCGAGCCGGTGAGGATCACGCTGTAGAGCACGCCGACCTGCGCGATGCGCGTTACCCGGTGCCACTTGCGGGCGCCGACGTTCTGTGCCGTCATGGCGGACACCGCCATGCCCACGGCGAACGCCGGCAGCTGGATGTAGTTCCAGATCTGCAGCGCGGCGCCGAATGCCGCGGTGGTGTCGACGCCGAAGCGGTTGACGAGGGTGATCATGAGCACGCCGCTCAGCGACATCACCAGCATCTGCGCGCTCATCGGCACGCCCTTCCTGACCAGCGTCGCCACCACCGTCCAGTCGACCTTCAAAAGCTTCAGCTCCTCGCGGTGCAGGCACAGCACGTGGTGCCGCCGGTAGAGGTGGCGGATGAGGGCGGCGAGGCTGACCGCCTGCGCCACGAAGGTGGCGAGCGCGGAGCCGGCTATCCCCAGGCGCGGGATCGGACCCAGACCGAAGATGAACAGCGGGTTGAGCGCAATATCGATTCCGACCGACAGCAGCATGAAATAGAACGGTGTCTTCGAGTCGCCGGCGCCGCGCAGCACCGCCATGACGAACGCATACAGGTACAGAAACGGCAGCGCCAGGAAGATGACCCGCATGTAGGCGACCGCCAGCTCCAGCGAATCGGCGGGCGTGCTCATGGCGATCAGCAGCGGACGGCACAGGATGAGCCCGGCGATCGCCATGGCGACCGAGATGGCGGCGAAGAAGCTGGCGCTGGTGCCGACCACGCGCTTGGTCTCGACCATGTCGTTGGCGCCGATGCACTGGCCGATGAGGATGGTGGCGGCGAGCGCCACCCCGAAGGCCGCGCCGATCAGCAGGAACATCACCGTGTTGGCGTTGGAGGTCGCGGTGAGCGCCGCCTCGCCCAGGCCGCGGCCCACCCAGATGGAATTCACCGAGCCGTTGAGCGACTGCAGCACGTTCGCGAACAGGATGGGCAGCGCGAAGCGGAACAGTCCGACGCGGATCGAACCTTCCGTCAGCGCGCGCGGCACCGTCAGCGCCACAGGCCGTAGGCGATCTTCACCAGTGCGATGGCCAGCAGTCCCCACCCGACCCAGGCGGGGCTGCGGCCCACCGCCAGCCACACCAGCGCGCCGCCGAGCACCGCCGCGCCGAGGATCAGCGCGTTGCGCCGCCGCGCCGCGGCCCGCAGCTCCTCACGCAGCAGCTCCGCATCGGGCGCGGGTGGGGGCGGTTGCATGCCGGCCTGCGCCCGGCGCGCCAGCGCGGCCAGCAGTGCCGGCAGGCCGCGCGCCGCGTCCAGCAGCTCGGGCGCGTGGGCGCGCAGCTCGCGAACCACGCTCCGCAGGCTGCTGCGCTCGCGCATCCACTCGCGCAGGATGGGGCTGGCGGTCTGCCAGACATCGAGCTGCGGATACAGCTCGCGTCCCAGCCCCTCGACGTTGAGCAGCGTCTTCTGCAGCAGCAGCAGCTGCGGCTGGATCTGCATGTTGAAGCGGCGCGAGATCTCGAACAGCCGCAGCAGGATGCGGCCGAAGGAGATGTCCTTGAGCGGTCGGTCGAGGATCGGCTCGCACACCGTGCGCACCGCCGACTCCATCTCGTCGATGCGGGTTTCCGCAGGCACCCAGCCGGACTCGAGATGCAGCTGCGCCACGCGCCGGTAGTCGCGGTCGAATACCGCGAGGAAATTCTGTGCCAGGTAGTGCTGGTCGCGCGGGTCGAGCGTGCCGACGATGCCGAAGTCCACCGCCGCGTAACGCGGCCGGCGCGGATCGTCGATGAGCACGAAGATGTTGCCCGGGTGCATGTCGGCATGGAAAAAGTTGTGGCGGAACACCTGGGTGAAGAAGATGCGTACGCCATTCTCGGCGAGCTGCGCGATGTCGGTGCCGGCGGCGCGCAGCCGCGCCAGGTCGCTGATTGGCACGCCGTGGATGCGCTCCATGACCATGACGTCGCTGCGGCAGTAGTCGAAGTACACCTCCGGGACGTACAGCAGGTCGGTGTCGGCGAAGTTGCGCTTCAGCTGCGAAGCGTTGGCCGCCTCGCGCATCAGATCCAGCTCGTCGAGGATGGTCTTCTCGTATTCGTTCACGATCTCGCGTGGCCGCAGGCGCTGCGCCTCGCGCGAGTAGCGCTGCGCGAGCGCGGCCAGCGCATGCAGCACCTCCAGGTCGCGCTGGATCACCGCATGCATCCCCGGCCGCAGCACCTTGACCACCACTTCCTGCCCGCCGGGCAGGCGCGCCGCGTGCACCTGCGCGATGGAGGCCGCCGCCAGCGGCGTGGCATCGAACTCGGCAAACACTTGCGCGAGCGGCTGCCGGTAGGATTGCTCCAGCAGCGCGCGCGCGATCGTGCCGGGGAACGGCGGCACGCGGTCCTGCAGCTTCGCCAGCTCGTCGGCAATGTCGGCCGGCAGCAGGTCGCGCCGCGTCGACACCGCCTGGCCGAACTTGACGAACACCGGCCCGAGCTCCTCCAGTGCCAGGCGCAGCCGCACGCCGCGCGCCGCGGCGCGCCGCCGCTCGAACCATACCGCCGGTGAGAGGAAGAACAGGAAGCGCAGCGGCCGGTACAGGTGCGTGGCGCGCACGTAGTCGTCGAGGGCGTGCCTGAGCAGCACGCGCTGGATCTCGAGCAGCCGCACGAGCACGCGCAGCTTCACGGCACGGCGGTCGTCACGGCTGGCCGCGGCGGCGGGCGAGCAGCTCGAGGCGCGCCTGCAGCCGGTCGACGCCCTCGCGCAGCGCGTCGACGCCGCGCAGGAACTGCTCACCCTCGTTGCGCGCCACCAGGTCGCGACGCTCGTGCGCCAGGTACTCGGCCACGTTGCGCAGCGTGGTCTGCCCGGCCCGGCGTGCCCAGCGCTCGCCGCTGCGCGCCAGCGTGCCGACACGGTGCGCCGCGACGTCGCCGAGCAGCAGCGACAACTCCTCCTCCACGTCGGGGGTGAGCAGCGTGGCCAGCTCGCGAAACTTCTGCGCGGTCTCGGCATCGCCGCTGATCGTCACGTCGCCCCGCTGCAGCACCGCCTGCGCGTCCGCGCCGGCGAGTGCCGCCAGTCCCAGCGGGCCGCCGGCGATGGTGGCATCCGCGGCGAGCTCGTCGCGCGTCACCGCGAGCGCCACGCCGTCCGCGGCGACGCGCAGTCGCACGACCTCGCGCACCACGATCGCCACGCTCCTGCCGGCGAGCTGCGCGCACAGCTGCTGCGCACGCGGCGAGCGCGGCAGGCCGCGGTTCAAGAGCCGCGCCAGAGTCCCCGTCAGCACTTGTAGCCGCGGTGCACGGCGACGATGCCGCCGGAGAGCAGGTGGTAGCGGCAGCCCTCGAGGCCGGCCGCCTGCAGCATCCCGAGCAGCGTGTCCGCGTCCGGGTGCATGCGGATCGATTCGGCGAGATAGCGGTAACTCGCCGCATCGTGCGCCACCACCCGCCCGAGCCATGGCAGTACGCGGAAGGAGTAGGCGTCGTACAGGCGCTTCAGTCCCGGCAGGCGCGGGTGCGAGAACTCCAGTACCAGCAGCTGCCCGCCGGGCTTGAGCGCGCGGCGCATGGCGGTGAGCGCGGCAGCCTTGTCGGTGACGTTGCGCAGCCCGAAGCCGATGGTGATGCAGTCGAAGCTGTTGTCGGCAAACGGCAGCCGCTCGGCGTTGGCCTGCACGCTGGCGACGCTGCCGGTAAAGCCCTGATCGATCAGCCGGTCGCGGCCACGCACCAGCATGGCCGAGTTGATGTCGCTCAGGACCACCAGGCCGCGCTCGCCGACCTGGCGGGCGAGCCCGGCGGCGAGATCGCCGCTGCCGCCGGCTACGTCGAGCGCGCGCTGTCCGGGCCGCAGGTTCGCCAGCGTCAGCGTGAAGCGCTTCCACAGCCGGTGCGCGCCCGCCGACATCAGGTCGTTCATCAGGTCATAGTTGTCCGCGACCGAGTCGAACACCGCACGCACGCGGCGCGCCTTGTCCTCGCGCGCCACGCGCTGAAAACCGAAATCAGTGGAGTGCTCGTCTGCCATTCGTAAGCGGCGGGATCAGATGCGACACATTCTAGTCGATCACGCCGCGCTCGCTCGCGGGCGTCCGGCGGCGCGTGTGCCGGCGCGGGTCGCGAAATCGCGGTTGCTTTTTCGCCGGCGCAATGCGCAAAATCCCCGCCGTTACCGGGGGTCTTGCGCGTATAGCGGGCCGGACAGCAATGTCCGGCCCGTTATCGTTTGGCAGCGGCGGACACCGCGGATCGCTGCGCCTGCGCCCGCCGCTCGAGATAGCGCGCCCACTTCTCCGGCTGCTCGCGGCCGAGCTCGTGCAGGTACTTCCAGGTGAAGAGCCCGGTGTCGTGCCCGTCGTCGAACACCAGTTTCACCGCGTACTGCCCGACCGGCTCCACGCCGACGACGTCGACGTTCTCCTTGCCAAGCACCAGCACTTCCTGACCCGGCCCGTGACCCTTCACTTCCGCTGATGGCGAATGCACGCGCAGGTACTCGAACGGCAGCTCGAAGCGGCTGCCGTCGCCGAAGCTCACCTCGAGCAGGCGCGAGGCGCGGCGCAGCCGCAGTTGCGTGGCAAGGGGCTCCGACATGATGTCCCGCCAGTATAGGCCCTGTGGGCCGGCCTGGAGGGCAGGATTGCTGCACTGCACCATGAGTGCAACTAAGGCGCTCCCGGGCCGCTCAAAAGCTTTGATCAGGACGATGAACCGGCAGCAAACGGCCTCTATACTCGCGGTCCTTCATGGCACCACCCGAGGGCTCGAGGCTACGGCCAAGAGCACTGAATGGAACCGACCGATACCTCGCACCCGGATTACTTTCATCGAGTTGTGGATTGCCAGTGGGCCTGCCCGGCCCACACCGATGTCCCCGAATACATCCGCCTGATCGCGCAGGGCCGCTTCACCGATGCCTACATGGTGAACCGGCACTCCAACGTGTTTCCGGGCATCCTCGGGCGCGTCTGCGATCGGCCCTGCGAGCCGGCCTGCCGCCGCGGCCGCATCGAGCAGAAACCGGTGGCGATCTGTCGCCTGAAACGCGTCGCCGCCGATCTGCGCGAGGATGTGAGCGCGCGACTGCCGAAGATCCCGCGCCTCAAGAACGGCAGGCGCATCGCCTGCATCGGTGCGGGCTGCGCCTCGCTCACCGTGGCGAACGACCTCATGCCGCTCGGCTATGAGGTCACCATCTTCGAGCAGTACGGCGAGCCCGGCGGCCTGATGCGCACCAACATCCCCTCGTTCCGCCTGCCGCACACGGTGCTGAACGAGGAGATCGCCATGATCACCGGCATGGGGGTGGACCTGCGCCTCAACACCCGCATCGCCAGCATGCGCGAGCTGCTGCACAGCGGGTTCGATGCGGTGTTCGTCGGCTCCGGCGCCCCGAAGGGCAAGGAGCTCGAGCTGCCCGGGCGCGCCGCCGGCGCGGCCAATATCCACATCGGTATCGCCTGGCTCGAGTCGGTGGCCTTCGGCCACATCGACAAGATCGGCAAGCGCGTGCTGATCATCGGTGTCGGCAATACCGCCATGGACTGCTGCCGCACCAGCCTCCGGCTCGGTGCCGAGAGCGTCAAGGTCATGGCACGCAAGCCGCGCGGTTTCTTCAAGGCCTCCGCGTGGGAGCTGGAAGATGCCGAGGAGGAGAGTGTCGAGATCGTGGTCAACCGCGTACCGCGCGCCTTCGTGATGGAGAACGGCCGACTCGCCGGCATGCAATTCGATCAGGTCGAGTACCAGCTCGATGGCGCCGGCCGCATCACCGCCGAGCGCATCAGCGGTGAGGAGTTCCTGCCCGCCGACGACGTGATTCTCGCCATCGGCCAGGAGAACGCCTTTCCCTGGATCGAGCGCGACCTCGGCATCCAGTTCGACAAGTGGGACGTGCCGGTGGTCGACAGGATCACCTTCCAGTCGACGCTGCCGCAGGTGTTCTTCGGCGGCGACGCCGCCTTCGGACCGAAGAACATCATCTGGGCCGTTGAGCACGGCCACCAGGCGGCGATCTCCATTCACCGCTTCGTCGCGGGCGAGCCGGTGAGCGAGCGGCTGGCGCCGGGAGTCAACCTGCAGAGCCGCAAGATGGGCATGCACGAGTGGTCCTACGCCAACGACTACACGGCGGTGGAGCGGCGGTTGATGCCGCACGTCTCGCTCAAGGAGCGCTTCAAGAAGCTCAACATCGAGGTCGAGCTCGGCTTCACCGCCGAGCAGACCGCGCAGGAGGGGCAGCGCTGCCTCAACTGCGACGTGCAGACCGTGTTCAGCGCGAAGCTGTGCATCGAGTGCGATGCCTGCCTCGACATCTGCCCGGTGGACTGCCTCACCATCACGCACAACGGCCAGGAGGCGGAGCTGCGCACCCGGCTCAAGGCGCCCGCCAGGAATCTGGCGCAGTCGCTGTATGTCTCGGCCGGGCTGCCGCAGACCGGGCGCGTCATGGTGAAGGACGAGGATCTGTGCGTGCACTGCGGGCTGTGCGCCGAACGCTGCCCGACCGCCGCCTGGGACATGCAGAAGTCCGAGCTGCACTGGCCGCAGGCCGCCGACGAGGCGCGCACGCTCGAGGCGCAGAAACCCAAGATCGCCTGAAGGACTGACGTACCGCACTATGCCCGCACCAGCCGCCCCGCGCGTCAACGACTTCACCATCAAGATCGCCACGGTGAACGGCACCGGCTCGGCGAGCGCCAACACGCTGCTCATGAAGTCCATCTTCAGGAGCGGCATCCCGGTGATGGGGAAGAACTACTTTCCCTCCAACATCCAGGGTCTGCCGACCTGGTACGAGATCCGCGTCACCCGCGACGGCTACGTGGCCTGCTCCGGGCGCATCGACATCATGGTCGCCATGAATGCCGAGACCTACGCACGCGACGTGAAGGAAGTCGCCCCGGGCGGCTACCTGGTGTACGACTCGACCTGGCCGCGCCCGGCACTGCTGAAGCGCGAGGACATCACCGTGCTCGGCGTGCCGCTGGCACGCCTGTGCAACGAGAACTTCAACGGCGTGCGCACCCGCATCCTCATGAAGAATATCTGCTACGCCGGGGTGCTGGCGGCGCTGCTCGACCTGGACCTGGAACAAATCCGCACGCTGCTGGCGGAGACCTATGCGAAGAAGCCGCAGCTGGTGGAGAGCAACATGCGCGCCATCCAGCTCGGCTACGACTACGCGCGCGCCACTTTTGCCTGTCCCCTGCCGCTGCACGTCGAGAAGCTCGAGCGCACCGGCGGCCACGTCATGATCGACGGCAACACCGCCGCCGCCCTGGGGTGCGTGTTCGCCGGTGCCACCGTGGCGGCCTGGTACCCGATCACGCCCTCCACCTCGCTGATGGATGCCTTCAAGATGTTCTGCGACCGCATGCGTGTCGACAAGGCGAGCGGCCGCCGGAACTTCGCCTTCATCCAGGCCGAGGACGAGCTGGCGGCCGTCGGCATGGTGATCGGCGCGATGTGGAACGGTGCGCGTGCCTTCACCGCCACCTCCGGGCCGGGCATCTCGCTGATGAACGAGTTCCTCGGGCTGGCGTACTACGCCGAGGTGCCGGCGGTGATCTTCGACATCCAGCGCGTCGGCCCCTCCACCGGCATGCCGACCCGCACGCAGCAGTGCGACATCCTCGAGTGCGCCTACGCCTCGCACGGTGACACGCGGCACGTGTGCCTGTACCCCGCCAATCCCGAGGAATGCTTCTACATGACGCTGCAGGCCTTCGACCTGGCCGAGCGGCTGCAGACCCCGGTGCTGGTGCTCTCGGACATCGACATCGGCATGAACGACTGGATGTGCCGGGATCTGAAGTGGGACGACAGCTACCGCCCCGACCGCGGCAAGATGCTCAGCAAGGAGGAGATCCTCAAGCTCGAGAAGTTCTACCGCTTCGTCGACAAGGACGGCGACGGCATCACCTACCGCACGCTCCCCGGGGTGCATCCCAAGGCGGCGTACTTCACGCGCGGCTCCGGGCACACCCAATTCGGCACCTACACCGAGGACTCCGCCGAGTATCAGCTGGTGCTCGATCGGCTGCTGAAGAAATGGGCGACGGCGAAGCAGCTGGTGCCGCGCGCCGTCATCGACGCCAGCGCCGGCGCGAACGTGGGCATGGTTTCTCTCGGCAGCTGCGACGGCGCCATCCACGAGGCGATCGACCTGCTCAAGGGGCACGGCGTCGGCATCGACTACATGCGCGTGCGCTCCTTCCCCTTCAGCGAGGACGTGGAGAAGTTCCTGGCCGCGCACGAGCTGTTGTTCGTGGTGGAGCAGAACCGCGATGCGCAGTTTCGCGCCCTGCTGACGCTCGAGAGCGCGGTGGAGAAGTACAAGCTGCGCTCGCTGCTGCACTACGACGGCCTGCCGATCTCTTCGCGCTTCATCGTCGAGGGCGTGCTCGCCGAGCTGCAGCCGCGCGGTGCGGCGCAGCCCAAGGGGGCTGCCCATGGTTGACGGTGAGCATCGTTTTGCGGCGCGCATCGCGTGCCGGAGGGCTGCATGACCTTTCTTGCCAAACCCAAAGTAGCGCATCCCTCGCTGCCGAAGAACCCGCTCGGCTTTACGCGCCGCGACTACGAGGGGGCGCTGTCGACCCTGTGCGCCGGCTGCGGCCACGACTCCATTACCGCGGCCATCGTGGAGGCAAGCTGGGGGCTCGCTATCGAGCCGCAGAACATGGTGAAGCTCTCGGGCATCGGCTGCTCGTCGAAGACCACCGCCTACTTCGTGAGCGGCGGCCACGGCTTCAACTCGGTGCACGGGCGCATGCCGTCCATCGCCATGGGTGCGAACGCCGCCAACCGCCGGCTCACCTACATCGGCGTTTCCGGCGACGGCGATACGCTGTCCATCGGGCTCGGGCAGTTCTGCCACGCCATCCGCCGCAATCTCAACATGCTGTACATCATCGAGAACAACGGGGTGTACGGACTCACCAAGGGCCAGTTCTCGGCCTCGGCCGACATCGGCACCAAGGCGAAGAAGGGCGAGACCAACTTCCAACCGCCCATCGACCCGGTGCTGCTCGCCATGACGCTCGGCGCCTCGTTCGTGGCGCGCAGCTTCTCCGGCGACAAGCAGCAGCTGGTGCCGCTCATCCAGGCGGGCCTGAAGCACGAGGGCTTCGCGCTGATCGACGTGCTCTCGCCGTGCGTGACGTTCAACGACCACGAGGGCTCGACCAAGAGCTACGCCTACACCCGCGAGCACTACGAGCCGGCGGTGCACGCCGACTTCGTGCCGCTCGAGCGCGAGATCACCGTCGACTACGCCGCCGGCGAGACGCTGCCGGTGGTGATGCACGACGGCAGCCGCATCGTGCTGCGCAAGCTCGATTCCGCCTACGACCCGACCAACCGCAGCAGCGCCGCGGTGCAGATCCAGGAGCGCATCAAGGCCGGGGAGTACCTGACCGGGCTGCTGTTCGTCGAGCCCTCGCAGAGCGAGTTCCACGCAGTGAATGCCACTCCCGACGCCCCGCTCAACAGCATTCCCTACGAGGCGCTCTCGCCCGGTGCACAGGGACTGGAGAAGGTGCTGGCGCGCTACCGCTGAACCGGCATACCGGCAGCGCTGCCGCGCCGTCAACGGCTCGCTGAGCCGATGGCGTAGCGCACCGCCAGCTGCAGCTGCGTTTCCGTGAGCAGCGGCGGGCCGCCGAGGTCCGCGCGGTTGTAGGAGCTGCTCACCACCCGCAGCCACTCGAGCGCCAGACGCCAGTGCGTGTCGGGCTCGAAGATATACGCCGCGGTCCAGGCATGCCCATCCTGGCTGCCGTCGCCATCGGCATCGCCGGTGGCCTGCACCTCGAAGCGGTCGTAACGCACGCTCAGGCTGTGGCGCAGCCCGAAGCGCTTGGAGATGAGCGCGTAGTCCGCGCGGAACGGCCAGTTCATCTGCATGCCGGGCGGCTCGATGGTGGTCTCGCCGCTCATCCACTGCACGATCGCCGTCCAGCCGTGGTCGGCCTCGAGGCGCAACCCGGCGCTGGTGAAGCGCGTGTCCCAGGCAATGGCAGCAGAGACGGCGTCGATCCGCGTGGGGTCGGCGCGGTTGTCGTAGCGCAGTACCCGCAGCACCACACGATCGTAGTAACGCGCCTCGAGCCCGGCGTAGACGCCGACGTGGTGGTCGAGCTCGAGGAACGGCTCGGTGCCGTAGAGCGGCGCGACACCCGGCTGACCGACGCGGCCGAACAGCGGCGTCTGCCGGTCGGTGAGACTGAAGCCGCCGCCCGCGAGCACGGCGCCCACACCTTCGTTCCAGCCGAACGCGCCGGCGGTGACGCCAAGATCGAAGGCGCCACCGGCGCGCGTGCCGAGCCAGTCGAGCGTGCCTTCCACCCCGAGGGTGCGCAC
>Ga0307477_10002726_pt1 | contig 13480 bp, 15 predicted proteins | sample atmos_gasesECM2C_FD_203316 | JGI IMG/M metagenome (GOLD analysis project Ga0307477, IMG submission 203316) | Hardwood forest soil microbial communities from Morgan-Monroe State Forest, Indiana, United States - atmos_gasesECM2C_515 | ecosystem: Environmental > Terrestrial > Soil > Temperate...
CGACTCGCAGTCGTCTCCGAACTCCGCTCCGTTACGCAAAGTCCGCAAAGCAGTTTTGCCGGCCGCCGGCTTGGGCACGCGCTTTTTACCGGCCACCAAAGCGCAGCCCAAGGAAATGCTGACCGTCGTCGATAAGCCGCAGATTCAATATGTCGCGGAAGAATGCGTGGCTTCCGGCATCGAACACATCATCATTGTCACCGGCCGCGGCAAAAGCTCGATCGAGGATCATTTCGACGCTTCGCCGTTTCTCGAAGATTTCCTCGAAAAGCACGGCAAGAAGCAGCAGGCCAAGATGGTCCGCGATATCTCGGACATGGTGCAGGTCAGCTATACGCGGCAGAAAGAGCCGCTCGGCCTCGGTCACGCCGTATTGGTCGCACGCGACCTAGTGGGCGATGAGCCGTTCGCCGTGCTGCTTGGCGACGTGCTGATTCCCGGCGAGAATCCCGCTACCAAGCAACTCATCGAGGTCTACGAGGCAACGGGCGTTGGCGCCATCGCTGTAGAGGAAGTGCCCAAGGACCGCACGCAACTTTACGGCATCGTTGCCGGAGAGCCCGCGCCGCAGCCTCCGTTCGGCGCGCGGTTGCTGCGAATTCGCGATCTAGTGGAAAAGCCTAAGCCGGAAAACGCGCCATCGAATCTCGCGATTACTGGCCGCTACGTCCTGCCCCCCGCGATTTTCGATTGCCTGGAGCGCACCAAGCCCGGCGCCGGAAACGAGATTCAGCTCACCGACGGCCTCCGCACTCTGGCGCAAGAGCAAGGCCTTTGGGCCTACATCTACGAGGGCATTTCCTACGACGCCGGCGACAAACTCGGCTTTTTGAAAGCTACCGTGGAGTTGGCGCTTCTAAATCCAGAACTAGGCGCCGATTTCCGCGCCTACTTGAAGACGTTAAAGTTATAAAGACGGAAGGTCCTCGAACATTATTAACCTTAACCCTTACGTCAGTGCGAGGGTGAAGGCCTGGAAGGCCGGCGGAGATTTTAGCCCAGCACGCCAGTGCTGGGTCGCAACGCCAATAAAGAAGTCTTGAGCCCCGGAGGGACGGCGCAGACGCCCTTTCACCGACATCAGCCAAACACATATCGCGGATCATAATCGATTCCCGGCGATTTCTGAGAATACAAATGACCCATCGTACCGTCCCTCCGGGACTAAAATTGCTGGGAGGGATTTTATGCGGTTCGCGAACCCAGCACTACCGTGCTGGGCTAAATTCTTCGGCATCCCTCCGGGACTCAGGAATCGCTATTTCTTCTTTGTCGATTTATCGGTTTTCTTCTCTTCGGTTTTCTTCTCTTTGCTCCCTGAATCTTTTGTTCCTGAATCCTTCGACCCTGAATCTTTCGCGGCCGATTCCTTCGCCCCAGACTCCTTGGATCCCGAATCTTTGGCCGACTCTTTCGATTCCGCCGCGGGCTTGTCGTCTTTCCCTGAATCGTCACTCGACTTTTTTCCGCCGTAATCTGTCACATACCAGCCTGAGCCTTTGAACTGAATTGCCGGCGCGGAGAACAGCGCTTCCACTTTGCCGCCGCAGTGCGGGCATTTCTTCAGGTGCGGCCCGTCCACGTTTTCGATTTTTTCCGTCTTCCGGCCGCATTTCACGCATTTGTACTCGTACAAAGGCACAGACGGTCTCCTTTTTCTGGTGCGGAATCAAAAAGTATACCACGCACACCGCAATCGCCTCCGAGCGCGTGCTAGACTCCTATCCATGTCCAAGAAGCGCCCCACGCGCGACGCTCCTGTGCAAACGCCTTCCCCGTCGAATGGCGCTACGCCTGGCGGCGGTTGTCTGTACATCGTGGGCACGCCCATCGGCAACCTCGAAGACATTACGCTGCGCGCGCTACGCATCCTGAAAGAAGTCGACCTCATCGCCTGCGAAGATACGCGCCACACACAAAAGCTGCTGAGCCACTACAACATCTCGAAAGCGCTGGTCAGCTACCACGAACACAACGAGATGACGCGCTCGCCGGAGCTGCTGATCCAACTCGAGCAGGGCGCCAAGATTGCTCTCGTCAGCGATGCGGGCATGCCCCTGATCTCCGATCCCGGCTACCGCCTGGTGACGCTTTGCGTGCGCCACAAAATTCCCGTCGTGCCCATCCCCGGCCCTTCGGCAATGCTGGCGGCGCTGGCGGCGGCCGGATTGCCCAACGAAGAATTCCTCTTTGTCGGTTTTCTTCCCCAGCGCAGCGGCGAACGCCGCCGCATGCTGGAGCACCTGCGCATCGAAGAGCGCACTATGATTTTTTACGAAGCGCCGCATCGCGTGGCGGAGAGCATCGCCGACGCCCAGGAGATTCTCGGCGACCGCCCTGCTTGCATTGCTCGCGAAGTCACCAAGCTCCACGAAGAGTTCCTGCGCGGCAAACTCTCGCAACTGACCGAATCGCTGGCGGAGCGGCCCGCGCGCGGGGAAATCACCCTCATCGTCGGTCCTCCGGAACCGTCCGCATCCACCGGCCAAGCTGAGTCCACGCAAAGCTTGTCCGATCGCGTCGACGAGCTAATCCGCCAAGCCAAGCTCGACCGCAAAGAAGCCCTGAAGCTCGCCGCCAAAGAACGCGGCTTAACGCGCCGCGCCGCCTACGAGCAATTGGTGGAAAGCAAAGCAAAACCAAACTAGCATCGACCTCCAGCGCCCCGAGACCCCACACCCCCGGGGGACCTCGGAGGCCCCGACGGGTTGGGGCAGGCGCCGGGGCAAGGGAAGAGAGCTTTGGGATACACCCGTGGTGACGGGAAGTATGCGCAAGCGCAGAAAAAATCGCGCGCCCACCCGCTTTGTTAAGCGTCGTTACTGTGTTCAACGGTTAATACGATTTTCCCTTGCGCATGTCGTTCTTCCAGATAACGGAGAGCTTCCGCCGCGTCACTTAACCGGTAACGTCTATCAATGACGGGTACGACTTTTCCGGCTTCCAGAAGATCTTTCAGAAAAACTAAATCCTTCTGGTTTATATTCGCGATGAAGAAACGCGCCTTCTTGCCTCCAATCCGTGACAGTAACGGTGCCAGTAACATAGCTTGGAAAATTTGAGGCAAACTACCTCCGACGGCGACATAAATTCCGTTCGGACCCAGCGCACGCCTGTAATCGAAAATCGAATGATGGGCGTTCGCACCCAGGATCAGGTCGTAACGCTGCCCTTTTTTCCTGAAATCCTCCTGCGTGTAATCAATGACATGGTCGGCGCCAAGCGATCGCGCCGTGTCCACATTCCTGGCGCTGCACACGGCAGTGACTTCAGCCCCGAACGATTTGGCAATCTGCACCGCAAACGTACCCACACCACCGGACGCGCCATCAATCAGAACCTTCTGGCCTGGCTGGATGCCTCCCTTATCACGAAGGCCCTGAAGGGCAGTGAGTGCCGCGATTGGTACGGCCGCTGCGTCCTCAAATGAACTGTTGGCCGGCATGAGCGCCAACTTCTCTTCAGGAGCACACACATACTCGGCAAACCCTCCCCCTGCAAAACCTGTTACGCCGAACACCTTGTCGCCGGGCTGAAACTGCTTTGCGTGTTTGCCAACCGCCTCAACCCGCCCTGCGATATCACAGCCGATGACGGGGTGTTTTGGTGTGCGCAGCCCCGGGATCAGGCGGTTCCACGGCGCACCCTTCATGTGGAACAAGTCCAATGGATTTACCGATGCCGCGCCAAGCTTTATCAAGACCTCGTTGTCCTGAGGGGTAGGTTTTTCTACCTCCGCAAACTGAAGCACCTCCGCTGGTCCGTACCGGGTGCGTACAATTGCTTTCATAAAGTGCTCCGCAAGTGTGCTTCGCTTAATGTCTTCGCTTAACGCTCGAGGAGGGGATCGGTAGTGGTCAAGAACGTGTTCAACAGGAGCCTGGATTCCCGGTCGCTCCCAGATTCCTTGCTAACGTCGTCGGGCATTTAACGCTCCCGGTAAAGCTCGATGTTGATGCGCAGCAATGAGACCATCAGAACTGCCAGTGTAGCGCAATAGAACGGGTGGCGGTTTAGGCTGAGATAACCGAGAGCGCGCCATGTTCCTTGGAAGTGGGCCGGACGGTGATTTCAACGTCTTGACGCAGAGCGGTGAGAAATTCCATGAGGCGTCCCACCGAAAAGTTAGCCGCGCGGTTGCGCATTAGTAAGGAGACCTGAGGCTGCTGCACGCCAAGAATTTTGGCGATCTCGACCTGGGTCATGCCACTCTCCTTGAGGATCGTGTAGATTTGCAAGGTGAGCTGCGCCTTGAGCAGTTCCTGTTCAGGATTGGGAAGGCCAAGGTCAGCAAAGACGTTTCCGCTGCCCTCGGTTACGCGGGCGATGCGGTTGCGTGTTTTTTTTGCTTTGGTCTTCATTTTAGTTCTCTTTCTCTATAGTCCCGTTCGGCTTCCGCGAGCCGCTGTTTAATCAGGTCGATTTCCCTTTTCGGAGTGGCGATACCCCTTGTGGACTTCTTCTGAAACACGTGCAAAACATAGACGGCATCCTGAAAACGCACGGTGTAAACGGCCCGCCAAGCACTACCGTGGTGCGAAGCCACAATTTCCAGGACCCTGGCGCCGCCAAAACCTCTGAGGGGCTTGGCAGCAGGATCGATCTTGCCCTCCTGGGCCGTAAAAAGTGCGTGCCCGATGTCGATCCGGACCGAGCGAGGAAAAGACCTCAAATCCCTGAGGGACGCTCCCATCCACCTGACCGGCTTCAGTTCGGTCATAGCTCGCCAACAGCACCGCTTGGATACCAGTATACGTATATTGTTATATTGGGGTCAAGGCTTAACACCCGCGGTCGGTGGTCCAAGAGCTGGGATCAAAAGTCCTGCGACGCCTTAGGCGGCGGATTCGGAGCGGAAGACGCGCTGGAAGCGAGGGCCGGTGAACTGGACGCCGACCAGGAGTTCGCCGGGTTGCTGCGATTCGGCCACGTGCACTACCCGGCCGCTGGTGGCGAAGTCCTTCTCCATTCGCCGTGAGGCATAGCGCGAGAATGGAATGCGGATCTCAAGGTCGGAGCCTATGGCCACCTCGAAGCGGGTGATGAAGGCGGCTCCGTTGCGGCAAAGATTTTCGCTGGAAGTTTCTTCCTCGAAGGTGACGCCGCGGGAATCGCGGCCGCGCACCTTGAGCGGCAGGCGCACGGAAATTCTACGTTCCGAGCGCTGCTTCGACACGGACAGTTCTGCTGGGACCATGGGCTGGGTCCTCCCCCACCACGCTGGCACGGTGCTCGAAAAAGCGCTCCACGCTTTCCAGCACTTCACCGGGTGTTCGCGCCGCGTGTACGTTTCTGCGAAGCTCGCCGCCGTTCCCAACGCCATGAGAAAACCAGCAGGCGAACTGCTTCATTTTTCCCACAGCATCGGGGAGGTTGGCAGCATTAATTTCGCAATAGTAGCCGGAGAGTAAACGGTGCCGGTCGGCGTCGGTGGGGACGTCGTAGCGGCCGCTGGCGGCGTATTGCTGCATCTGCGGGAAAATCCAGGGATTGGTGGCGGCGGCGCGGCCGATCATCACGGCGTCGCAGCCGGTCTGCTGCACCATGCGCTCGGCGTCTTCCGGCGTATTGATGTCGCCATTGCCAATAACGGGAATGCGCACAGCTTGCTTCACGGCGGCGATGAGGTTCCAGTCGGCCTGACCGGCGTAGCCTTGCATGCGTGTGCGGGGGTGCACGGCGATAGCTTCCACGCCAACGGATTCGGCCAGCTTGGCGACATCTACGGCAACGATTGAATTTTCATCCCAGCCGGCGCGCAATTTGATCGTCAGGGGAATTTTTACGGCAGCGCGCACGGCGCGGAAAATTTGCTCGAGCAGCGGCATGTCGCGAAGAAGACCGGAACCGCCGCACTTGACGACTTTTTTGGCGGGGCAGCCGAGATTGATGTCGACGGCGTCGTAGCCGAGATCTTCGACCATGCGCGCGGCTTCGGCCATGACTTCGGGGCTGGCGCCGAAAAGCTGCGCGGTGATGGGATGCTCGTCTTCCTGAAAATAGAGATAGCGCAGAGTTTTTTTGGCGCTGCGCGTGATGCCTTCGGAGCTGGTGAACTCGGTCATCAGCAGGCCGCAGCCGCCGAGGCCGCGGATGACGCGGCGGAAGAGCGTGTCCGTGACGCCGGCCATGGGAGCGAGCACCGTCGCGGGACAGATAGTTAGATCGCGGACGTTGTAGGACGCGGGAATCATTGATTCCAGTTTAGGCTGGTGCGCGCGGTGTAGCAAGACAGTGCGTGATCCGTGTTCCACGAACCAGCCAGAGCCTGAAAAATTAGAGTTGCAAAATACTTTAATTTTGTTATAGTAGTTTTCGGGTGAATCTGCGGCTACACCGCGGTTTCGCCCTTTTTCTTTTTGCGGCGTATTCTCCTCCGGGCTCGCGCTGGGTTGTAGGGGCGCGCTTTAGCGCGTCCCCGAGTCTCCGAGTCCTGCACCGCCAATATCCCAAACTTCACCAACTCACCAAATGTTAAGTCTTTGCCTTCTCTTGCCTGTGAACTGTTAACTGTCGATCGAAGATCCCGATCCCATCGGGACTGCCAACTTCCTTTCTGGATCGAACCATGAAAACCAAAAAACCGAACGCCGAACTTGTCTGGAAACAATTGGAAGACCTGCTCGTCCCGCGCCTGCGCCTGTCGGTCATCGACCGCACGGTCTATTCGCATCTCCTGCGCCACAGTCGCCTGGAAGGCAAACTCCGCCTCCGCTTTTCCGTGATGCGGCTGGCGCGCAATATCGGGCTAACAACAATGCCGGTGCGTAACGCAGTGCGCCGGCTCGCCGCGTGCGGCGCTTTGCGCGTGGTCCAACGCAGCAATGCCGGCCATGTAGTCAAGGTGCGCCTGCCCGATGAGATTCTCGGCGTGCGGCGCAATCGCATCGAAAGCCCTGCCGACCTCGAACAACATCTGGCGAGCCCCCTGTCCGGATTGGATGTCCCACGGAATATCGGATCGAATGTCCAAGTCAAAATCGAAGAAGCCGATTTTCTGCGGAGTCTGCCGCTGCGCAAGGCCATCCACGCCCGCGAGCGGGGCCAATGCTTTTACTGTTTGCGCCGGACCACGCCGACGGTGCAGTGCCTCGACCACGTCGTTCCGCAGGCGCGGTTCGGGCGCAATTCCTATCGCAACCTGGTCTCGAGCTGCATGGAATGCAACGCGCAGAAAGGAGAAAAAGCCGCCGACGATTTTCTCCGCCGCCTCTACCGTGAACGCCGCCTGACCGCCACCGAACTCGCCGCCCGCCTCCGCGCCCTCGACGCCCTCGCCTCCGGCAAGCTCCGCCCTTCTCTCGCCTGACCGACAGCTGTAGGGGCGCGCTTTAGCGGTTGTAGGGGCGCGCGGAATTTGTCCCGACCTGGTCGGGAGCGCGTCCCCAGTTACCGCTTTATCTCGCTTGACCCGTTTACCTAGGATTTCGAGGGGAGAATGGAAATTTCCGATTGACACTAACTTCGCATAATGCGAAGATTTCCCATGCGGATCGTCAGCCGGAAGGCGATTCGAGAAGCGGCCGCCAGGCACAGCGAATGGAGCGCATCTCTAAACGCCTGGTACAAGATCGCGAAAAACGCGGATTGGAAAAACTTTGCGGAGGTTCGCAACAGTTGGAGAAATTCGGATGTCGTCGGGCCCTTTGTGGTGTTCGATATTAGCCACAACAGATGCAGGCTGATTGCCACGATCAAATACAGGTGGAGAATGGTTTACATCCGGCGCATTCTGAGTCACGCAGATTACGACGAGAAGGAGTGGCAAGAGTGATGATCGGAGTACCTGAAAAATATGCACTCGAAGTCAGCTCGCCAGCGCCCATCACATCCGAGCGCCAGCACGAGGAATACCTTTCGGTCCTGGATAAGCTGGCAAGCAAGGAAAACCCGACGAGGGACGAAGAAAAGTATGCCGGAGTCTTGATGACGTTAATCGAAGCTTACGAGGAAGAGCATCATTCCATTCCGGATGCCCCTCCCGTGGAAATCCTTCGCACGCTGATGGATGCCAATGGTCTCCGCCAAAAAGATCTCGTCCCCATCTTTGGCTCCGAAAGCATTGTGTCCGAAGTCTTGCACAAGAAACGTGAGCTCAACAAAACTCACATCGAGAAGTTGAGCAAACGGTTCCACGTTTCACCAGCAGTGTTTTTCCCCCGCACCATGGATAGGTAGGCCATGAGGAGATGGCTTTGAGGCGCACAAAACTTATTGACCAGCCTGCGGTTCTGCGAGCCATCGGCGTGGAATCCAGGCGCAAGGGCGCCGCGTCCCTTTCTTCGCGCCAGATTGATCGCATCATCAAAGCGGTGCGCGCGCAAGAAGAGATTGGCCGAAAGCGAAGGGCTAAGGACTAACGTCTCAACGAGATAAGAGAAAGACCCCACCGTTCATCCCGCAGGAGCAGCGGGATGGGGCGGAGGTGCAAAACCCGCAAGGATGGGCCACCCAAAGGCGTTTTTCGGAATTAAGGCGCGGCCACCCGCCCAAGTAGCGGTCGCCCCTGGCAGTTGCAGCGTCTATAGCAGAGAATTCGTACATTCAAAAATCGTGGGCACAATTTGGGCGACGTGCTTTTCATACCGAATACCTGAACGAAAGGCCGGTACCGGATCGGGCACATGCGCCCGTTTGGAAAATCGATGCTGCAAATGTCTGTGTGCAAAGATTAAGGCACCGATTTTACTTAGGGGGAGACCATGAAATCGGGCTATCTTGAACAGCTAAAATCTGATATCGCAGCACGTTTCGAAAGGGATCTTCGCAAACCAAGGGCTAAACCCGCAATGACGCCAACCCTGGACGGGGACGCGGCTTTGGAACAGCAGAAACAGGATCATTTCGCTAGGCTCCTGATGGCAGAGGCTGTACGTCAGCTTAAGTAGGTTTTAGGAACCATTCGCCTACAGGCCAAGAACGCGCCCATGTTGGACGAAGAAGCGATGGTGGCATTTCAATCCGTGTGTGGCGTCGCGCTGGCCAGCGCGAGAATCGCTCCGGCAAACAGCAGCGTGTCCGCAAAGTAGTTGATCCCCTCAACCTTGGCCGCGGTGCTCGGGTCGGACATCTGTGCGATCAGGATCGGCGCATAGATGAACAAGACCAGCAGCACAATCCAAGTACCGAGATACGTTGCCGCCATCCGCGTCTTCCTGGCCAGCAGAATGCTTGCACCAGCAACGAGAAGAATTGCGCCCGTCAGATAGCCAATGAACAGGCGCCCCGGAATCCACACGGGAGTCAGTTTTTCGAGTGGGACTCCAGGGCATCCCGCTGGGTGCAGAAAATGCTCGACGCCAAAAAATAGAGCGGCGATCGCAATCAACACACGGCCCACAGTTATGAGCTTGCTCTTGCCTTGCCCGTGCATCGCGTTTCCCGCAAGAATCCAGGCTCCGCCCGCGAACGACATTTCGCGGACGACAAGCACCCAGGGAATCCTGTCTCCGTGGTTGGCGAGAACTCGCGGAATATGCACCATCGCCACAAAAAGAAGCATCATGATCCCGAACAGCAGGCCGGACCAACGCACCTGAATTTTTGTGGCAATGCTTACGGAAGCGGACAGCAGCGCAAAGCCGACGAAATACGCCCAAAACAAACGCCACGGCATATACGAGGGCACGCTGAGCATGATGAATCTTGCGCCCGAGAGATGCTCCGCGCCGAAGACCGCCAAGGGGATGGCGAAACACAAATTGCTCAAGGCTACGACCTTGTCCAGGCCGCGGGCCCCCGCGATATCGCTCTTTGCAGCCCACAGCGCAACAAGGAAAAGCAGGATGCCGGCGCTGCACATCGCAACCGCCGTGCGAGAGATCTCAAAAAAAGTGGCGAGAATGGTTGTGTGCATGTGGATGCCAAGCCTAAGCTCGCGTGCTCTATCCGCAGTCTATTCTGGGCCGGAATCTCGTTTTTGGTTCCAGCAACGGCCAGAAGTATACGCCCACCCAAAGGCGCTTTTCGGAATTAAGGCAAGGCGGCCCGCCAGGGGCCAACTAGAAATAGAAATTGGAAATTGGAAAAACAGCAAGAGAAAGACCCCACCCTTGCAAACCCCGCAAGGATGGGCCACCCGCCTTAACCCTCACGACAGAATCTACGTTTGAAATTTCTGTTCACTTCTTCGCCAGCAATGGTACGTAATAGGGACACTTTTTATTCTGGCAGACCCATCCAGTCGTTATTTCTTTCATCGGTCGCTGACACCCCGGACATGGAACTTGTTTTTTCTTCAATGCCCTCTCCAGTAAAAGATAAAAGTACGCTCGTTCCTATGCTTTCAACCTCGCCATCAATTCAGCTATCTCCCGTCACCCAAAGGCGCCTTTCGGAATTAAGGCGCGGCCGCCCGTCGCGGGGCACAGTAGTCCTTCTGTTACTCCGACTTTGTCTGTTTGCTCCGTTCAACAATCTTCTCGAACTCCTCACGTGAATACGATTTCCCCTGATATTCGAATCGCACTGCGTCCTTTTCGATGAAGGCCACAGAGTCTATGCCCCCGCTCTTCAAGAGAGTCACCTGACTCCGCTCGGCGAAGGCTTTAACATCACCGTTGTCTCTCACGAAGTGCGATACATCCCCGTAACTTAAGGCCATCCTCGGAGTCCTCCGCATGGCCAGTTTACAGCAATCCGCGCGTCCCTTACTCCTGTGGCAATAAGGGACCACCCGACGTGATGAATAATCGGTCATTCTGCGTTAACATGAACTCCAAAAGGCGTCCTCGGAGGCAGACATGAGAACACATATTTCTCCGACAGCATCCATGTTCGCAATCGCTCTTGCAGCGTCGCTCTCCGCATCTGCATGGGGACAACAAATCACATACATTACTCCCGTAGAGATAAAAGGGCAGTTCCTAAGGGGCTCCGTGGCAATAGCTCAGCATGAGAACGAAGGAATGATTGGAATAAATGGTAAAGGAAGCGAGGGCGGCTACAAAGTTGACACGGTCACGCCGGGATTCCCAGCTGCAAGCGCGGGCATTCTACCCGGAGACGTACTAGTGTCGGTAGACGGAGCATCGGTTAAGGGGCTGGACACGTCCGAAGCACTAAAAATGATTGCCCAAAAGAAGGAAGGCGAAGTCGCAAATATCGCGCTCAACCGAAGCGGCGAAACAAAGACAATAGCCGTTACCGTTGGAGTTCGCAAACACCTGTTAGCAAACGATGCTCAGTGGCAGAAGGAAAGCTCATATCCTCCAGGTGTGAGTCAAACAATCTTCGGAGGAAGTGGGGCTGTGACCGCGCTCCTTGGCCAAACGGAACAGTATCCGGCTGACGTGTTTCTCTACCTCTACATTTACAGCAAAGATGCGCCAGCGTTTGCAGTCGATGATCTTAAGTTCTTTCTCCTCGACGGGACGAGTCAACAACTACGCCATGTGTCGCTCGACGAGATTAAATACGGAATCCAACTTGAAGTGGCGCGTAACTGGAAGGGAGGCAGCTACGCGCCGCCTCCACCTCCCTCTCCGCAGCGTCAGTACACAATCTCAGGAGTGGATAACGGCAACTATACTGTGACAAACCTTGGCTCAGGGATGGCCAACATTTCGGGAACATCCAATAGTACGTATACGGTGACGCAGCAACCCGACTACAGCCAGCTTGGGTATTCGCTTGGTTTGGCGATCCGCCAGTACCGTGACAAGAAGGCGGACCAGAAGCTGCTTGAGCAAGGGAAAGCCGCCATTGCGTCATGGGAGGGACCCTACTTCAAGTCGCAGGCTCCAATCGTGCCTGGCGAGACTCGCAGTGGCCAAATCATGTATTGGACGGGTTCGAGCCGGAGACCACAGCAGCCTTACCGTGTTGTCTTGTTCTTGACCGATCCGCGCACGCAAAAAGAGGAGCATGTTACTCTTGCGTTTGGCGCGGGAGCGGAGAAAATCAAAGAAGAGATGGCAAACCAAACTGCGGTCACTGCCTCTCAATCCAAGGCGCAAGGTTCTCTAACGAATGACGATGTGATTGGTATGGTCAAGGCGGGAATAAGCGCGGACATTATCATTGCCAAGATCAAGGCGACCTCTTGCTCGTTCGATACGAACCCTGCGACGTTAAAGGGACTCAAGGACGCTGGTGTGCCAGACAATGTGATTCTCGCAATGGTGCAAGCCCCCAAGAACTGATTGACTAACACGTTTTCCCCGGAGACGTGTGGCGCAGCCTCGTGTCCTCGGAAAGCATCACAAGTGCGAGTTCGCTTCATGCTGGAATTCTCCTATGGCAGGAACTTACAACGCCCCAAGTATCGATGAATATCTGCACAAGCGGCTGATGCCGGTGGAAGGAGCGATTCCCCATCTGCAAGGAATCGAGATGTACGGCAACTCTATTCCCGCCGGAGCGGTGGGCGGCGACCTCTTTGGGGTGTAGGGACAGACGGGAAGTTGCCCTTACTCTGAAAGTGTCCGTCATTATCAGTCAAACTAGTCTTGTCAAACAAATATCAGAAACTTCCGTCTGTTCCCGAGTTCCCCGTCTGTCCCCGGGTTCCACGTAACGGCCAAAAGCAGGTCCCTCACACCGCTCGCAAAGAACGCGAGCGGGTTCGGGATGACAATTTTTTGGTTGGGCTTTAGGACACGGTTGAAACCGTCCCCTGACGTGAGTGAGAAGAGCCCACACGCAAGGTCGGCGTATGGGGCACCCGGCTTTCTTCAGGGGCTAAAGCCCAATTTTTTGCTTGCGCCTACGTGGGGACTTGAAGTCCCACCTCCTGAAGATAAGAGCGAAGCCCTCAGCGGCTGAAGCCGATCTCTGTTGTCGCTTTTGCGGCACGGTTGAAACCGTGCCCTGACACGAGGCTAGCGCAGTGGTCGGAAGCCCGCGCGAACCTCCTCTGAAAAGAGTTTCGGCTGTTCCCAGGCCGCAAAGTGCCCGCCTTTCGCAACCTTGTTGTAACGGATCAGTTTGGGATACGCCCGCTCCGCCCAGCTCCGCGGGGCTGGATAGAGTTCGTCAGGGAAGACGCTCACGGCAACCGGGATGGAGACGCCTTTGGCACTGAAATACCCGAGTTTGCCCCAATTCTCCCAATAAAGACGTGCGCCAGAAAGCGCCGTGTTCGTCAACCAGGTGATCGTGATGTTGTCGAGGATGTCGTCGCGCGTCAGGCCTTCCGATTCTCCCTTAAAGACGCGTGAGATTAGCTCGTAGCTGCGCGCGTCGTGATCAAGGAAATAAGCCGCCAAGCCGACTGGTGAGTCCGCGATTCCGTATAACGTCTGCGGTCGCAGCCCCATCTGGTACCCGTAGGCGATTCCCTTTTGATATACGAACTGCAAACGCTCGTAAGCGACCTTCTCATCGGCTGAGAGACCCGATGGCGCGGGCGCCCCGGAAAAAGCCGCCTTGTCAATGTCGACTGGAAAGATGCCAGGCATGTTGGTGTGAATGCCGAGCAACTCCGGAGGCGCATCCAAGCCCATTTGTTCAGTGACGACCGCGCCCCAATCGCCGCCTT
>Ga0307477_10002728_pt1 | contig 13474 bp, 10 predicted proteins | sample atmos_gasesECM2C_FD_203316 | JGI IMG/M metagenome (GOLD analysis project Ga0307477, IMG submission 203316) | Hardwood forest soil microbial communities from Morgan-Monroe State Forest, Indiana, United States - atmos_gasesECM2C_515 | ecosystem: Environmental > Terrestrial > Soil > Temperate...
AAACCCAATTGTTCGAGTGCGCGTTTCGCGGATTCGGCGGAGGCGATGTCTTGGTAGGGGCCTACTTGCACACGATAGTAATTGTCCGAACTGGGTGTGGCGACGAAGCACGGGAACCTTTTCTGTTGAATGGCTTCCGCCATTTCGAGCGCATCGCCTTGCCGACGCAGCGCGGCGACTTGCAGAAGTATGGAAGCTTTGGGGATTCCCGATTGCTGGAGACGCGACGCAGCTCTTGCGTCGGGCGCTAAAGTCCTGGGCCCGGCGGCCGACCCGGCTGAATTCGCATTGGACTTCGGAGGAGCGCTGGGAACAGGCGCCGATTTTGCAGCGGGGGAAGGCTGGGTCAGATGATCGGTGTCCTTTTTGTTTCCATTCGGGTAAAAATCCCAGTCAGGACTGGCCGGCGGCTGCTCGGCACCTCTGGATTTCGCCGAGGACGACGGTGCGTTTCTTATTTCTGATTCCGCGTGAACGGAGGCGCCGAACTGATTGCGGCCCATCACGTAGCCGAGCGTAAAGAAGACGCCGCACAAGAGCACCACACCGAGAAACAACCCCACCAGGTGCCTGCTTTCCAGGACACGCTCGCCTCCGCCGCGTTTTCCGCTTCCTGCCATCGTTCCTACTTGTTCCCGGCCTGCTTCACCCATTGCGAAATAATGTCAACGGGCAACGGGAATACGATCGTCGTATTTTTCTCCACGCCGATTTCCGTCAAAGTCTGCAAATAACGCAATTGAATCGCCGCAGGCTGTTTTTCCAGCACTTCGGCCGCATCAGCCAGCTTCTGGGAAGCCTCAAATTCGCCTTCCGCATGAATAATCTTGGCCCGGCGTTCGCGCTCGGCCTCCGCCTGTTTGGCGATGGCGCGCTGCATATTCTCAGGAATATCGACTTGTTTGACCTCAACCTTCGTTACTTTGATACCCCAAGGCTCGGTATCCTGGTCAAGGATTTGTTGCAGCTTGGCGTTTACCTTTTCGCGCTCTGAGAGAATGGAGTCGAGTTCGAACTGGCCGACCAAACTGCGCAAGGTGGTCTGCGCGAGCTGCGAGGTGGCGTACAAATAATTCTGCACCTGCGAAAGCGCCAGGTTGGCATCCACTACTCGAAAATAGCAGACGGCATTCACTTTGACCGAGACGTTATCGCGGGTGATGACGTCCTGCGGCGGAACATCGAGCGTTTCAATCCGCAGAGAGATGCGCGTGAGCTTGTCGATGGGAAAGAAAACGAGCTGCAATCCCGCCCCTTTCGCTTGAGGGAGCATGCGTCCCAAGCGCAGCACGACACCGCGCTCCCATTCTTTAATCACGTACACGGAATTCACCAGCCAGAAGAGAAAAATCAGTACAGCGAATCCCAATAGGATTGTCACAAAGTCCATTCACCGTCTCCTTCGATATCTCTTAAGAAGAGGCCGATTGCGGCGTCTTCACCGGCTCAACTTCGAGCGTTAGCCCGGCAATTTTTTTCACTCGAACGCGCGTACCCTTGGGAATTTCTTCGCCCTGACGCGTAATGGCGCGCCAAAGCTCACCATGAACAAACACCATGCCCGGCAGGCCGGCGGATTCTACCGGTTCGGTAACTTCGCCTACTTCCCCAATCAGCTCTTCTTTACCGGTTGACATTTTCCACGTGCGCGACCGCAGGACCAGCCGCATTAAAATTATTATGATTACCGCACACGGAATGGCCACGCCGAGAGCGGCGCTCAAGCTCACACCGCCTCCCGTTAGCGGGGAGTTAATTAAAAAGAGCGCGCCCAGCACCATAGCCAACACTCCTCCAACGCCCAGCACGCCATGCGTCGGGTATTTTGCTTCGAGCACAAAAAGCACGAGCGCAACGACAATGAGCAACAAGCCCGCGAAATTAATTGGCAGCATGTGCATGGCGTATAAGGCGAGCACAAGCGCTATCACGCCGAATACGCCGGGGGCAAACATCCCCGGATGCGTAAATTCCGCATACAGTCCAAGAACCCCGATAATCAGCAGAATGAAAAACGCGTCGGGCTGAACGATGCGCGAAAGAAATTTCTCTCGCGAAGTCATGTCGGTTGCGACGATGACCGGATGCGGCAGCTCGAGTTTTGCTGTGCTGCCGTCAAAACGCGTGACCGAACGGCCATCCAGCTTTGCGAGCAGATCTTCGCGGGAAGGAGTGACGATGTCGATGAGCTTGCCGTCCAGCGCTTCTTTGTCGCTAAAAGCCTTCGCGTCGGTTACCGCCGTCGCGGCCAGCTCGGAGTTGCGGTCCCGCTTGCTGGTATAGGCGCGCAGGTAAGCGGTTGCGTCATTGACGATTTTTTTGTGCATCGTTTCGTCAATTTGGACGGTTCGCCCGAAAAACATAATGACTGGAGAAGCCGCACCTGTTTCGGTTCCGGGAGACATCGCGGCAATATCGGCGGAAAGCAAAATGAAAAATCCCGCGGAGGCTGCCCGCGAGCCGGTGGGATACACATAGGTCACTACCGGCACCGAAGAGCGCAGGATCGCCTGAATAATCGAGCGCATGGAAGTGTCCAGGCCGCCCGGCGTATTCATGGTAATCAGGATTAGACTGGCGCGCTGATCGTTGGCTTCGTTAATTCCGCGGACCAGGTATTGTGCGAGGATCGGCTCGATTTCTCCGTCGATGTGAAGCTCGACAATTTTAGAAGTGGCTACCGAAACCGAGGCGGAAGATGTTTGCGCACCGACTACGTGGTTGAAACCAAGAAATAAGCTGGCAGCCACACACACAAGCAGAATCAGGAAGCGAAATGAGCGGGGAGCCATTCCGGCGGCTATTATAGCAGCAGAATCATGCAGGTTCGCGAATGTTCCGCAAAACATCCGCGAACGCGTCGGGCGGCTGCGGTTTAGGGAACAAAGACTCGGTTCGTGGCGTATCCTTCATCGACAGCCATCAGGAGAACTACGATGAAGCAGTTATTTGATTTTGGCGGAAAGCTGTTCGGAGGGGCGCAATTCGGCCGAGGTGTGCCGGCCGTTGCATTGGCCCTGATTCTCGCGGCGCTCCCCCTTGCCGCGCAGGACAAAAAGGGATCAGAGGCCAACAAACAGGACGGCGATAGCATTGGGTTCATCGCCAGCAAGAACGCGACTTCGAAAGAAATCGGCCTCCCGTTATATCCCGGCTCGCGGCGCCACAAAGATGATTCCGACGATCGTTCGTCCATCCAACTAGGCGCGTGGGGCGGATCGTCCGGATTTAAGCTGCTGGTGCTTAAAATGGATTCGGACGCTCCGCCCGATAAAGTAACGGCGTTCTACCGAAAAGCGCTGTCTAAGTATGGCAAGGTTTTGAACTGCTCCGACGCAGCGGAAAAGAACAAGTCGCCGGACGGCTTGGATTGCGAGTCAGATCACGCGGACAAAGATGAAACAGTTCTGAAGTCCGGCAAGAAGGACGCCAAGCACATCGTCAGCATCAAATCGAATGGAAGTGGCAGCGTTTACGATTTGGTGTATGTGGAAGCAAAGGGATCGCTCAGCAGCAAATAAGGCAGGGATTCAGAGCTTTTGTGCCAAGAAGAGCGCGCCCGCTAATTCGGCTCCTGCTTTTTTGCGGGGCCGGCGTAGGATGGCGGTACTTGCAAAACTTCCTGGATGCGGGGATCTTTGATCACGCGCGCGAATGTAACATCGGTTTCCGCTGAGAGGAAATCAACGTAGCCATCGTCGCGCGCCATTTTCAGATAGTGGGCGGCGCGCTCGGCGTTCCCATTCTGGGCATATGCTTTCGCCAAGAAAAAGTAGAACATTCCAGGATCCGAAGCCGTTCTTTGCTGCACAACCGATCCGTTCTCTCCTTTTTTCTCGAAGATGCCAGGGTCGATGGCGAGCGCTTTAGCGAACGTGGTCATTGCCAGTGAATACTCTTTGTTGCTGAAATAGGCATAGCCAAGGTTGCTGTAGATGGTCGCCATCACCGTTTGATACTGAAGGGCTTTTTTATACGCGGTAATCGCTTTGCCATAATGCTTCTTCTCGTATTCGATGGTGCCATAATTGTTGATAGCGCTGGCATAGCTCTTATCGGCGTGAATGGATTTCTTGTAATAACGCTCCGCCCGGTTAAGATCGCCTAGCTGTTGGTAGGCGACTCCGACTTTGTTCAAAAGTTGAGCGTTTTTCGGATCGGAGACGAGAAGTTTGCAGTAAGTCTTCGCCGCCGAAGGATACTCCTTGCGGGCCATCAAAATGTCGCCTTGCATTTCAGCGATCTGGCGAGGCGTCATCGTATCTGCGCCCGAAGACGAAGCCTCAGAAGACTGCGCCGGCTTGGTGTAGCTGGCGGGGACTTGCTGCGCGTAGCTCGATCCAATGATGGATAGAGCCAGCGGAACGGCAAAAAGAGTCGATCGACTCATTGCCTTGCTCCTTTTTCCGCGCCTGCCCTACGGTTGTGGTTTCGGGTTATCCGCAGGTTTCTTGCTTGATCCAAATATACCAAATACCTTGCCCAGAAAGCCTTTTTTCTTCTCTGCTTCCGCCGGAGGTGCCTGACCCGGGGTATCAGCCGGGTTCGTCGAATTCGCGGGGTTAGACGCGGCAGAAGGCGAACCGGAAGCGGGCGGCGATGGATTACCGTTCTTGCCAAAAAGATGCGATAACCAGGTTCCCTGGGCCAGGTGTCCGCCATGCAACTCGCAGAGCTGCGTTGGTTCGCTCCCCGAGACAAAATACTCGGTTACCGTCTGCGGACAAGTCGCGGTGGCGAGCTGGCCGCTCTGGGGATCGATTTTTTCCTCAATCACGCCCGGCGGCGGCGCAAAAGGCTGGGTATTGCGATACTGGGGCAATGCCACGGCTCGCTTCATGAACTCCGCCCAGACCGGGGCAGCCGACGCGCTGCCCGACAATTCAAGGTCGCGGTTATCGTCAAACCCAATCCAGACGACGCAGAGCAGATTCGAGGTGAAACCCACAAACCAACCATCGCGGGAAGTCCCGGTTTTTCCTGCCGCCGGGGCCGAAAACCCCATCGAGCGGACGGTGACGCCCGTGCCGCGATTGATAACGTCCTCCATGAGGCTGGTCACCAGGTAGGCCACACGGGAGTCGAGCACTCCACGCGTGCGCGGCCCAGCCGATTCTTCCACGCTGCCATCGGCCGCGAGCACGCTACGGAGAAAAAGAGGTTCCGAGCGGAATCCATTGGTCGCGAATGCGGTGTAGCCGGCGGCTACCTCAACTGGCGTCATCTCATAGGCGCCCAGGGCAACGGCAGGAGTAGCTTGTATATTGGACCCCAGGCCCATCTGACGGGCTACATCCACCACGCGCTGGTAGCCGATCATCTCCGCCACTTTCACCGTTGCTACGTTCAGCGAATGGATCAGAGCATCGCGCACCGTCACCGTTCCGTAAAATTCCTGACCGTAATTGTCAGGAGTGTATTCCTTGCCATCGAAATCGAATGTAGTGGGGACGTCCTCTACGGTAGTAACCGGCGTTACCACCGGCTGCATGCCCTGTGCGGCGTTCTCAAACGCGGCGGCGTAGACGAATGGCTTAAACGCAGAACCCGGCTGGCGATGGGCCAGCGCATGATTCAGCTGGCTTTCGCCGTAATTGCGTCCGCCGACCAAGGCGCGTATCTCACCGGTGCGCGGATCCATGGCCACCAGCGCCGCCTGCACCTGCGGAACGGCTTGGCCCTTCTTCTTCCACGCGGCATAACGCTTGGCGAGGAGCTTATCTACTCCGAGCATCCCGTTTTGAACTGCCACGCTGGCAGCGCGCTGAAGTTCTGGATCGAGCGTGGTGTAGATGCGATAGCTCTGCGTTTGGAGATCGGATTCCGAAAATTGATCGAGCAGGTGGTCTTTCACCATATCCACAAAATACGGCGCGGAGCTGCTCTCGATGCCTCCGCTAACGAAACGAAATTTCTGCTTCTTTGCCGCGTCGGCGTCCGCCTGCGTTACATAGCCGTTCTCCACCATTTGCGCTAGAACGCGATCGCGCGACTCGATCGCGCGATCCATGTGACGTTCGGCAGCCGAATAGCGATTTGGAGCGCGAATAATGCCCGCCAGGAATGCCGCCTCGCCCAAACTAAGTTCCCGCACATCCTTGCCAAAATAAGCCTGAGCGCCCTCGCCGAATCCGCGTATAGCGAAGCTGCCGCGATTTCCGAGATAAATCTCGTTTGCGTACAGCTCGAAAATCTGTTGCTTCGAGAAACGCTGATCGATTTCAAACGCCATCAGTGTTTCTTTTATTTTGCGGCGCCATTCGCGCTTGGTCGTAAAGAAAAAGCTTCGCGCCACTTGCATGTCAATGGTGCTGGCTCCCTGTGCGCGATGGCCAATTTTTAGATCGGCTAATCCGGCGCCGATCACACGGATAATATCGAAGCCACCGTGCTCGAAGAAGCGCTTGTCTTCCGCTGCAAGCACGGCGTCGACCATCACTTTCGGCAAATCGTCAAAGCGCACAATTCGCCGCTTCTCTCGCGAGCTGTCAAAAAGACTGGTGATGACTTCCGGCTCCAATTCGGCGGAATCGCGAGGAGTGCCATCACCCATCTGAGTTATTTTTGAAATTGACGGCCCGGTGAAAACTACTTTCAGAGCGTTCCCACCGTGGAAGAAGGATTGTTTGGAAGGGACGATCTGAACTGTCGATCCCTTTACATGAATTTGCCCGGGAGCTCCCGGCACTTCCCCATCCTGGTAACCGGCGCGCAGCAGGTAGGCGGTAAGGTCGTTAAGGCGCAGTTCTTCGCCGGTGTAAATGCGGCCCGGCGCGGAATAAACGCGAGATGTATTCTGAAAAATCTGGCCGGTCAGCTGCTGATCGACCATATGGCCGAACTGGATATAGTAATAAGCAAAGATCGAAGTAGCCGTAAGAAACACGGCCAGGGTCACAACAAGGGTTATGATTCCGGCTCGCGAGGTCCAGAACCCAGGGGCGATTCGAATCCGCAATCGATTTCTCCGCTATAGCTTGAAAGAGCCGGCCGACGCCTTCCAGAGCCGCAAATCAGCGCGACAACTCGAGGGCAAAACTCCAGCTTCTACTATATTAGATTGGCGGCTTAAAGCGAGTGGTTGTCCCCGTGAGCATGAAAATCCATGGTGAACTGAGTGACCTTCATATCTACCGGAATCGAGTAATTCACGGTGATTTGGATGGTGTTGTTTTCGTTTACGATTTGGATGTCTTCGCGCTTTACCGGAATCCCGAGTTCCTGGACCTTTTTCCACATATCTTCGCGGATTTCTTCGTTTGTTTTCCGGTTATACCCGGCGAAGCGAGCCTCGGTCTTCATCGCATCCTGCAGTTGGTAATTGTTGAAATAAGGCGGAGCGATCATCACCCCGACAAAAATCATCGATCCAAGCACTATCAGGGTCAGAACCAGATTGATCTTGGCTCCGCCGCGTTGGGTATTCCGGTCTATTGCAACCTTCAAAATGGGACGCCTCCAGGAGCAATCCTTGCCGATGGAGCTATGCTATCACCATGGCATGGGGGCGAAAGTACCCGCGGAGGGCCTTGTTCAGAATGAGTAAATGGCGCTCAGGGATGGCTGGAGGCCTTAGTACGCGCGGGCGAAAATGGCCTGTTCTTTGGCCGACTGGCCGCAGTGGATACACTTCCCCGAACCGCCAGGTTGCTCCAGCGGAATGCAACGCATGGTGGCCTTGGTTTCCTCCTTGATATTCGCTTCGCATTCGCTGCTGCCGCACCACCAGGAAAAGGCGAACCCCTTCTCTACCGCTCTCTTGAATTCATCGTAGCTAGCCGGGTGGAACGTGTGGGCTTCGCGAAAGGAAAGAGCACGGTCGTACAGCGACTTCTGGATTTCATCCAACAATTGCCGCACCGCGGCAGCCAGTCCCTGTTGCGGCACGAAGGACTTGCCTTCCTTGCCAGGACGGTCGCGGCGAGCAAGCACCACCGAGCCCTTAGCCACATCCTTCGGACCAATCTCCATACGCAGTGGCACCCCGCGCATTTCCCAATCGTTGAACTTGAAACCAGGACTGACCCCTTCGCGCTCGTCCATCTTGACGCGAATTCCCGCGCCGAGAAGCTCCTTCCGCAGCTTCTGAGCGCACTCCAAAACACCTCCTTTTTCGTCGTCCGTCTTGTAAATGGGCACGATGACCAGCTGAAACGGAGCCAGACGCGGCGGGAAAATCAATCCCTGGTCGTCGCCATGCACCATAATAATCGCGCCGATAAAGCGGGTGGAAAGCCCCCACGAAGTGGTCCAGCAATGCTGATGCACTCCGTTCTTATCCAGATAGCGAATCTCAAACGCCTTGGCGAAATTTTGGCCCAGGTTGTGCGAAGTTCCTGCCTGTAAAGCCTTGCCATCGCCCATCATGGCTTCGATGGAGAAAGTTTGGTCGGCCCCGGCGAAACGCTCCGAGTCCGATTTGCGGCCTGGAATTACAGGCACCGCCGCCTCGCGCACGGCAAAGTCCGCGTAGATATCGAGCATCTGCCGAGTCTCGAAGTCCGCTTCTTCGAAAGTCGCATGCGCGGTGTGCCCTTCTTGCCAGAAGAACTCAAGCGTTCTCAGGAATAGCTTAGTGCGAAGTTCCCAGCGCACCACGCTGTTCCATTGATTGATCAGAACCGGCAGGTCGCGGTAGGACTGGATCCATTTCGCGTACGCGTGGCCAATGATCGTTTCCGAAGTCGGACGGATCACGAGGGGCTCTTCAAGCTCTTCGCCGCCGCCGTGGGTCACCACCGCCAGTTCCGGCGAAAACCCTGCCACATGCGATTTCTCTTTGTCTATAAAACTGCGAGGAATCAGCAGAGGAAAGGCTGCATTTACGTGCCCGGTAGCCTTGAACCGGCTATCCAGAGCCGCCGTAATGTTTTCCCACAGGGCCCAGCCGTATGGCCTCACGATCATGCAGCCGCGTACCGGCGCATAATCGGCCAATTCGGCACGGAGCACCACCTGGTTGTACCACTCCGAATAATCTTCCCCGCGAGTGGGAAGTTTCTGGTCCGACATAAATTGTTAGGCTCTTTTCTGCGCCGAATTGAAGCGTCGCGCACTCTAGTGCGCGACCCGGAGGCGCAATCGAGTTAGGTTAGGGGAGAGCGCATCTGAAGTCAACCAGGCGCTGATTTAGCATTTTTTGCGTGAACGAAAGGCTATTTCGTTGTAGGCTATGCGCCGCGCCTGGTTTCCCGCCAGAGTTGCCCTAAATCTAAAGGAGTTTAGCCAGATGACGATGTGCCGCGCCATATTTCTCGTTATCGCCCTCGCAACGTTCGCTGTGTCCCGGCCTTCCGCAAGCGCCCAGTCCGCCAGCGGTTCTAGTACACCGGCTCAGAGTCAGACGCCAGCCCCCGCGCAAGCGGCTCCGCCCTCATCGTCGAGTTCCACGACTGTGGTCCTGACTTACCATCGCCCTACCGAGAAGGAGAAGCTGAAGAACTACGCGTTCGATTCTTTCGGACCTTATGCCATCCTTGGTTCCTTGGCGATTGCCGGAATCCAGCAAGCCGAGACCCCCAATGCCACGCCACATAATGCGGGGATTCCGCCAGACTGGGGACAGGGTTGGGATGCGTACGGAGCTCGAGTGGGAAGTGACTTTGGAATTCACCTCATCACGCAAAGCGCGCGATATACGCTTGCCGAGGTCTTCCGTGAGGACACGATTTATTATCGCTGTGAATGTTCCGGGTTTTTACCCAGGCTTAAACACGCTTTGATTTCTACAGTTACCGCACGCCGGGGTGAGGACGGCCATCGTGTCTTCTCGTTTCCGGCGATCGCGGCCCCCTATGCCGGCACGGAAGCGGCAGCATTACTGTGGTTCCCGGGCCGCGACGACCTCCGTCCGCGCGGCTATGGTGCGATGGACGGTTTTCGGATGGGTAATTATAACTTGTTGATACAGGGTGGCATGAATGTCGCGCTGGAATTCGTCTATGGCGGTCCTCACACGTTTCTTGGCCGCCATCACGTGCCAATATTTTCGGGTGCAACGGGATCCAACAGCAGCCAATAGTGTGACGATTCTGCGAAGCCATGCTTAGGGCACTGCCGGCTCGTCACGCGGTCTTGCTCGTTCAAAAAAAGCAGCCACAGCTGCTATTTTCGCAATTCACGGCTGTTGTTGCACTTTGTCTTTGTGAATTTTGCGCCGAATGTCCGGCCAGAATTCCTTGACCACGATAGTGATTGCGTCATAGCCCACCTGCGTGCCCCACACGCTCGCGGTGTTCGACAGGGTCTGGTCGGCATGCGGGTGGTACGAATAAGTTGAAATTCCCGCGGCCATCGCGCTTCCCACGATCTCGGAAAAATTGAACTGACTGCCTCCCGAGTCAGTCCGGGTAATAAAGATTCGACTGACCGCATAACCCGTGCGGTGCCAGAATCCTCCCTTTCCAGACTGGAAGAAGCGGGGGTCCTCACGCAGAATAGAGGGAAGGACTGCCGAGGTTAAGAAATTCTCAATCGTTCCGTCAGCAAAGGCCGCACCGTACCGCTTCGCGTAGCCTTCGGCCCCCTGCCCGTAACCAGCTTCGCTATTCTCCGCCTGGCTGATCCCCGCAAGAGCTGCATACCAGGGGTACTCGACGTAGTCGAAAGACGAGCGGGCCACGATTTTAAACTTCTGTTTCGCGGTCAGAGCGGGAACTTGTCCGGCATTTTCCAGGGTGAGAAAATTCGGGAGGGTGTAGAACAAGCGGTCTTTCGATGTCCCTTCGCCGTTCTGATGATCTTTATTGTCTTGGCTCGTCTGCCCCGGTTGAGCTGCCTGCTGGCCCGCAGTGGCTTGTCCGGCACTCGTTGCAGGAGACCATTGACTCGGTTGCGATGTCTGATCGGATGGCTCGCCGCCATTTTGCGCATTTACGGCTGTTGCGAAGGTTATAACAAAAAGAAGGCATGCTCCTTGGATGATCGCCGAAGCCGAAAACTTCAAGATAAACCCTCCCTGGGATATTCCGCGATTCGGAAGTTAAAGTTCCTTTTTCTTCATCGCAAAAAACAAAGCTCAGTAGAGACATTGCTACCCAACCCCACAAGGCAGCGGCGCTGCTTGGTTTCTTCAGATGTTTCAACACCTTCTTTAGTTATCTACAGAACTACAATAATGGTACAACAAGTCGCTTTCGTTCATTGAACGATTGTTCCGCAGCATACGACACAGGGATCGGTAATCGGTTCACGGCATTCCGCGATTCATTGCAAACCTCCCGTAGGAACCGATAGAATCACACACGCGTTCGTTAATCCTAACAATCGCTCCTTCTGGTGCCATGAAATGACACAGGACAGCCCTGAACTTGTAAGAATGAGCCGCACTCTCGATGAAGTGGATCCCGAAGTCGCCGAAGCTTTGCGCGATGAAGTCCGCCGCCAGGCTACCGGCCTGGAATTGATTGCTTCTGAAAATTTCGTTTCCGAAGCGGTGCTCGAAGCCGCCGGTTCCATATTCACCAATAAATATGCGGAAGGATATCCGGGCAAGCGCTATTACGGCGGCTGCGAGAATGTGGACCGCGTAGAGCGCCTCGCTATCGAACGCGCCAAGAATCTTTTCGGCGCCGAGCACGCGAACGTTCAGGCGCACTCCGGCACGCAGGCGAACATCTCTGTTTACATGACTGCTCTCGAACCGGGCGCCACTGTGCTGGGAATGAATCTCGCACACGGCGGACACTTAACCCACGGTCACCCGTTGAATTTCTCAGGAAAAACCTACAAGTTCGTGGCCTATGGCGTTACCAAAGAGACTGAAACGATCGATTACGACGAGATCGGCCGCTTGGCTCGCGAGCACCAGCCCAAGATGATCGTTGCCGGCGCGAGCGCTTACGCGCGCATCATCGATTTCCCGCGGATTTCGAAGATCGCCCAAGCGGCAGGCGCCTTATTTTTTGTGGATATGGCGCATATCGCCGGCCTGGTGGCTGCGGGGATACATCCGAGTCCGGTGCCGCACGCGGATTTTGTTTCGACCACCACGCATAAGACGCTTCGCGGACCCCGCGGTGGTTTAGTTCTCTGCCGCGAAAAGTACGCCAAGGACCTGGACCGCATGACCTTCCCCGGCGTGCAAGGCGGTCCGTTGGAACACGTGATCGCTGCAAAAGCTGTTTGCCTAAAAGAAGCGGCAGCACCGGAATTCCGGGAATACCAAAAGCAAGTGGTGGCCAACGCGCGTGCTCTCGCTGCCGGCCTCGCAAAACTGGGTTTCCGCATCGTCACGGGCGGCACAGACAATCATTTGTTCCTCGTCGACATGCATTCCCGGGGCATCACCGGGCGCGACGCGGAGCTCGCGCTGGAGCGCTCCGGGATGACCGTGAACAAAAATGCTATCCCGTTCGATCCTCTGCCGCCAATGAAAGCTGGCGGCATTCGCGTGGGAAGCCCCGCGGTGACTACGCGCGGAATGCGCGAGCCGGAAATGGAAAAAATCGCCGGATGGATCGCCGAAGTTCTCACGCGCTTAGCCGACGCCGCTATCGAGGGGCGCGTCCGCAAAGAAGTAGCCACTCTTGCTGAAAAGTTTCCGCTATACGCGCGCCGCCTGGCCGCCGCTGATAAGGTTGACGCGCCGCACAGTCATCACGCAAGCAAATAGCGAGTCCACACCGTTACGGCCGGTGGTTTCAATCCGTGACATCCCGGCTGATTCGGCCGCTGAAAACGGTAGTTTTAAGCAACGCAACGCGATCTCTCGGTAACTCCGTTCCCAGGGCATGCTACACTCGTACCAGAAGCAAGATCGAACGAGCGCCTCTAGTCAAATTTCCATGCGTGGAAATGTACGCGGTGCTGTAACAAAGGTTCACCATGAGTACGATGTTCGTAGCGGAAGCGCCTCCCTGTACCCACAGTTGCAGTGCGGAGAAGGACGAAGCACGCGAAATCCAAAATTCACTGCTGCCTTCGGGAACGCTCCGGAATAATTCTATCGAAATCGCATACAGGTTCTCTCCATTCGGCGAGGTAGGCGGAGACTTCGCGGATTTTTTCGTCCTCCCCAATGGAACCGTCGCCCTCTACATTGGCGACGTAGTCGGCAAAGGTATTGCAGCTGCGATGTACGCGGCTCTGGTAATGGGGATGCTGCGGGGCATCAATAAAACAGATGAACGAACCTCCACCGTGCTGGCGGTCCTGAACAAGCGTTTGCTCGTGCGGCCAGTGCAAGGACGCTTTGCGACCACGCTGTACGCTGTGTACGATCCCGCTTGTGGCGAATTAACTTTTTCAAATGCGGGGATGCCTTATCCTTTGCGTGCTTCCCATTTAGGCTGCCAACCGTTAAAAGAGGGGGGCTTGCCATCGGGAATGTTTCCAGACACTTCCTACGACATTCACCGCGTCTCGTTGTCCCCCGGCGATTCAGTGCTGTTTGCTACCGACGGTCTGCACGAATTGCGTGGCGTTAACGACGATGATTTTGGCTGGTCGAAGATGGCTGAAATTTGGGGCGGAT
>Ga0307477_10002729_pt1 | contig 13472 bp, 12 predicted proteins | sample atmos_gasesECM2C_FD_203316 | JGI IMG/M metagenome (GOLD analysis project Ga0307477, IMG submission 203316) | Hardwood forest soil microbial communities from Morgan-Monroe State Forest, Indiana, United States - atmos_gasesECM2C_515 | ecosystem: Environmental > Terrestrial > Soil > Temperate...
CATTCTTTCGTCGAGCATGGGCGCCGGTCACGACGGTGCTGGCAACGAGCTCATCGCGCGCCTCGAAGCCCAAGGCCACGAGGCCGAGATGCACGACTATCTCGATGCCCTGCCGTTGCACATCGGGCACCTGATCCGATTCAACTACCGGCTCCAGCTGCGGTATGCGCCGTGGAGCTACGAGAACAGCTACCACATGATGCCGCGCATCTACGGGCTCCTCGTCTTTCTCAACGGGTTCCTTGCCCGGCGCCGTCTCAACCGGTGGATGAAGGCGTTTTCCCCGGACGTCGTGGTGTCCAACAACCCGCTGGCCACGTTGGCCATCGGCCGTCTCCGGGAGAAGAGCTGGCTGAAGGTTCCGGCCATCACGTTCATCACCGACTTCGGCGTGCATCCGCTGTGGGTCCACACGGGCATCGACGCGCACCTCGCCGTGCACCCCGCCGCGGCGGCGGACGCGTCCAGGCGTTCGGGGGGCGGGCGCGCGTCCGCACCTGGGCCGCTGGTCGGAGCCTGCTTCCAGGGGCGACTACCCGATCGTCGCACCGCCCGCGCCGCGCTGGGACTCGACCCCGGGCAACGGGCTGTGCTCGTGGTTGCCGGCTCCTGGGGCGTGGGCGAAGTTCAGGACACGGCGCGCCTGTTGCTTGACTCCGGACGGTATCTACCCGTCACCGTGTGCGGGCACGACGAGAAGCTCCGCGCCCACTTAGCGGACCAGAGTTTGGGCATCGTGCTGGGCTGGACCGACGAGATGCCAACTCTCATGGCGGCCTGTGACGCGCTCGTCGAAAACGCGGGCGGGCTCACCTCTATGGAGGCGTTCGCGGCCGGCCTGCCGGTCGTCACCTTCAACCCCATCCCGGGTCACGGTCGTGAAAATGCCACGGCCATGGCCGCCGCGGGCGTCACCCGCTGGCCCGACACCGTCGAAGAGCTGCTCGCGGTGCTCGACGAGGTCACGGTCCCGGGTACGGCGCGCGACGAGCAGGTGGCGACGGCTCGGGCCATCTTCGACGGTGACGCCGCCGTCGAGATCCTCGCCGTGGCCGAGGCCGCCGCCGGCCTCGCGCCGGCGCCATCCGCGCCGATTCCGATCGGCGTGCGTCGCCGCCGCGTGGTTCGCCGCCTGGCCGGCGCGGCGGCGGCGATGGCCGCGGTGTACGGCACCATGACCGCAGGGGTTGCGGTCGCGGCCAGCTACGGGCTTACCGTCCCCAGCGACGCCCACCCGCAACGCCAGATCACGCTCGCCGGGGTGCGCCGGCCGGTCACCTATCTGGGCGTGCGCCTGAGCGGGCCCGAGCTGGCTGATCCTGCGGTGCAGGCCATGCTGTCGCGTCTGCAACCCACTGCCATCGTGACCTGCCGCAGCGTGGCCGCTGATGTCGGCGCTGTGCAGGCACTGGCTACCGCCGGGGTTGACGTGGCCACCGGCGGTTGGGGTGGCGCCCGGCGCTCGGTCCTTCCCGAGCAGCGCGACCTTTCGAGCGCGCGGACTATCAACCAGCTGACGGGCATCCGGCCCTCAGCGTTCGTTCCGGCCCGGCCGGTAGACGCCCTGGATCTGCTGTGGGCGCACCGCCGCCACCTGTCCATCGTCGTGCCCCGCCACACCATCGAACCGGAGCACCTGCCTCTGCACCTCGTCGCGGGCGACAGCTACGTGCTCGACGGCCGAGGGTCGACGCCGGCCGAGGTGGCCGGCGCCCTCGCCGCGCTGGCCCGCACTGCCTCAGGCGGCGGGAATGTCCTGACCGGTCTCCAAGCGTTCGAGTAGCAGTTACAGCACCTGGTCGATCCGGCTCAGCACCCAGTCGTAGTCGCCGCTCATCACGGGCGCCTTGCAGAACTTGCACACGCCCGCCAGATCGAGATCGAGCGGGGCGCCGCAGTTGGGGCACTGCTTCTTGAGGGTCCCTCCGTCGGCCTTGGTCGTGGCCGAGGACGACCGTTGGAACGTCCAGTCTTCCTGCCATTGGCTCATGTCGTGCTTGTTACCTCGCACCACCTTGCCGCTAGCCACGTCGATGTCGTAGTCCGCGCACGCAGCGAGCAGGCGCACGGTGATCATGTCGTAGGTCTGGTCGCTCGACGCCGAGATGATCGAGGCCTTGCCGAGGGCGAGCCCGTCGAGGACGTTGCGGGTTCCGTTGTGCTCGTACCCCTCGATCTGGGCCTTGTGCTGCTGCCACACCCCGTCCGCCATCACCTGACGGCTCATGTCCGGTTTGAGCTCCGTCCAAGCCTCCTCGACGGTGAAGAAGGCCCGCTCGACGTCGGAGAGGAACGCCGACTGGTTGAAGGCGGGGTCATGGGCCTCGATCGCCGCCAACCCGGTGGCCGGCCCGCCGGCCGAGGCCTCCTCCCCCAAGCCGCCGCCCAAGCCGCCGCCGCCCAAGCCGCTGCCGCCCAGGCCGCCGCCGCCCAAGTCGCCTGAGCCGAAGCGGCCTCCACTCCACCCACCAGGCATGGCCGGGGCATCGGTGTGCGGGTAGGCCGACGGCGGCATGAGCGGCTCGCCCCCAAGCCGTCGCCGCTGAGCCATGAACACCAGCGCGAGCACGGCCACGACCACGATCACGACGAACAGGATGCCGATGCCGGCCCCTCCTCCGCCCCCACCGAAGAAGAAGAACGAGTGGCCGCCGCCCCCGCCGAGGCTGTGGCCCCCGCCTCCTCCTCCGCCTCCGCCGAAGCTGTGGCCGCCGCCGGCGCGGGTGAGCACGATGTTCATCTACGCACCCGGCTGAGCGGCGTCTCCGCCGGCCCCCGCCGCAGCCGTCGCCTCGGCGTCAGCGGCCCCCGCTGGCACCGCATCGGCGGCGACGGCTTGCCCGCAGCCTGGGCAGAACTTTGCGCCCGGCGCCAGCTCAGCCCCGCAGCCCGTGCAGTGGCTGACGGCCGGCGCCAGTGCCGTCCCGCACGACGAGCAGAACTTGGCCCCCGGCACGTTGACCGTCCCGCACGACGCGCACGTTCCGGCTGGCGGCGGTAGCGCCGTCCCGCACGACGAGCAGAACTTGGCTCCGGCGGTGTTGGCGACGTGACACGACGGGCACTCGACGGCTGCCTCTGCGACCGCGCCGGCCGCCCCACCTCCGCCCCCTGCGAACCCAGGGCCGCCCCCCGCGAAGCCCGGCGCCGGGGGCGGCGGCGCCCCTGCTCCCGGTTGCGGCGCGCCAACCTGCTGACCCACGCCGAGGCCGGCGGCCAGGAACGCTCCCCCCGTGGAGCCGCCCCCCTTGGCCATCCCCTGGCCGGCGCCCAGGGCCGCCTCTCCTGCGGCATAGGCGTTGAAGCTGCCGGCCAGGCGTGAGTAGGCCGTGTCCTTGGCCAGCCCCTTGAGCTGGGCTTCGTCCTCGGCGGGCAGGTTGACGTCGAAGTTGCCCATCCGCGAGATGGTCAAGCCGTAGGCGTCGAGCTGAACGTTGGCGGCGTCGATCACGGCCTTCTCGATGTCAGGCGTGTAGGCCGACAACCCGAGGATGGGCCAGCCGTTGCGCACGATTTCGGTGGTGACCGACGTGCGCATGACTTTGAGGAGCTGGTCGCTCACCCATCCGGTGATGGCGTCGTTGCTGCTGGCGTCGACGGTGCCGACCAGGTTGAGCACGACCTTGGCCGGGTCGGCCACCTTGAGGGCGTAATCGCCGAAGACCCGAAGGGTGACGATCATGCCCGTCTGCGGATCCTGTACGTCGTCGATGCGGCCCCCGAACGTCTGGCCGGTGTACTCGCGCGTCCCGACGAAGAACAGCTCAGCCCGGTAGGCGTTGCCTCCCGTGACCGTGTCGATAACGGCGCCCAGGAACGGCAGCTCGTTGGCGTCGATCTGGTGCTGACCCGGCGGCAGCGTCCCGATGACCTGGCCCTTGTTGAGGAACAACGCCAGCTCATCCGCATCGACGATGGCGCGGGTGAACTTGCGGATGTTGTGGTCGGGCCACTTGAACAGGATCTGGCCCTTGCGATCGTCGGGAACAGCGATGAACTCTCGACCAAACAGCGCCATGGCACGGCCCCTTCCTTCTTTGCCGAGACGCTTCCAACCTACGTCATCGCGACGGCTTCGGCGGGTCGTCGTAGGCTTCGGGAAGCGCCCACGCGACGAGGGGCGGGACAAGGGGACGCCATGGGTTTGCTCGCAGCCAGCGGAGGGGGTGCGGCGGGCGCAGTCGCCGTGGTCGCCGTCTTCGGTGTGATCATCCTGCTGGCCATGATCCGCACTGTCCTGATCATCGTCACGGAGTATGAGCGGGCCGTCTTCTTCCGGCTCGGGCGCATCCGCCAGGGAGCGAAGGGCCCGGGAATCGTGGTCCGGATTCCAGGCTTCGATCGGGTCGTCAAGGTGAACATGCGGGTCGAGGTGGTCGACATCCCGGCCCAGGCGGTCATCTCCAAGGACAACGTCACCCTGCAGGTCGACGCCGTGTGCTACTTCCAGGTGATGGAGCCGGTGAAAGCGATTATCGGCGTGGACAACTTCCGCTTCGCCAGCCAACGGGTGGCCATGACCAGCCTGCGCAGCATCATCGGGCGCTTCGAGCTCGACCAGCTGCTGGCCCATCGTGAAGAGGTCAACAACGAGCTTCGCAGCGTCATCGCGGCCTCGACGTCGGTGTGGGGGGTCGAGGTCCGTCAGGTCGAGGTTCGGGACATCACCCTGCCCCCCGAGCTGCTGCGGGCCATGGCCCGCCAGGCCGAAGCCGAACGCGAGCGCCGCGCCAAGGTCATCGCCGCGACCGGCGAGCTCGAAGCGAGCAAGGAGCTGGCGGAGGCGGCTACCAAGCTCACGTCGAGCCCGGGTGCCCTGCAGCTGCGCACCCTCCAGACGCTCGCCGAGGTGGCCACGGAGCGCAACTCGACACTGGTGTTCCCGATCCCCATCGAGCTGCTCAACGTGTTCCAGAAGGAGTCGCGCTGAGTTACTGCCGGATGCGCTCGATGAACGTGAGCCGGTGACCGGACACCAGCCCACGGTCCGATGACCATGGTGCAGGCGGCGCCTCGGTCAGCGTGGCCAGCCGGATGAGCACCGTGTCGTAGTTGACCCGCCAGCCGGCGAAGTCCGCCCAGCACCGGTCACGGTCTGCTTTGAGAGGAACGCCGGCCATGGCCATGTTGTCGTACACCTGATCGAACTCGTGACGGGTGACGGCGATCGGGTCGTCGGGTCGGGGGTCCGGGTTGTAGGGCAGGCGGAAGAGCTTGGCGATGCGGCGCAACGCGAGATATCCGGCGCGGATGCACAGCTCGGCGCCGGGATCGCGGGGGAGATCGAGGCACGATGCGGACAGCGCAGCCGCGTCGAGCGCGGCGCCGCCGGCCGTGACCCAGGAGAGCTCGGGCGAGGGGGAGCGAAAGAAAGGAAGGGCCGGGAACATCGTGTGGGTCTGTTCCACGGCCAGGAACCACTCCTCCCACTCGATCCACAGCTGGGAGCGGTAGTCGAGCCGGTCAAGGGCGTGGAGGCGCATGAGGACCGCGGCTGCGGTCGGAGGAATGCCGGCGCGGACGCTGAACTTGGCCACCATGCGCTCACGTTCCTGAAAAGCGGCGTAGATCGTTGGCAGGAAGGTGATCAGCAGCGCCAGCAGCAGCAGGCCAATGCCGGCCTCGGTGAACGCGCCGATCGTTGTCGGCAGGTCCGGTGGGCCGGAGAAGCCCAAGGTGAGCATGGATGATCCGGACAACGTGAAGGCGTGGCGCAGTCGATGCACGCCGAGTCCCCAGTCGATGGCCGTGAACGCCGCCAAGGTGATCACCAGCCAAGAGGTCAGCAGGGCCAGCAGCGAAAGCGGGGCGTAGTTGGCCAGGATGCGATCCCGCCGCTCGTAGCTGGACGACGGCCTGATGAGCAGCTTGAGCACGAGCCGCAGGGTGATGAACACCGCCCGTCCCAGCCGCACGGAGACGCCGCGGGGCAACACCACTGTGCGTATGGCCGACCCGAGGACGGTCACGACCACAGTCGCGCCCGCGACAAGAGCGGCTACGTGGGCCACGTCGTCCAACGTCAAGCCCGCAGTGTGCCTCATCCGCCGGCGCTCAGTGGGCGACCGGGACCGCTTAGGCTGGCGTCCGTGGGCCCGTGCGTTCACTACGAGTTGGATGGTCCTGTCGCGGTGGTGACCATTGATCGGCCGGAGCGCCGGAACGCTGTCGACCCGGCGACGGCCCAGGCGTTGCTCGACGCTTTCCGCCGCTTCGATGCCGATCGTGGCGCGGCGGCCTCGGTCTTGACCGGGGCAGGCGGAACTTTCTGCGCCGGCGCCGATCTCAAGGCGCTGGCCGAGGGCGATGCTCGGCGGGTCAGCGTCGATGGCGACGGACCGATGGGACCGACGCGTCTGGTGCTGTCCAAGCCGGTCGTCGCCGCCATCGAAGGCCACGCGGTCGCCGGCGGTCTCGAGCTCGCCCTGTGGTGCGACCTGCGGGTCGCGGCGCGCGATGCCGTGCTCGGTGTTTACTGCCGGCGCTTCGGGGTGCCGTTGGTGGACCTCGGCACGGTGCGCCTGCCGCGCCTCATCGGTCACAGCCGGGCCATGGACCTGATCCTCACCGGCCGCGGCGTCGATGCCGGCGAGGCGCTGGCCATGGGTCTCGTGAACCGCGTGGTCGACCCCGGAGAGGCGCTGGTCGCGGCGGTCGCGCTCGGCAAGGAGCTCGCCGCGCTGCCGCAGACATGCCTGCGCAACGATCGTCGGTCGGCCATCGAGCAGTGGGACCTGTCCGAGGCGCAGGCGACCGTCAACGAGGTGCGTCTGGGCCTGGACACCATCCGTTCCGGCGAGACGCAGGACGGCGCCGGTCGCTTTCGGGCCGGGGCCGGGCGACACGGACGATGACCGAGACCTGTGGCCAGTGTCGCTTCGATGCCGGCGAGTACACCAGCGAGGATCTGCGGGGCACGCTGCGTTCGTTCGGTGAGCGCTGGGCGGGGGTGGTCGCCGATGTCGACGCGCTGACGCTGGCGGCGCGGCCGGCTCCCGGCACATGGTCGGCCCTGGAGTACGCGGCCCACACCCGAGATGTGCTCATGTTCGCCGAGGGCGGGGCGGCCGGTCCGGTGCCTGGCGGCGACATGGCGATGGTGGTGTCGGCGCTCGATGCGGCCGCGCTGGAGCTGGCCCGACGATTGCCCCGCATGCTCGACGCCGACGGCACGGTCGCTCACGCCGTTCACGAGGCCGAGCATCATCTGCAGGACGTCGGCCGCGGGCTGCACCGCTTGGGCGCAGGCGCACCGAGCGAATCGGGGCGGGTGGCGCAGGTCAACACCTCGGCCGGTGGCGTGCCCAAGCTCCCGGTGAGCGGTCCGGTCACGGTGGGGCGCCGGGGCGTCGGCGGCGACCGCCAAGGCAACCGGGTCCATCACGGACGGCCGTCGCAGGCGTTGTGCCTGTGGTCGTCGGAGGTGATCGAGGCCCTGGCGGCCGAGGGTCATCCCATCGCGCCAGGGTGTGCAGGGGAGAACGTGACCGTTACCGGCCTCACCTGGTCACGGCTCCGGCCGGGGGTGAGGCTCCAGCTGGGCTCAGCCCTGGCCGAGGTGACGGGCTACGCCGATCCGTGCGTGCACAACGCCCGGTGGTTCTTAGACCGCGGGTTTGGCCGCATCGACCAGGCCAAGCATCCGGGCTGGAGCCGGGTTTACGCCGCCGTGCTGGCCGACGGGTCCGTCGAAGCTGGGGACCAGGTGATCGTAGAACCCTCTTGATTCCGTGAGTAAAACAAGTATTATCTTGTTAAACGGAGAGACAGGGAGGCGCCATGAAGGTGGCACTGATCACCGGAGGTTCCCGAGGACTGGGGCGGGCGCTGGCCCGGGCGCTGGCCAGGCAGGGATGGGGTCTCGTCATCGACGCCCGGGGCGCGGCCGAGCTCGAAGCGGTCGTGGGGGACCTGCAGGACAGCACCACCGTGGTCGCCGTCGTCGGGGACGTCGCCGATCCCTCCCATCGCCACGCGCTTGTTGCCGCGGCCGAGCGCCTCGGTGGCCTCGACCTGCTGGTCAACAACGCCAGCGTGCTCGGTCCGAGCCCGATGCCGGCGCTGACGGCGTACCCGCTCGACGACTTGCGCTCGGTGTACGAGGTCAATGTCGTCGCGCCCCTGGCGCTCATTCAGTTGTCGCTTTCCCTGCTTGAGGCGCGACGCGGCCGCATCGTCAATATCACGTCCGACGCCGGAGTCGAGGGCTATCCCGGATGGGGCGGGTACGGCTCGTCCAAGGCCGCGCTGGAGCAGCTATCCAACGTGCTGGCCGCGGAGCTGGCCGACAGATCCGACGTACGCGTGTGGTGGGTCGATCCCGGCGACATGCGCACCCAAATGCATCAAGACGCGTTTCCCGGTGAGGACATCTCTGACCGCCCGCCGCCAGAGGACGTGGTGCCGTCGTTGGTCGAGCTGATAACCAGCGACCGGCCGAGCGGCCGCTACCGCGCTGCCGAGTTGGCGGTGGCGCCATGAGCGCGCTGCTGTCCATCGCTGAGCCCTTGGACTTCGTCCTCCCGGAGGATCGCGCCGCAGCCGAGCCCGCCGAGGTGCGGGGCCGCGGTCGTGACGACGTCCGCCTCCTCGTGGCCTGGCGCCACGACGAACAGCTCCGCCATCTGCGTTTCGTCGAGCTGCCGTCGGTCCTGCAGGGCGGCGATGTGTTGGTGGTCAACACCTCGGCCACGCTGGCCGCGTCGGTCCGGGGCCGGGCCAACGGCCGACGCCCAGTCGAAGCGCACCTCTCCACGAGGTTTCCGGGGGGCCTGTGGGTGGTGGAGCTGCGCCAGCCGTCGGCCTCCGGCAGCCAGCCCCTGTTGGACGCCGCGCCGGGTTGGTGGGTCGAGCTGCCCGACGGTGGACGGATCGAGCTGCTCGCGCCGGCCGGTGGCGTATCGGCCGACGCTTCGGTGCGTTTGTGGGTGGCCAGCTTCAGCTTGCCCACCACGGTCGAGGCATACCTCGCCCGTCACGGCTCTCCCATCCGTTACCGGCATGTGCCCGGGGACTGGGGGATCGGCGCCTATCAGACGGTGTTCGGTTTGGAGCCGGGCAGTGCCGAGATGCCAAGCGCGGGGCGACCGTTCACGGCCGAGATGGTGACTCGGCTGATGGCCATGGGCGTGGAGCTGGCGCCGGTCGTGTTGCACACCGGCGTCTCGTCAGCCGAGGCCGGCGAGCCCCCGGCCATGGAATGGTTCCGCGTGCCTTTGGCGACGGCTCGCCGCGTCCAACACGCCCGCCGCGAGGGACGTCGGGTCATCGCTGTCGGGACCACGGCGGTGCGCGCCATTGAGACCGTCGCCGACGAGAGGGGGGGCGTGCACCCCGGGCAAGGCTGGACCGACACGGTGATCACGCCTGAGCGCGGTGTTTGGGCCGTCGACGGGCTGCTTACGGGGTGGCACGAGCCCCGGGCGTCTCATCTCGCCATGCTGCAGGCCGTCGCCGGACGCGCCTTGTTGGCCGCGTCCTACGAGAGCGCGTTGAGGGAGGAGTACCTGTGGCACGAGTTCGGCGACGTGCATCTGATCCTGCCATGAGCATCTCGAGCGAGACCGCGGGCGAGGCCATTGCTCTCGACGCGTTACCGGCAGCGCGCCGGTCCATCCTTACGCTGCTCAAGAAGGGCGGGGAGGCCAGCGCCGAGGACCTGGCCGCCGCGCTCGAGATCACGGTGAGCGGCACTCGCCAGCATCTCGCGTCGCTCAGCGCCGACGGACTGGTGACCCACCGCGAACAACGGCTAGGACCCGGACGGCCCCGGCACCGATACCGGCTGACCCCCGGAGCGGAGGCGCTGTTCCCCAAGCGCTACGGCGAGCTGACCAACCAGCTGCTGGGCTTCATCGCCGACGCCGACGCCGGGCTCGTCGAGCAGGCCTTCGAGCGCAGGCGCCAGTCCCGTGTGGCCCGGGCCCGGGCTCGCCTCGACGGCCGGCCGTTCGATGAGCGCGTCCGCGAGCTGGCCGTCATCCTCGACGAGGACGGCTACCTGGCCGACTGCGAGCAGGGCGACGACGGCGTGTGGCACATCGTCGAGCACAACTGCGCCATCCTCGATGTGGCCCAGCGGTACGGCCAGGCCTGCACGAGCGAGCTGGCCTTCCTCCGTGAGTCACTTCCTGATGCCGAGGTCGAGCGGGTGGCGCACATGATCGCCGGCGCGCATGTCTGCGCCTACCGGGTGAGCCGCACTACGACACCGTGACTGTGCCGGTCATGGCCGGATGGACGTCGCAGTGGTAGGAGAAGGTCCCCGTCTTCGTAAACCGGTGGCGCCAGACCCCGCTCACCTGAGCGGCCCCGCTCGAGAAGTCGTTCAGGTCCGACGCGCCGTCGACGTTGTGGGGCACGACTCCGTCGTGCCACGTCCAAGCCACCGTGTCGCCGCGGTGGATGGAGATGTCAGGCGGGTTGAAGGCATTGGCCCGGATGTCGACGGTTACCGCCGGTGGTCCACCTGGTGCGCTCGTCCCGCAGCCGGCCAACAGCACGGCGACGGCCAGCGCCACAGGCGGGCCGGTCCTCACGCCACCGAGCGGTAGCGGCGGACGGCCATGGTGGTGAACAGGGTGAAGATCGTCACCATGGCCAACAGCATGTGCCAGGTCGAGCTGCCCAGGTGGCCTGTGTAGAACCCGTGCGCCGGCCCGCTGCCGACGGAGAGTCCTCGCAGGGTGTCGGTCGCGGCGGTGACCGGGTTGACCTTGGCGAACCACTGCATCCAGCCGGGAAGCGTCCGTACCGGCGCGAACGCTGAACTGGCAAAGATGAGCGGGAAAATCGGAACGAACCCGGCGACCTGCACCGTCTCCGGATCGCGCAGGGTCAGCCCGAGCCAGGCGAAGAACGACGACAGGCACGCTCCGAAGGTGACCACGAGCACAAAGACGGCCAGCGCGGCTAGCGGGCCGTCGAGGAATCGGAAGCCGATGATGTAGGCGGCGATCAGCAGAAGCACCGTCTGCAACGCGATGCGCACCGAGTCGGCGAGGGTGCGGCCGACGAGCACCGCCGAGCGGGCGATGGGCAGGGATCGGAAGCGGTCGATCATGCCCGTCTGCAGATCGGTGGCCAGACCCACCCCGGTGGTGGCGCCGGCGAAGGTCAGCGTCTGCACGAGCACGGCGGGGACGATGTACTCGCGGTAGTTGATCCCAGGGACCTTGGCGATACCGCCGAACACGAAGCTGAACAGCAGCAGAAGCATCAGGGGTTGGATGGTCGAGAACACGATCAGCCCTGGGACCCGCGTCAGCTTGCGGAGGTTGCGACCGGTGATGAGGAGCGTGTCGAGGGCCGCGGTCGCCAGCGTGCTCCGTCCGCGGATGGTGGCCGCCGAGGCCATGGTCGCGGTTGTCACGCGGCCTCGATGGGGGGACGGCGGCGGCGGCGCGCTGGCGTCACCGGCGCGTCGCCGTCCTCCTTGGCGTCAGTGCGGCGGCCGGTCAGGGCCAGGAAGACGTCGTCGAGCGAAGGGCGACGCAAGGCCAGGTCGGCGATCTCGATGGCGGCGCTGTCGAGGGCCCGCACCGCCTCGACCAGCGACCCAGCGCCTTCTCCGACCGGCACCCGCACCGCTCCGGCCGTCGCGTCGACGGTGACGTCGGTGGGCGAGGCGCGAAACACGCGCTCCACAATCGTGGCGGCATCCGCCGCCCGCGCGGGATCGCAGACGATGAGGTCGAGCACGGACCCGCCGACTTTGCGTTTGAGCTGGTCGGACGTGCCCTCGGCGATGATGAGGCCGCCGTCGATGACGCTGATGCGGTCGGCCAAGCGGTCGGCCTCCTCCAGGTACTGGGTCGTCAGCACGATGGTGGTGCCCTGCGCCTTGAGGCTGGCGATCACGTCCCAGAGGGCCAATCGGCTCCTCGGGTCGAGGCCGGTCGTGGGCTCGTCGAGGAACAGAACCACCGGCGTCCCCACCAGACTGGCGGCGAGATCGAGGCGCCGGCGCATACCGCCCGAGTAGGTCTTCACCGCTCGGTGGGCCGCGTCGGTCAGCTCAAAGCGCTCGAGCAGCTCGTCGGCCCGCCGGGCGGTCGTCTCCTTGCCGAGATGACTCAGGCGTCCGACCAGCACCAGGTTCTCCAGGCCGGTCAGATCCTCGTCCACGGCCGCGTACTGGCCGGTGAGGCCGATCACGGCCCGAACCAGTTGCGCTTCCGTCAACACGTCGAACCCGGCCACCGACGCCCGGCCTCCGGTGGGTCGAAGCAGCGTGGTCAGGATGCGGATGGTCGTGGTCTTGCCGGCGCCGTTGGGGCCTAGCAGCCCTACTACGGTGCCCTCCTCGACGTCGAAGTCGATCCCCCTCACCGCCTCGACCTGGCCAAAACGCTTGGTGAGAGCCCGAGCCTGGACCGCGGCCACCATCAGGTAGGCATGCCGCGGTTATGGAAGCGCTCGCGCAGCACCTTCTTGTCGAACTTGCCGACGCTCGTCTTGGGCACGCTGTCGATCACGACGACATCGTCGGGCAGCCACCACTTCGCCACCTTGTCGCTGAGAAAGGCACGAAGCTCATCGGCGCTCAAGGTCGTCCCCTCGGCCAGCACCACGCAGGCCAGCGGTCGTTCGTCCCATTTGGGATGTGGTACCCCGACGACGGCCGCTTCCACCACGCCGGGGTGGCTCATGATGGCGTTTTCGAGTTCCACCGAGGAGATCCACTCTCCTCCCGATTTGATCAGGTCCTTCGTGCGATCGACCAGGCGGATGTAGGCCTCTGGGGTGATCGCGGCCACGTCGCCTGTCTTGAGCCAGCCGTCAGGCGTGGAGGGCGACTCGGTGGAACCCTCCAGGCGGTAGTACTCGCGGGCGACCCAGGGGCCCCGCACCTGGAGCTCGCCGGTGGCGGTGTCGTCCCACGGCAGCTCGTCGGTAGTGCCGGGCTCGACGATTCGCATCTCGACACACGGCATCGGGAGCCCCTGGGTGAGCCGCAGGCCGAGCTTGGCCTCGTCGTCGACCCCCTCGAGGTTCGATTTGATGCGCCCAGTGCTGGCCACTGGGCTGGTCTCGGTCATCCCCCAAGCGTGGGTGATCACCACGCCCTGGCGCAGGTAACCCTCCATGAGCGGCCGGGGAACGGCCGACCCGCCGCACAGGATCGTTCGGATGGTGGAGAAGTCGGCCTCACCCGATTGGAGCAGCGGGAGCACGCCCATCCAGATGGTGGGCACGCCGCTGGCGACGGTGACGCCGTGCTGACGTATCAGCCCGGCGATGGCGCCGGGCGAGAGGTCGGGCCCCGGCATGACGAGCGACGCGCCACACAGCACGGCGGCATGAGCCAGTCCCCACGCGTTGGCGTGGAACATGGGTACGACGGGCAGCAACACGTCGCGCTCGGAGAGGGCGGCGGAGTCCGCCATGGTCACGCCCAGCGAGTGCAGAAACGTCGAGCGGTGCGTGTAGACGACACCCTTGGGGTTGCCGGTGGTGCCGCTTGTGTAACA
>Ga0307477_10002730_pt1 | contig 13471 bp, 13 predicted proteins | sample atmos_gasesECM2C_FD_203316 | JGI IMG/M metagenome (GOLD analysis project Ga0307477, IMG submission 203316) | Hardwood forest soil microbial communities from Morgan-Monroe State Forest, Indiana, United States - atmos_gasesECM2C_515 | ecosystem: Environmental > Terrestrial > Soil > Temperate...
ACCGCCCGGATTTGCCTTGAGAAAATCCGCGGCGCGGCCCAGGGCCATGGCACCGGCCGCGCAGCCCAGCTCGGTGAAGGGCATGCGCCGGACGTTGGAGCGGAAGCCCATTAAATTAATGAGATGGGCGTCGAGCGAGGGGATCATGAAGCCGGTGCAGGAAACGGTGATGATCAGGTCGACTTCGTCCGGGCGCACTCCAGCGCGCTGTAGGCATTTTTCCGCGGCCTCTCGGCCGAGCTTGACCGCGTGCTCGATGTATTCCTGATTGGTCTGATACAGGGCGCGCGGCTCCACGGTGTACTCGATCGGAAAAATGGCATGGCGCTTGTGCACCTGCGCATTGTCGACAATGCTCATCATGGCTTCGAGCTTGCGTTCCGGAATGTCAAACACGCGCCCCATGTAATACTTCACATCGTCGCGGGTGATGGTATGTGGAGGCAGGGCCGTGGCGGTCGCCGCGATGGAGCAGTGTTTTGAGTTGGTGTGCTGCGACGGCGCATGCGTGGCCGTCTGATCGGTAATCAAAGTTTCCCCTGCCTGATGGACGCGGAGCTCCCGGACACCCGGCAAGCTCGCAAATTCTTAAGATGCAGCGGCCCACCACCGCGCTGCTTATTGGCAATAAACTCTACAACATTCCAGGCGCCAGGTGATATACCGTTTGAAAGATTTTGCGGCGCATGGCCGCGTCGACTCTCGGTTGCTAAGCATTTGCTACGTCGCTGTAACGCAGGCGCGCTGATCTTGGGATATCCTCACGCGCTATGAAATCACATCGCGGATGGCTGGCTTTAGCGCTGCGGCACCACGGTCATTTCACGCAGGGCTGCGATGCGGTCTTCCAAGGGAGGATGCGTGCTGAACAGGGACGACAGAGTTTCCGAGCCGAACATCGGCTTGACGATGCAGAGCGCGGCCGTCGTCGGGGAGACCGCGGTCGTAGGTATTCGCTTGTTGTAGGCGCCGAGTTTCTGCAATGCGCTGATAAGGCCGTAAGGCTGGCCGACCATGCGCGCGCCGGTGGCGTCGGCGGAATATTCGCGCTGCCGGGAAATGCCGAGCTGCAAAAGAAACGCGGCTAACGGGGCGAGAATCAGCATCAGAATTCCTGCCAAGCCGCCACCCTCGCGGTCGTCATCGCGCCCGCCATAACCGAACCAGAGGCCCATGCGAGCGAGGTAGGTAATGGCGCCGGCAATCGTGGCCGCGATGGAACTGATCAAGATGTCGTAGTTGCGCACGTGCGACAGCTCATGTGCAATAACGCCCTCCAGCTCGTCGTCGGTCATGAGCTGGAGCAGCCCCTCCGTGACGGCGACGGAAGCGTGGCGCGGGTTGCGGCCGGTGGCGAAGGCGTTCGGCGCTGCTTCGGGCACCACGTACAGTTTTGGAACCGGCAGATTAGCTTTGGCGGCCAGGCGCTCCATGACTTCGTAAAGCCTGGGCACCTGCTCACGGCTGACCGGTTGCGCGCCGCTCGACCAGAGGGCGATTTTATCCGAGAAAAAATACGCGAAGGCGTTGCCGATCACGGCAACGATTAGTGCCATGGTCATTCCGTTGCGGCCGCCGAAGTACGAGCCGAGGGTGATCAGCACCAGCGTCAGCGCGGTCAATAGAAATGTCGTGCGTAGAACTCTCATAAGCTTTCCCTATCACTATATACGTAAACCCGGACGTTCCTCTTTCGTGAGCCAGTGCGAGAATCGCGGGGCACTCTCGCTCCGGCGCTTCTTAGGCTGCGGTAGCTGGTTTCTTGGCCTGTACTCGCTCGAAGCGCACGGAGTCGCTCTTGCCGTCGCGGTCCACCCGGATATGATCGCCCGGGAGCACTTTGCCGTCCAGGATTTGCAGCGCCAGCGGATCCTGCACCAGGCGTTGAATGGTGCGGCGCAGCGGCCTGGCGCCGTACGCCGGGTCGTAGCCTTCGCGCACCAGCAACTCCTTCGCCGCGGGTGTGAGCTCGAGCGTGATCTGACGCTCCGCCACCAACAGCTCCACTCCACGCAGCAGCAAATCCACGATGCGCTCGAGTTGCTCCTTGCCCAGCGGATTGAAAATCACAATTTCGTCGATGCGGTTGATGAACTCCGGCCGGAACGACGCGCGCAACGCTTCCATGGCTCCTTTCCTCGCGCGCTCGGGATCGCGATGCGCCAGTTCGAAAATCGCCGTGGATCCGACGTTGCTGGTCATCACCAAAACGGTGTTGCGAAAGTCCACCGTGCGGCCTTTGCCGTCCGTGAGCCTGCCGTCTTCCAGGATTTGCAGGAGCACGTTGAACACGTCGGGGTGTGCCTTCTCGATTTCGTCGAACAAAATCACCGAATACGGATGACGCCGAACTTGCTCGGTGAGTTGGCCGCCCTCTTCGTAGCCGACATAGCCCGGAGGCGCGCCGATCAAACGCGAAACGCTGTGCTTCTCCATGTACTCGGACATGTCGATGCGAATCATCAGCTTTTCGTCATCGAAAAGAAACTCGGCGAGCGCACGCGCCAGCTCCGTCTTGCCCACGCCGGTGGGTCCGAGAAAGATGAACGAGCCGATCGGGCGCTTGGGATCGGACAATCCGGCGCGGCTGCGACGGACGGCATTAGCCACACGGGCCAGAGCATCGTCCTGACCGACCACGCGCAGCCGCAAGCGATCTTCCATGTGCACGAGCTTTTGCGCTTCGCCCTCGAGCAGTCGCCCGACAGGAATCCCAGTCCACTTGCTCACCAGTTTGGCGATGTCTTCTTCGTCGACCTCTTCTTTCAGCATCGGAGCTTCTTTTTGCATCGACCGGAAGCGCTCCTCTGCTGCTTTCAGCTCGCGCTCCGCGACAGCGATCTTGCCGTAGCGGATTTCCGCCACCTTCGCCAGCTCGCCGGCTCGTTCAAAGCGCTGCTCTTCCGCTCGGAGCTGCTCGATCTGCTCCTTCAGCTTGCGGATTTTGCCGATGGCCTGTTTCTCGGCCTGCCAGCGTGCTTTCCGTCCGCTCGAATCTTCGCGCAGCTTTGCGAGCTCCTTTTCGATTTGCGTGCGCCGCTCCTTCGAGTGGGGATCGTTTTCCTTCAGCAGCGCCTGCCGCTCGATTTCCAACTGCATGATGCGCCGCTCGATTTCGTCGATTTCGACAGGGAGCGAATCGATTTGCATTCGCAAACTGGCCGCGGCTTCATCGATCAAGTCGATCGCTTTGTCCGGCAAGAAGCGGTCCGAAATGTAACGGTGCGAAAGCGTGGCGGCGGCCAAGATCGCCGCGTCCTTGATGCGCACGCCGTGGTGCACCTCGTAGCGTTCCTTCAAGCCGCGCAGAATGGCAATGGTGTCCTCCACGCTCGGTTCTTCCACCATAACGGGCTGAAAGCGGCGCTCCAGCGCGGGATCTTTTTCGATGTATTTCTTGTACTCGTTCAGCGTGGTGGCGCCAATGGCCCGCAATTCGCCGCGCGCCAAGGCAGGCTTCAGCATGTTGGAAGCGTCCATGGCGCCTTCCGCGGCGCCCGCGCCCACCAGGGTATGCAGTTCGTCGATGAATAGAATAATCTGGCCCTCCGCTTGGGTGATTTCTTTCAGCACCGCTTTCAAGCGGTCTTCAAACTCGCCGCGGTATTTTGCGCCGGCTACCAGCGCGGCCAAATCCAGCGCCACCAGGCGCTTCGTTTTCAGCACGTCCGGCACGTCGCCGGAAACGATTCTTTGCGCGAGGCCTTCCGCAATGGCGGTTTTGCCCACGCCAGGTTCGCCGATCAGCACCGGGTTGTTCTTGGTGCGCCGCGCCAGAATCTGCATCACGCGGCGAATCTCTTCATCGCGGCCGATGACCGGATCGAGCTTCGAGCGGCGCGCAAGGTCGGTCAAATCGCGCGCATATTTCTCGAGCGCTTCATACGTCGCTTCCGGATTTTGCGAGGTTACCCGTTGCGTGCCGCGCACGCTGGTCAGCGCTTGCAGGATCGCTTCGTGAGAAGCTCCGTGCTTCTTCAACAGTTGGCCGGCGGCATCGCGGTCCTGCCCCGCAATGGCCAGGAACATATGCTCGGTCGAAACGTATTCGTCCTTGAATCTTAGCGCTTCATCGAACGCGCGCTCCAGAACGTCGTTCAGCGGCTTGCCCATATGCTGCTGCGCGAATCCAGTCACGCGCGGCAAGCGCCCAATCTCGCGCTCGATATCCTGCGAAAGCGCTTCCGCGCGAATCCCCAGACGCGCCAGCAGCGGCGGCACCACACCGTCGGTCTGTGCCGCCAACGCAGCAAGCAGGTGAATCGGCTCAATCTGTTGGTTCTCATGGCGCCCGGCAATTTCCTGCGCGCTCTGCAGCGCTTCCTGCGCCTTCACCGTCATTTTGTCAAATCGCAACATGACAACACCTCACCTCTACTTCTAACAAAAGGGGCCGGCTTTTCGCCAGCCCCGTTACACTTCACAATCGAGACCTCTTATTTCACGCCGGCTGCCGCAGCCATCGCCGGTGCCCCGACGTTGACCTTGATCTGCTTCGGCTTCGCTTCTTCGCGCTTCGGAATGGTCAATGTCAGCACGCCATTCTGATAGTCGGCCTTGATTGCCTCCGAATTCACGGTGCTGGCCAGCGAAAAGCTCCGGCTGAACGAACCATGCGTGCGTTCCACGCGCAGGTACTTATCTTCGCTCACCTTCTTCTCGAACTTGCGTTCACCCCGAATGGTCAAAATGTTGTTCTCCACGCGGATGTCCAGATCCTTCGGATCAACATCCGGCAGGTCCGCCTTCACCACCAGCTCGTGCTCAGTCTCGAAGATATCGACGGCCGGCGCCCAACTGGTAAGGTTCGATTCGTCTCCGGCTCGCTCAAACACATCGTTGAACACGCGATTGATTTGTTCCTGCAAAGTAGAAGCCCTGCGGAAGGGCTCGAAATGACTCAAAGCTCTCATGACTAGTGTCCCTCCTTAAATGACTGCATGCGCATAATAAAATATGAGCGTAATGCTGTCAAGCACAATTTGGGCGCTCCTGCGAGTTTCTGTAACTCACTGGAAATTAACCTAGTTGTTCCCAGGTAACCACCGGAACCCAGCGTCTCTTCTCTGTGAAGAGATTGACCCGAAAAATGAGTAGGAAGTGTCGCAACTCGCGATTTTTCATCCGCTTAGCCGATTTGTTAGACTGTGTGGCCGTGCGCCTCGACCAGCTCCACTATGGCCTTCCATCCGCGCAGATCGCGCAGCGCCCGCTGCCGCGCCGCGACAGCTCGCGCCTGTTGGCTGTGGGTCGGGCCAGCGGCAAGTTGGCTGATCGTATGTTCGCGGAACTTCCCAGCCTCCTACGGGGCGACGAACTCATCGTGCTGAACAACGCGAGAGTGATTCCCGCGCGCCTTTTCGGCCACCGCCTGGGAGTGTTCTCGGACGCGCCTTCGCGCGCCACGCGTCACGAGCATTTGAGCGGCGCCGCGGAGGTTTTTCTTGCACGGCAAGTTGGCCCCGATGTATGGGAGGCCTTGGTGCGTCCCGGACGGAAGATGAAAAGGGGTGAGCGCGTTGTGTTTGGCGAAGGCGACCTCGAAGCGGAGATCATCGCGCGCGGCGAATTTGGCTTGCGCACGGTGCGATTCACTTCCCGCGATCCACGCGGTGTAGCCGCGCAAATTGAGCAACTCGGCCACATGCCGCTTCCGCCCTACATCGACCGCGTAGACGAATCGGCGGACCGCGAACGATACCAGACGGTTTTCGCCAGCCGGCCCGGCGCCGTAGCTGCTCCCACCGCCGGGCTGCATTTTACGCCGGAGGTCCTATCAGCGATTCGCGCACGAGGCGTGGAGGTATGCGAACTGACGCTGGACGTGGGCCTCGGCACCTTTCAGCCCATCCACGGCAACACGCTCGAAGGTCACGTGATGCATGCCGAGTCGTACGAGATCTCTCAAGAAGCTGCGCAACAAATTCAGGCAGCGCATTCCGCGCTGCGGCCAATCCTTGCCGTGGGCACCACAGTGGTGCGCGCGCTTGAGGACGCTGCGTTGCGAGCCGTCGAATCGAGTTCGGACACCGTGGTGCGCTCCGGCAAAGCCGAAGCACGCCTATTCATTGTCCCGGGATTTTCGTTTCGCGTGGTGAACGCGCTGCTCACGAATTTTCACCTTCCCAGGTCGACCCTGCTCGCGCTGGTTTGCGCCTTTGCTGGCCGCGAGCGCACTTTGGCCGCTTACCGGCACGCGGTGGAAGCAGGGTATCGTTTCTACAGCTACGGAGACTGCATGCTGATTCGATAGGGACGTTGCGAAATTTCGATGCCGCGTTCGGCAGGATTCAAGTCAGATGAAGAGAGGGAGACCGCCGAATGGCAGTCTGCCTCTCTTCCAATGAGCCTATTTCACGGAAACTTTCCGCTATTCGCTAAAGACGAAAACGCGCTTTTGTCCCGAGAAGCGCACTTCCTTCACTTGTCCGTTTTCGCCGAGCAGCACGGCATCGTAGTTGGATTTCGTGTCGCGATCCTCCCAGCGCCCTTCAATTTCGGCCACCACGGACTTGCCCTTTTGCACGGTGGCTTTGTTGCCGTCGATCAACAGGCGGTACTCACCGGCCTGCAGGTCCGCCTTGCCGACTTTTGCGGCTTGCGTGATGCTGATGGTTTTGCTGATGGGCTTGGCAAATACGGGCACGGCCAGCGCGGTTACCGCCAGCAACGCGACACTGCGGAGGAACGAATTGGATTTCATGCGTGTCAACTTCCTTTCCATTGGAATCGAGTCAGCCGGACGAGCGGAGCTGGGAGTCCAGCGGAGTTGACACGCAGGCGGGCGAACGAGTAGATTTCCTCGAACGACACCTCCTCTTCCTGGACTAACGGCCGGAAAGATGCGTGTCACCGCCCCGCGGCTGCCACCGCGGGGTTTTTTTGATGCTTGCTCTGACAGACCCAGTGCCGCTTAGCTATGCGGCTGCACTCGTATAGACGAAGCTCCCCCATCGAATGTTTCGTGGGCGTGGGTGAAATTCCTTCTTTAGTTTGTCTTGTTTTTGTCATTAATGGAGAGCCGAAGTGGCGGGCAAAGCGCAGCTTTTGTCAACGCTTGCTAAAAAGTTAGAACTAGCATTTGTTTCCAGCGCCTTTTCACCCTTGCGTCTATCCGACTTCCCGTCCCATTTGAATGCTTCATTTTGTGCATTGCCAATCACTTCATCTATACTCAGTTGCTCTTTTTGGATGTTCTCAAAATGCGGATTCTCGTTCTCAGTGATTTGCACGCGAATGCCGCCGCTCTAGAAGCGGCGCTGGCCGCGGCCAAGGGACGCTGGGAGAGAGTCGTGTGCCTGGGGGACGTGGTTGGCTACGGCCCGGATCCCAACGAGGTAACCTCGAAAATTCGCGAGCTGGGCGCCCAAACCATCCGTGGCAATCATGACAAAGCGGCCACCGGATTGATGCCCACGGATGATTTCAATCCCGTTGCGAAAGCGGCGGTCGACTGGACGCGCTCACAACTATCTCCTGACAATCTGAAATGGCTTGCGGAATTGCCGCACGGCCCGCTGGAGGTCGACGGAATTGTTCTGGTGCACGGCGCGCTTCAAGATGAGGACGAATACGTCTTCACTCCGGAGCAGGCCCTGGAAGGGTTATTGGACTCCAACGCCGGACTCACATTTTTCGGCCATACACATCATCAGGGTGGATTCTCTTACTCGAATACAAGTCATCATCTGGAACTACTGAATCTGCGTCCGCGCTCTTCGGAATCTTTCGCCGCTTTGCGCCCCGACGAGGGTTCGCGTTACCTGCTAAACCCGGGATCGATCGGACAGCCCCGCGACGGCGACCCCAGAGCGGGATTCGCGATCGCCGATCTGGAACATAACGTTGTGGAGTTCTGGCGCGTTCCTTACGATATCGCCAAGGTGCAGTCGCGCATGCGCGCTGCGCGCTTGCCGGAGGCGCTCGTGCAGCGGCTCAGTCTCGGCCGCTAGCCGCGCATTCTCACTTGCTCAAAATTTGGCGTGCGAATCCCACAAGCACGTTTTACTCTGGACAGATGCACGAGCAGCCTCAAATCGAAATCCCGGGCGAACAACAGCCCGACCGCGGACCTTTCAGCTTCGCGTTGCTGGTCGCCGCTGCAGCGGTAGTAATCGTGCTGGCAGGGTTCTATTTGTGGCCGGGGCGGCAGTCCCCATCGCGAGGCGGCGCACAAGAGGTTCATCCGCCTTTCGATCCCGAGGAACGCGCGTATGCCTCGAAGATTATGATTGAAAACCTGGGGCTGAGCCGCGCGGAAAATTTTTTGCATCAGGAAGTGACCATTCTCGCCGGCGAACTCGTTAACACTGGCGAGCGCACGCTGCGGGAAGTCGAGGTAACCGTAGAGTTTTACGACGAAATGAATCAAATTGCCCTGCGCGAGTCGCGGCTGGCCGTAAATTCTGGCAGTCCGCCTTTCGGCCCGGGGGCACGCCGATCGTTCGACGTTTCTTTCGAGCACATTCCCACGTCGTGGAACATGCAGCAGCCCGCGGTGCACGTGACCGGTTTGCTTTTCGCTCCCTCCAAGCAATGATACCCTCGAAGTAATACAAATTACCGATAACCTGTTTTATAATCCGACGCGTGGAGCTCGCCGCAGAATTGGAAGCCACTCTCCGCGAATTTGCCGCCGCGGCGCCTGTGGAGGTCCGCGAAAACGGCGGACGCGCAACCCCCCTCGCGGGCCTTTCCTGGGAAGTGCGCGGCGCAGCGGAGAAGCCGCTGCTCCACCTGTGGTCTGCCGAATACAACCTCACGCGCCGCGTTCTCGCCATCACCGATCACTCCGAACAGTGCTTGACCCTGGCGGTGGAGCGGTTTGGGCGCAGCAAGCCGGACAAGCTGGAATTTGTGCGCGTGAATTTCGACCGCTCGACTCGCGAGATCACGCGTCACGCTTTTTGCGAACAGCTTCGCCGCATCCTTGCCGAGCAGTTCCCCGACGAAGTCGTGGAATCGCTGACAATTTCAGCCGATCTCGAGCATTCCCTTTCAGGAAACTACGCGCGCGGCATTCTTCGCCGAGGCTCGGCGCGTTGGGCTGTGCTGGGCGTCGCGGACTGCGAGTCCGCGGACACTGTCGAAAACAGCCTGACCTTCGCGCTATTGTGGCTGGAGCGCACCCGGCAATCGAGCAGGCGCGGCAGCATCGCGGGCCTTCGACTCATTTTGCCAAAAGACGGGGCTCGCGTGGTGGCGCAACGCATCGGGGCTTTGCGTCTCCAACTGGCTCTCGAACTCTACGAGCGCGATCCCGTGCGCGAAACGCTAGGAAGACTGGATCCGCGCGCGGAGGGAAATATCGACAGTTGGATTGTGCCGCAGCGGGAGACGCAATCGCTGCTCGACCAGGCCCGCGCGGCTCTGGACCCCATCGTGGCGCTCGCGCCCCGCGCCATCAGCCTGCATCCATCGGTGGCATCCAAGGAGGTCTGGCTGCGTTTTCGCGGCCTTGCGATTGCCAGATGGGATGAGGGCCGCGTCTTCTTTGGAACCGGCGAGCGCCGCGAAGAACTCAGCGCAGCTTCCCGAACGGCGCTGAAAAAATTGCTGAATGATCTCGAAACGTACCGCCACCCGCTGGCGACCGATACCCGGCACGCGCTTTATCGCCTGCAGCCGGAGCGCTGGCTGGAAGCGATTGTTCGAGAGGATGTCACGCGCGTTGACCCGCAGTTGGATGCGCGCTTCGTTTACTCGCAAGTCTTCGCCAATGCCGGCGGCGAGCAAGGCATCCTCGACCTGCTTGGCGTCACGCGAAGTGGCCGACTGGCCATTCTCGAGTTGAAAGCAACGGAGCATATTCATCTGGCGTTGCAGGCGGCCGGCTACTGGCGGCACGTGCGGCATCACCTGGAACGGGGCGACCTGTCACGGTATGGATATTTTCCCGGCGTGCCACTGCAAGCGGCGCCTCCGCTGGTTTACCTCGTCGCGCCGGCCCTGCGTTTTCATCCGGCCACCCATGAATTGCTGCGCTATCTCTCGCGGGAAGTGGAAGTTGTGCGCGTCGGGCTTGCAGAGAGTTGGCGCCGCGGCGTGCGCGTAGTCATGCGCCAGTAACACACGTATTCGCAAGCTTCTGCATTTTTCGGTCTTCCAACTCGACAATTCTGTTTGTGCCCCACCACACCATCGGTAGAATTGTCGTGTCCCGAACTCAGAGGATAAACCGTGAATTTTTCCGCCATCATCCGGCAAGTAGGACAGGTTTCGGTTGTGGAAGTCACCGGCAAACTAACTTCTTTCGAGAGCGGCGCGCTGCGCACAAGCATCGCGCAATTGCTCAAAGAAGGACGCAAGCAAATCCTCTTGAATTTGAGCGGCTTGGTGTACCTGGACAGCTCCGGCATCGGCGACCTGGCGCATACCTACATGAGCGTCATCAAGGGCGGCGGCGAGATGAAAGTTGTCGGCTTGACCGATAAAGTCGAGGAAATCCTGAAAATCACCCAGTTGTATCAGGTATTTCAGGAGTTTAAAGACGAGCGTTCCGCGCTGCAGAGTTTTCCAAGCGACGGCGGCAATCGCAAGACGGTGCTAGAGATCGTCCGGCCCAACAAAAATTAACGCTACAAAAGAAGAGAAGCAGTTAAGGATTTGGCCTTAACTGCTTCCCGGGGTGTGTCCTCGAAGTGGTTAGTTACTAACTTAGATGCCGCCCGATGAAAAAGGTTTCACTCCACGGGAAATTTTCTAAATCTCGGCATAACTGAAAACCATTAGTCCCCAAAACCACTAATAAAAAAGATACTTACGCCAGCGCTCGTCGCGGTGCCCGATCAGCCGCATCAATTGCCGCGAGGTGTGCAGCGTGAACGGCCGCGGACGCCGCGCCAGCTTCAAGCCCGCTTCTTCCGGCGTGCGGTCGCCCTTGCTGTTATTGCAGTGGTAGCAGCAGGCCACCAAATTCTCCCAGGAGGAGCGTCCTCCGCGCGAGCGCGGTACCACATGATCCAGCGTCAGTTCGGAACTCGGAAAAACCGCGCCGCAGAACTGACAAGTATTGCGGTCGCGCAATAGGATATTCTTACGCGAAAGCGCCCGGCTCTGCTGCGGTATATGGCGGTACGCAAGCAGCCGAATCACGGACGGTACCCGGTGCGCGTGCGCCGCAGAATGCACCTCCGAGTTGTGCATCTCCTCGGCCTGGGCCACGCCCTTCAGCAGCAGCACCATCGCCCGCCGCACCGCTGTCACGTTGATCGGCTCATAGGTGGCATTCAGGACCAGCACAGGCTCCTGCATCAGCGACGGACGCCGCATCAAAATTGAGTTGTGGACCCTACTACCGGCGGGACTCTCGGACCCAGCCGAGGCCGTCCCCGAAGCTTCCAGGGCTCTGCGCCCCCGGGACTCCCACGATTCTGACCGTCTTGCGCTCACCGCGCGTCCTTCGGGTTAGACTCACCGGGAGCCTAACTTGGATGCCGCGCCGCCCGGGCTACCGTCAGCCCGATTACCGACTTGGCTCCCGCCCCCCGTAACGCCTTGGCACAGGCATCGAGGGTGGCTCCTGTCGTCATTACATCATCTACCAGCAATACGCGTAGGTTGTCAACTTTGATGCCAGGACGCGTGGCAAAAGCGCCACGTACCGAGTCCCAGCGCTCCTCCAGCGTGAGGATATGCTTGTCTGGGCGGGGCTTGGTGCGCACCAGCAGCACCGCACGGTACGGCAAGCCCAGTCTGCGGGCCAGCGGCTTGGCGATCAAGTCCGCCTGGTTGTAGCCGCGCTCACGCTCGCGCTGACGGTGGAGAGGTACTGGAACCACGACGTCCGCAGCCAGCGCCTCGCGCTTGGCAACCTCTGCCAGCCTTCCGGCGAACCACCGGCCCAACGGTTCCACCCGTTCAAACTTGAGCAACACAATCGCCCGCACCAGCCCCGCTCTATACAGGGCGTAACTCCGCGCGCGATCAAAACCGTACTCCCTGGTTTGGCATTCTGGGCACATTAAGCAGTCCGTCGCCCGCTCTTCCCGCGTGCCGCCCAGCGACCATGCTGCCAAGGGTTGGCCACAGGTCTCGCACACCGCTCCCCCGACCGCTGCGAACGAGCCAAGGCATTCTTCGCAGATGGGCACCGTGCTGGCGCGCACAAGCACCCGTTCGCACAGCCGGCAGCCCGCCGGAAAGAACACGCTGACGAGCGCGTCACTCGCTCCAAACAGCCAGGCCCCAACGCGTTTCTCAAACGTGAATCGAGCCGTCACGCTGGCGCAAGTCTATTCCACTTGCGCGGATAAACAAAGCTAAAATGTATAGTAGAGTAAGTAGCGCAGGGCCGCGTTGATCGCAACAGGCTGTGCGCTTACAGCAGACCCTGCTCAGCCTTTTCCTGGCAGTTGATGCAGTGCTTGGCCCAGGGTACCGCTTCCAGCCGTTTCTGTTGCATTTCTTCCTGGCAGTTCGCGCACAGACCGTATTCGTTTGCCTGGATGCGCTTCAGCGCGGCGTCAATCATGTTCAGGATCGTCCGGTCCGTGTTCGTCATCCCAAACAGGAACTCTTTTGTATAGGAGTTCGCCGCTTTGTCCGCCAAATCCACGGTCTGGTCGTCGTCCGCCTGCCGTCCTTCTTCTTCGGTGCGCGCGATCGTCTTCATCAGCTCTTCGCGTCGCGATACCAGCTTCTTTTTGTAGTAATCGAGCCTTTTCTTGTCCATTGGCAATTCCTGGCCCCTTCCGTGTCGCTTTCGGGGCCACCTAAAAACTCCATAGTCTAGGCCGCGCGTTTTTTACTGTCAAGGCGCGCGCCTAAAATGGGAAAATTTAGTTCGCGCAATAAGATGCTGGATCCTGCCTACCCGATTCACCCTGTCGTTTGCGCTACGGTACCAGCGGCAGCACCGGCGCCGATGGATGTCCGTTGTCATGATAGATGGAATTCGTCGCCTTGCTCATGCGCGACCCACTGGCTTGCTCTTCTCCCGTATCTAGATTGCGGGCGAACCTCGGAAAGTTGCTGCTGGAAACTTCCTTGGCAACGGTTCCTGAACCTCAAGCGTCGACGAGCCAGGGCTCGCGCGTGCCCGCCTGGCATTTGACAAGCCGCAAGCGCAAGGTCCTCGCACGACTTGCATCAACCTCCTACAACGGCCCGCATCCATTACACGAGGTGCGCCCATGATCAAGAAGGTTGCTGGCGGCTACAAAGTTCTATCGGAAGACGGCAGGAAGAATCTCGGCGGTCCATACAAAACCGAAAAGGAAGCCGAGAAGCGCCTCCGGCAAGTGGAATTCTTCAAGCATCGCAAAGGCTGACCCCGGGTCCGCTCTCGCTAAACGCTCCACCTCTACTTGGGATTCTTGTACCCGCCTTAAGTTGCTGGCCGTTCCAGCGCATTGCTACAATGACAACGCAATAGCCGCGACGGAACCGGACGCATCCCGAAATCGCGCCCGCAACACGAACAAAGTCGCCGCGCAGCATGCAGTGAGGAGCACGCATGGCCGGATACAGC
>Ga0307477_10002731_pt1 | contig 13471 bp, 8 predicted proteins | sample atmos_gasesECM2C_FD_203316 | JGI IMG/M metagenome (GOLD analysis project Ga0307477, IMG submission 203316) | Hardwood forest soil microbial communities from Morgan-Monroe State Forest, Indiana, United States - atmos_gasesECM2C_515 | ecosystem: Environmental > Terrestrial > Soil > Temperate...
TTGGTGGCGCATCGAGACGTGCGGGCGCGGCGCATTCTTCATCGGAACCATCCGTCCCGGAGGTACGATTGCCGGCGCGGCGGCGCAATGGCGCATGCTGCGGGTCGAGGTCTTCCCAGGCGGAAATCGCATATTGCGCGGATTCGAGCAAAGTGAACTGATAAAGGCCCTCTGCGATTTTTTGCACTGCCGGATTTTCGCCCTGTTCCGCCTTGGCCATCACCGTGACTTCTCCGGGGGGGCGGCCGTTGGGCCATTTGAGCTGCACGCGGAGCGGCCGCGTTGGGTAGCCATCTTTCACGTGAAGGTCCGTTTTTAGGAGTTGCTGGCCATCTTTTAGTTTGATGAATTTGGCTTCATTCCTGTCTGGCGTCCCGGGATAGAACGAACGCGGATATGGAGAATTCGGATCCATGCGGTTCAGACGATTGAAGACTAGAACGTATTCGCCCGGGCCGATGTGATCAAACTCGAAAACACCTTTTAACCCTTGAAACCCCCACAGTCCGGGCTCGGAGTCTTTGTAGCGGTCGGCGCGATAAAGTTCAACGGAGGCCAGCGGCAATGGTTTCTTGTCCGGGCCGAGAACACTGCCGCGAATTTTTCCGGTCGGAAGTGCATTAACGTTGTATTCGAAGCACGCACCATTGGGGATCCGGAAAGGGGGCAGGCCCCCGTGGAGAGTCTTTTGCGTGAACTCGAAGCGCGCGGGGAGGTCGGCGGTATAAATGTATTCGCCGGCGTGAACGTTATAGAAGGTATAAACCCCGTCCGGGCCAGTGCTGGTGGCGAAGCGATCGTCCTTTGAGCGCAATTTCAATTTGATGTGGGGGAGCGGATCGTCGGGATCATCCGAAGGCGCGAGCAGCGGCGGGTCGGAGCGGCGCAGAACACCGAACACGGAGGCGACTCGTTGCCCATTGCGCATGGCGCGCAATTGAGGAATCAAAGCTCGACCTTCGCCGGCAGGGCGTGTGCCGCTGCAGATGGTGGCAAAAAGGCGGCCGTCCTCCGATTTATTTGTGAACACGATGTACTGCTCGCCTTTCTTGAAGCGAAAAGCGCAATCACCATCATCGCCGCCAGAAAAAACATCGATCTCCGCCGTTTCAGGACCTGCAAAACGTTCATTGATCTGAAAGTGGTAGCGAACGACCACGGTAGAGCCTGCGTTGGCTCCAGCCCCGGCATCTGAGGGAGCTGCGGGCGGTGCGAGAGTTTCTGCTTCGGCGACCGTGCCGAGGAAGACGACATCATCTGCCTGCAGGCCCGGACATTTTCCCGGCGGCGCTGTGGAACAAGTGCAAGCAGATGCCGCGATCGGGACAGCAAAAAATAGGAAAGCGAATCTCGCGATTACGCGTTGGAGCATCGCGGATATCGTACCTTGCGGGGGAGGGTTAAATCGAGCGGAGATGACAAGAATTTTAGGGAAGCCTCTTAGTATGTTTCAGTGCAGGCATTGGTGTTGGATCATTGTGGTCAAGTATTGCGCATGGAATACGTGCGAGCCCAGGGTCTGACCGGAACGAGGGAGCTTCCTATGTGTCAGAAGTTTCCGCGTGTACACTCCGTCCAGACCTGGGGCCCAGGTTTCTAGAGTTTATCGTTCGTGTTCGTCGTGGTCAGGATGTTCGTGGCGCCAGGTCCAGTAATGCCGCTGCTCCTTGCGATTCTGCTTGTTGTAATCACGATATTCTCTGCGCTGTTCGGCCAGATAATTTCTGTAGGCGCGGTCCTCGCGATCGTCCCAGTTGTGGTAATCCCGGTGGTCACGATCGTAAACCCGAAATTGGACGCTGGCTTCTTGAGGCGCGGCACCTGCAAACACGACGGCCGGCGCTACAAGAGCAGAGGCAAGTACAAGTGACTGTACATATCGATGTATCTTTCGCATGAGAAAGCCCTCCAGGCTCGAGATACCCGGATTTGGAATCCAGGTAGTGTTAAGTATCGGGGTTCGGGTTTTACAAAACTGTCCTAGACAGCACATGTTTTCGAGCATGAGCCATTGTGGTACATCACGCTTCTGCTGCAAGATTCGGTGAATCAAAAGCCATAACGAGTGGTGCGGATCGTAGTGGGCAAAGGAGGCCGCCTGGATTCGAGTTCGCACGCTTGCTGGGGCCAGGCGAGGCAACTTCGGAGAGGAATCTATCTTCTGATGAGGCAAGACTTGTGGGGTCGGGGATTGGGCCTTATACTTCGTCGCGTGCTGAGAGGAGGAAGGCCTTGTCGCTACGAGTATTGATGGCGCTCCTGCTGTGCATAGTTTTGCCGGCGGAAACGAGTTGGGGGCAACAGGGCGGGGTGCCACTGGACCAGCGTGAGGTGCTGGAGCAGATTCTGACACAAACGTATTACCCATCGATCGTGGGCAAGCATGCGATGGGAGTCGGCTCAGCTACTGAAATTCGTCGGGCGGGAATTGTAGTGGTAGTGCAGCGGCCGGGATTGGCTGCATCCATTGATCGCTTGCAATTGGCATCCACGGAAGTTCACGGCCTGGAATCGTCTCTCTACAGAGGACACAAGGATTACGAAGTCCCAGTGGGCGAGAGGTTTTATGTCTTCAGCGTGACAGTGGGGCTGGAGACGGTCACTTTTGGTTTGCTATCAGCACGCGGAATCGCGATCGGAAAGAGCAGCTCGCGAGTATGGTCTGCGGTCACATTCTATTTTCCGCAGCAGGTGATCGCGAATGCGGAGAAAGATGCAGTGTTTCACGCCATCGATGCTTGGATGGTTCCCGAAGGCAGATCGGCCGGCGCAGGCACAACAGGAACTCCCTCCGCGCCTGCTCCAGTGTACGCGGCCGCTGTGCCAGTGCCCGCTGGTCCCCCCGCGAATCTGACTCCGGGGATGACGCGCGAGGAAGTGATAAAGGCCATCGGAACGCCGCAGCGCGAGGTGAGCTTCCAGGGAAAGACGCTGCTTACTTATCCAGGAATGGTGGTGGTCCTCGAAGGCGGAAAACTAACTTCGATCGATCAAGCGGGGCAACCTACGTCCGGGAATGCGAAGGTAGCGATTCAGTCTGATCCAGTTGGAGCTGATATTTTCATGGACGGGCAAATGGTGGGTCAAACGCCTTCCATATTTGATGTGCCACCCGGCGATCATGAAATCAAAACTCAACTGGCGGGCTATCAGGATTGGGCTCGGCAGGTGCATGTGCTCGCGGGCAGTACAATAAACCTCAACGCCAAACTCGAAAAGAAGTGAGCGGCACATTCCTGCGTTATGGTGTAACCATATTGGCGACTCTCAGATTTCCCGCCGTTGACAATGCCGACCTGTCTGCGAAAATCGGCACTGGGTGTCACTTGGGATGTGAAGGAGAAAGCCTTGAATAAATTCAGGCGCTTCACTGCAGTATTTGTTTCCTTTCTACTCTCTCCGCTGCCCGCACTATGTGCGCCGCAGGGCGGCGGTCAGCGCGCAGGCCAGATCAATGCAATGATTCCTGCCGCCACGCGTAACGCCCAAACCGCCAAGGCGAACGACGAACTGCACTGGAATGACTTGTTGAAGACCGAACACAGCGGCCGAGTTCGCGCCGGCTTGACGGACGGTTCCGTTCTGAGCCTGGGTTCCGACAGCGAACTGCGCATTGTGCAGCACGATGCCACATCCCAACAGACCTCGCTCGAAATCAACTATGGGAAGGTGCGCAGCCAGGTTCAGAAGATTACGCAGCCCGGCGGCAAGTTCGAAATGAAAACTCCCAATGCCGTGATTGGTGTGATCGGCACGGATTTCTACGTCGGGTACGAGGCAAACAGGACCACGGTGATCTGTTACGAAGGGCAACTCTCCGTGACGCCGATCGGGAATGCTCAGGTTCAAAACAACACGGGACAGGCGAGTTCCGCGGGCGGTGCCATTGCCCTGGCGGCCGGTCAGATGGTGGAGATCACTTCGGAGATTCCTCCCGCGGGGTTTCACATTACGCAGGTGCCACCATCAGCCGCACAGAATGGAATACTCGCGACGAACGTGCCGGATGAAGGGCCGCGACCCGGTCCACCCGATCACACCGGACGCTGGGTCGCGCTAGGTTCGGCGCTGGCCGTGGGATTGGCGGTGGGGATTGTGATGAATAATGGCAATGGCGGCATCCGCCCGGTGAAAGGTTGTGTAATTAATCCCCGGACCGGGCAGTGTACTTAACTTCGCTGTCTGCGACTGAATTGGGGCGCTGCAGAGACAATCCGTTCCGAAGGGCTAAACAGGAATTGTGAAATACATGAGTTTGCCGGAGCAGCGCTGGTCGAGGTTATCGGCGTGGCTGGGCAGGGCCTCGCTCCGTCAAATCATTTTTGGGCTTGCTATCCTGGTTACCTTCGCGGGGCTGACACTGTTCGCGTTTTCGGGATTGGGGGATAACGCGCATGCGGGGTTTGTTTTTCTTAGAGACATTGAGCTGAGTTCTCTCGACCTGCGTTTCAGCATGAGGGGGACTCGCCCGCACGACACCCGCATCGTAATTGTCGGAATTGACGAGAAGACACTTCAGAAAATCGGGTCCTTCCCGCTGCCACGAAAAAATTACGCATCGCTGATTGATCGGCTGAGTGCAGGCGGGGCTCGCGTGGTGGCCCTGGACGCGACATTCCCCACACCAGAAAGCAACTCGGCGGGAGAGGCGCTGCAGAAATTGAAGCGCGATTTGGGCGCTTCGGCATCACCCGCGGTTCTGAAGAGAGTGGAAGCACTGGAAAAGGACGGGGATCAGGATGCGATCTTTGCAGCGGCGCTGAAGAGAGCCGGCAACGTTGTTTTGGGCCACGTATTTCTGAATACAGCGGGCGCACAATCATCCGACCCTGAGTTGGCAGACGCATATTTCAACATCGCCTGGGCGAAATCATTCCCTCAGGAACTGAAGGTGAAATCCAAAGACGGTAAAGACTTCGACATGGGTGAGGCCTTTTCCCAGAACGGCGGCACCATTGCTGCCGGCGTCGAAGCCAACATTACGAAATTGGCGGAGGCTGCCGCGTCCTTTGGCTTCATCAACATTCATCCGGATGCGGATGGCACTCTGCGGCACGCCTTGCTAATCGAGCGGTATCAGGACAAGGATTTCTTTCCTTCCCTGGGTCTGCAGGTCATACGAGAATATGAGAAGATTCCCGATCAGGATATAGCCGCTTTCATCGCCTGGAACGGCCTGGAACGAATTCAGTTCGGCCGCCACCAGATTCCTCGAGCGCGGAACGGCACCGCCCTGATCAACTATTCCGGCCCTTACAATACCTATCAGCACTATTCGATGTGGGATGTGATCAGCGGAGCGCTCCCGCCGGAAACATTTCGGGACAAGATTGTCCTGGTGGGCGCCACGGCGCTCGCGATTGGCGATTTGCGCACCACTCCGTTCCCAGCGGAGGATTCCGCTTACATGGGAGTGGAGGTGCATGCCAACATTATCGATAACGTCCTGCACAGCCAGGATCGAGGGCGTGGATTTTTGATACGCGGGTCTAACGAGGAGATGATCGATATTTGCTTCATCCTTGTTTTCGGCTTGGTTTTCGGTTTTTGTTTTGGCCCCATCGATCCGTTCTATTCGACAATTTCGGTGTTAGCGATACTGGCGGGGTATGCGTGGTTCGTTTACTTCATGTTTGCGCAGCACGGGCGGTGGCTCAGTTTTGTGATTCCTGCCGGGACGCTGGTGGTGAATTATGCCGCGATCACCAGTTTTCGAATGTTTTTTGAAGAACGCGAAAAACGGAAGATCCGGAAGACTTTCTCGCAATATCTGTCTCCCGATGTAATTGGCCTGATCGAAAAAGATCCACAGAAATACATCCGGCCCGGAGGTGAGAGCAAGGAACTCACTGTAATGTTCAGCGATATCCGCGGTTTCACGACGATATCCGAGGGCCTGACCCCTGACCAGCTTGTGAATCTGTTGAATGAATACCTGGGCGAGATGACTGAAATAGTTTTCGCCAACCAAGGCACCCTCGACAAATATATTGGCGATGCCATCATGGCGTTCTGGGGTTCTCCCTACCCGCAGGAGGACCACGCGATCCGCGGCTGCAATTGCGCGCTCCAAATGGTGCGCAGCCTGGAGAAATTGAACACGAAATGGCAGACGGAAGGGCGCCCGCCCATCTCCATCGGAATCGGCCTGAACACGGGATTGCTCAATGTGGGAAACATGGGCTCTGCGAAGCGATTGTCCTGGACCGTGATGGGAGACAACGTGAATCTGGCGTCGCGCCTGGAAGGAATCAACAAGCAATATCACACGCAGATTGTCATCAGCGAAGCGACTTACCGGCAAGTCCGGGAACGGTTTGTTTGCCGCGAGCTCGACAAGATCAGGGTGAAGGGCAAGAATCTGCCGGTAAACATTTACGAGCTGCTGGATGTGATTGCCAAGAAATCAAAATACGAATCGTTCCTAAACCAATTTGATCGCGCTGCTGCAGCTTACCGGTCACAGGACTGGCGGGGAGCTGCAGGGAAATTTGGAGAGTTGCTGGCAACCCATCCCGATGACGGTCCGACGCAGGTTTTTCTGCAGCGCGCCATGGAGTACCTCGAAAACTCCCCGGAGGCCGATTGGGATGGCGTTTACGTGATGAAGTCTAAGTAGAAGGTAGTGAACTCACCTTTCGATCTTTGAAGCTCAAATTTAGGAATGCCGCGGTATTGAAAAGTCTCAGTTGCCTCGCCGCGATTGTGAAATGGTGAGGGTTCCCGTCGCAGGCTGCTCTTTGCTCCAATCGTGGTAGGTATGGCACTCAAAGCAGCGGGACTCGGCGGCTTCCTGGCCGGCGTGATGGCATCGCTCGCAAGTCTGAATTCCGGGCAGCAAGATGTCCGCCGTCTCCTGACTCTTCGCTGCGCCAGTATGGCACTCGAGGCATTTTAGAAATTGATGCTTCTCATGATTGAAATCGGCATGCAGGAACCAGCGCGGGGTGATGTTGGACTTCGCGACTGCGGGCAGCCTTGTCCCCGTTGAAAAAGACAGGGAGTGGCATTCCGTGCAAGTTTTTCTCCACAAGAGCTGTTCTGATTCGGCAACACGTTCAGCAACCCACTCCTGGGGCGTGAACACACGAACAGCCGGCGGCAAAGGCTGTTGAGGCAAGTCGCGACTAGATCCGGTGACACGCAATTCCGCCGGGTGTGCTGCGATGTATTGCTGGAATTTCGTCACCACGAAAGCGTGCACGACTTCAGGAGTATCGTGTGGGACGCTTTCCTGGAATCTCGTGTCGAATTGCAGGGGATGGCATGCGATGCAGTTGTTCGCATACGAAATAGGCGCCATGTAAGCGCGGGCAAACGCTCGTGAGGGCGGTTCGGATTTCACGAGCACGGGTTTTGCCGTCTGCGGGGCCGAACCGAAGCGCCAGGAAGCATTCGCTGCGTTCGGGCGATGGCAATCACCGCAATCGAGTTGCACCGGCCCATTCGGTCCAAGCAGTTTTGCCTTCAGGTGTGCCACATGGCTGAGTTTGATCGTGCCGGGATCAACTCCACCCGGGCGTAGCGCGGCAAATTCCGGATGAGCAGCGCCAAAACTCTCAATGTGGCTAACGAACTTGGTCGGACCATTTACGGCCCGAAGATTTCCGTGGCACTGCGTGCAACTTGCGTCAGACGTAGCCGCCAGCCGTCGGTGGCCCCGATGTTCTGTATGGCAGGAGGAACAACTGGGCGTGAACGTTTGATTGGTGTGATGTAGGGGGCCATCGTGGCACGTGCGGCAAGCCTGGTCCGTCGCCTTGGCGCTGAATGAACCGGCCTCCTTGACGTGGCACTCGTCGCATCTGGCCGCGAGCACAGCATGGCCGGCAGACATCTTGCCGCTGCTGTAAACGCGATCGTTGTGAGTCAGTGCAGACGAGACCAGCCAGGAGATCGCGAGCAGCGGAACTAAAATCGAGAGCACTGTACGCCAGCGACGGAACGGATGAGGATTCTTGAAATAATTCAGATCGACGCGTCGCGCCAGTTCTTTGGTTGTGAGCTTCGCTCGAGGCACTTTCCCTCGCTCTTTTCACTCTTCAATAACGCAACGCCATCACCGCATGGATGCATCCGAGCGCCAGCAGCGCAAATGACAACGGAATGTGCAGCATCAACCAGCCGTGCAGCAAGTGATGCAGCCGCGCCTGTCGCCGCAATTGCCTCTCCTCTTCGCAGATTGCTTCCAGGTTTTTCGTTGTCTCATGGGCTTCCGCAGGCAACGACCTGCGCAGCCCTGCAAAAATTTGCGCCGCCTTGTCCGCATCGGCGAGCCTCTGGTTTCGGCTGCCCGGGTTCCGCAGAAAAGACTGCATTTCTCCGGAGTAGAAATTAAGAAGCGGAGCAATAGTGTTTTCCGCTGAAAGAACAGAATCTGCCGTTGCTGCCAAGTCTCCGCTGGGACCCGCTGCCACTAGATTCACTGGAGCCGAGGCGACCTTCATCAGCTCATCTGCCTCGATTAACAGTTGCGCGTGAACATGATCAATCTGTTCGAAGATCGTTTCGTAAGGCAGTTCGGCGGTCATTACGTTCGGCAGGTAGTGCTGCAGTGCCGCTCCGAACACGCCGCTGGCCACCACCAAAACCACCAGGATGAGTAGAACGGTCGTCAACGTTCCACCCGCTCGGAAGCCCGCATGAAACAGAATCAAAGGCAAGCTCAGCAGCCCGAGCCATAGGTGGCCGCGCATCCATGTTTGCGCGCGTCCCAACCTCCAGATGGCTACTTTTTTCCTGCCCGCGAGCAGCCCTGCAAAAACCATGAATGCCGACCCGATGATTCCAAATCCCAACCCGATCCTGCTTCCGCCAGAAGGCCCGGCGGGAGAGCCGGCCGCATATGGAATGTACACAGCGGTCGCCGCCGCTAGAATGGCGAGGGAGGCCACCAGCCAATACTTATGTGTGCGATCGATTCGCAAAGTAATAGAGGCGTCCAGCCGGCCTGATTCCTACAGTCACTGCTGCGTCTGGCCCGGGCCTGGGGGCTGCCCAAGCAGTCCCGCAAAAAACGTGCGCGGATTCACGCGGTGGGCCGCATCGTGCGGGCAGGCATACACGCAGCTTGGTTCTGCATAATCCGTGCACAGATCACACGAAGTTGCCTTCTGCCGCACCATCGCTTTTTTCTGTCCCTGATGCTCGGGATCGTCTGCCATCACATTGAACGGGTGCAGATTGATGTTGCCATAAGGACAGTTTTCCGCGCACAACCCGCAGCCGATGCACCAATCCTCAATAATTACTTCCAGTGAATTTCTACGGCGTATTGAACCCACAGGACAACCCACCATGCACAATGGATCGAGACACTGCCGGCAGGAAGTGGCCACCAGGTAGTGGTCGAAACGCAAGCCTTCGCGAACCAGACGCGTGATTCCTTCGTGCGCGTCGGCGCAAGCGCGCACGCAAGCATCGCACCGCGTGCAACTCTCCAGGTCCAGCAGCAACAGGCTCTGGGCTTCCATCAGTCCCTGCTTCAGGAAATTGTCCAGCGGGACGCTGCGAGTGAGCGAGAGCCGCTCGCGATTCTGCTCCATGCGATCCCGTTCAACAGCTTCGAGTTTTCTTCGCACTTCTGGAAATTCTTCGATCATCCGGCTGAAATCGGACTCGCCGATGCGGACCAATTCCACGTGGTCGAGCGCCGTGCAGGTGGCGGTGCGCACATCCCCATGGAGCAGCCCCGTTTCTCCGAAATAATCGCCGCGCGAAAGATAGGCCAGTACGATGTCGCCGCCCGGATGCGCCTGGGTCACCTTCACAAAGCCGATTCGCACCAGGTAGAAGCTGTCCGCTTCGTCTCCTTGTCTGCAAATTACCTGTCCCGGGGTGTACCGGAGCAGCTCCACTTTTTCCCGCAGGCTGGCGATGAATTCGTCCGTCAGATCCGCGAATACCGGGACGGCGCGCAGATGGGTATCCAGGGCGCGCTGGCGATAACTTTTGTCGAGCTGCGCGCGGAAATTCTTGTTTCGTTGCAGGATGTCGAGGACGTTGCGAAGCATCTCAAGCATCACGCAGTCGGTTTGCGCCCGCACTGTCGCCGAGCGTGGATACAGGCTCATGCAGGTCATCTCACCGAATAAATCTCCCGGCCCGAGCTCCGCCACCGGATTCGCGTAAGCCAGGTCCACGGGCGCATCGATGGGAATCCAGGATTGTTTGTTCTCCTCCTCACGATGGTCGCTGTCTCGCCGCGTGAGCTGGCTGGAAAGCTTTCCCAAAAATTTTCTCAGCGCCCCCAGTGTCTTCACGTGCGCCATGGGGCTCGCAATAGAAACCCGGACTTTGCCCTCGAGAATGTAAAAAGCAGTTGACCCGTATTCGCCCTCGCGGCATATCACCTCGCCGCGCTTGAAATACCGCTTCACCACCGCGTTGCGGTTCAGGCTTAGAAATGTTCCCGATACTCCTTGAAAGAAGGGCAATTGTTGAAGCTCTTCGACTGTCACCGGTTCAAATCCGGGCCCCGATCCGAGCGCCGTTTCGGCCACGCGTTTGTTCGTAAGCGCCCCCGTGGGACAGGAAACCATGCATTCGCCGCAGGAGACACATGACGAATCGCCCATCGGTGTGTTGTCGTCGAAGGCAATTCCCGCAACTGAGCCCTTGCCCATGCGGCCCAGCACGAAATTTTCGCGGATTTCACTGCAACCGCGAATGCAGCGATCGCACAAGATACACGCGTCGAAATCGACCGCGATGCTCGGAGAGGAGGTATCCTTGCCGCGGCTGGTGCTTCGCCGCGCAAAGCGCGGCTTCGATATGTTCGCCTTCTTCGCCAACGTTTCCAGCTCGCAATCGCCCGTTTGCTGCTGGCGCTCGCATGGGCTGGGATGGTCGGACATCAGCAATTCCAGCAAGGTGTGCCGCGCGCGTTGTACTTTGTCGCTGGCAGTGTTCACCACCATCCCCGCTTCCACAGGTCGAATGCACGAAGCCGTGAAAACCCGCGCTCCAACGTCCACCACACACACTCGACACACCCCCACCGGTGTCTCATTTTGCTGGTGGCACAGGGTCGGAATGGAAATGCCATTCAGGCGCGCGGCGTCGAATACTGTGGTACCTGGCGGCACCGACACTTTCTTGCCGTCTATCGTAAGCTCGATGAGCGCGCTCAAATTGGCCTCAGAGCACCAGCAGTAGCGTGCGCAGGTGGCCGTGATTGCAGGCTGGTGAAACAAATTGTCGAAGGGCACTCGCGCCGCGTAAGGTGCGCGTCCACTTCCTCGCGAAAATGCTTCAGCACCGACGCAATCGGGGCGGGCACCACTTGTCCCAGTCCGCAAATAGAAGTCAGCCGCAGCGCGTCAGAGAGCTCTTCAATCAATACCATATCCGACGAGGATCCCTGCCCTTGCGTCCAGCCGGTCAACAGGTCAACCAGCTTCTGCGAGCCCACGCGGCATGGCACACACTTTCCGCATGATTCGTTCCGGAAAAATCGCGTTGCGCTTAAAGCCATGTCCAGCATGCAGGTCCCTTCGGCAAACACAATCAGCGCGCCTGAACCAAGCATGGAGCCCGCATCGGCGAGGGATTTGAAGTCGAGCCGCACGTCAGCCATCGCGGCAGGCAAGAATCCGGAGGAGGGACCCGAGGGAGCGAAGGCCTTCAGTTTCTTGCCGGACGGCAAACCACCCGCGAATCGCGAGATGAGTTCCGAGACGGGAGTTCCCATCGGCACTTCGTAAACTCCCGGGCGCGCCACGTCGCCGCTTACGCCGATGAACTTCAGTCCAGCGGTTCCCGCCAGACCTTGCGCTTTGTGCCAATCTGCGCCGCGCATCAGTATCGAAGGCACGTTGGCGAAGGTTTCGACGTTGTTAATCGCCGTTGGCTTATTCCATAGTCCTTGTTGAACGGGGAAAGGCGGCTTGTTCCGCGGCTCAGCGCGTTTGCCTTCAATCGCCTCCAGTAGCGCGCTCTCTTCCCCGCAAATGTAGCCGCCGGGGCTGACGAAAATTTCCAGCTCAAAGGAGAGATCGCTGCCTAGGATGCTTTGCCCCAGGAGGCGCGCTTCGCGGCAGCGCCGGATTTCCTCGGCCAGAATTTTTTCTTGATCTTCATATTCATGACGGATGTAGAGAATCCCTTTTCGAGCGCCCGTGAGCAGTCCGGCAACGATAATCCCCTCGATTACTAAGTGCGGAAGATTTGTCAGGATGAACCGATCCTTGAAAGTGCCCGGCTCGCTTTCGTCCGCATTGCAGACGATATATTTCTCCGGCCCCGAAGCTTGTCGCACCAATTGCCATTTAGATTCAGTGGGGAATCCCGCGCCGCCTAGGCCGCGAAGACCGGATGCTTTCAGCGTCGCAAATGCCGAATCCCAATCACGTGACTCGACGAGGCGCTTGACTGCACCGTATTGCTCTTGATTCTTGTACGGATCTGTTCCACAGGAGGCGCTCGGTTGCGCGTGAGGGGATTCCGGCAACTGGCCTTCGGCAAGCAGACTCTGGACCATTTCCCGGAGGCGATTTTCACTCACGCCAGCAAAGATGTGGTCGTTGATGGAAACTGCCGGCGCTTCGTCGCATCGCCCAAGGCAGGAGACATTGTGAATGGCTACATCCTGATTTCCCGCAAGTCTCCTGTTCTGCGGAAAAGCTAACTCCAGGTTGGAGCAAAGCTTTCCAGCGCCGCGAAGGTGGCACGACATGTCCTGGCAAACGCGCACATCAGCCTTAGGGGGCGGTGCGAGGCGGAAATGCGGATAAAAGCTGGCCACTCCATGCAGACGATAGAGGGGCAAATCAATTCTGGAGGCCAAAGCCCTCAACTGCTCGGCTGGCAAGTAACCGAACTGACGCTGAATCTCCCTCAGCTCATCGAAAATCAACGTCAAACTCCCTGCAGCGGGAGGTCAATGGTTCATTCGTAAAAATCAAATCCAGCCGAGCGTCCCGAACTCAACAAGTCATATAGCAAATCTCCGATGGCAAGTCCACAGAGCAAGTGGTCGCGTGCACCTGCGGCCACTCGTCGAATGCAGAAACACTGGAATTCGTTGACTTGGCGGGAAGTGGGTAGTATAAGTGCTCGAATTTGCTGGTCAACTTTTTTTCTGATTCCGCGGCAACGTGTCCCGCCCCCTCAAGCCCGAAATGAAGAACAAGCTGGAACTCGGGCGTTCTCCCCGTTTGCGACTCTCGCTGCAAGTTGGCGTGGCGTTGCTCGCTGCGTGCATCCTGCCGGCTGAAAGTCTTTCGCAAGTTTCACGCGAGATGTTGGCCGCGGTCGAGAAAGCTCCGGACGGCTCAGGCAAGTACACCGGGCCAGGCTCATGCGCCTCGAGCAGTTGCCACGGCAGCATTCAGCCGCGAATGGAGAATCGCGTCCTCCAGAATGAATACAGCACCTGGATCGTGAAGGACAAGCACTCCAAATCCTATGCGGCCCTCACTGGTAACATCGGCGAACGCATGGCCAAAATTTTGGGTTTGGGAAAGGCAGA
>Ga0307477_10002732_pt1 | contig 13468 bp, 10 predicted proteins | sample atmos_gasesECM2C_FD_203316 | JGI IMG/M metagenome (GOLD analysis project Ga0307477, IMG submission 203316) | Hardwood forest soil microbial communities from Morgan-Monroe State Forest, Indiana, United States - atmos_gasesECM2C_515 | ecosystem: Environmental > Terrestrial > Soil > Temperate...
CGACCGAGATCCATATCTTCCCCGACGAACTGCGCGGAACCGGTGAGGGAAGCTATCTGATGAATCCGGATCAGAGTGCGAATAGCAGCAGAATGACCAATGGCACCGTGTCTGGTTTGGGTACGGCGGGCGCTAGTGCTCCTCAATCGCGCATGACCAACGGAACGGTGAGCCACAAGTCCGGCGCATCGAATCTCTCCGTGCAGTACAGCGGTGGCGTGGAGACCATCAGCGTTCCACCCGATGTGCGCGTGACGGCTCTGACCCCCACTGCAGACAAGCTCAAGCAGGGGGAGGAGGTTTTCGTGCTCGCAAGGAAGCAGAGGGATGGATCGCTCATCACAACACGCATTATCTCTATGTCTACAGACACTGCGAAGTAACGCAAGCAATATCGGCGGAGCGGAGATGGCCCCGCAACCTGTAGCTCAGGTGGTCGTCAACGTGTTCCGGTGTCAGGCGCTGGTTGGGGCGTCCCGCGCGTTGTCGGCACGACGTGGCTATGCCAGCCGGCGTTTGCTGGGGGTAGCGCGTGTGGTGACGCCTGGCGCCGGGAGGACGGCGATGGACGCGACGCTCGACAAACGCGAGGTGGCAATCAGCGTGCACAACCTCTACACGATGTAGTGAGCCCCGCGGACTCCACCGGGGCTCGCCCCTCGCCCTGGGCGCCGTTTGCCCACAAGGCGTTCGCGGTCATTTGGACCGCGACCGTCGCCTCCAATATCGGCGGGTGGATGTACAGCGCAGCCGCCGGGTGGCTCATGACGAGCCTCGACACGGACCCGCTGATGGTTTCCCTCGTCCAAGTCGCGGCGAGCTTACCCATGTTTCTCTTCGTGCTGCCGGCCGGCGCGATCACGGATATTGTCGACAAGCGTCGATTCCTGATCGGCGCCGAGAGCTTCATCACGCTCGTCGCGATCGCGTTCGCGGTGCTCGTGTGGCTCGGCCGGATCACGCCGCTCAGCTTGCTGTGGTTCGTATTCCTGCTCGGGGCCGGAGCCGCCATGACCGCGCCCCCCTGGCAAGCCGTCGTGCCACAGCTTGTACCCCGGAGCGATTTGTCGGCCGCCGTGGCGATGAACAGCGTTGGGATCAACATTAGCCGTGCACTCGGCCCTGCCCTGGGCGGGCTGATGACGGCGGGACTTGGGATCGCCGTGCCGTTCGGGATCAATGCCGTGAGCAATCTCGGGAGCATCGGCGCACTCGTCTGGTGGCGTGCACCGAGCGAGCGGCGCTCCTCGCTACCGGCTGAGCGGTTCATGAGCGCTGTGCGCACCGGGATTCGGTATGCACGCAACAGCGACCTTCTGCGCGCCACGCTCTGGCGTGCGCTGCCGTTCTTTTTCTTCGCGAGCTGCTACTGGGCACTGCTCCCGCTCGTCGCCCGCCATCAACTTGCCGGCGGCGCGACGCTCTACGGCCTGTTGCTTGGCACGATCGGAGCGAGTGCGACCCTTGGGGCGCTGGCGCTGCCGCGGGTGAAAGCGAGCCTCGGGCCGAATCGCACGATGGCGGCAGCGTCGATGGGCACTGCGGTCGCGCTCGCGCTCTTCGGGACCGCACACGTGCCGCAGACCGCGGCCGCAGCCAGCATCATCGCTGGCGTCTCCTGGATCGCCGGGGTGTCGACCCTGAACGTCTCCGCGCAGTTCGCACTGCCGGAGTGGGTTCGCGGACGAGGGCTCGCCGTGTACGGCACGGTATTCTTCGGGGCGCTCACACTTGGGAGTGCCGTGTGGGGCCAGGTCGCTCGCGCTCGTGGGGTGCCGCTCGCGCACCTCATCGCTGCGGCAGGAGCGCTCCTGGCCGTTCCGCTCACCTGGCGCTGGAGGTTACAGACCGGCGTCGGTGTCGATTTGACGCCATCGATGCATTGGCCTGCACCTATCGTGACCGGGAGCGTCGAGGGGAACAGCGGTCCGGTGCTGGTGACGGTCGAGTATCGGATCAAAGAGGAGGAGCGCACACCATTCTTGGCGGCGGTGGACCGACTATCCCGCGAGCGCCGTCGGGACGGTGCCTATTCGTGGGGGCTCTACGAAGACGCCAGTGATCAGGGCCGCTTCGTGGAGACGTTTCTGGTCGAATCGTGGCTCGAACACCTGCGCCAACACGAGCGGGTGACGAATGCCGACCGTGCGCTGCAGGAGGAGCTCGAGCCCCTCCTCAAGCAAGCATCAACGACCAGCCATTTTGTTGCCGCACGCTTCCCGCAGGGTTAGAGATTCAGCCGCCCGGTCCTGGCTTCGATCCTGACGACGGCACTCAAGAACCTGGCGTAGGCGCCTTTACCCAGGCGCCGCCGAGCGCCTTGTAGAGCTGCACGGCGGCCGTGAGTTGCTGGAGTCGGGCTTCGCTGATCGCGATCTCAGCGTCGAATAAGCTGCGCTCGGCGTCCAAGACCTCGAGATAACTCGCGACACCGGCTGCGTAGCGGGCCTGGGCGAGATTGAAGGCTTGCCGCAGGGCCCGGACCTGGGTGTCTTGGGCTGCCACGGCGTCGCGGGCCGCCCGCACCGCGGCCAGCGCGTCGGCTGCCTCGCCTAGGGCTGTCAACGCCACTTCTTCGTAGGCCGCCCGCGCTTCGTCGGCCCGGGCACGAGCGGCGCGGATCGTGTTCACGAGGCGCCCGCCCGTGAAGATCGGAATCGAGACGCCAGCCTGGATCTGGTAGATGTCGCTTTGGGGGGTGAAGGCAGCTCCCGCGGTGAGCGCCTGTGAACCGTAGAGCCCGGTGATTGTGAATTCGGGGAGGCGTGTCGCATCGGCGACCCCGATGCGCGCCGTGGCGGCCGCGTACGCGCGCTCCGCTTCGCGCACGTCGGGCCGGCGCTCAAGGAGACTCGACGGAATCGAGTCCGGAACCACGACGACCCGGGCTGCCTGCTCAAGCGAAAGCCCGCGCGGGACGATCCCCGGGGGCTCACCCAAGAGCACACTCAGCGCATGCTCGACTGCGGCCTCGGCCTGCTCCACTTGCGCAAGGCGCGCGGCGGGCACGCCCACCTGGGCTTCGAACTGGCGCACGTCGAGCTCGGAGATCACCCCGTGGGCGTAGCGCTCCTGGGCGAGCCCGAGCGTCGCTCGCCGCGAGGCCAATGTGCGCTCGGCCGTCGCCCGTTCGTCGTCGAGCTCGAGCACTTCGAGATACCCTGTGGCCACGTCGCTCACGATGGCCAAGACGGTGGCATCGGCCGCGGCTGCCTGGGCGTCCGCATCCGCGGCCGCCGCCTGCAACCCGCGCCTGATCCCTCCCCAGACGTCGAGCTCCCAGGAGACGTTCGCCGTGAGAATCCAGGCGTTGTAGGTCACGAGCGGAAGCGCGCCGATCTTGATCTGGTTCTTGCCCACCGACCCATCGAGCGAGAGTGAGGGGTAGAGCGCCGAGGCCGCGATCCCAGAAAGCGCGCGATATTCCCGGATCCGGCCCTGGGCCACGGCGAGGTCCCGATTCTGACGCAGCGCCGCGTTGATGAGACCGGAGAGCACCGTGTCGTGCAGAATGTCGACCCAAGCGAGCCTCGCCAGCGACTCGGTGGCAAGCCGTCTCGGCGCCGGGGGCGGCGTCAGCGTCGCCACCGTGTCCACCGCCCGCGCCGCGCGCAGCGAATCGAAGAACGCGCGAGCGGAATCGGTCCCGAGGCTAACGCCCACCTTCGTCCCCTCGGGGACGACCGGTGCGGGCCGATAGCCCGGGCCCACGGCGCACGCTCCCAGGACCACCATCGCCACCGCCGGCACCGCTCTCATCGCGCCTCCCCGGCCGGCGCCCGGCGTTCGACCACACCGCGAATGAGCTCGAAGAAGAGAGGGATGAAGAAGATCCCGATCGAGGTGGCGATGAGCATGCCGCCAAAGACGGTCGTGCCGATCGAGTGACGGCTCGCCGCCCCCGCGCCGCTCGCGAGGACGAGGGGCGAGACGCCGAGAATGAAGGCGAACGACGTCATGAGAATCGGCCGGAACCGCTGCCGCGCGGCATCGAGCGCCGCCTGGCGCACGGGGATTCCCTGATCCCTGAGCTCATGCGCGAACTCGATGATCAGGATCGCGTTCTTCGCGGCGAGACCCACGACGGTGAGCAGGCCGACCTGGACGTAGATGTCGTTCGGCTGCCCGCGGAGCCAGATCGAGAACAGGGCCCCAAGCACCCCGAACGGCACCCCCAACAGCACCGCGAAGGGGAGCGACCAGCTTTCGTACTGCGCCGCCAGGACGAGGAACACCATGATGAGCCCGATCCCGAAGACGAGCCCCACCGCGCCGCTCGACGCGCGCTCCTGGTAGGACTGGCCCGAATACGCGAGCCCCAAGCCCTCCGCGCTGAACCGCGTGCGGACGAGGCTATCGAGCTCGCTCATCATCTGCCCCGTGCTGCGACCCGGTTTCGGAACGCCGGTCATGAGGGCCGACGTAAACCCGTTGAAGCGCGAAAGCAGGGTGGGCCCGCTCCGGAACTCCGTGCGCGTGAGGGCCGAGATCGGGATCATGGCCTGCTGGGCGCCGCGCACATAGAGGTCCCCGATATCCTCCGGGGTCTGCCGGTAGGGCGCCTGGGCCTCGACCTGCACCCGGTACGTGCGGCCGTAGAGGTTGAAGTCGTTCACATAGAGATCAGACAAGAGGGCCTGGAGCGTGCCGAAGAGGTCCCCGAGTTTTACGCCCCGTGCCTTGGCCGTCGCGCGGTCGACGGCGACGTAGAGCTGGGGCACGTTGGCCCGGAAGTTCACGTTCACGCCGGCCACGCTCGGGAGCTGGTTCGCCGCCTGGGTGAACTGCTGCACGGTCCGCGCGAAGTCCTGGACCCCCCGGCCCGCCCGGTCCTGCACGTTGGCCTCGACCCCGGCCGTGGACCCAAGGCCCGGGATCTCGGGCAGGTTGAAGGCGAAGCCGATCGCGTCGCGCATGCCGAAGAGTCGCCCGTTCATGCGGGCGGTGATGGCGTCAATCGACGAGTGGCGGTCCCGCTCATCCCACGGCTTCACGCCGCAGAAGATGGTGGCGCTGTTGGGCTGGCTCGCCCGCGAGAGGATGTCCAATCCGGTGAGCGCCACGATGTTTTGGACCGCGGGCTCCTGGCGCAGAAACCCCTCGACGCGCTGGACGACCGCGGTCGTCCGCTGGAGCGACGCGCCGTCGGGCAACTGGATCGCCATCGCGAAATAGCCCTTATCCTCGGTGGGAATGAAGGCGGTCGGTACCTTGGCCCAGAAGAACACCGCGAGGGCCACGACCACGGCGAACGCCGCGAGCCCCGCAGCCGGGCGGCGGAGCACGCGGTCCACGGCCCCGGCGTAATGCCCGGTGATTGTCGCGAACCCGCGATTGAAGGCACCGAAGAGGCCGGCCGTGCGCGCTCCGACCTCCTCCTTGAGAAGGAGCGCGCAAAGGGCGGGGGTGAGGGTCAGGGCCACGAGCCCCGAGAGCACGACGGCGATCACGATGGTGATGGCGAACTGCTTGAACATCCCGCCGGTCACCCCGCCCGTGAAGGCGACCGGGGTAAACACAGCGACGAGGGACAACACGATGGCGATCAGCGCGCCGGCCACTTGGCGAATCGCCCGGTCCGCCGCGACCCGGGCCGAGACGCGCTCCTGGGCCATGATACGCTCGACGTTCTCGATCACGACGATCGCATCGTCCACCACGATGCCGATGGCGAGCACGAGTGCGAAGAGTGTAAGCACGTTGATCGAGAATCCGAGGACCAAGAGGCCGAGAAACGTCCCGACCACGCTCACCGGCACGGCGAGCATCGGGATCAACGTCGCCCGCCAGCTCTGGAGGAAGACAAACACCACGAGCGCCACGAGCACCATCGCCTCCACGAGCGTGATGACCACGTCCCGGATCGAGGCAGTGACGAAGGGGGTGGTGTCAAACGGAATGGTGTAAGTGATGCCGGGCGGAAAGCTCTTCGACAGCTCGTCGAGCCGCGCCCCCACAGCCCGGCGGAGGCCGAGCGCGTTCGCGCCGGGGCGCGAATAGAGCAGCATGGCCGCGATCGGGTGCCCGTTCAAGCGCCCGGAAAAATCAAAGCTCTGTGAGCCGAGCACCGCGTGGCCGATGTCGCGGACGCGGACAAGCGAGCCGTTCGGCTCGGCACGCACGACGATGTCGTTGAATTGCTCGGGGGTCTCAAGCCGGCCCAGGCTCGTGACGGGGAGCGTGAGCTCGGTGCCGGGCAGCGCCGGCTCGCGACCGATACGCCCCGCGGGGTTCGTGGCGTTCTGTTCCCGCACGGCATCCGACACATCGCCCACGGTGATCCCGAGCTTCGCCATCTTCGCGGGGTCGAGCTGCAGCAGCATCGAGAACAGCAGACCGCCAAACGCCTGCGCGTTCCCGACGCCCGGCACCCGCTTGAGCTCATCTTCCACATAGAGATGGAGGTAGTTCGTGAGATACGCCGCGTCGTAGCGCGCGTCGCTCGCCGTCAGGGCCACGACCGCCAGGATGTCCGTATTCGCCTTCACGATCGTGATGCCATTTTGGCGAACGGCGTCAGGCAGTTGGGGCTGCGCGAGTTGGACGGCGTTCTGCACGTCCACCGCGGCGAGGTCCTGGTCGCGCGTGACGTCGAAGTAGATCTGGAGCAGCAGCGTCCCGTCGCTCGCGTTGGCGGACGTGTAGTAGAGGAGGCCCTGGAGGCCCGAGAGCTGCTGTTCGATCGGCGCGGCCACAGCGTCGGCCACGGCCTGGGCCGTGGCGCCCGGGTACACGGCGCTCACCTGCACCGCGGGCGGCGTGATCTGGGGATACCGCGACAGCGGCAACAGTCTGATCGCAAACGCGCCGAGCAACGTGATTACGATCGAGATCACGGCCGCGAGCACAGGCCGACGGATGAAGAGGTAGCGAACGTCCGGGGGCGCGCTCATTCGCCGCGCCCTCGGGTCGGCGCGGAGGAGCTGTCGTCAGCGGCGAGGGGCACGGGATGAACCGGGCGTCCGGGGATCACCTTCTGCACGCCGTCGACCACGACGCGATCACCGGCATTGAGCCCCCGGTCGATGATCCAGAGGTTGCCGCTCCACGGACCAGGGTGGACGTCTCTGGCCACGGCGGTATCGCCGGGGCCCACGACGTAGACGAACTGCCGGCCCATTCCGGACAAAACGGCCCGGAGTGGCACGGCGAGCGCGCTGTCGCGCGCAAAGCCGACGAGGCGTACGCTCACGAACTGGCCCGGCATGAGGAGGCGGTCCGGGTTGTCGAACGTGGCGCGGAATTCCTGGGTGCCGGTGGCAGCGTCGAGGGAGGGGGCCACATAGTCCAGGCGGCCCGTGCGCGGCAGAACCGAGCCGTCGGGTAAGGTGACCTCGACCGCGAGCTTGCTGCTGGGTCTGATCAGGGTCTTCGCGAGCCGGTCCTGGGCCCAGGCGAGGAGCTGCTCGGACGACGGCTCGAACGTCACATAGACCGGGTCGAGCCGGTCGATCGTCGCCAGAAGGTTGGTGGGCCCCGTGACCCGAGCCCCGATATCGAGCAACGTGCGGCCAATGCGGCCCGCGATCTCGGCCCGGACGTCGGTGTCGTCCAAATCCTTCTTTGCCTGGTCCAAGGCGCCCGAGTCCGCTTCCATCTGGGAGCGGGCGTTGTCGACGTCCTGCTGGGCCACGGCGTGTTGGGCGAGAAGTGGTGCCAGACGCTCGAAGGTGCGCTTGGCGTTGTCAAAACGCGCCAGGGCGCTGCGGTAGGCCGCGTCATAGCGGACGCGGTCCAACCGATAGAGGAGCTGGCCGGGCGCCACCGTGGTGCCTTCCGTAAACAGTCGCTCTTCGATGATCCCATCCACCCGCGCGCGAACCTCGACGCTCCGGTATGCCACGACCTGTCCGCTGAACGAATAGGACTCGGGCACCGTCGTAGGCTCGACCTGGACCACCGCTACCTCGGGGGGCGGAAAGTGGGGGGGCGGGTCCCCCTTCTTGGAGCACCCAAGCGCCAGACTGACGCCCGCGACCGCAATCACCACGGTTCGTTGCCCGAAGGGTGTGCGGCTCGTAGCGATGCTCATCGGCTCATCGTGACCTCAGTGATGATGAAGGCCCTGTCGATGTTTCGGTCCGGCGGACCTGAAACCGGGGGAAGAGGCGGGCCGCATTGTCACCGAGTACGGCGCGTCGGTCTGGGTCACTCAACGCGGCGGCGTCCATGATCTGCTGTTTGGAGTTTACGGCCAGATCGCGGCGTAGGTATGGAAAGTCCGTTCCATATACCACGCGATCGATGCTGGCGACGTCGTGCAGCATCCGGAACACCGGATCGCTGACGGCGAGCGCCGTGTCCCAATAGGTGCGGCGGAACATCTCGGCAGCCGTGCCGCGCTGGTCGGCGCCCGGCACGAATCGCATTTCGTCGATCAACGCAAATCGCGCTGCAAGGTATGGGATCGACCCGCCAGCGTGAGCGAAGATGTACTTCACGTTTGGCGCACGAGCGAACCTGTTCGTGTAATGCATCTGTGCCACCGCGCGGTTCGTGTCGGTCGGGAAGTCGAGCAGATTGTCGGGCAGCCCGAGGGAATGGGCCGCCGCGTCCGGTGACGGATTGGGGTGCACGAAAACGACGGCCCTGCGACGCTCGAGATCGTCGAGGACGGGCTCCAAGGCGCGGTCGCCGAGGTACACACCGTTGGCGTTTGTGAAAAGAACGACCCCATCGAGCCCGAGGACCTCGAATGCGTACGCTAACTCCTCGAGCGACGCGTCGACGTCCGGCAGCGGAAGGCAAGCGAAGCTGCCAACCCGATCGGGCCTCCACTGAAGGAGGTCCGCCGCAAACTCATTGCATCGCCGCGCGAGAGACCGAGCTCTCTCCCCGTTGCCCGTGTGTACTCCGGGCGTACTGACCGACAGGATGGCTGCGTCGATCCTGGCGTCGTCCATGAAGGCGATCATTGCCTCCCTGGACCACGGCAGCGGTGCTAGCCCTCCGACGGGAGCGTGTTCGTTCTCAGTCTCCCGCCAGAAGAAGTCGGGCAGCATGTGTTGATGGGTATCGATGATCAACAGCGTCCCCTCCACTCGCAGTGATGCGTGTCCGGTCGCGGGACGGTGGAATTGTAGGCCCGCGCGGATTTGGCAACCATTCGTCGCGATGGGGACTTTTTAGCTCGACTATTGGCCGATACGCTCGCACCCCGTCGGGAGTACGAAAGCCAATGCCGGGTGCGCTATCGGCGTGGGGGGGCGAGCCTGGGCCCCCCGCAGCGGAAGAGGCAGTATGCCATTAGTAGTGGTCTTATCTGCCCAGGTCGGCGGATGCGTCTTGAGTCAAACGATCATTACTTGCGTGGTGCTTTCGTGCCCTCTCTCCGCAACGCTGACCGCCGCGGGAATGATTTGGTGTGCAGAGCGAAGCGCCCGTGCGCACGCCGGTCGAACCCGACGACGGCGTCAGCTTCGGCCCCGATCAGCCACGCACCAGACGGTACGGCACGATCGGCAAGGTCCGAGCGCGGAGGCCGGATCGGTGCGGCGCTGATAGTAGCCTTTGAACCTGGAGCGGGAACCACAATCGTGGCAATGTGGCCCAATGGGTGAGCGGCGCAGCTCCATTCGCATCTTGCTCGCCGACGATCACTCGATCGTCCGCAGCGGCGTCGCACAAATTCTGAACGAAGAACGCGAGATGAGCGTGGTAGCGCAGGCAGCGGACGGTGCGGAAGCCGTCGAGCTCTTCGTGCGCGACCGCCCCGATGTGGCGCTCATCGATCTCCGGATGCCCAAGCTAGAAGGCGTACAGGTTGTCGAGCAGATCCGAGAGCGGTTCCCCGACGCAACGATCGTCATCCTAACGACGTACGATACCGACACCGACATCGAACGCGCGCTGCACGCAGGGGCCAAGGCCTTTCTCGTCAAGGACGTGTCCCCGCAGGACCTCGTGGCCTGCGTCCGCGCGGTGCATGCGGGGCGCACCTGGGTGTCGCCAACAGTCGCTGCCAAACTGGTGGCGCGCGTAACGAACGTGCGTCTCACCCCGCGCGAGCTGGCCGTCCTCCGCCTGTTGGCTGCCGGCAACTCCAACCGCGAGATCGGCGATGCGCTCGGCATCGGCGACGGCACGGTGAAAATTCACGTCTCGCACTTGTTCGCCAAGCTCAACGTGACAAGCCGCACGGAGGCTATCGCCACGGCCCTCCGGCGCGGACTCGTGCGCATCGACTGATTCGCTGCTCTATCCACAAAGGCCGATACCGACGTCTCCGCCTTTGCAGACGCGCGCGTGTCGGGCGCAGTGTACAGTTCGCAGCGCGCTAACACCACCGCCGCGAGTGAGGAGAACGACACGTGCCTCCCGCAGTCGCGCCACTTTCGTACGCTGGTCTGCACGCGCTGCTCACTCCGGAAGGCAGCGCCCTGCTGCTCTTCGACCTCCAGGGCGCCCAATTCGCCAATTCGCGGACGCGCGCACGCAGTCGGTAGTGTGACCGCCTAGGCTTCCATCGGGTTCGCTGGTCTATCCGTGCGCACGGGTAAAGCGGCGGGTCTGATGGGTCCTAAGTGCTATGCGAATACGCGCCGGGCGCGCAGAACACCGCGGCACGGCATCACCATCATCCAGCAGCGGAGGTCTGTCCATGGCATGGTTGACGTCTCTCCTCAGCGCCGTCCTAGCCGCAACGACGCCCCCACATGCGGCAGCGGCCACCAAGTGGACGGTGATCGTCGGGGGTGCCACCGCCGACACCAGTATCTACGCCAACGGCTTCTTTCCCGAGACCATCGAGGTCGGTGTAGGTGACACCGTCACCTGGACCTTTGAGGGGTTTCACAACGTCACCTTCCTGAGCGGCGGTGCAGCGCCGCCGTTCGGCGTGCAGGAGGGGGACAAGACGTACTGGAATCCGCAGATGCTGTTTCCCGTTGGCGGCCAGAGCTACGACGGCACAGGCTATCACACTTCAGGGTTGCCCGGGCCGGACGGCCGGCTGTCCTACACGCTGACGTTCACGAAGCCCGGGCGCTATCCGTATGAGTGCACCCTCCACGCCGGCATGCGCGGGATGGTGATCGTGACGGACAAGGCGATCGGCACGCCGGCGACCGCCTTGAAGCGCGGACGCGCGGAGCAGGCGGCGACGGTGGCCGCAGGGCGCGCGCGGTTTGCTAGCCTCGAGGTCGAACGCAACGGCACGAGCTTCGTGGTGCCGCTTATCGGCAACAGTCAACAGCGCTACTCCGTGCTCCGCTTTACTCGCGAGCCGCTCGTCGTTCCGCTGGGCGCAACAGTGACGTGGGCGATGCGCGACACGTTCGAGATCCACACGGTGACGTTTACGAGCGGCGAGAAGCCACCGCAGTTTGTGGTGCCGGAGCCCCAAGCGAGCGGCGCGCCCAAGCTGCTGCTCAACCCCAAGGCGGTCACGCCCACGACCAGCACGCAGTACGACGGCACGGGGTATGTGAACTCCGGTATGCTGTTCCCGCCGGGCAACCTGGGGAAGTTCCCATCGTCATTCAGTCTCACGTTCACGAAGGCGGGACGGTTCGAGTATTGGTGCCTGGTGCATGCTGAGGCCGGGCAGCGTGGCACCATCGTCGTCCAGTGACGCTCCAAGCTTCCACGGCGACTGCGCCTGGGCTGGATAAAGGGCTATCAGACGAGATGGCCGACAAGGCGGCGGCGCCGCCATGGCGAAGTACGCCAGCGCCTTGGCCGCCGGCCGACGGCGATACGGCGAACACCACGGTCTGGGCTTTGGAGCCTTTGCGCTTGGACGCCGGCTTGGGCTCACGGGTCCATCCATAACGGAGACATTGCACCGATGGCAACTGACCCGCTGTCTTCCAGCAGCGTGATCCGCGATCCACTTGGTGATCATCTTCTTACGCCACAGAACTCGGCACTGGTCGTGATTGACTACCAGCCGAGCCAGGTGGCCGCGGTGCGCTCGATGGATCACGACCTGCTCGTCAAGAACATCGTCTCGACGGTGAAGATCGCGCGAGTGTTTGAGCTTCCGATCGTGCACTCGACGGTCAACGTCAAATCAGGTCGAGGCAAGCCGACGATTGCGCCGCTCGCGGAGCTGCTCGGCGACGAGCCGCCGGTGGATCGCACGAGCCTCAATGCCTGGGAGGACGCCGCGTTCATCCGGGCCGTGCGGGCCACGGGCCGGCGCAAACTCATCTTCTGCGCCCTCTGGACGGAGATCTGTATGGCGTTCCCCACGCTTGACGCGTTACGCGAGGGTTACGAGGTGTATCCGGTCGTGGACGCGATCGGCGGTACTTCGGTCGAAGCGCATCGCGCCGGACTGGAGCGCGTCGCTCAGGCCGGCGGGAAGCCGATCAGCTGGGTGGCGCTCGCCTGCGAGCTGCAGCGCGACTGGGCTCGCCAGAAAACGGTGGCGGACGTCGTCGCGATCGTGCTCACCGACCGCTTACTCAAGGAATGACGGACCACTTCGACTGGCGCCGATACTTCGATCCGAACGGCGCCAGCGGTCCGGCGCAGTGGATGGTGCCGCGCGTGCTCCTCACACGGAGGACGCCTTGACCGTCTCGATCCCCGTGCAACCACAGAAACGGCCGATCGTACAGCGGAGCACGAGCAAGTGCGGAGGACCAGGTTCACCGAAGGGTGGATTGGGTACATCTGCACCGCGAAAGAGCGACACGCCGGCCCGCGGGCGGTCCTAGCGTCATCGATCCGATCGAACCGGTAGACCGCACCGTGCAGATACGGTTTGAACGAGCGAGGAGAACTCATGGATCGACGACGCTTTCTCCAAACGACGGCCGCCGGGTCGATCGCGTCGCTTTTACCCTCCTCCGCCGTGACAACGCAAGGTGCTCCGGACAATCTGAGAATCGACGTCCACGCGCACATCTATCCGCCTCACTATCTCGACATGCTCGATCGCTTTGGGGGCGGGGGCGCTGGCACCCATGGCTCGCGGATTGTTCCGGGCAGCGGGAGTACCCGCGAGTTGGCAGACCGCCTCCAAATGATGGATCGAGCTGCTGTCCAGATGCAGGTACTCTCTGCCGCCCCGCAATTTCCATATTTCGCCCGGAAGGCTGACGCAGTGACCGCTGCCAGAGTGATCAACGACGCGTACGCGGAGTTTGTCGCGTCCTATCCGGACCGCTTCGTCGCATACGTCGTGACCCCACTACCGCACGTCGATGCGGCCCTCGAGGAGATGGCTCGCGGCCTCGATACGCTGAGAATGGTGGGCGTCAGCATAGGCACTTCGGTGCTGACTCAATCAGTAGCCGATCCCGCGTTCGATCCGTTCTGGGAGGAGATGAACCGCCGTGGCACGATCGTCTTCTTCCACCCGGCCGGACTCGGCGCGTGTTCGCCGCTGGTTCAATCCCACAACCTGACGTGGCCGATAGGCGCGACCATCGAAGACACGATGCTGGTCGGCCACCTGATCGCGCGGCAGGTTCCCGCGCGGTATCCGCGCGTGCGCATTATCGTGCCGCAGCTGGGA
>Ga0307477_10002733_pt1 | contig 13467 bp, 16 predicted proteins | sample atmos_gasesECM2C_FD_203316 | JGI IMG/M metagenome (GOLD analysis project Ga0307477, IMG submission 203316) | Hardwood forest soil microbial communities from Morgan-Monroe State Forest, Indiana, United States - atmos_gasesECM2C_515 | ecosystem: Environmental > Terrestrial > Soil > Temperate...
TTCGAAGGAAACATCAACATACACAAATGGAAACTTGCCCTCGCCGTGCTCGCCATCGCACTGTTCGCCGCTTGGTACGCGTTTCGGCCAGAGAGGTCGGTCATCAATCACCGGGTAAACGAAGCTTTCCTAGGGGCGAAGACCCTTCATCCGCCCAAGTCCTCGAGTCCGGCACTTTCTATGCAGTAGTGCACCCCACCGCGGGTACAGCAACCATCTACGGCCTTGAGAACGGAGATCGCATTCTTCGCTTCACGAACTTCAGTACTTCGAACGGTCCTAATGTCCACGTGTACAGGGTCGACGCTGACGACGCAAAGGACAGTGCGACAGTGAAGAGCGCTGCCTCCATCGATCTGGGAACAATCAAGGGAAACATCGGTGACCAGAACTACGCTTTGGGCACTGATCTGTATCTGTCGAAGTACCGCACCGTTTCGATCTGGTGCAAAAGGTTTGCCGTCAATTTCGGTGCAGCACCATTGAGAGCCGACCACGCGATAAGTATGCCGCGCCTCCTGTGGCCCTGAAGTTTCACGAAAGTGTGAAGACTCTCTACCGGACGTAACGATCATGCCGAACAGAGTCACGATCTGCACGCTGATCATTGAGCTCATCTGCCCATTCACCCAGGTTGCACCGAGACAGCAATCCGACCCCGTGCAGCCCCCGCCCCGCGACGATGCTCGAAGGGGCCTCAAAGAAACACCGGGGGGCCGCTTCGGACGTGACGACTGCTAACAACCTCACTTGCAGAAGAGAGCAAATGCCACGGAGGATGGGTTCTCGAAAATCAAGGCTACGGAATAACAATGAACATCAGGTATCGCGATTACGCTGATGCAACAAGAATATGGAACCTATAGTGCCACTCAGAAAAGGAGATCGATGCACCAACCTTCATCATCAAATCTCGCAGGCGCTAGCTGGACCCGTCCAGTTTTAAGGCTCAGTACGAATCCGGGTTGAACTACGGACTGCAGTTCAGAGAGCAGGCAACAGCGTATAAACAGGACTTTATAAGCTACAAGAGGAAACGTACCATGAGCCTCATGGATGAATTTAATGCAGCCACACAAAGTCTTGACAGAATCCTCGACAAAATGGAAGAAGCCGATCCTGCTGATAAGGAGAGGTTAGAAGCATACGTAAAATCAATGCAGGTAAAAGTACAGCAAATTCTGAAGGCGATCTTAAGAGTTCATTGAGGTTGGTGGCGGAAACAGGACTTGCCCCCCCAATACGCCTCCCGCTACTTCGGCCTTCGAAATGCCGAGATTGCGTCAATGGTCAGGCGATAGCAATTCATGTGAGTCGACGGCAGTGACAGCACATCGTCGGCGCCGAGATCGAGGCCTCGAGTACGGTCGGCGGATCCTCCCGGCGACAGCGTCACAACGCGAATATGGTGAGTCTTCTCGGAACCCTTGATTTCGGAGGGAAGGTCACAGCAATCGAGCTGGGGCGGATCCGCACCCAGAACCACTATGTCGGGATCGAAGGCGAGGACGGCTTTCATTCCTGGCTCGTAGTCCGTTGAGACTGCATATCCCGCATCGCGCAGCACAGCGACGATTTGCTCCCTCAAAACATCGTCAGACTCCACCACCAATAATTTCGGCGCTTTGGAATTCATAACATCCGTTTTTTAGGATGGTGCGAGATCGTCGCGAGATTCAGTTCGGCTAAGTATTTAAAATGCTTCTGCCATAAGCTTCTCCAGCGGTCTATCGAATTGAGCCGCCGGTTCCAATGCCGCGGCGACACAGATTTGCTCAAGATAAAAACAAATCTCAAAAACTTTGCGTTTTCTCGACGGACGCATCGACACCGAGCGAGGCATTCACTCTGTAGTCGTTGTGATCAATGGTCAGAACCTTCTTGCCATAAAGCCGAACGTCAACGAATGTCATATCTCTTTGCGGAAGCCAGAAGTTGTCGATTTTCTGGTATTGACGCACAAAGTCTGCCCGCTGGATCCAGAAAGAAAGCTTCTTGGCGGGATGGCCCTCAATCCGGACAACTGCATAATCGTGTGTGTCAATCCATACCTTGCCTTCGAACAGATACTTGTCTTTCCGTTGGGGAATCAACTCCGCGACGAAACAGTGGTAGGGTCCCACCAACTGCTCACCGAGTAGGTCCAGAGTGTAGTTTGCAGGAGAGATGGCGCTATCGTGATGCTGCTTACCCGCCGCGGTTTCGATCTCGCTGGCGATTAATGCATTAAGCGCCAGACGACGAACCAGGACTGACCCCTTCTCAGACGTGACCGCAAACTTCTTTTGGTCCGGTGCCCGGTACTCCATCTGCCCGACTTCCTCGGCATGCACCTTCCCCTTCAGGTCCACCACCTGATAGGTCCTGAAGGCAGTATCGTTCACGAGCGTCGCGGCGCGAAGAGCGTTATGGGCGAGCAACTCGTCAAAGATCTGGACCGCGGTGACGCCGGGTCGCAGAGGTTCGAGCAGGGTTGTAAGTTCGGTTTCACCCTGCTGGTTGAACTGCGCATGCGCGCTCACGGCGAACGTTGTCATCGCAATAAATGCAGCGCCGACAACACATCGTCTGATCTTCGTGTGTGGCGTTGTCGTGTTTCTTCGTCGCACGATGAGCTCTCCCTTTAGTCCTCGAAGCTGCGCACCCCACCCTGGAATCTGTTCTTGGCGTTGGTCCAAAGCCACTTGATCACCCGGGCATCGTTGTAGCAGTAGGCCAGGTTATGGTTCAGAGTCGAGAAACAATGACGCTGGCAGGTGGACTTCATAGCAGACAGCTGGGTCTGATCGAATTTAGGTTCGTCGATGTTCCCCCAGTCGAAGGTGGCCCCGTACATCGGGAAGCAGGGAGCGACGGTGCCGTCGGTGCGGATGATGACGTTGTTCTGGCCCGCCCGACAGTTCCATTCCGCAAAGTGCAATTCGCCATTGTCCTCCTGCACAATCCCAGGCACCGAAGCAAGCAGCTTCGTCTTGTGTCCATTGCCATTCGTGCCGTCACCGTTCCAGCCGTACTGCCGCAAATCAAGCCCGGAAGACATACGTATAAAGGCCTTGATCTCTTGCAGCCGTTGCACCGAGTTCACCATCTGATAGCCCGCTCGGTTTTTCTCGATCAGCCAATCGACCAGAGAGTCGATCGCTCGCCAATCTTCCGGGCGGATGTAGGTGGGGTTGTCATACAAGTGCTTGAAGTGATCGTCCTGTTCGAGCATCGGGGTTTCGTTGATGTGGTAGTCGGTGGCGATACGGTGGTCATGCGCGTATTCGGTGAGCTGTCTGACGTCGTCCAGGTTGTTGCGGCAGATGTTGATGTTGAAAAAGACGAGGTAGCCGTCGACGTATTGTTTGTGCAGGATGTGTTCCAAATTCTTTTGCGCGGGAACAAATGCTTTGGGCAGGCTGGGCTGCAGATCCCACGAGTCCAGCGCGAAGTTGAAGACCGCTACGCCGGCGTCGCCCAGTCGGTCTGCGAAGTCTGGCTTCAGCAAACGACCATTGGTGGCGATATAAACCCAGAAGCCTTTCTTCGCTGCGTAATAGACAACTTTGTGGATGAATTCCGGCCGCAGGAGAGGCTCGCCTCCCATCAGCGCCAGCACACGGCACCCATTATCGTGGAGCCAGTCGATGGACCGACGAGCCACGTCCTCGGTCATGCCCTTGACTTTGTTGTTGTATGACCAGCAATACCAGCAATCGAGGTTGCACTTGTACTCGACAAATAAATAGGCGGTGATGGGATGGAACTCTCCGGGCAAAACTCGCGATCTGACGTAGGGAAACAACCACCCTCGCGAGGTGCGGTAGACATCCTTCACGCCCCATTTCCGCCTTTCCGGCGGAGCCTCCGGCCCGGGATCCCTGAGTCGCTCCGGGAATTGCGGAAAGATCGGTTCAGGAAGAGTGAGACCCTTCGCTTCGGCCGGCGCAGGAGAGCGCTGTGTGGAATTCATGAGAAGGTCGTGAATTGCTAGGTCGATTCGGAATTTGGCGGCGGTGGCCATTTGCAAGTCATCTCGGACAAGATTCGTATGAGACGGTTCCTCTATCGTGAAAATCGCCGATACTGCCCGAGTCTCATGCAAGGAAGATGCCAAAATCACGTGAGCTAAACTCTGTACGGAAGTCCCTTACTGAACCATGTTGCGAGCGTCCAGAACTACCGCAAGCTTCGCAGAGGGAGGCCAAATGGTGGAGCTTCTGACTTTGGGTTCACGGGCCGGTGCCAGCCTCTGTTCGAACCTGTGCGCGTGTCGAAGTTAAGACACTGGTGTCGCAATTCTCTCTTTGTCGCATTCGAAAACAACCATCCATAAGAAGTCTCCTGGGTAGGCATTCTGGCCTCTAAGGTCATGCTTCTTGCACTGACCCCGGTGGCCTCGAGAGTTACCAAAGCAGTCACAAGTGTCGAAGGCGTTGAAAGTGTCGAAATAGGCGTGACATCTTTGGCACTTTCCTCTCATGATTCATTGGAGTGTGCGATTTTGCGCAGAGAACCTCAGGCGCCTGGTTTGGCATATCGGATGTTTTAACTCTCTTGTCGTGCGGAGAGTTATGCTTCAAAAGATTTTCATCGTCCACGGGAGGGCGTGGCCCTTCTTTGTTGTGTTGCTATGCCTTGGTGCATCAAGGAATTCGACGGCTCAGGAGCAACTGACTCTCTTGCCTAACGCGGCCTTGCCGGAGCCAGGGATCATTGTCGGCACCGTAATTGACGTAAACGACGATGCCATTCCAGGCGCCACCGTCGTCCTCCAAGGCGCCGCTCTCAAAAGTCCGCGTACGCTCGCGTCGGATGACAGGGGATTTTTCGAATTCCAAGGTGTCGAGCCTGAAACATATCGTGTCAAGATCAGCGCCCAGGGATTCGCAGACTGGATCTCGCCGGACTTAACGCTCAAGCCGAGCCAATACATAATTCTGTCGGTTCCGAGGCTCCAGATCGCAACCGCATTTACCTCAGTGACTGTAGGCTATTCCGCGGAGGAGGTTGCCACCGAGCAGGTCAAGCTCGAGGAGAAGCAGCGCATTTTCGGGATTATTCCAAATTTCTACGTGAGCTATGATCAAAACGCTGCACCGCTCACCGCGAAGTTAAAGTTCCAGCTCGCCGCCAAGGTCGCCTTCGATCCGATAACCTTTATTGGAGTAGGCATAGCCGCGGGAGCCGAGCAGGCTGGAGACCACCCCAACTACCCTCAAGGCTGGAAGGGGTTCGGTCAGCGTTACGGCGCTGCCTATACCAACGGGTTTACCGATATCATGATAGGTGGCGCTATCCTGCCATCGCTTCTGCACAGGACCCGCGCTACTTCTACCAAGGTGCGGGGACGACGAAGTCTCGCGTTCTCCATGCAGTCTCCTTCCCATTTATCTGCAGGGGAGACAATGGGCGGCTGCAGCCGAACTACTCGACCATTGGTGGCGACCTCGGCTCGGCTGCCATCGCGAATGCCTATTATCCAGCGTCGAATCGAGGTCTCGGATTGTTTTTCGGGAACTTCCTAATCGGAACCGGCCAACGAGCCGCTGCCAACCTGGCACAGGAATTCATCCTGAATCGCGTCACGCACAGAGCTAGGCATCAACAGTAAGCATGCTTCGCCAAGACAGTAACAAATTTGAAGTGCACCTGGCAGCTCAGACCCCAGATCACTGGGAACGCGGGACCAAGCTTGGGTTGAGGTGGAAGACCTCCGTGTACGGCTCAACCGGGTAGCCCTTTCCCTTCCAGGCCGCCAACCCACCTTTGAGGAACTTGATCCGGAACAACCCTAGCGTGAATGCGCGACGCAATACCATTCGGCTGGTTTTGTCACTCGGGCAGGTACAGTAAACAACCGCGTCTCTTTCCTTTGGGATCAGTGTGGGCTTCGCTAGCACCTCATCTGGGGCGATCCGTTTAGCCGTGAGAATCATCTCAGGATAGGCTAAAAGGTCCAGCGGCTGGCGAACATCAAACAAAAGCACCTCTTGGTCTGAGGCCAACAATGCGTGAAGTTCCTCCGCCGAGATGCTGTGCTTCCCTATCTGGCGTTGATCCCTTAGGTGTTTTCCGCGAAGGACGAGGAATATCCCAAGAGTCGCAACACTCACAACAGCCAGAGCCAATAACATCTCCCTGTTCCTCGAGCACTCACCAGATTCTCTTCAGCCGCTGGAAGATTCAGCGGCCCGAAAGCAACCAGCAAATGACGCCGCGTGTATTTCGGCGCTTCGAGCTCATCAATCAGGCTTTTACCTGGTACCGTAGTGGAGATCCAGCTTCGGCGGTTGTCGTCGAGGAGTTCCGCGAAGTTGATGCGGGCCGCCTTCACCTATATCAGGACTTCATTCTTGACACTTGCTCGTGTCGGCCTATCGATTTCAACCTTTCAGTCTGCCCAAACCTGGGAAGCCACTCAACTAGGACCCGAAACATCGGGATCGTATTAGCGATTTAGATGATCGCCTAAATCAAGAGACGCATCCGCAGGACAAGAATTGCTTAGGATGACCACGAAACTCCTCCATACGATACTGATCAGTAGAAGAAGGCAAGGCGCAGTCACACCCATCAGAGACTCCACTTCACATCAGTGTCGAACTGCGAGAACCCGCTCCCAAACCTGACGCCAGTCCATCTGACATTGACCCTGGCACTTGAACTCTTTCCCGCGGCCACCCATTCTTCCTCCACATTCCGGGCAGACCCAATTCAGAATGCCGGAGACCACATCTGCTGTCGCTTTGATCGCACTCAATCTTATAAACCTCATACATCACCTCACCCATCACATCGAATGATCAGGCATCGAGAACCAATTCAAACGGCGAAGCGCCGCAGGAATCTGTGACATGCCGTATCTGACAGAACGTGAACTGCAATGCTTCTGGTGATTGCATTTCCCCTTCCAAAAGGCACGGGACGAAGTCTTGATCGGTTCAAGAGACAGAGATTGGTTTCAGCATTCATGTAACTGAGTGATGAGCCACAGCAGCAAAAGAAGCCTGTGGCAATTCGCCAAGAGTGGCAGTCGCCTTCGCAGTCCTGCCTCCATAGAACCGTCATTCCACTGCGAAGGCGTCTTACTCTTGGTGCTTTTTGAGGCGCAGATAGCGTCCAGCAACTGCTGCTGGCACAGAGGACTCACGGAAAGCGAAAGCCACTTGGCAATCGGCGCCCCACTGACGTCGTAAGCCAGTCGAAATGCCGACAGTGCCTATTGAGAGACTCATGGTCTGCTTTCAGCTTTGCGCAGGAGGTCGAGATTTGGAGCTAAATCGACCATATTTCATGCGGCCATTTGTACCGACTGTTCGAGGCGACGCCACCGACGATGGTCGCTGGCGATGAGAGTGTCGGCCTCCGCCGGACCGCTACTCCCAGCCGCATAATTCGGGAACGATGGCGAAGGCAATTGCGCCCACGCTTCTTCGATGGGCGTGATGATGCGCCATTCGGCTTCCACTTCATCTCCGCGCGTGAAGAGTGTAGCGTCACCACGCATGGCGTCGAGCAGTAAGGTGGTGTACGCCTCTGGTGTTGCCGCGCCGAAGGCCGTCCGGTAACAGAATTCCGCCTGCACCGGGGCCATCTGCATCTGCGCAGCCGGTCTCTTCGCACCAAACTTCACAGCAATGCCTTCATCAGGCTGGATACCCAGCGTGATCACATTCGGGTCGATCTCTTCGTCTGGAGTGCGCGCAAACAGGGCTTGCGGCGTGCGCTTGAAATGAACAGCGATCTCGGTCATGCGTCGCGCGAGCCGTTTGCCCGTACGCACGAAGAACGGCACGCCAGCCCACCGCCAATTGTCGATATAGAACTCCAGTGCGACGTAGGTTTCTGTTAAGGAGTTTTCGCGAATGCCAGGCTCCTGACGGTAACCGGGCACAACGCGGTCGTTTATTTCACCGGGGCCATACTGACCGCGCACAGTCCGACGCGCCACTTCTTCGAAGCTCATCGGACGAATAGAACGGAACACTTGGACCTTTTGCTCGCGGACGGCATCGGCATCGAAGGCAATCGGAGGCTCCATCGCGGTCAAGGCGACCAATTGCAGCATGTGATTTGCCACCATGTCACGTAACGCACCGGTCTCCTCATAGAATGAGGCACGATTCTCACCGCCCACAGTCTCCGCTGCGGTGATCTCGACATAGTCTACATAGTTGCGATTCCAGACAGGCTCGAACAAAGAGTTGCCAAACCGGAATACGAGGATGTTCTGTACCGTTTCTTTGCCCAAGTAATGGTCAATCCGATAGATGTTGCTCTCATCGAAGGTGCCTAGGACCGTCCGGTTGAGCTGTCTGGCGCTCTCTAGGTCGCGACCGAACGGCTTCTCCAGCACAATACGCGACCAACCTTGATCATTACCATTCAGGCCCGCTGAGCCGAGGCCCTCGATGATGGGGGCTGCGACGGAGGCGGGGGTCGACACGTAGAAAAGATGGTTTGTGCTCGAACCTGCTTGATGCATTTCTTCGAGTTTCGCGCCGAGATGACGGTAGAAGTCGATATTGCCGGGATCTCCAACCATATAGAAAAGACGCTTCTCAAAGTTCACCCACTGCTCATGATCAACGTGGCGGATTCCACCAGACTCCAAGGCTCCCTGGCGCATGCGCGCACGAAACTCTTCCGTCGTCATTGGACTGCGGCCAACCCCCAGCACCTCGAACTTGCGCGGCACGCAGCCGACGCAGGTCAGGTCTTAAAGTCCCGGAATCAACTTACGTCGTGTCAGGTCGCCCGAAGCGCCAAAGATCACGAGCAAAGCCGAGCCCGCCTGTGGTAAAGACACTATCCTTGTTGGTTGAACGCTTGTTGCTTGTATGACCGCACTCACAGTCCACCTCCATTTGGACCTGTGTTCTAGATGGTCGCGGCAATCTGAGGTGCAGGCATCGCACCATCTGAAGACAGTCGGAAAACGGTTTTGGTGTGCAATCCAAGAATTCGCTCCGCGCGTTACAAGTCCTAGAGACGCCCCAGGCTTGCACCTCCACCCACGAACAGGGTCTGCCCTGCGATAAAAGAAGCTTTGTCCCCCGCAAGAAACGCGATGGCCGTAGCTATTTCCGCGGGCTGAGCGAAACGCCTCATCGGTAGGCCTTTCAAATAGCGTGCCTCTCCTTCGCTGCCCGGCGGATTGTTAGCGCGGAATAGTTCTGTTTCGGTTGGGCCAGGCGCAATGGCATTCGCGGTAACGCCGTCGGCCGCAAGCTCAATCGCCATGGTACGCGTGAGGCTCTCTAGTGCTGCTTTTGCTGCCGCATAGCTTGAAACAAACGGGAGCCCGCGAGTAACGAGGCTGGTGACGTTGATGATGCGTCCAAATCGAGCGGATCGCATGTTGGGCAGAAGAGCCTGGGTGAGTTGCAACGCCGGGCGCCACGTTTAAATCCATCACCCCGGTGAACACCTCGAAATCCACGGCATCAATCGTCTCACGCCTGACGAGGCCCACATTGTTCACGATTCCAAACACGTCTCCGCGAGCGGCCAGGTCCTTGGCGAGAGCATAGGTCTGATTCTGGTCTGCAAGGTCTGTCTCAATAAAAACTCCGGGAAAATGTCGGGGGGGGAACTGCGCGCAACGCCTATAACCGACCATCCCTGCTCGGCTAAGGGATCGGCCACGGCGCGGCCGATCCCCTTCGATGCACCAGTAATCACGACGGACTTGCGCATGACAGGCCTCCAATTCATTCTTGAGCTTTGCAGGGCGCAATTAGCGGACGTGTTTCTACGTTCATGCGACTTGCTCTTTGGAGCCAGCAGGTGCTGCGCTGGTTTGCTTTGACTTCACGAGGTCGGCGGCGGATGCTCCCTCGAGCGACAGCCCATAGCCGACTTCCCGAACGATGCGCTCCTTCAATGGTTGAATGAAGTGGATGCGGGTGTTTCGGCGGGTCACCTCCGGAGCTTTCAGGTACAGTTCGGCCAATTCCCGCGCCCGGCTGAGAGCCTTACCGTTCGGCACAACCTCGGCAACCACTCCCCACTCGTGCGCAGTGCGCGCTTTCAGCGGGTGGGGATTGAGCAGGAAAGCCTCCGCTCGCCCCGCTCCCGCGCGATAACTCCAGGTGGTAAAGATTCCGTCACCGGGCGCAACGCCCTGGGAGAAGTGGGCCACGTCCTGGAAGGTCGCGCCATCTGCCGCCACAATTACACTGGCAAGCAGCGCGTAGTCTGAGTGCACGTGGGCACGTCCCTCGATTGCCGCGATGACTGGGACGCGTATGTTGGCTATGTTTTCCAAAGCCTGAACACCTTCGTCGTGAACCTGGCTCCAGACGCCGGGATCGGCTCCGTCGCCGAAGGAGGACCAATCGACATCTGTAATGAACTGCCCAGCTGCACCCGTAAGGATTACGATCTTGTTCGCACGGTCTTGCGAAATCCGGTAGAACCCATCGACAAATTCCGTGTGAGATTGCGCGGTCATAATGCACGGCCCACCGTTGGTGTGAAATTCGGCCACCAGCACACCAGCTGCATCTCGCTTGAGATTCAGGCTTTGATAGCCATCGAAGTAGTTTGCTTTAAGTGCATTCATAGTATTTTCCCTCTCTGTCTCGTTCCGTCGGATCGAATTAGACTCGCAAGTGTTGTTAGCCAATCATCCGGTTAACATCCGCAACTGCCTGAGAGTTTCGGAAGGCTCCAGACGAATGGTGTAATCTGCGTTCACATCGGCCGCGCGGATGATCCCTTGCTTGTCGACCACATATCGCGCGGGCATCGGCAATCGGTACTCCGGTTCATCATGAAACCTGTCGAGCGCATTGCCGAAGGATTTGTAAAGGTCGCGCAAGTAATCCGGCAATGTAAAGACAAGCCGAAACTCCTCAGCGGTCTTCAGATGAAGATCAGTCAGGATGTCAAAGCTCAGGTTCAGCTTCTTGTGCAGAGCGCGAGTGTACCGTTCGAGTTCAGGAGTGAGCACGACGATCTGAGCTCCCAATGCTCTGACTTCCCCTTGGATTTGCTGTAGAGCCTCCAGCTCCATATTGCAGTAGGGTCACCAGTGTCCTCGGAAGAAACTGACCACCAGCGGTCCTTCCCGCAGCAAGTCCGCGGAGGATACCTGCACGTGGTCCTGATTGAATAAGCTGAAACTCGGAGCGCGGTCACCGACCTTCAATGCGTGCGCCTCAATCCCCGACGACTTGAGCTCGGCAGTCGCTCGATGCATCGTCTCGATAACCTCGTGTGGCGCATTGTAAGGCGGGGCCCCGGACTCGAAGGCTTTCTTGAATTCATCTAAACGTGATTGAAGACTTGCCATTTATATTTCGCTCCTTTCCCACATTTCTCAAATACGACATAGAGGAATGCTGCAACACTCAGATTTGAGCCACTCCGCCATCGACATAAAGCTCCGAACCCGAAACATAGCTGGCCTCATCGGAAGCAAGGAATGAGACAGCCTTTGCAATCTCGTCTGGGTCTCCCAATCTTCCGAGTGGGACGTTGTTTTCCATTTCCTTTTTCATCTGCAGGAGCGCCTCGCCCTGCTGAAGGTCTTCCAGAATCGGGGTGTCGATATGACCCGGACTGAGCACGTTTACTCGAATGCGGCGGTCCCGCAGGTCATTGGTCCAGGTCCGCGCAAAGGAACGTACCGCGGCCTTGGTGGCGCTATACACGCTCATCGCGGGAAAGCCCTTGATGTCGGCAATGGATCCATTAAGGATGATGGAGCCTCCGTCCTTCATTAGCGGAAGACCCTTTTGCACGGAAAAGAAGAGCCCTTTCACGTTGGCGTCGAAATGAAGGTCGAAAAACTTCTCGTCCACCGTCCCAAACGGGGCCAACTTCGCGAGGCCGGCATTCGCAAAAATGATGTCGATCTGTCGATTGTGTTTTTTTACAGTGTCGTATAAACGATCAAGGTCAGAAAGCTTGGCCACGTCGCCCTGTACTGCCGTCACGTTCTTTCCAATCTCGGCAGCTGCGGCATCCAGCGCGTCTTTACCGCGGCCCGTAATGAACACGTGATCCATCCCCTCTTGGACGAAGCGTTTCGCCGTAGCCAGGCCCATTCCCGCCGAGCCTCCCGTGACAACCGCGATCTTTCCTGAAAATTTGTTTGACATATGGCTCCTTTTATGAAAGTAATTGTCGTGAATGGCGCGTCATGCATCAGACGAAAGCGCCCGAAATGCTGCCTCGATCTACATACCTTGTTCTACATTTGTGTTGACGAGAACTTTAATGTCCACGTGACGATTGAGATTGCGGCCGTGAGCGTTCTCATTGCTTGCGGCGGGATGAGTCGCACCGTATCCGACCGGTACCAAGATTCGTCGCATCGGGATATTGTTGACCTCAAGAAAATATCGCGCTACAGCAGCCGCTCGCTCCTCGCTGAGCTTCTGATCCTCCGCGATACTAAATTTGTGGTGCGCGGCGTAGCCGGAAATGTCGATCATGTAGCCATTGAGGGATTTCGCGATATCGGCCAGGTTGTCCAGATCTCGCTTGGCGCTCTCACCCAGGACAGATGATCCTTCCTGGAAGAAAATGGCAACCTCAAACTCGTTTTTGTAGCCATCGAGATTGGAAACGCGTTGGCTCTGGTTAGCACTGGCTTGTGCACGTTCCGTTGACACCTTATTGGCCAAGATCTGTTGTTCTTCGGCGACCTCGATGGCGAAGTCATCCGGACTGAACCAGACCCTGCGGGCGTCGAGTTGTCCAACGGAGTTACCGACTCCCTCAGCCTCGATGTTCAGACCGGGGAGAAGCGCAGTTACATCCATGTCGACGTGGCGATAAAAGGGGAACTTGTACTTATTGCGCTCGACTTTCGTGCTGTCGTCAATTCTTACGACAACCAGCTCGCCTGATTTCTTGTCGTGAACGCGAATGAGCTCTCCATCGCGAGACAAAATCAGTCCTGAGACCTTCGAGCTTTCGCCCTGCGAGAATCGGCGCGCTTTGCCGGCGCTATCCGCCAATCCGTGGTTAAGGGACAGGATCGCGGCGAACGCGTAAGCGAATAACATCATCCAATTTCGATTGTTCGTTTTCACTCTGATCCTCCAGTGTCGAGAATGTTTTGAGAGGAGAGAGACTGATCCCCCGCCGTCAACCATGCTGATCAACGGTGTTGCACTCGAACTACCAATCAGCGAATTTCGAGTTCATTCCAAAATGCGCGATGTCCATGGAATCGACGCCTCGGAAAAGGCGGCTGAGGAAAGGACTGAATATCAGCTCACGTCTTGGTATCGCCGCTTCGACTCCCGTGGCGAAATAGCGACACAAGTGCAGAGTGCATGCCCGTGCTTCAAACCGTCAACTCGGATCCTTCGTTGAACTCCCCGGTGCGCTGATAACGCGGTCGGTAGATACCGAGCCTCTTCATCTTGGAGACTAATGTTGTCCGCTTAAGCCCCAGCCGGGCAGCCGCTCCGCGCGGTCCTCCTATCATTCCTCCGGCAGCCCGCAATGTCTCCAAGATCA
>Ga0307477_10002735_pt1 | contig 13464 bp, 10 predicted proteins | sample atmos_gasesECM2C_FD_203316 | JGI IMG/M metagenome (GOLD analysis project Ga0307477, IMG submission 203316) | Hardwood forest soil microbial communities from Morgan-Monroe State Forest, Indiana, United States - atmos_gasesECM2C_515 | ecosystem: Environmental > Terrestrial > Soil > Temperate...
CGAGGGCCACTTCACTTCGATCGACTTTCCGGGGGCCAGCGCCAACGGCAACACCGCGGTGCTGGGGATAAACGACCATGATGAGATCGTCGGGTTGTACAACGGCGGCGATTGCACGGGAGCGCGGTCGATGTGCGGCTTCGTTGCTAAACCCGTGAAGGCCGACTGAAGGGGAGCTTCCCGGGATTCGCTCGGTCTAGCTGCCGTTTCGTTTGTGGCGATGGTTTAGATCGACGAACTGGACTAGGGGCGTTTCGTCGAGGGCAATTCCCTGCTCTGCTGCGATTTTTTGCAGCGCGTTGTAAATGTGCGGCAGATGGTTGGTGGCGATGTCGCGCACGAAGGCGCGGGTGATTTCGTCGTTGCGCATGCGGCGATGCAGCCAGCGCAGGAAGACGACGAACTGCACGAAGACTGGGATGAGCGTGGCGAGCCAAGTAAAGCCGTGTGGCATTGGAAGGTCCTTGGTATCACGGGCACTCTTGCCGGCGCGATTTGGCGCCGAGTGGATGTTGACACCGCGCACAGCCAAGAGTGGCTGTGCTACTGGTTTACAGGAAGAGGCCGGGTAGGCCGCCTAGGGTGCCGCCGAGGCTGGAGCCTAGCGAGGTGAAGAAGCCGGAGGGGCGGGAGGCGTTGGCGCGGGCGCTGAGCAGCTCGGAGGGAATGCCGAGGGTGCGCCCGAGGAGATTGGTGTCCACGCCGAAGAGGCCGGAGAGACCTTGCAGCGCGGCCATTTGTCGCTGGAAGGCGGTGTTGCTGAAGGCTAGCTGATTTTGCTGAGCTTGATTCCCTTCCGCGATTCCCTTCTGGCGCGCGAGGTTGTCGGTAAGATCGGCGAAGCCGGCGGAGTTGCCCGTGCGCGCGACTCGATTGGCGGCGGATTGTTGCAACGCGTCGAAGGCGCTGCCCAACGCGCCTTGCGACTGGGCAGTGACCGCGGCTTTGTCGGCAGGACTTAGGCCGGGATTATTGGCGATGCTTTGGAATTGCGGCACTAGCGAATTGCCGAGCTGCCGCTGATTGCCGAGCAGTTGCTGATTGAGAGCGTTGATGCTAGCCAGTTGCTGATCGGTGAGTTGCTGCGTTTGTGCTTGAGCGCCACGGCCCATGGGTACCTCCTGGGGAGCGAAATTGGGAAATCGAAACGCGAAAGCGAAAAGCGAAAATCGAGACTTGGACGGTCAAGGTCGTTGACCTGTAGACGCCTGGGACGGGCACGGGTGTCCCGTGCCCCTACATGGGAACTCAGATGGTTATGGTGATGGAAATTGTGGCGCCGTCGGATTGCGTGGCGCTCAGCACCGCAGTGGCTAAACGGGCTTGAATTGCCGCTAACGCGGCGGCTACTGGCGCGGCGTCTTGCGTGTCTTCGGTGTCGAAGCTGAATGTCGCGGAGAGGTGGACGGGGTCGCCGGGATTGAAGTCCCAGGAAGCGGATTGCGTGGTGTTGGGCATGAGTTCTCCTTTGTGTGCGCGAATCGATTGCTACCGTGGCATCAGGCCGCGAGTTCTACGGTGGCGGTCACGGCGTTGGTTACCGTCGTGGCCAGGAGTCGCGCGAATTTCGCGGCTACGTTGGCGTATTCGGAGCGCGCGACGTTGCTGGCGTTTACGGCGGTGATGGCCGCGCCTTCGTTGTTGTAGTCGGTGTCGACGTCGGTGTCAGAGGTTTGCAACTGTAAGGAGATTACGCCGGGAGCGCCGCTGAAGCTGACGCGCAGAGACAAGCGGCCGCGCGTGGCGGGACCGCCCGCGGTGATGGCGATGCGCTGCGTCTTGGTTCCGCTGGCGAGGTTGCCATCGGCGGTGGTCCACACCTGGGATTGGTCACCCGGTGCGATGCAGAACGGTGGAAAGGTGTTGGCGTACGTTGGCACTGCGGTCCTTCTTTCTGCGCGTTAGCGCGGTTCAATCTTTGGTGCGCGGCGTGTTCAGCTTTCGGCAGAACGGCGTCCAGGTGTCGTCGCGTTGCCAGCCCAGGCACGCGAGGCGCTTGCCGAATTTGCCGGCGATGGGCGGCGGCAGCCAGGCGTGCACGTCTTCCAGGCCACGCTGCCAGGCGTCTTGTTCGGTGGCGTGGTGCAGCGCGAGCAGCCATTGCCAACGTTGGCGCGGCGTGCCGGCGCGGGGATCGAGCAGCAGGTACGCTTCGGCGGTCAGGCGCAGCAGCGCGGCTCCGACGATGGTGTCGTCATCGGCCAGAATTTTTCTCGTCACAAAAAGCGGGTTGCTGAGATCGGGTAGTGCGTAATCGAAACCTTGGCGCGTGTGGATGGCGCGTAGTTGCTCTAGATCGGATTCGCGGTATTCGCGGACGAGCATCAGACTTTGGAGTGCGGCGAACTTGTCGCCGCTTTTGCGATCGAACTTTAAGTAAGGACTTGGCACGTGGCGCGGTTGTAGGAAATCGCGTAGGCCTCGAAAGCTGTGGCGAGCCACCGCACTCCAGAAACATCGGCCGCTACCTGACGGGCACGGGTGTCCCGTGCCCCTACAAGGTGATCCGCTTTGTGATGCGGGCGCCGAGGTTGGCGCCGAAGCCGTTGCCTCCGCGAACTTGGCCGTTGGGCTGGGCGCCGCTTCCTTGCGATGGCTGCGGCGCGGGACCGCTTGCGCCGCCGCCCACTACGGCGGTAGGTGGCGTGCCAAAGGCGACGGGAGTCGACGCGAGCGAGCCGATGTATTGCGAGTAGGCGCGCCAGTACAGCGTCTGATTGCCGAGCTGCAGGTAGAGATTGCGCGATGCGCCGAGGAAATAGACGCGTGGGGCGCTGAAGGCGGGCGTGACGTCGGACTCCGCGAAATAAAACAAGCCGGGACGCGCGTCGGAGGGATCGGCGATGGAGATGTCGAACCAGCCGTTCGCGGCCTGCACGGAGACCGAGGCGATTGGCGAAGGCGCAGGCGCAGGAACGCTGGGGTCAACGCCGGCGCGCTGGCTGGTGGCGTTCACCGCAGAGACAATCTTCGTGAGCGTTTCGTATAAGTACGGATCGCGATCCTTCAGCGGAGCGAGTTGTGCTACCGTAAGCATTAATGCCCAAGGAACTCTTTCTTGTTCTCCTCCCCGTTGTAGGGCTGGCGCTTTTTGCTTGCCTTGCTTGTTGCTATAACCTGTGGCAAATCGACCGATTCCTCAAAAAATCTAAACAAGAAGAACGCAAAATTAGTTGAGGCCGCGGACTGGGGACCACGGGTCAATACGCAAACTCGGCGTAAATTTTTGTAGGCGGAACCAGGCGCCGGACTGATTTGTGCTTACCTGGAATGCTACTCGTTCTCCCAAGACATTGATCGGCAGCTCCAAGTCTTTTACGGCTGGGGAGCTTAGCGGCAATGCTTGCTGGGCTTGCGGGGCGCTGGCGGAATTGGTGAAGCTGGTTAGGGCTAGCGAGCCTGCGCCTTCTACGTACATGGCTAGATAGCTGAAGAGTTTGCGATGCGCGCCGAGGCTAAGGGCTTGCTCGACGGCGCGTTCGGGAAAATAGTGCGTGGTGTAGTAGCTGGGGATGGCGGTGCCGTCGTCGGAGAGTTGCGTGGCGCTGAGCTGATACGCTTTGCCGGTAGCGCCGCCTCCGCCCACTCCGGGGTTGCCGCCGCCCATGGCTACGAGCGCGGTGCCGTCGCTGCGCTCGATAAGCGCGCAGGAATTAGCGGCGATGGTCCAGGGCGACCACTTGCGCGTCTTGTCGGTGGCGGTCTTGCGACCGGTAAAGGTGATGTTGATTGGTGGGCGGCCAGCGATGTCTTCGGCGGAATCCAGGTCGCGGTAATCGAGCATCAGGATTTTGTTCGGCGAAGTGGCGCTGCCCATGGGCGCGCCGACGAAAATGCGGCGTTCTTTGGTGTCCACCGTAACCCACAGCGTATGGCCGTACTGCCAATTGATTTGATTCCAGGTGGGCTGAATTTCTTGTGAGATTTTGATCGGCTCCCCGCCATTGAAAATGTACAGGCCAGTGCGATGCGCGATCACCACCCAGTCTTCGCCGACGCCGACGCCGCGGACCGAAGGGGTGCCGAGGCGGCGCGAGATCTCCGCGATCGACCACAAGGCAGGCTCGTTGGCGCCGTCGTCTTGCGTGGCGTGCAGCGAGTGCTCCTTCACAAAATAGAGGCGCTCGCGCAGTTTGAAGGCGGCGCGAATGGCTTGGCCATTATTTTCGGCGATGCTTAGCAGGCCGTCGATGCCGTCGTAGCTTTCGGGATCCTCGACGCGGCTGGCGCGCACCAGCGAAGTGTTCAGCGGCTGCGCGGTGGGAAAAATTTCAATGCTGTCGATATACATTTGGCCGTTTTGATTGGGCGTGGTGTCGGCGTAGACGCGCAGGACCAGATCGCTGGGAATGGTGGCGAGCGGCGCAGTGAGTTGCGCGGTAAATTCGGCGTAGGTGGTAGCGAGCTGCGCGGGAGTGAGCTGCAGGCCGGTGGTGTTGATTCCGGCGGTGGCGCTGAAGAGGTTCACGTGCAGAATGCCTTGGGTGAGCAACGAGTTGCGAGCGCACCGGGCGCGCACAGTGTAGTCGGTATTGGCCTGAATCAGTGGAGCGCCGAGAGAATCCTGCACAGCGGTTTGCGTGATGAGGCCGCGTGTGGCCGTCGAACCATTGCCGACGATGGAATAGGCCGCGCCCCAGACGACGAAATTTTCTTCATCGGTGCCGCCCGGCGCGAAAACGGGATCGGGAGTCCAACCAAGCGGACAATGCGGGAGCGCGGGGCCGGTGAAGCCGCCGTCAAAACCGAGATTGACAAAATTGTTGAGCTTGTTGCGTTCGCCCCACCAGAAAAGACGCTGCGCGTAATCGATCACGCCGGCGGAGCAGCCCAGCTCGATGAGGCGGAAGAGATTGTCGACATTGGTGGCGGCGAGAAGAATGGCGTCGGAAAAATCGATGATCGCGGAAGTGGAGGTGTTGTCGCCGAGAATCATGTTGCCGGTGAAAAGCGTGGCGCCTGCCGCGGCGGGCAAGCCTGCGCCGACGTAGAAAAAGCTGGCGCCGCCAGCTCCCGTGAAGCAAAGAATGCGCGCGACGATATTCGAGGGGCCGGTGGGAATGTTGGTGACTACGGCGCGCTTGCCGCCGCTGGCGGTCCAAGTGGTGGCCGGGCCGGGCTTGGTGAGATAGCCCTGGCGCGTTTGGAAAATGACGCAGACCTGATGCACGCCGGGATCGATGCTGCCCGCGGCGGAAGCGGTGCCTCCTCCGGACGCGGCGAGACCGCCGGTGGTGGCGGTGAAGGTGAAATGCGTGGAATCCGGGACGCTGGTTACGGCGAAGGTGCCGTTGTATCCGGCGACGCCGATACTGGTGGTGGTAACGAGTTGGCCGACTACGAAACCATGCGCCGCGGCGGTCTGGATTGTTGCCGCGGCCGATGCGGAAGTGCCCCCGCCGGAAGCGGCCAGGCCGGAGGCTCCGGCGATGTAGGTGAATTGTGTGCTGCTGGGAATCGAGACGATCGGGAATGTGCCGTTGTAGCCGGTGACGCCGACTCCTGCGACGGTTACGGATTGTCCGGCGGAGAGGCCGTGGGCGGCGCTGGTGGTGATGGTGACGAGGAAGCCGTTTTCGCTGGCTCCGTTGGGACTGGCGGCGATGGCTACGGCGGCGGGTTGCGTTGCACCATTGGGACTGGCGATGACGGCGACGTTCACGTTTTCGTCGACGACGGTGGGTCCGGCCCCGGGGCCGCTCTGGCTGACGCGATCGAAATTGGTGTCGTCGAATTGGCGAGGCAGGTCGTTGCCGGCGCGGCCGTCGCTGATGGCGAGATATTCGCGGCCGAAGATCGTTGTGGAGTTTGCGTAGGAGCTTGGCACGAGACCGCTGGCGATGCTGGCCAGCGTGCCAGGCGTGGTCTCCTTGTACAGAATGCCGTTAGAGTCGAGCAGGAGGGTGCGCAGCGTGGCGTTCAGAGTCTCGTACGTCTTCACGTAGTTGATGGTGGGATTGCCGGCCAGCGGGCCGAAGAGGGCTTGCAGTCCGGGACGCGTGGCCACGTTGCCGTTGCTGTAGATGACGTCCTGGCAATCGGGCGAGACTCCGTGCGGGAGGTCGGCGGGAGACATATCGGTGACGAGGCCGCCGAAGATTTCGATGGGGGCGTCGAGTGAGCCTGCTGTTGTCATGTAATTGTGCTTATATCTATCTATATGGTATACAGATGGCCTTCAGGTGCGCTTTGGAGAGTGCTTCCAGTGGGGGTACTGGACGCGCCTGACAAGCGTTGAGGGTTGCTCTGCAGCCCCAGGAGTTCGAGTCTCCCACTCTCCGCTCTGGCCCTCGACGCGCTTGACAGTCTCCCGAGCAGCGCTATACTTGAGTTGCTTGTCAGGCGTGTCCAGTACACGTTTTTTGAAGGGGCGGTGAGAGATCACCGCCCTTTCAGTTTTTCTGTTACCTTGAAATTGCTTCGCGGGTGCGTCCAGTACTTGTTTTTAGGCGGCGAGAAATCGCCGCCTTTCTTTTTTGGAAAAGTGCGGGAGTCTTGCTCCCTCTTTTGCCGTGTAACCTTGCCAGCTGGTGGCGATGGTTGCCGAGCGCAACCGTCTCAAAAGCGGCGGTCCGCCTGCGGCAGGCAGGCTAGACCGCCGCACTCCATATCACTTCCCTGCTGGTTCTTGCTCGCGTTTGTCTGCATGAGATCGGCGACTGCGCGGCACGTCCCTTTCTTCCGCGGCTACCAGGCCGTATTGTGCGGCTTTTTCGCGGTCGAGGATGGCGCCGCAGGAGCGGCATACGGCTACGCCGGGCTTGATCTTTTCGGCGCAGACCGGGCAATCGGCTAGCGGGCGGGCGTCGTACAGCCAGGGCTTCTCGAGCCCAAGCTGGCGCGCGGCGCGGCGCTCGAGGTCGGTGATGAACATGGGATTCTTGGTGCGCTCCCACTCGAGATCGGCGGCGGCGACCAGGCGGCGCTGAAATTCCTCGAGGCGGCGGCGCGCTTCGGCGAGCTCGCTTTCGGTGGGCGCTTCGCCGGCGGCCACGAAAACGCCGTGGTAACTTCCCTCCCCCGAATCGCCATTGATTTCGCGGGCGAGATCTTCAGCGATCTCGCGCGCGGTGATGCGATATTCCATGGTGCGCTTGTCGCCCAAGTCCATGACGCCGAGGCAGCCATGAATCGGGGTAATGGCAAAGGCTTCGCCGGGCTGCGGCGAAGAGACGGTCAACGAACCGAAATAAGTGCGCTGCCGCGGCGGCCACTTTTCCGTCGAAATGCTCACCAACGTGGCCATGTCGGCTTGAATTTGCGCTTGCGTGCTCACAACCCCACCTCTTTCTTTTTTTTCGATGATTCTCTTCTTGCCCGGAGATGCCGAGTGCGGACGCGCTGACTGTATAATCCACAGCTGACGGAGGCCGGATGTCCGGACCAAGTTCGCGAATCCCTTTTTCTCAAGCAATGCTGATTACCCTGGGCTTCGGTCTGATCTATCTGGCGTTTTTGCCGCCGGGAATTTATTCCCTGGATGGCAACGGAATGCTCGCCGTCGCCGAATCATTAGTAGCGCATCATTCCTGGGCGGTGCCCGCGGAATTGGGACTCCCCGGACGCGACGGGCAATTTTTTGGCAAGTGGTATCCCCTGCTGTCGATCCTGGCGGTGCCGTTTGTTGGCGTCGCCACGCAGGCGGCGCACATCTTGGGGGTTCCGGTTCATTATCTGGCCGCTATTCTGTCGCTCACTCTGCCCGTTGCTTTTGGCGCCGCGACCGCCACGCTTGTGCTGCTGATCTCGCTACGCCTGGGCAGTTCAACGAAGGGCGCGATTCTTGCCGCACTGAGCTACGCTTTTGGCACGATCGCGCTGGCCTACGCGCGCACATTCTACGCGGAGCCGCTGCTCGCGCTGCTCACCGTCGGAGCTATTTACGCCGCGCTGGGTGCCTCGCCGCGAGAGGTGGCTTGCGCCGGAATCTGCGCAACCCTTGCGGTGTTGGCCAAACCTACCGGAATTCTTGTTGGGCCGATCCTCGCGGTTTATCTGCTGGCGAAGAGTGGCTCCTGGAGACTGAGCGTGATCCCGGCGCTGGGCAGCTTCGCTGGCCTGGTGGTCTACTGCATGTACAACTACCAGAGGTTTGGTAATCCGCTGACCTTCGGGCAACCATGGTCGTTCGCCATTACAGCCGTTCCCGGGGGGCTCGTTGGTCTGCTGTTGAGTCCGGGACGAGGGTTGCTGTGGTATTGCCCGCCAATCCTTTTGAGCGGCGTCGCCTTCCGAAAAGCACGCCGCGTGAATTTTTCCGCCGCGATGCTGATCGTTGCCGTGTTTGCGGGATTCCTATTGCTGCACGCGCTGTGGAGCTTTTGGAGCGGCGGTTGGTCTTGGGGGCCGCGCTTTCTGCTGCCGGCAATTCCGGGACTTTCTGCGCTGCTGGGAGTCCTGGAAACCCATTGGCGTCGCACGCTTGTTGGGTTAACCGTGATCGGATTTCTTATCAACGCGCCTACGCTGGTCAGCTATTACGAGCGCTACTATGCTGAAATGAATGAACAGCAGGTGCCCGAGCACGAAATGCTGTGGTCGTTCTCGAGAGCTCCCTTCCTGCATATATGGCCGGCGGCCGTACGGCAGATCGCCGACGCGCGGCGGTCCGAAGTCCGCGACCTGTTGTCGCAGCGCGGAGACTCGCCCGCGAGCACGGTGGCCTCATCGCGTGCCCTGCGCATCGTGGCGCTGTGGTGGTGGGTGCTGCCGATCGCTCATATTTCACGCGCAATTGGAGCCGGATTTTCGATCCTGCTGCTTGGTTGCGGATGCGTTCTTCTTTTGCGGCAATTCCGCGGGTTACTAACAGTTCCACCGAACGAAACCGCGTTGGAATGAGCTACTGCATGCGGTATTGCACGATGACGTTGGCGTCGGCGCGGCTGGTGGTGCAGCCGGCGGCGGCGGTTTGCACGGCGATGGTGAGCGACGCACCGACGGCGTAGTTTTGCGCGATAGCGCCGCTGTCGTTGGCGGCCGCGGCGATCGTAACGTTCACCGGCGTGGTGCCGTCGGTGAGGCGGACGACGGCGTTGGTGGTGCAGCCGCTGGGCGCGGTCTTTACTTGCACTTGCAGGCGGGTCACGGTGACCGCTTTGTCCGGCGTCCAGGTGGAGCCCGTCCACGTGGAAGTCAGCGCGCTGGGCAGGAAGACGTTTTGCTCGCCGCGCGGGCTGGCGCTAAGTGTTTCGCCGTTGACCGCCAGGCCCTGCGTGAAATGTTGTGTCTTGCTCCAATCCTGCTCGGCGTCGAGGTGCGCGAGCGGATGCAAATTGCCGCCCGACCAGTTTTTGGAAGTGGAGACGGTGCCGAACAAAAAGAGTCCCGGCTGGCCGGAGGTATACGTGGTGTCGGTAGCGGTCAGCGTCGCTACGCCATTCCTGTAACAGGTGAGCGCGCCGCCGGGTGCAGCTTCGAGACGCAAAACATCGCCCGCCACCCCAGTGGTGGCCGCGCTGGTCAATGCGGTGTTCGTTGTCCCGGAAATCTTTTGGATATAGATATTCGTGGTGTTCTCGATGCAGCTATAACCCTGAGTGGAAACGCCGTTGCCGGAAAGCAGCACGACGACACCTGGGAAATCGGTGGTGCCATTCAGGGCGGTGAGCGTGACTTCCGAAAATTGCGAGGGGCTGAACGAATTGGCGCTCCAATAGGCTACGTCGTTGGCGGCGCCGACGGTGCCCACAAAATTATTCGAGCTGATGTTGATGCCGTTGTTGGTGACCGTCCAGTTGGCGCCGATAGCGCCGTTGGCGCGGGTGGCATTGTCGTAGGCGCTGTTGAGGTACCCGGTTACGGGCAGATAGCCGGTGAGGTCCGGGATAGAGAGCGTGCGGTTGGCGGTCAGTCCGCCAGGAAAGCTCGTGGAAACGACATTTCCGCCGCTGGTGAGCCGGAGTTGCGGCCCCGACAGGCCGTTGGGACCGACGATGGCAGATCCCGCTGAAGCCCCGGGTATGGACGGGCCACATAGGCTACCGGACGTATCGACAAATACCTGGGTTACGGAAAGGATGGCCGAACAACCGCCATAGGCATTCAGATTGACCAAGACGCCATTGCGATAAGGCACGTAACCGATAGCTCCAGCCGATGGGGCTGGCGGAGTGAGGGTAACGGTCTGGTTGCCGGTGGTGGTTACGGCATTCACGATGGGGCTGGCGGGGCTGAATTTTCCGTCCACGTCGAGCCACTGGATCTGGTAAGGAATGGTTCCGATGGGCACGCTGCCGCCGGAGCTGACCGCGATGCCAGGGGCGGCTGGCGCAGGCATTCCGTAAGTGAGGCGGCCGTTGCCGGAGGCGGAAATCAGGCCGTTCGTGGAAAGGCCCTGACCGCCGAGACTCAAAACGGAAGTGTTTCCCAGATTGTTGAAGGGTCCATCAAGGACCAAGGCGTTCGCGCCGGTGGAACCCGACGGAACGATGAACAACGCCTGGCTGGCGTTGCCCACCGAACCTCCCGACCACATGAGCGATAGAATATTGCTAGTATTCTGTGCGTCGACCACCGGAGTGCCGTAGCCGACAAGGGAATCGGCTTCTACCACGTCGGTGAGGCTGATGATGTTGAAAATTCCAGCCGGACAATTGAATCGCAAGTAGGGAGCAACCGCGCTTTCAAAGAGCGTGGTGTCGAACTTGAAGTCCGCGGGCGCTGGACCGAAAGAATTGGGCAAGCAGTCGATATCGATGGCGTCGTTGGCCAAATACAAGCCCTTCACAAAGAAGCGCCCGGGGACCTGCGCGGGGTTGCTGGTAGTGACCGCTGGGCTGGAATTGGTCAGCTGCAGGCAGGAGAGGCCGTTGAAAACGCCGGCACCGTTCTGGCAATTGCCGCGGTTGATGAAATAGTCGAAGCCGGCTTTGAAGATCAACGGGCGGCTGAAGGCGCCACCATTGAGGTCGACATCATCCAGGACAAGCCCAGCCGTCCCCCCGCCGTCGGTGCCCGAGTCGGACATGATGGCGGTTTGCTGGACGCCCGCCGCCGATATAAGCAGGCGGCTGAAATGCACGCCATTGACACCGTTGACTTCCGTAACCAAAAAGAGAGGGTTGGCGTTCCCGGAAAAGGTTGTGCCGTTCACGTACGAAAAACTGGTGGTGCGATGGGGTTCACCTTCAATATCTAGCGAGCCGCGCAGGATCCAAGGTTGGTTGAGGATGACGAAATCATTGTTGGAATGAATTTTGACGCTGTAGGTGAAGGTATTGGTCAAGCCGCTGGTGAAATCCGTGGTGGCGTTGAATGGGACGTAGCCCATTCCGTTGGAGAGGTACACGGAGCCGCCGCCGGCGTTGTAGGCGGCCTGCATTGTGGCTTTGAGGTTGAGGGAGTTATCGTGCAGGACGGTGGCACTGGAGACAGAACTGCCTGCGGAGTTGGCCAGGGTAAGGCTGGTGGTGCCTCCGCCGGAGACAATGGTGCTGACTAGATAGCCGGGCTGGGCGCTGCTCGGCGGCGTCGATGGCACGTAGCCGGGCGCTGTGTTCACGTTGCTGCCGCAATCCTGGAACCACGGATCGATGCCTGGAGCGACGCCGGCCAAGGCGCCGTTGCGATAAATCCAATAATGAATAGTGTTGACGCCGCTGAAGCTGCCGGAGGGGAACGTCAGCGTGTTGCAAGCGATGACCGTGACTACCGGCGAACCGGTGTTGTTGGTTTCGTTGGCGAGCTGGCCGTCGTTGGTGGTGAATGTTGTAGAAGTGACGGACGCGATGGTCTTCACGCCATTGCAGGAATCGAAGACGCCGCCGGTGAAGCCGGAGATGTTGACCTGCGCGCCGGCCTGCAAATTGTGCGCGACGCTGGAGGTGTACGTCGCGACCCCGTTGGTGCGCACGCAACTGGTGAAAGTAATGTTGTTGGCACCCAGCGTCGAAGCGCCGGTGGTGGTTTGTCCCGCGGTGCTGGCGGCGGTAAGGCCGCCCTGGCGATCCTCGGCTATCACTTGATAGGTGTAGGTCGAGGTGCCATTCAGCAAATACGTTGGGGTCACGGTGGGGGTGCCCGGCGTGGTTAGCGTGGTGGCGGCGCCCGCTTTGTAGACGACAATGCCCTGCCCGTTGGCAAAATCCTGTGCGCTGGCAAGCGTTAACGAGGTGCTGGCGGAGTTGATGCTGCCGGTCGTTGATGGCGCCGGATTTGTCCCGCTGCCGTAACCGCCGTAGCGGGCCAGGCTGAAGTACGGATTGGGACCCTTGGCCTCGAAGTTGGAATCGAAATTTTGCTGGGCGGTGAACGTGTTGGGCACGTTGGTTTGCGCGCCGCTGCCGGTGGCGACAGGGCCGATCTCCGTGCCGGTGTCGTCTTTGTAGTAGAGGCGCTTGTCGGTTGTCTTGGTGTAAAGATTGACCGTGCCGGAGCCCGCTGCGCCTGGCGGAGTCGCTTGATTCGCGAGGTTGAGCGTGCCGCTGGCGAGATTACCGATGACGCTGGTGTTGCCGTTCACGGTGAGATTGCCGCTGAGATTCAGAGAGAAGGCGCTGATCGCGCCGCTGCTGCTAAGGCTGCTGAAGATTGGAGAAGATGGATCGTTGGGCAGAATTACGTTGGCGAGCTGCTTGGTGGTGATGCCCGGGCCGGAGATTTCGATTTCGTATTTTCCGGGGGCGGCGTAGAAGAAATAGTTGCCGAGGCCGTCGGTGGTGGTGGGATTGGCGAGCGCTTGGGTTAGCGCCGAGTCGGAATAAATTAGCGCGAGCGGCGTGCAGGGCTGGCCTGATGCGGGCATGGCGCAGACGCGAACGGTGGCTCCGGCGAGCGGGATGCCGCGCGAGTTGAAGACGATGTCGTCTTTGCGCGAGCCTTGTGCGTGCGCAGGCGAGATAATGCCCGGCCACACATGCAGCGCCAGCGTTACGAGTGCCCATAGAAACGTCATCGTTTTGGCGCGCTTAAAGCGCGACGCGATTTTTGATCGTATCATTGAATTTCTTTTCCGATGTCGATAGGCTCGCTGCATGCCAGACGACCCCATAACAGTCTTCGTAAAGCTGGACTACTGGGAAATTTATAGGGCCAACGTTGCTCTGCTGTTCCGAATGTTCCGCATCGGTCTAGCCGTTCTTGCATTGGTTCTGGTCGTGCGTGCCGCGATATTCGTGACCGCCCCTTCAGAGGAATCGCCCCTAAATGATGGAATCTTTCTGCTCGGGTGTTTGTTACTCGGCGCCTTCGGGTCCGGGCCTCTGCTCACTGCAAGGAGAGCGGTAAGGGACGATCGCGTGCGTGAGGGGATGACGTATCGGTTCTCAAATACCGGTGTTCACATCGAGAGCGCAGTTGCTAGGGCCGATGTTCAATGGGAAGCGTTTCGTTACGCGATCACGACTCGGTCACTTTTGCTGCTTCTGACGAGTAAGACCGGCTCAGGCGTCCAAGTTCTGCCCACAAGATGCTTTGCGAATGAGGCGGACCTCACTGCGGTTCGTCATCTCGTAAACAACAGGG
>Ga0307477_10002736_pt1 | contig 13462 bp, 15 predicted proteins | sample atmos_gasesECM2C_FD_203316 | JGI IMG/M metagenome (GOLD analysis project Ga0307477, IMG submission 203316) | Hardwood forest soil microbial communities from Morgan-Monroe State Forest, Indiana, United States - atmos_gasesECM2C_515 | ecosystem: Environmental > Terrestrial > Soil > Temperate...
CGCTGGAGGTGCTAGCGCGCGAGGCCGGCGCGGAGTCGGTGCGCCAGCTGCCGACGCTGAAGCTGTTCAAGATCCGCATGGACCTGGAGATGGAGGGCGACACGCAGGCGCTCGCGCAGGCGGCCGAGGTGCAGGAGCCGGTCGAGCTCGACCCCCAAGCCTACGACGAGCTCGACATCGCGGTTATCCGTGCGCTGCAGGGCGACATGGCAGTCGTGCCCGAACCCTACGCTGACGCCGCCGCCGAGCTGGGCATGCCCCAGGAGCGCTTCCTGGACCATCTCGCGGGCATGCGGGAGCGCGGCCTGCTGCGGCGGGTCGCGGCGATCCTGTATCACCGTCGCGCCGGTTTCTCCGCCAACGGCATGGGCGTGTGGCAGGTGCCGGACGAGCAGATCCTCGACGTCGGCCGGCGCATGGCGGCCGTGCGCGGAGTCTCCCATTGCTACCAGCGACCCACCTATGCGGACTGGCCGTATTCGGTGTTCACGATGGCCCACGGTCGCTCCAAGCAGGAGTGCGACGCGGTGCTCGACTCGATCGCGCGGCAGACAGGCATCTCCGGGCGCGCGACGCTGTACTCATCCACCGAGTTCAAGAAGATCCGGCTGCTGTACTTCACCGACGAGTTCAAAGACTGGGAGCGCACTCACGCTGGCTAGTCGGGCGCGCCTTCCAGGCCGGCCCGAAAGGCCGGCCTGCGTAACTTGTCGTGGCGGCGCAGCGAAACACAAAATCGATCAACGAGCGAGCACGCCACGACCTTAGAGGCCGGATGCCGTTCTCATCCTCCGATACTCATGACCGCCCTGACTGACACTCGCTCCGCCACGCTGTACCGGCGCGCCCTGGAGGTGATGCCCGGCGGGGTCAACTCGCCCGTGCGCGCGATGGGAGCGATCGGACGCGATCCCGTGTTCCTCGCGCGCGGGGAGGGCGCCGAAGTGGTCGACGTCGATGGCAACCGCTACGTCGACTACGTCTGCTCGTGGGGTCCGCTGATCCACGGGCACGCACACCCGGACGTGCTCGCGGCGGTGTCCCTCGCCGCGGCGCGCGGCACGAGCTTCGGCGCGCCTACCCCGGGTGAGATCGAGCTCGCGATCGAGGTCGCGCGGCGAATGGAGGGCGTGGAGATGCTGCGCATGACCTCCTCGGGAACCGAGGCGTCGATGACCGCGATCCGCCTCGCCCGCGCGGCCACCGGCCGCGAGCGGGTGCTCAAGTTCGAGGGCGCCTACCACGGTCACGTCGACGGGCTGCTGGCCCAGGCCGGCTCGGGGTTGGCGACCCAATCGTTGCCGTCCAGCCCGGGTGTGCCCGCTGCTACGGCCGCCCAGACCGTGCTCGTCCCCTGGAACGATCGCGATGCGCTGATCGCAGCCACCGAGGCTCACGAGCTGGCGGCGATCCTCGCCGAGCCGCTGCCGGCCAACATGGGCCTCGTCCCGCCGCGCGCCGGGTTCCTGGAGCTGCTGCGCGAGCGTGCCTCAGCGACGGGCGCGTTGCTCGTGCTGGACGAGGTCATCTCGGGCTTTCGCGTCGCTCGCGGCGGCGCGCAGGAGCTGAGGGGCGTCACCGCGGATCTGACGATCATGGGCAAGGTGCTCGGTGGCGGTCTGCCCGCGGCCGCGGTCGGGGGTGGCGCCGAGCTGATGAACATGCTCGCTCCGGCCGGCGCGGTCTACCAGGCGGGCACGCTGTCCGGCAACCCGCTCGCGGTCGCGGCCGGCCTGCAGACGCTCAAGCTGCTCGACGAGTCCGCCTACGCGCGCTTGGGCGCGATCACCGAACGCCTGGCCAGCGGCCTGCGTGAGGCCGCCGCTAGCGTCGTAGCAGGCGGGTATCCGGTGCACGTCGTGAGCGTGCCGGGCCTGCTGACGGTGTTCTTCACTCCAGGCGCTTCAGGCGCCCGGGATCCGGTGATCGTCGACTTCGCGGACGCGCGCGCGTGTGACCACGACGCCTATGGTCGATGGTGCAGGGAGCTGCTTGCGCGCGGCGTCTACCCACCGCCGTCGCAGTTCGAGGCGTGGTTTCCCTCGCTCGCACACACCCCCGAGCAGATCGAGCGCACGATCGAGGCCGCGGCGGCCGCGTTCGCGGCGCTGGGAGCGCCGGTCGATCCGGGAGGCGCCCAATGAGCGCCGACGGAAGCGATGCGAGCGCGCTCGGGCGACTGGTCGAGCTCCTGCGCGAGCAGGGGGGTCTGATGGCGACGCTCGTCGCGGCGGGCGTTCCCGCCGGCGTCTCGAAGGACACGCCGGGGCCCGCCCAGACGGCGGCCCGCGGCCCGCGCGCCGAGGGCGCCCGTGATGAGTATGAGCTGCTGGTGGAGACGATCTACGAGGGCTACCTCCTGCATTACGGCGGCGGCCGCGTTGTCGCTCCGGCCGAGGCCGACCTCGGGCTGCTCGCGGGCGATCGCCTGTACGCACTCGGCTTGGCCCGGCTGGTCGCGCTCGGCGACACCGACGCCGTGGCCGAGCTGGCGGACACGATCACGCTTAGCGCCCTCGCCCAGGCCGCCGGTGAGCCGGAGCTGGCCCAGGCGGTGTGGGAGGCCGGCGCGCACGCCGTGGGCTGGGGCTCCAGCGACGCTCACGCCCACGCCAAGCGTCTGGCGTTCGCCCGTGCCCCGGAGGCGATCGAGGCGATGCGCACAAGCGCTAAAAAGGCCGGCCTGGATGGCCGGCCCTGCTAGCGGCGGCGGCGAGCGGAGCGGTCTCATAGGTCTACCTCCGCGGGACATCCGGTCTCGCAAAATCGAAAACGGCGATCTCCCCGTCGTCGTGGAGCCCGGAGCTCGACGCCGCTGAGAGGCTGGATGCCGGTCACGTCTCCCGCGGGCTCGCACTCGATATTGTTCTCAGCGGTGTCCGCCAAGCACGATAAGCACAAGTCTAAGTACACGCTCGACCGCCAGTACCCGGGTGCGTTTGAGGGGGAGACCGTCACGCGTCGTCGGTTCATGACCGTCGGCGGGCAGGCGGCGGGCGGCATCGCCGCCGCGTCGTTCTTGCTGCCGGCATTGGGGTTCGCGGTCGGCCCGATCTTCAAAAGCTCTCCCCATCGCTGGGAAAGCGTCGGCTCGGAGGACCTGTTCAACCCCTACAACTACGTCCCGGTCGTCCTCACGCTCAACCCCAGCATCGGCGAGGCCGGCAAGACGACCGCGTACGTGCGCAGGTTCAACGCGGCGATCGACACCGATCCATACGACAAGGACGCGAAGTACATCGCCATCTCCAGCCGCTGTGCGCATCTGGGTTGCCCGGTGCGCTGGGTCGATGCGGCCGAGCGCTTCATCTGCCCGTGCCACGGCGGTGTGTATGACCTGCTCGGGCGCCGCGTCGGCGGGCCGCCAGTGCGCCCGCTCGACCGCTTCTACACACGCGTACGCAATGGCCAAGTCGAGCTCGGCCCGCGGTTCAGCGTCAACAGCGAGCTGCAGCGCTTCTCGCCCCGCGATCCGGGCGAGCCGCTGGACGGCATCGGCCAGTACGCGTACCCGTCGCGCCCAGGCGCCCAAAAACTCTAGGACTGTCCCGTGCCCAAGCTCCCAAAGGCCCCCCCCATCCCCTCCTCGCTGCAGGCGCCGCCACCGCGTCCGGGCGAGGGCAACGGCAAGCCCACGGCGCTCGACCACGCCGCGGAGGCCGGTACGACGGTCGTCGATTGGGTCGACGAGCGCACCTCGCTGAGCGGGGGCGCGCGCTGGCTGATGTTCAGGAAGGTGCCCAAGGGCACCAACTGGTTCTACACGCTCGGCTCGGCCACGATGTTCGCGTTCCTCTCGCAGGCCGTGACAGGGGTGTTCCTGGCGATGTACTATCGCCCCGACCCGTCCGGTGGAGCGTATGAATCGATCCGGCACGTGACCAACGAAGTGTTCCTCGGCCAGTTCGTCCGCGGCATGCACAAGTGGGGCTCAAGCGTGATGGTGATCCTCGTGTTCCTGCACATGGGCCGCACGTTCTTCTTCGGCGCCTACAAGTATCCGCGCGAGCTCAACTGGGTGATCGGCGTGGTGCTGCTGATCCTGACGATGGTGATGTCCTTCACCGGCTACCTGCTGCCGTTCGACCAGCGCGCCTACTGGGCGACGATCGTGGGCGTGAACATCAACGGCACCGGCCCGCTGCTGGGGCCCTACCTCTCAGACTTCCTGCGCGGAGGACCCGAATTCGGGGCGACCACACTGTCGCGGTTCTATGCCATCCACATGCTGCTCGTGCCGGGGCTCATTGCGGCGCTGATCGGTGCGCACCTGTACCTCGTGGCCAAGCTCGGCACGACCGCGCCGCCGTGGCTGAAAGCCGAGCAGAACCCCGAGCTGCGCGAGGCCGACGCATGAACCGTCGTGAGAAGGAGGAGTATCTCCGCGAGTACGGGATCCTGAAGTCCCAGGGCAAGCCGTTCTTCCCCTACGCCGTGGCGAAGGACGCGGCGATGGCGTGCGTGGTGATGGCGGTCATCATCACGATGTCGCTCGTGCTCGGCGCCGAGCTCGGCTCCAAGGCCAACCCCACCACCACGACGTACGTACCCCGGCCAGAGTGGTACTTCTTCTTCCTGTTCGAGGTCCTGCGCGTGATCAAGCCGCCGAGCCTCGTGCCGTTGGCGACGATCGGGGTGCCGACGATTGGCATGATCCTGTTGTTCCTGCTGCCGTTCTATGACCGCCGTCCCGAGCGCCGTCCCGAGCGGCGCCCGATCGCGATGCTGACCGGCATATTCGTGATCGGCGCGATGGCACTGCTCACCTACGAGGGCGCCAACGCGGGGTCACCGACGGTGATCGAAATGCCCACGCCCAAAGCCGTCCAGCAAGCGGGCGGGCAGACGCTCGCCGAATACGAAGCCGGCAAGCTGGTGGTCGCCCAATCGGGCTGCCTGGCGTGCCATAAGATCGGCGACAACGGCAACGACGGTCCCGGCCCCCAGCTGACCCACATCGCCTCTCGACTACCCCGCCAGGGAATCGCGCGCACGCTCGTGAATCCCACCGCGCCGATGCCCTCGTTCAAGAACCTGCCGCCGCAGAAGTTCAAGGCGGCCGTCGAATTTCTATCACAGCTGAAGTAGGCCCGGCATGACTCGTCCAGGCGCCCGTGCCGGAGAGCTGGAGGCGGCCCAGGTGCGGAGCATGTTCGACGGCGTCGCCTCGATCTACGACGCGCTGAACGGCGCGATGACCGCCGGCTTGCATCACCGCTGGCGCGCGCGCGCGGTCGATCGGGCGCGCGTCGGCCCGGGCAGCCGCGTGCTGGACGTGGCGACCGGGACCGGCGATCTGGCGCTCGAGCTGGCCCGGCGCGTGGCTCCCGACGGCGAGGTGGTGGGCAGCGACTTCTCCGAAGGCATGCTCGCCCGCGCGCGCGCGAAGGCCGGCGCGGTGGATGTCGTGGCGCTTGCCGCCGAGCTGCGCTTTGAGTGGGGCGATGGACTGGAGCTCCCCTATGCGGACAACGAGTTTGACGCTGCCACCAATGGCTTCGGGTTGCGTAACTTCCCCGACCGCGCGCGAGGGCTCGCTGAGATGGTCCGCGTCGTGCGGCCAGGGGGGATGGTTGTGGTGCTGGAGATGACGACACCGACGCGACGCCCGTTGTCGCTGTTCTTCGCGCTGTGGTTCGATCGAGTCGTGCCGCTGCTCGGCCGGCTCGTCGGCTTACTCGCAAAACTCGGGGCGCGATTGCGCGGAGCCGAGCGGCGAGACGAGATCGCAGACGCCTATACCTACTTGCCGAGCTCCGTCAAGCGCTGGCCCAGGCCGTCGCAGCTCGCGGCCGAGATGGAGCGCGCGGGGCTGAGAGAAATCTCCTATGTCCTGCTCGCCGGTGGGATCATTGCGATCCACGCCGGCACCGTCGCGGGCGAGGGGTCATGATGAGCTCGATGGGGGGTACAGCCGCAGCTGATGGCACCACCGGTATGAGCGCGGCCGACGTCGATGCGGTGGAGGCGATCATGCGTCGCGGCGGCAGCGGTCTACGCGAGCGCATGGTGCGTACGGAGCTGTACCTCGAGCGGGTGACGTCCGGGGCGGGCGAGCCGCTCGCCTCCCATGCCACCGGAACGGTCCTCGCCGGCGGCAAGCGTCTGCGCCCACTGCTGGTTGTGCTCGCCGCCGAGTCCGCCGGCGGGCCCGGCGACACCGCCGATGCAGAGGACAGGCTCGTGCGCGCGGCCGTGGCGGTCGAGTTGGTGCACTCGGCGACGCTCGTGCACGACGACGTGATCGACGGCGCCCAACTGCGCCGCGGACATCCCTCTGTCGCTGCCGCCGCCGGGCGCAAGCTCGCTATCGCCACGGGCGATCTGCTGTTCTCGCGCGCATTCGCCGAGCTCGCGCGCAACGATGACGAGACCCAGCTGCGCGCCCTATCCGACGCCAGCTCGGCGCTGGCCGAAGGCGAGCTGCTGCAGCGCGAGGACGCTTATGCGATGCACGTCGCGGTCGCACGGTATCTGCGCCGCTGCGAACTGAAGACCGCGGCGCTGTTCGAGGCCGCCTGCCGCCTTGGCGCGCTGGTGGCCATGAACGGTTCGTCGGAGCTCGCCGACGAGCTCGGTGCATTTGCGCGCCGGATCGGGCTCGCGTTTCAGCTGCTCGACGATGTACTCGACGTGTCCGGCCCGGTCGAGCGGACCGGTAAGGCACGGGGCACCGATCTGCTCGACGGCACCGTGACTCTCCCGTTCATCCTTGCCCGCGAACGCGACCGGGATCTCGCCGAGTTCGATCTCTCCTCGCTGAACGGACCCGAGCAGGCGGAGCGGCTGTGCGAGCGGATCGCCGCGACCGGTGCGCTCGAGGAGGCTCGCGAACGGGCGCTCGCGCTGGTCGCCCAGGCGAAGTCCGGGCTCCCGCGATGCCTGCCCGACAGTCGTGACGCCGCCCTGCTCGACCTAGTAGCCGACGCGGTGGTCGAGCGCTACCGCTAGGAGCGCAGTGACTAGAAATCGCTGGGGGTGATCAGATCGGCGTCTAGAGCGCGCACGAAGAACTCGACCTCGTCGGTCATGTTTGCGTGCGTTAGGCGCTTCAGATCGCTCAGGAGCGCGCCCGCACCGCGGTCTAGCTCGTCGTCGAGCCGCTCGACCACGCTCTGCTCGAACACGCCCTCGCGGCGCGCCTCGCACTCCGGACAGCGCAGCACGATGCGCCAGTGTTCGGCACCCTCTTCGATCCAGTCGAGGGGGTAGACGAGCTCGCCGACGCAGTTGAAGCAGACGTGCAGCTCCTGCGGCGGACAGACGGGGTCAGATGAGAACACCGGGTCGAACGCCTCGCCGATGGAATCGGGTGAATACGACGGCTCGGGCGCGTATGCGGACTGGGGCGCACGCCGATGGTCGCGATAGGTGACCTCTACGTGCTTGCCGTCCGGCATCTGCACGCGGTGACGAATATGGGGGCTCGTGTCTGACATGCTTGCTGCAGTAATCGACTCCGGCGCCCTTTCCCTTTAGCCCCACGCCGGCGATGTTCGGCGAGTCGGGGTCTGCAGTACGCAGGCGTGGGGTCAAACAACCGGTGCTAGGTTCATAAGGACATGGCCACCGCGATCCGCACGATCGGCCACGAAGACAAGCTCAGCCTCGTGGATCATCTCGAAGAGCTGCGCACGCGCCTGATCGTCAGCGCCGTCGCGATTGCGGTCGCATTTGGGGTGTGTCTGTGGCAGAACCATGCTCTGCTGGAAATCATCAACCGTCCGCTCGAGCACCAGACCCAGAAACAGGTCAAGCAGGGCAACGGTCCACTCGGACAGACCGCGCTGGCACAGCAGGGCGTGCTCGCGGTGGCCCACGACGTGCAGGGCATCGCCGCGACGCTGGCCGATCCCGCCAGCAAGCTCCCGCCCACGACCCGCGCGGCGCTCGCCGCGGAGATCCCCCGTCTGCAGGCCGACGTCGCGAAGATCCCGCGCGTCCCGCAGGGCAACAAGCCGGTGACGCTCGGGATCGGCGAGCCGTTCACGACCACGCTCGGGGTCACGTTCCTGTTCGCGCTTGTGTTCTCGCTGCCGATCGTCCTGTTCCAGCTCTACGGGTTCGTGCTGCCGGCGTTCAGTCCCAGTGAGAGACGCATCGCGCTGCCCCTGCTTGCCGCGATCCCATGCCTGTTTGCGATCGGTGTGCTGTTCGGCTACTTCGTCGTGCTGCCGGCGGCTGTGCGCTTCTTCCAAAACTTCAACAGCAGCGAGTTCAACGTGCTCGTGCAGGCCGGCCCCTACTACAAGTTCGCCGCCACGGTGTTGTTGGCGATGGGCCTGGTGTTCCAAGTGCCGGTCGCGATCCTGGCGGCGACTCGCGTCGGTATCGTCACCCCACAGCAGCTGCGCCACAACCGCCGCTATGCGCTGTTGGCCTGCGCGACCATCGCGGCCTTCCTGCCAGGAGACGCGATCACGCTGCTGCTGGAGACCATCCCGCTGTATGTGTTGTACGAGGCGAGTATCCTGCTCGCGTCGTTTGTAGAGCGCCGCGAGCGCGTGCACGAACGGCAGACACCGGGTCCCGGGCACCCGCCGGACGGCGGTACGCCCACAGAGCAGAGGACGGAGCCAAGCGTGCAACAGATCATCGACCACACCAACAGCGAGCTGAGCTGATGCTGTTCGATCTGCGCGGCCGCGGACGTCGCCGCACGGTCCGGGTGATCTACGGCGGTCTCGCACTGCTGATCGGCGCGGGCCTGGTGTTCTTCGGCGTCGGCGCCGGTGTCGGCGGCGGCGGGCTCCTGAACTCTCTGACCGGCAACGAAGGCTCGAACAGCGCGAGTTTCGCTAGCAAGATCAAGAAGTACCAGAAGCTCACCCAGCAGCAGCCAAACAGTGTGTATGGATGGGAACAGCTGACGCTCGCGCAGCTGCACGAAGCGGGGGGTGAAGCGTACTTCACCAATCAGGGGCTGACGGCCAAGGGTCGAGAATTGTTCGGGCAGACCGCCCAGTCCTGGAACCGTTACATCGCGCTGAAACCGCCCAAACCCAACGCGGAAATAGCGCAGGAGATGGTGCGGGTGTTCGGCGAAGAAGGCCTCAACGAGCCCTCCGAAGCCGTCAAGGTGCTGCAGATCGTGACCGTCGCTCGTCCCGAAAGCGCCGCGCTGTATGCGGCGCTAGCGGAGTACGCCTACAAAGCGCACAAAACTCGCATCGGCGATCTCGCCACCGGCAAGGCGGTCGCGCTGGCGCCGTCCGCGCAGCGCAAGCAGCTGAAGACGCAGCTAGCCACGATCAAGGCGCACCCCAACGGTAACGAAGCCGCGACGAGCGGCGCCCATACTGCGGGAGGCGCATCGTCGTCATCATCATCGACAGGCGCCGCCACCACGACGATTCCCACGACGACCGGTAACTCGTCGACGACCACGAAGAAATAGTCACGGGGGGTAGCGGGTCGTGGATGTCGGGCCCCAGCGTTATACGGCACGCCTGCTGATCGGCTGCGCGGACCAGCCAGGAATCGTCGCGGCCGTATCGAGCTTTCTGCTCGAGCAGGGCGCGAACATCGTCTCCTCTCATCAGTACTCCACCGACCCGCTCGGCGGTCGCTTCTTTATGCGTACTGAGTTCTTCCTGCACGAGCTGGGCGCACCCGACGGCGCGCTCGAGGTCAGGTGGCGCTTCGAGGAGCTGTTCGCGGCCGAGGTGGCGGATGGGCTCGGCATGGAGTGGGAGATCCGCTACTGGGGTGAGCGCCGGCGGATCGCGATCCTCGTCTCACGTCACGATCACTGCCTCCTCGATCTGCTGTGGCGCTGGCGCCGGGGTGAGCTAGACGGCGACGTGGTCGCGGTGATCTCAAACCACGAGGACCTGCGCCGCGAGACGGAGGCCACGGGCGTCCCATTCCACCACGTGCCGGTGCTCGCCGATGATAAGCCCGAGGCCGAAGCGGCGATGCTCGATTTGCTGGCGGGGAGGACTGACCTGGTGGTACTCGCGCGCTACATGCAGATCCTCAGCGGCGACTTCTTGGATCGCCTGGGGGTGCCGGCGATCAACATCCACCACTCCTTTCTCCCCGCGTTCGCCGGCGCCAACCCCTATCGGCGGGCACGCGAACGGGGGGTCAAGCTGATCGGCGCGACCGCCCACTACGTGACGGAGCAGCTCGACGACGGCCCGATCATCGACCAGGACGTCGTTCGCGTCGATCATCGTCAGAGCGCCGAGGAGCTCGAGCGCGTGGGCCGCGACATCGAGCGCCTCGTGCTCGCCCGGGCGGTGGCCTTGCACCTCGATGACCGGGTGATCGTGGACGGGCGACGCACTGTGGTCTTTTAAGGTCTACGCGCGGAGAGGGCCCCGCCCGCCCGCCCGCTGTCGTCGGCATCGCGATGACGCGGTTCTCGCCCTGCGGATGGGTCTGTCCCGACCGGCGGTGGGCGTACTGGGCTAGAATCGAGCCCAAGCCGGGACGATCGTTCGCCGGCGCCCTCGCGGGCCGTTAGCTCAACCGGCAGAGCAGGGGCCTCTTAAGCCCAAGGTTGCAGGTTCGATTCCTGCACGGCCCATTTCCGGAATTGCCTGCTAATCGGCGGGTTTTGGGGAGATTTTGGACCGCCGGCTCAAGGCGCAGAGGTCCGTGGGTACCACTCGTGGGTACCAAACAGCGCCGCAAGACGCGCGCTTTGCTCGCCAGATAGCAGCCTGAAGGCGAGCAGCTCGGCGGGCGGGACGCTTCAGCTTGGGAGATGACCAAAGACGCCAGTTCCCGTTGGGCGAATGTCGCTTGACGAAGCGATAGCTATTAGCCGGCCCTATTTCCATCGGTGTGCGGCGGTAACAGAAGAGGCTCTCGGCGCGGTGGTTCTAGCGGCGTAGCGTCAGGCGTTTGGGCGATCTGTCCGGAATGCTCAAGCCTACCCGAGTGCTTGTCCAGCTCTCGATATCGCTCGATCTTCCGGAGAGCCTTCTTGACCTTTCGAGGTGCGACCTCTTGAGCAAACGCGGGCTCCTCGTGCTCCTGGATGATGCCGTGCTCCTTCACATATTGGACCTGGCCGTTGGCCTTGTTGATCCTGTCCTGCGGCAAGTCACGCGAGAAGTACCGCCCCAGCTTTCGTACGTCGAAAATTGGCGGAAGCTGCATTTGCTCAGTCAGCCTCAGCCGATCGCGGCGTACCCCTCGGGCGGCCACGACGGCGTTCGGTCGGACGATCTGCACTCAGTGCTCGGTTCGTGAAGCCTCCGACGACTCTGTGGAGCTCTGCTGCCGGAGAGAGGACGATCACCGCCCGCGGAGCTGTTGGATGCCGTACGGCCTGCGCGAGCGCTTGATCGTCTGTGGCCAGCAGGACGCGTCCGGACGCGAGCTCAACAACGAGGTCGAGCCGATCTTCCTCTTGGACGGTCGTTGCGAGCCGGATGACCTCATCCGCTACTCCTTCAGACGTCATTCCCCTCCACGCTGCCGCCATGTCGTCCACGCCCAGCACTTTGCGCAGCTCCGACACGAGCGCAACGCGAATGATGTCATGCAGGTCGTAGGCCCCATCGGACGGTCTGGTGACGATTCCCTGCTCGCTCCAGCCAGTCCAGGTAGGTCGCTTCATGCCGCAGAGCGCGAGTGCAGCCGACTCGGGCATCCATGATCCGTCCGGTGGACTCGCCATACTTGAAGTTTTGCATTAAGCGGCAATAAGTTGGGAGGAAACCCGACATTTATGTCGACGGACTTCTCGTAGGCGTCCACGGTTATGGCTCTCGCGGCCGTCTGAGCGAACTCCCTGAAGCTGGTCCGGCGAAGCAGCGCCTGCTCGGGCGTGCCGATCAGTGCGCCTAATAGCGAGCCGGCATACGCTTACCGGCGACCGCGCATGGGCCGAGACGCTGCTATCCCACCCTCGCCGCTACGCCGCGGCGGGGACGCCGACGGGCACGTAGTGCTCAAAGATGAGATCGGTGGGCGCCGGGTTGTCCTGATCTTCGGCGGCGCACACCAGTGCGAACCTGGCGGCGTCCTCAGCGTGCGCCTGGTCGTAGGCGTCGCCTCCGCCGGTCAGGCCGGGAATGTCGGGCGATTCGAAGCTCCACCCGAAGCCGGGCTCGTGGTGGTGGAGGATGCGAATCGAGTCCATGACGATCTTCAGAGTACCGTCGGCCCTCGAAACGAACGAAACCCCGGCGGTTTGGCCTGTCCCCCAAGGGGAACTGCACAGGGACCGTTCCGGGGTCTTCGCGTCTATGGTAGCGCGCACGATCGCCGATGACCAGCCCGCCGCAACAACTCTCCCCATCGGACCTCGAGCACCTCTTCAGCGCCGAGCGGTTGAGCACTTATCTCGCTCACTGCGAAGGGGACTTCGCGGCGGCGGTCGAGATGTATCGCTGGAACTCGGCCATCACCGCCGCGTTCTGGGAGCCCATCGGCCACCTGGAGGTCGCGCTGCGCAACACCCTTGATGGCCGGCTCGCTGGGCGTCACCGTCGGCTCGGCCGGCCAGGGTCCTGGTTGGACGATCCCGCGCACCATCAGCGCGTCTGGAGCCACGCTCCTGAAGAGCGCTATAAAGACCTCCTCGCCCTCGCCGGATACATCGAGCCCGCTCTACCCGGTTGGATCGTGGTCACCAGCACGGTCCCGCAGACTCTCGATACCCGGCCATAAGTCAACGAGGATTGCGGCTTAGATATCGTCTGGAAACGCCGCGTATGCAGCCGCAAGAAGTGTCCGGAGCGCGGGGACGCGCGCTTGGTCGACGAGTTCGCCGCTGGCCCCAAAACAGCGGCGGATTGTGCCAGGCGGGTGCGTGCTTCGTAGCACCCGCTTGCGGCGAGCTTGTCCTCGAGCCATTTCGCACGACCGATTGACGGGACATCTCTGGCCTGGAGGCGAAGTGCAACGCGACCGTCCGCGATGAACGCCTCGTCGACCGCCTGAACCAGGATTGATGGTGCCACGAAATCCTCGATGCATTCAGCGTCTGTGCCCTCGCCCAGCGTCAGCACGCGTCCGCTGTCGCGGACGCGCTGAGGCAAGACCGCAGCAGCGGCACGGCCGCCATCGTCGTTGTCGACCACGTACAGGACTGTTCCGGCCTCCTCCTCCAGTCGTGAGGCGGTAGTAGCAGAGATCTCTGAGAGGCCGCCTACAATCTGGAAACCTAGCGGCGTGTGTGACGGGATGTCTTTACGCGCTTGCCGAAGGAGTGTTGGGAGCAGAATCGCCTCGTGCGCGCCCTCTCCGATCATCACCCGCCGGGCGGGCGTAAAAGAAAGCGCCGTCGCACCAAGCGCCAACATAATTGGCGTGAGGCCAGGTCCGCCTGTCCAAAACGATTGGGAGACGCGGCTACGCTCGCTATCCGACTCTTCGACCACCACGGTCGCGTCTCATGAGCCGGGGGATTTGATGTTGCGGGCGTAGCCTCCGCTTTGTCCTGACAAGACCAAGCGATGGAGGTACGCCCGCATGGAGAAGGTAGCCCCGAGCGAGAGGT
>Ga0307477_10002737_pt1 | contig 13461 bp, 11 predicted proteins | sample atmos_gasesECM2C_FD_203316 | JGI IMG/M metagenome (GOLD analysis project Ga0307477, IMG submission 203316) | Hardwood forest soil microbial communities from Morgan-Monroe State Forest, Indiana, United States - atmos_gasesECM2C_515 | ecosystem: Environmental > Terrestrial > Soil > Temperate...
GGATCTGCCCGGCCTACGGGCAGATCCGGGCGCGTTGCTCCGGACCCGGTAACGCAGCGGACCTGTGCGTGAACGGCCGGGAGGTCGCAAAAGCGATGTCAATGATCGTCGTCGACAGGCAAGAAGGTCCAGCCGCCCCAGACGTCCGACCCCGCCGGATCGTCCTACTCGACCCCCGCGAGGAACGACGAGCGATCACGCGACAGCTCCTGGACAACTGCGCACCGCTGAGCGTCGTCGCTATGACAGGAAGCCTCGCCGAAGCAGTAACGCAGATCTGCGCCGAGCATGCTGACGCAGTCCTTGTCGAGATTCAGATGCCAGTGACGCTGGGCCTGGCGACCATCGGTGCGCTCCGTGAGCGCTTTCCCGACCTTCGCATCATCGTTTGCTCCTTCCATAACGACTCGGCAACCCGCCAGGCGGCTCGGATGCACGGGGCCGATGGCTACCTGGCAAAACCCTTGGACCGCGCCAGTTTGGTTCGGCTCGTCGTCGACCCACGTCGGCCCGGCTGCGATGCCGACGGCACGGCCAAGTCGGCCACGGGGCCTTAACGGAAACGGCTGGCTCGGCGGCCCCCACCGGCGCCTCGACACGACCCCGGCCCTGCGGCTAGGGCGGCTCTCTCGCGGCTAGCCGGCTCCCTCGCGGCTAGCCGGCTCGCTCGCGGCTAGGCCGCCCCCTCGGGGGCGAAGGTGTCGATCATCAGGCGCACGTCATCGCCCAGCGGGTACAGGATCGGGCAGGTGCATCCGGCGGCAACATACTCGGCGACCTTGGCCAAGCATTCCTCAGGCGTGCCGCAGGCCGTGATCATCTGCACGATGTCATCCGGCACCAGCGCCGCCGCCGCCACCACCTGCTCGTGGGTCGCCGGCCAGGTAAGGACGCTGCCGATGTCACTCAGCAGCGACTCCGGGACACCCGACGCTTTCATGATGTGCGGCTGCTGACCCAGATACTGGGTGACCAGCATTCGGGCCCGGGCAATCGCCGCGGCTCGATCCTCGTCGACGGAGCACACGACGAGCTGAGGTCGGTCGACATCGTCAATCGTACGACCCGATCGCGATGCTCCCGCCGCGAGGTGGTCGAGAGCATCACGGTTGTACACCGGTGAGACCAGGTAGTTGAGCACCACGCCGTCGGCGATCTCGCCCGCCAGTTCCATCATCTGCATCCCGGTTGCGCCGATGTAGATCGGGACGTTCTTGGGTCGGCGCTCCTGGTAGACGTAGTCGAGCTCGACACCCTCAAGGTGAACGAACTCACCGTCGAACGTCACCGTCTCGTTGGCCAAGAGTGCACGCACAACCGTGACGACCTCGCGCATGGCGGTCAACGGACGAGTCCGGCTGACTCCGACCTTGGTGGCCAGCGGCTCCCACCAGGCGCCGATTCCCAGGATCACGCGATCGGGCGCGAGATCGTCCAGGGTCGAGAACGTGGCCGCCAGCCGCGCCGGGTTGCAGGTCCAGCAGTCGATCACCCCCGAGCCGATGCGAATGGACTGGGTCGTGGCAGCGAACGCGGCCATGGCGACGCTGCACTCTCGCACCAGCCGGCTGTCGGCTTGCCAGACGGCTACGAACCCGCGTTGCTCGGCGTAACGGACGTAGTCGATCGCGTCGCGGAGCGAGTGGGCGTCCTGAAGGTAGAGGGCGACCGGACCGGGGCTGGTCATGCTGGCTTCCTTTCCGACGTCTCCTCAGAGACGAGCGAAGAGACGAGAGGCTTGCTCCGCGGCCTTGGCCCGCACCTCGGCGGCATCGACGCGAGTCGAGACACCCCCCTCGAGCACCTTGAGGCCACCGACACTCACCTCCCGAGCCCGAACGCCCGTCGTGAATGCCATCCACCACGCGTCGTCGGCGTGGTCGTGGTCCCAAACCACGACGTCGCTGGCGGCCTCCGCAAACAACCGAGCGCCGTTACCCAACCACTCCCACGGGAGCGTGGGCTCAGCCAGCACGTCGTCTTCGCGCAGTCGCGCGTAGGCCAGGCGGAACTCCTCGAGCATGTCGCCTCCCATGCCGTCGGTGCCCAGCACCACCACGTTATCCCGGCGTGCCGGCTGGGCGTACCCGACCGAGTTGTTCATGTTGGAACGTGGGTTGTGGGCGATCGTTCCTTCCAGCGGTTGGTCAAGATGCACGCAGTGGGCAAGAAGCCAATCCGAGCGCGCCAGCGGCCGTAGGCGCACTCCGGCGTCCGCGTCGGCCAGGCCCTCGCCGACGTGGATGTGCACGCCCACGCCCAGATCCGCGGCCAGCCCAGCGGCCGCCGTCAGCGTCTCGTTCGAGCAGGTGAAGGCCGCATGGACGCCGACCATGCCCCGTCCGCCCGCCCGGAGGTAACGCTCGTTTTCGGCTAGCCCTCGCCGCGCCCCATCGGGCCCGTGGCGGTCAGTCACGCCGTAGGCGGCGCTGACGCGGACGCCCACTTCGGCGCAGGCTGCGGCGATCACCGACAGGCTGCCGTCGATGGCGTTGGGGGACTCGTGATGGTCGACGATGGCCGTCGTCCCGGCCTCGAGGGCTTCGAGGGCACCGAGCATGGCCGACCACCGGATCATCTCGAGATCAAGGGCGGCGTCGACCCGCCACCAGATCTGCTGGAGGATCGACACAAAGTCGGTTGGCCGCGTCGGCGGACTGGGCATGCCACGGCACAACGCCGAATACAGGTGATGATGACCGCAGACCCGCCCGGGCGTCGTGGCGCTCAACCCAAGACCCTGGCCCGTCGTTTAGCCGGCGTCATCGCCGCGCGCCCCACCGCGCGGTTTCATCGGCAACGTGTCGCGCCAGGCACCGTCGAGATCATGCAACGCGGCCGCGACCGCGCCCGCAGTCGGCACCAGGCCGATCTCGCCGACCCCTTTGATCCCGTAAGGGCTGCCCGGCTGAGGCGCCTCGACGAGCACGACGTCGATGGGGGGCACGTCTTTCGGTCGCAGGATGTCGAGGCTTCGCAGCGTCATGTTGGTCGGCCGGCCCGACTCGTCGGACGGGAAGTCCTCGGTCAGTGCATACCCGAGGCCCATGTGAACACTGCCCTCGATCTGACCCTCGCACAGCGTCGGGTTGACGGCTCGTCCGACGTCGTGCACGGCCACGACCCGTTGGATGGCACCGCTCTCGCGCTCCATGATGACGAGCTGCGCGGCGTAACCGAAGGCGGAGTGGATCACCGGGTTGGCCAGCCCCTCCGAAAGTGAGTTGGTCCAGTCCACCCGATGCTCGCCGACGTAGTCGACGCCGACCCGCCGGCCGTCGGCGTTGGCAGCCCGGCAGGCGTCGGCCACTGCGCCCGCGCCCATGAGGGTGCCGCGGCTGCCGGTGGTCTGGCCGAACCCCAGTTGGCGGGTCGTGTCGACCACGACGCGGATCCGGCCGGGATCGATCCCGAGCTCTTCCACCGCGACCTGGAGGGCGACGGTATGAACTCCCTGTCCCATCTCGGTCCAGCCGTGACGCACCTCGACGGTGCCGTCCGGCTCAAACCGCACGACCGCCTTGGAAAGCTCCTTGAAGCCGTTGCCGAGGCCGGAATTCTTCAGCCCCAGGCCCAGCCCGACCGCCGCGCCGGCGGCCACGGCCGCGTCGTAGTGCGGCTTGATCTCCTCGAGGCAGCGCAGGGCACCGGCGCACCCCTCGTCCATGATCTGACCCGGACCCCACACCTCGCCGGGACGAATCACGTTGCGCCGGCGGATCTCCCACCCCGAGATGCCGACCAAGGCAGCCAGGCGGTCGAGCACCCCTTCCATGGCGAACTGAGCCTGGTTGGCCCCGAAGCCGCGGAAGGCTCCGCAGATCGGATTGTTAGTCCGCGCCGCAAGTGACTCAACGTCGATGGCGGGGACGTGATACGGACCGCTCGCATGCCCGGCGGCCCGCTCCAGAACCTTCATGCCCACGCTGGCGTAGGCGCCGGAGTCGCCGAGCATCCGGCAGCGCAGCGCCGTCAAACGGCCGTCGGCGTCACACCCGGCTCGGTACTCCATCGTGATCGGATGGCGCTTGGGGTGAATCAGCAGGCTTTCCTCGCGCGACAAGGCGCATTTGACGGGCCGACGGAGCAGCCACGCGGCCAGGGCGGTCTGGGCCTGGTTGGCCATGTCCTCCTTACCGCCGAACGCCCCGCCGTTGGACACGAGCTCGACCGTCACCGCATCGTTGCCGACGCCGAGCACGGCGGCGATCTGATCCCGGTCGTCCCAGACACCTTGACCACCCGAGTAGACGTGGAGTCCACCGTCGGGGCGCGGCAGGGCCAGGGTCGCCTCCGGCTCTAGGAAGGCCTGCTCCACGCGCTGGGTGCGGAAGACCTCGTGCACGACGTGAGCCGAGGCAGCCAAACCTGCATCGACGTCGCCGCGCTGGTAGGCCGACCGCGACAGCAGGTTGGAGTCGGTCCCCCACACTGCGACCTCAGGATCGCCAAGCGCGGCAGCTGGGTCGGCGATCGGGCGGAGCACCTCGTACTCGACGTCGACCAGGGCGGCCGCCTCGCGAGCATGCTGGCGGGTGTCGGCCACCACGACCGCCAGCACGTCACCGAGATACGAGGTCTGCCCTCCGACCGGGATGAAGACGGGCCAGTCCTTGTGGATGATCCCCACCCGCAGGTCACCGGGCACGTCGGCGGCCGTCAACACCGCCTCAACTCCCGGCGCGACGGTCGCCCGCGTCGTGTCGATGGCTCCCACGACAGCCCGGGCGTGAGCGGTCAAATGAAGCGCGGCGTGCAACAGGCCGGGCACGCGCAGGTCGTCGATGTAACCGCGATCCCCCAGCGTCAGCGACTCCGCCTCGTATCTCGTCCCTCGGCTTCCGATGCCCCCCGGGAGCGTGGGGACCGCGTGCTGGCCTTTGGCCACCATCTCGATCGCGTCGAGGATCTTGACGTAGCCCGTGCAGCGGCAGAGATGAGCCCCGAGATGCCGCGACATCTCCTCCCGGGTGAGCGCGTCCCCCTTCTTGTCGATCTGCGCCTTCGCTCGCACCACGATGCCCGGGATGCAGAAGCCGCACTGCAATCCGCCGCACGCGGCGAACGCCTGCGCGAATCGGGTCCGCTCCTCGTCGCTCAGGCCCTCGACCGTGACGACGGCCCGACCCTCCGCCTTGGCCACCGGGTACTGGCAGCTCACCTGCGCCTTGCCGTCGATCAGCACCGTGCAGCATCCGCATTGGCCCGAGGGTGAGCAACCGTCCTTGGGCGAGGTGATGTCGAGCTCTTCCCGCAGCGCGGCGAGCAGATGGGGATGGTCGCTGCGGACTCCGACCGCCCGGCCGTTGACGGTCAGCGTGACCACGGTCGTGTCGATCGCTGTCATGACACCTCCTCCGGAGGGAGCGGCGGGAGCACGACCCCCCGCTGCGTGGAGATCCGGCTGTACTGCTCGATCATCCGATAGCGCTCGAAGTCGAACAGCGTCTCCTTGTAGCGAGCGCACCAGTCGAGGTCGCAGTCGGCGACGATCAGCTCATCCTCGGTCGTGTAGGCCTGAGCCACGACCTGGCCCGACGGGGCGATGACGCAGCTTTGGGCGAGCGCGTCGACCCCCTCCTCGCGACCCCCTTTGGCCGAGGCCACAACCCAAGTACCGTTCTGGTAGGCGCCGGCCTGCATCACCAGCGCGCTGTGAAAGCCCTGGAGCAGGTCTTGGCTTGGATCAGGCGGGTAGTGGATCGGCGTGTTGTAGCCGCACAGGATGAGCTCAACGCCCTGCAGCCCCATGACCCGATATGTCTCGGGCCAGCGCCGATCGTTGCAGATCATCATCCCGACGATGCCGCCCAGGGCCCGCCACACGCCGAAGCCGTCCGGGCCGGGCTCGAAGTAGCGGCGCTCGAGGTGTTGGAACGGTCGGTCGGGCTCGAGCTGGTCGTGGCCAGGCAAGTGGACCTTGCGGTAGCGACCGACGACCGACCCGTCGGGGCCGACCAGCACCTGGGTGTTGTAGTGATGTCCGTCGGGGGTCAGCTCGGCGTAGCCGAGAGAGAAGCCGACGCCGAGCGACTGGGCCTCGTCGAACAACGGCTTGGTCGCGGGACCGGGCATCTCCGTCTCGAACCAGGCGTCGACCTCGTCTGAGTGCTCGAAGTGCCACCGGGGAAAGAAGGTGGTAAGCGCGAGCTCGGGAAAGACCACGAGGGCGCATCGGCGGAGCGCGGCGGCGCGCAGCAGCGCGAGCATCCGCTCGACCACCGACTCTCGCGTATCGGTCCGTTGCACGGGGCCGAGTTGCGCGGCGCCGACGGTTACGACACGGCTCACCCCAGAACCTCGTCGTCATCGGCCAGGGCCATGACCACTTGCAACAACACGTTGGCACCGGCCACCAGGTCGTCAGGCGCGGTGTACTCGGCCGGATTGTGGCTGATCCCAGCGACGCTCGGAACGAACACCATCCCGCTCGGGCAGACGCGTGCGAGCATCTGTGCGTCATGGCCCGCGCCGGACGGCAGGCGTCGGGTCGAGTGACCGAGGCGTTGCGCCGTGGCTTCGACCAATTCGACCACGCGGGAGTCGAACGCCACAGGCGCGAACTGGGCGAGGGGGCGCGACGAGATCTGGACGCCCTCATCCTCGGAGAGTTGTCGAAGGAACGTGACCAAGCGGTGCTCAGCGTCGTGCAACTGCGCCTCGTCGGTGTTGCGCAGATCAACGGTCAGACGCGCCTCCGCGGCCACGACGTTGACAAGATCGGGATGGAGGCGCAGGGAGCCGACCGTTGCCACCTGCGGCGGCCCGACCTCGAGAGCCAGCCGCCGAGCAAAGGTCGCGATCTCCGCGGCCGCGTAGCCGGCGTCGTGACGCATCGACATCGGCGTTGTCCCGGCGTGGTTGGCCTGGCCCTCGACGGTCAGCTCCTGCCAGGAGATGCCTTGGACCCCTTCGACGACGCCGATCTCAATGCCCTCGGCGTCGAGCACCGGCCCCTGTTCGATGTGGAGCTCCACGTAGGCGTGGGGAGCCGGGCCAGGGCACGGATGCGGACCCACATAGCCGATCCGCAAAAGTTCGTCCCCGAGCCGGGCCCCGTCGATGCTGACGATGTCAAGGGCCTCCTCGATCGCCATGCCACCGGCGTAGGTCAGTGAACCGAGCATGTCCGGCGAAAAACGCGCCCCTTCTTCGTTGGTGAAGAAGGCCACTGCGAGCGGCCGCTTGGGCCTCATGCCGGATTGGATCACGGTCTCGATCAGCTCGAGGCCGGCGAGGACTCCGAGGTTGCCGTCGTAGCGGCCCCCTGTCCGGACCGTGTCGATATGCGATCCGACCATGACCGGCGCCCTGGCGGTGCCGCCCCACGTTGCGATGACGTTGCCGATGGCGTCGATCCGCACGTCGAGCTCCAGATCGCTCATCCAGGCCACGACCAGATCGCGTCCGGACCGGTCGGCGTCAGTGAGGGCCAGGCGGGCACATCCTCCGCCCTCTATGGCTCCCAGCTCCGCCAGCGACGCCAGTCGGGACAACAAACGGGCGCCGTTGACGCGCAGATCGACGGCCCGTCGGGTGGCATCGGGCGCTGCCACGTTGTCGGCCATCCGGCACCCCTTCTCGGCCCCTCCCTGGATCCCGCCGACCCGGTCCCTGGGCCTTTACAAGTTGTAAACTAGCGTACCGCATGGAGCTGCGCCTCGAGTTCACAGTCGAACCCTTTATCGACGGGCGGCCGGGCCCGCACGTTCGCGCCGCATTGGCGGAAGCCCGACGCCAGGGCCTGCAAGCGGACATGGGACCGTTCGCCACGACCGTGGACGGTGAGGGCGACGACGTCCTCGCCGGACTGCCGGCCATCGTCCGGGCGGCCGTGAACGCTGGGGCCACGAGGGTCGCCCTGGCCGTGTCGTGCCTGGACGACCGACCGCAGCATCCGTTCCTCCGGGCGCTGTCGCCCGTGGCCGAGGCCCTCGACGCCCGGATTGTGCCCCCCGAGGAACTTGCCGCCGGTGACGTTCCCTTGGCCTTCGACGGTGACGTGCTCGGCGGTCTGCGGCTGCCGCGGGCCCACGGACTGCTCGAGCGCCTCATCGCCGAGGTCGAGCGCGAACTCGGCTCCAAGCTCTCCGACCTCACCCGCGAAGGCAAGCAGCGGGCGGTCAAGATGCTCGACGAGCGGGGCGCCTTCAACCTGCGCCGATCTATCGAGGACGTCGCCGACGCGCTCGGCGTTAGCCGCATCACCGTGTACAACTACCTCAACGCCACCACCGCCAGGGCTCGGAGCGTGCGGCGGCCGTGACCGCGTCATGTTGACATTCTGTAAACGAACCCTGACCTTCGTCTGATGGGCCGCGTGGTCGTCGTCGGAAGCATCAACATGGACGTCATCGCTCGCGCCCTGCACCATCCTCACGTCGGCGAGACGGTCCTGGGCGCGGACCTCCGGATCGTGCCCGGCGGCAAGGGGGCCAATCAGGCCGTGGCCGCGGCCCGCTTGGGCGCCCCGACAGCCTTGGTGGGGTGTCTCGGGACGGACTCGTTCGGCGACCAGCTCACCGCCTTCCTGCAGGCGGAATCGATCAACCTGGACAACGTACGGCGCGACGATCGCTTCGCCACCGGTACGGCGCTGATCGTCGTCGCCGGTGCGGACAACTCCATCGTTGTCGTCCCGGGCGCCAACGGTGCGCTCGATACCGACGACCTGGAGGCCGTTGGCTTCGAGTCCGACGACGTGGTCCTCGCTCAGCAGGAGATTCCTGCCGACGTGGTGCGCTCCTGTCTCGAGAGAGCCAAGGCGGTCGCCGCCACGACCATCCTCAATCCGGCGCCAGCCCGCCCCGCGGACGTCGATCTACTGCGACTTGTAGACCTGGTCGTTCTCAACGAGACGGAGCTGGCCACCATGACCGCCGAGCCCATCCCCTCATCGGAGCGCGAGGCGACGACGCTGGCCGGCCGGTTGCGAGCACACGGTGCTGGAACGGTCGTGGCCACCCTTGGGGCCGCCGGTGCGGTCGCGCTGATCGGCGACCAGGTGGTTCGGGAGTACGGGCGGAGTGTCGAGCCGGTCGACTCGACAGGTGCGGGTGACTGCTTTGTCGGCGCCCTCGGTGCGCGCCTGCTTGCTGGCGACACCATCGCGGCGGCGATCCATGTCGCCAACGTGGCCGCCTCATTGTCGGTGGAGCACCTCGGCGCGGGGACCAGCATGCCGTCGCTGGCCGAGGTGACCGAGGCCGATGACGGCGGGTCAAGATAGCTTCATGCCGATCCCGGTGATCATCGATACCGACGGTGGAGTCGATGACGCCGTGGCGTTGTGGTGGGCGCTGACCAGCTCGTCCCTCGACGTGCTCGCCGTGACGGTGGTCTGGGGCAATGTCCCCCTCGACGTAGCCGCGACGAGCGTGGCCAGGGTCGTCGGGGCGGCCGGCCGAGTTGACGTCCCGATCGCACTGGGCGCCGCCGGCCCGATCGGTCCCGCGCCTTTGCTGCGTCCGGCCACGTTCATCCACGGTGACGACGGCCTCGGCAACACGACCGATGGCCAGCCGGCCCTGGTCGTCAGCGCGGCAAGCCAGCCCGCGCCGGAGCTGATCTCGGAGCTTTGCCACGATCGGCCGGGGGAGATCAGCCTCGTCACCCTCGGTCCGCTGTCCAACGTCGGGGCGTTGGTCCGTGAGGACTCCGAGGCTGCCCGCGACATCAAGGAACTCGTGGTCATGGGCGGGTCGGCCCGACTAGGAGGCAACGCCCTGCCCAACGGCGAAGCCAACGTGGCCCACGACCCCTTGGCCGCCGCGCTGGTCGCCAGCGCACCGTGGGCGATTCCCCCGCTGCTCGTGGGTCTCGACGTCACCATGCGGGCGACGTTGACGGAGGACCATTTCGCTCTCCTGGGCGCGCATCGGACCGCGGCGGCGGCCTTCCTCGACGCGCCCCTTCGCTTCTATCGGAGATATGGCGCGACGTTCACCGCCCCAGACTGTCCTTGTCACGACTTCCTCGCTGTGCTCGCCCTCGCCGATCCCGCCGTAATCAACGATGCGCCCGTGCTTCCGATGGCGGTGGACACCGCGGGCGGGCCCGCCTGGGGGGCGACGGTGGTCGACTTCCGAGCGCCGGTATTCGCGGCCCTGGAGGGCGCGGAGCAGGAACGGCCTGTCGGCTTCCATCCCTGGCGAATAGCCCTCGACGCCGATGTCGCCCGGTTCCGGACACACGCCTCCGCGCTCTTCGGCGGATGAGATCAGCCGGCCGACCCAGCCAGCCAGCGCTGGATCCCCGCCAGCCCGGCGGCCTTGAGCTCAGCCGGTGCGCCGCTCGCCTCGATCGAACAGCGGGCGATAAACGCAAGCTGCTCGTCTCCAAACTGCATCTCGCGACGACACAGCTGGTATTCGTCGAGCAGGTTGGGACCGAACAGCAAGGGGTCGTCCGCGTTGACGCTGCAGCGCACGCCGGCATTGATCAGGTCGGGAAGCGGGTGCGCCGCGATCGACGGGACCACCGAAAGCATGACGTTGGACGTGGGGCACACATCGAGACAGACCGCCGAATCGGCGAGGCGCTTCACCAGTTCTTCATCGGACGCGGCACGGACCCCATGCTCGATGCGATCTGCGCCGAGGACATCCAGCGCACCGGCAACGCTGTCGGGGCCGCGCAGCTCGCCGGCGTGGGGCGCCGACAGGAGGCCAGCCTCACGAATGAGCTCGAACGCCTCGACGAACGGCTCCGGCGGAGCGGCGGTCTCGTCGTTGGCCAAGCCAAACGACACCACCCCATGGTCGCGATAGGCGACAGCCAGGCGAGCCTGCTCGAGCGCGTCGGAAGGATCCAACGTGCGGTCGGCGGCAACCATCAAGCCAGCCCCGATGCCTTGGGCTTCGGACGCTCGCTTCATCTCGTCCAGGATGATCTCGACAACGTGCTCGTCGGCGCCCAGCCGCGGACGGTGATGCGGAAGGTAGATCGCCGGCTCTACCCACGCCGCGCCGTCATGCGCCGCGTCCTCCACGACCTCGGCTACGAGCCGCCGCAGATCCTGCTCGGTCTGCAGCACGTCGCACGCGGCCAGATAGGTCGCCTCGAAGGCGGCGAAGCTGCCGTACGTGCTCACGATGGGCACGACCGTCTGGCGGCGTTGACACAGGTCGCCGAGCGTCGACGGGCGTATGGCGCCCTCAAGATGCAGGTGCAGATGAGCCTTCGGCAGGGTCGAAAGATCTCGCATCAGATCCGTCTCGGTTAGGTCTTGCGCCCTGCAGCCTCGGGCGCGTAGACGGCCAGGACCGCGGCTTCGACCGCGCTCACGATCGAGTAGGCGAGCAGGGAGACCACCGTGACGAGGACGACGGCGGACCAGAGCTCCCCGTAATCGAACGTGTTGAGGACAGTCGTCATCTCGTTGCCCGATCCCTTCCCCGTCGCGAGCCATTCAGCCAGAAGTGCCCCGATGATGGCGGCCGGAACGTTGATGCGAAGGGAGGCAAAGATCGACGGCATCGCTGAGGGAACCAGGACCTTCCGCAGGGTGGTCAACCGGGACGCGCCGTAGGACTGCATGAGATCAAGCGATGACGGCGGCGCCGCTCGCAACCCGTACATGATGTTGACCAACGCCGGGAAGAAGCACACGATCCCACCGATGACGGCAACAGCCAGCACATCCCGGCCGAAGATCAGGGTGATGAGCGGGGCCATGGCCACGAGCGGCACCGAGCGGAGCATGAGGGCGACCGGCATAAAGGTCTGCTGAACGGTCCGCTGCAGCACGAACACGCACGCGACGCCCATGGCCAGCACGATCCCAGCGATGTAGCCGAGCGCGGCGTCACGCACCGTGGTCCTGAGATTGTGAAAGAGCACCGTACGGTTCTGGGCCGCGCTCCGGAAGCCGTGCACCTTGTCGGCGTGCTGGGTGAACAGGTACCGCCACACGTCGAGCGGGTCCTTGGCGATGGCCGGATCGATGTGGTACAGCCGGATGAAGCCCTCCCAAAGAACGAGGGCTACGAGGATGGAAACCATCACCGAGCCGAGGTTGCGGGCCAGGCTCGAGTTCACGACGTGCCCCTAGCGCACCAGGGAACGGCGGGGCGCCCAGGGCGCGACGAGCCGGCCGAGCAGACCGATCAGCGCGTAGAGAAGCCCGGCGATCCCGGTCGACACCAGGGCGATGCCCCAGATCCGAGCCGTCTCGAGCGACCCTTGGGCATCAATCATCATGATCCCGAGGCCCGAGTCCTGCCGGCCGAGGTACTCGCCGATGATGGCGCCGAGAATCGCCGACGGTGCCGCGACCTGGAGCGCGGCGAACGTGCTCGGCAGAGCGGCGCGCAGACGCACTTTGCGCAGCTGCGACCACGAGCCACCTCCGGAGGCACGGATGACGTCGAGGGTGGTCCGGTCGGCCGAACGCAACCCTACGACACAGCCGACCAGCGTGGGGAAGAACACAAGCAGCCCGGCCAGAGCAGACTTCGGCGCGTCGCCGTGGAGGACGAATGTGAGGATCGGGCCGACCGCGATGATGGGCAAGCAGTAGCTCGCTACGGCGATGCGCAACAAAGCCTTGTCAATGATGGGGACCTGCACGAAGGCGATGGCGAGCGCGACAGCGAGCACGTTGGCTACGACGTAGCCGGTCGCCGCTTCTTTGAGGGTCTGGCGCAGATTGACCCCATAGAGACCGTTGCCGAGGTCACTGAAGAACTTGGAGACCACTGATGTGGGCGTCGGCACGCCGGAGCCCGCCTTGTGGAACACGGTCAGGGCGAGGATCTCCCAAAGGACGACCAGCAGCGCGGCCCCCAAGGCACCTCCAAGCCAAGCGGGCAGCCGAGACCGTTGACCGGGCGGCGGGGGCGCCGTGACCGGGGCTGTGCTACCGAGTACTTCGGCTACGGCCTCGATGCTTGACGTGTCCGTCAAAGATCGTCTCCGCTCGGTGCGATGCCGCCTTTGCTGAACAAGAGCTCCGACAGCTGGTCTTCGAGCTGGTGGAAATGCTGCGTGCGGATCATGTCGGGCGTGCGCGGGCGGGGTAGGTCGATCGGGACCAGGGCGGCCACGCGCCCGGGCCGGGGGCTCATGACCGCCACCGTGTCGGCGAGAAACACGGCCTCGGCGATCGAGTGGGTCACGAGCAGCGTCGTGGTGACCCGCTCGGACCAGATCCGCAACAGCTCCAGATTGAGGCGTTGGCGGGTCATCTCGTCCAAGGCGCCGAACGGCTCGTCGAGCAACAGAATGTGCGGCTCGGTGACCAGGGCGCGGGCGATGGCGACTCGTTGGCGCATCCCGCCCGATAGCTGGGCCGGTCGGGCCTTCTCGAAGCCCTCGAGCCCCACGAGTCGTATCAGGTCGGCAACCGCCGAATCGGACATCCTGAGGCCGCTGACCTCGATCGGCAGCCGGACGTTGGCGACGACTGACCGCCACGGCAGTAGAGCCGCGTCCTGAAAGGCGATCCCGAGATAGTGGTGG
>Ga0307477_10002738_pt1 | contig 13454 bp, 16 predicted proteins | sample atmos_gasesECM2C_FD_203316 | JGI IMG/M metagenome (GOLD analysis project Ga0307477, IMG submission 203316) | Hardwood forest soil microbial communities from Morgan-Monroe State Forest, Indiana, United States - atmos_gasesECM2C_515 | ecosystem: Environmental > Terrestrial > Soil > Temperate...
CTGAGGGCTCGCGTGGTTCTGAGGGCGGGCGCCATGCCGCCGACCCGAGGCGGGGGCGACCCCGCCGGCTAACGCCGCTTGCTCGCGCGGCGATCGACGAGGTATGTCAGCACGATCCCGACCAGAACCGATACAACGATCACGATGATCAGCGGCGCCTCGCCGGTGCCGAAGATCCAGTTGACCTTGACCGAGTCGAGGTTCAGCACCGCGAACAGCGTGATCAGTACGGCGAGTACGACGAGCCCTGCGGTACGAGCCTGCTCGCGGCGACTGCGCTTGTGCTCCGGCGGTCCTGGCGGCTGCTGGGACATCGCCGTTCGATCCTAGCCGACCGCAGCCGCCGCGCGCTCTGCCACCACCCACGGGCACTGCACCGACAGCTCCTCCACCCCTAGTGCCGCCGCGACGTTCAACGCCATGCCGCGCATGAAGAACTGGTCCAATCGCTCGGGCTCGGCACCGGACAGCTCGCGGGCGAGCTCGACCAGCTCGGCGTAGCGCCGCCTGACGCGCGCACACACGATCTCGTCGTCGCACGCCGCATAACACTGGTGCTGGAGCATCAGGTAGTCGCGGTCGGATTCGAGCAGCTCCCGGTATGCGCGTCCCATCGCCTGCAACGTGTCTTCGCACTCCTCCGAGGCCAGACCCTCGCGGTATTCGGCCGCGGCGTTCTTGAAGGTTTCGGCGATGCGCTCGAAGCTCCGTTCCAGCGCGGCGAGGAACAGCTCACGCTTGTTCGGGAACAGGCTGAAGACGTAAGGCTGCGCCACTCCGACACGGCGCGCGATGCGCTCGACGGCCGTACCGTGCAACCCACCTCGGGCGAACTCGTGCACGGCCGCGGAGATCAGCTCCTCGCGCCGCTCAGCCGCGGGTACCCGTCTGCGCACCGACCCAGGTCCCTCCGACTCTGATGTCTCGCTCACGCCGACTCCACCTCCCCATCCCTCTGCCGATTGCAGATCCTTTCCCCATAAACTTAGCAGTGGCTAATAAGTTTTTCAAGGTGCGACCTCGACAGTCGCCACTCAATACCATCACGCGGATGTTCCACCCGACCTGTATCCGCGCTTCGCTGCCCGTGGCCGTCGTCGCCGCCGTGTCTATGGCTCTGCTCGGCGGGTGCGGCGGCTCCACCAAGACGGTGTCTGTCGCCGGCGCGCCCACGACCTCCAGCCCCGCGACCACGCCAACCGGCCCGACCACGCCACCCACCACGAGCACCGCGACCGGCCCCACGACCGGCCCGACCTCCGGGGGCACGCCTGCGGGCACGCCTGCGACTACGAGCACGCGCACCGCGACGGCGCCGGCATTCGCCGAAAAAGAACAGGGCGCACCCGCCGCAGGCGGGCTCCCCGCCGCGCTCGCGGTCGTCCGGGCGCACGGTTACACCGCGAGCGACACTTCCGATTACCACCCCGGCCAGACCCTGCGCGTGCTTCTTGGCACGGGCTCGCACTCCAACGATGGGTATGACAAACAGGCGTTCTTCTTCGTGGACGGTCGCTACCTAGGCACCGACGCCAGCCGCCCGAGCGCACAGATCAGCGTCGTCTCCCAGAGCGACACCGAAGTCACCCTCGCCTACCGGCTCTACCACCCCAACGATCCGCTGTGCTGCCCGGGCGGCGGTGAAGCTCACGTGCGGTTTCAGCTGAACAACGGCCGCCTCGTCCCGCTGGACCCGATCCCACCGGCCAGCTCCACCACGGGCACGAGTCGGCAGTAGCAGTCGCCCGGCAGACCTCCGGCAGCGGACCTCGGACCTCATACACGCGTACGCGTACGCGCGCGCGTTCACGCCCAAACGTCCTATCGTGGTGTGCGTCCGCAGTACGTCCATCGTCAGAGAAAGGGTCCCGCCGATGAGCGCAACGATCGAGGGTCGCAGCGAGGAGCTGCTGAAAGCCAAGAACTTCTGCCTGGTTTCCACCATCCGCAGCGACGGATCGGTGCACGCCGCCCCTGTGTGGGTGGATCTGCAGGACGGCCGCCCCGTGCTTAACACCGCCGAGGGCCGTGCCTGGCCTCGCAACCTGGAACGCGATCCGCGCGTGACGCTGACCATCCAGAACATGGACAACCCGTACGAATACCTAGCGATTCGCGGCCGGGTCGCCGAGCGTACACACGACGGGGCCGACGCGCACATCGACGCGATGGCCAAGAAGTACCTCGGCCAGGACACCTACCCGTTCCGCCAGCCGGGCGAACAGCGCGTGATCATCAAGGTAGAGCCAGACGACGTACACGTCTGGGGCGGCTGAGTCGCAGGCCTGCGCGATATTGCGTCCTTACCGATCGTCAATCGACGGGATCGCCGATCGGCCAGCACGCGTGCGTAGTACGCCACGCTCCCTGCGTCCTTACCGATTGGAGATCGACGAGATCTTCAATCGGCCAGCATGGCCTGCGACTCAGCCGGGGCGCTTTTTGGAGAACTGAGCGACTTCCTACACGCGCCCGAGCAACCGTCGCCATAGCGATGGGGGGCGCGGTTGGGTGCGTAGCCACTCGTCTCGCAGGACCAGTTGCCCCGCCGCACGGGCCTTGAGCACGCACGCGGTGTGGGCGTGGCGGCGCCGGCGTGAGTCCCCTTCGGGCGCGATCAGCATATGCTCGCTGAGAGCGGGCAAGCGATGACCACAAATCGGACAGCGATACGTCGCCGGCTTGCGGTTCGCCGCACGGCGCACCGTCCACCATGGGGCGGGGGGAAGGCTCGTGGCCATCGCTCCATTGTCGCGCCGCTGGCCGCCACTGTGGCGGCGACTGTGGCGGTTGGGTTCGGCCTGGTTGTGGTGCGGGTCGAGCGCGAACGCCGCGCCGCCAGGGCAGGGCGCTCTCCGCGGCAGGCAAGGAGGTTTGGCCTGCTGAGCGATGAGACCGCCGCGAGCGGCTGCCGGCGGATCGCGCTTGGTCAGCTCGACCTCGCGATCGAGCTGCTGGGAGGCGAATCCTCGACACCACCGGAGGAGGCGGTGCATGAGACGCGCAAGGCGCTCAAGCGGCTGCGTGCGTTGATGCGTCTGCTGGAGGACGAGCTCGGCGCAAAGCGCGCGGACCGCGAGCGCGCCGTCCTGCGCGACGCCGCGACCCGCCTGGCGGGGGCGCGCGACGCCGAGGTGATGGTTAGCACACTCGACGCGCTCATCGAGCGTCACCCGCGCAAGTTGGGGGGCCGCCGCGGGGTGGTGGAACTGCGCGAGGATCTCGAGCGCGAGCGCCTGCGCGTGAGCGCCCGCACGCTGGGCGAGGCGGTGATGCGCGAGCAGGTGGCCGAGGAGCTGGCGGAGGTACGCGCGCGCGTGGCGAAGTTGAAGCTGCCCGCGAAGCGTTCGACTGCGAAGCTCACGGGACCGGGCCTGGAGCACATCTACCGCGCCGGTCGCACCGGTCGGCGTCGCGCCGGCCGACGCAATGCCGGCGCGAGAGCGCTGCACAGGTGGCGCAAACACGTCAAGGATCTGCGCTACGCGGCCGAAATCCTGAATGTGCGCGAGCCGGCGGCGGCGGGCTCTGAGTCGGCGAGCAAGCGTCGATCCAAGCAGCGCAGGCGCATGGTTAGGCAGAGCAAGCGCATCGCCGAGGTGGCGCGCCGCGCTGACCGGCTGGGCGAAATGCTGGGCGAGGAGCACGATCTGATGCTGCTGGCCGAACGCGTGCGCGCACATAAGCCGCTGAAACGGCATCGCAAGCGGACTCGCAAGCGGCTGCTGCGCGCGATCTCGCGCCGGCGCGCTGGCCTGCGCAAGCGGGCGTTGCGCGAGGGCGAGCGCCTGTATGCGCGTAAGCCGCGACGGTTTGTCCGCAAGATGCATGCGTAATCGCCCTGCGGACTGAAGGAAATCCCGCAACCGGCCGATGTAACAGACGGACCCGCCAAGTCCCCAAAGCGATGCGTGCCCGGACGACACCCGCGATGCTGTTCCTGGCCTCCCTGCTGGGAGGAGTGGGGGTGCTCGTGCTGCACCTGACCGTCGGCCTCGGCGGGCCGCGGACGAACGAGCTGTTCGACGACTACATCTACAACGTGCTGATGTTCGGCGCGGCGTTCGCCGTGATCGCCCGTGCGATCACCGTCAAGGCCCAGCGCCCCGCCTGGCTGGCGATGGGCGCAGGATTGCTGTGCTGGAGCCTGGGGGAACTGTATTTCACGTTGTTTCTCAAGGGCCCGGGCGAAGCCGGCGGCAGCGTCTCCCCCGCCGATGTGCTGTATCTGGCGATGTACCCGTGCATGTACGTCGCGCTGACGCTGCTCGTCGGTGCGCACCTACGCGAGCTGCGGATCAGCATGTGGCTGGACGGGCTAATCGCCGGGCTGGCCGCCGCCACGCTCGCGGCGGCGGTCGTGCTGCCCCCGATCGTGGACAGCGCCACGGGCGACGTCGCCTCGGTCGTGGTCGCACTGGCCTACCCGATCGGGGACATCCTGCTGCTGGTATTCACGATCGGCGCGCTCGGCATGACCGGCTGGCGGCCGGGGCGGGTGTGGCTGCTGATCGCCGCGAGCATGTTGCTCAGCGCGATCGCCGACTCGACTTACGTCTACCAGACTGCGACCGACACGTATACGGCGAACACATGGCTGGAAGGCCTGTGGCCCGCGGCCGCGGTGCTGCTGGCCGTCGCGGCGTGGACGCCATGGCCGCGAACAATGCGCAAACGGATCGAGGACTGGCGCCTGGTGATGGTGCCGGCGCTGTCGCTGCTGGCCGCGCTGGGAGTGTTCGTGTACGGCAACCTGCACGGCCGACTGACGCTGCCGGCGCTGATCCTCGCGATCGCGACCGTACTGGCGGTGTGCGCGCGGCTGATGCTGACGGTGCGCGAGAACCTGAGGATGCTGATCGGCTCGCGCACCCTCGCTCTGACCGACCCGCTGACGGGGTTGGGCAACCGCCGGCGGTTGATGGAAGACCTACAGCTGGCGTGTCGTGTGGCCAGGCCCGAGGATCCGTGGCGGCTGGCGATCTATGACCTCAATGGGTTTAAGCACTTTAACGACACCTACGGCCATCCGGCCGGCGATGAGCTGCTCGCGCGTCTGAGCGACAAGCTCAGCGCGAGCGTCGCCGCGCACGGGACGGCATATCGCATGGGGGGTGACGAGTTCTGTGTGCTGTTCAAGAGCTCGACCGTCGCCGAGTTGGAAAGCTCGCAGGCGAGTGTTGAGGCGCTGTGCGAGGAGGGCCCGGGATTTGCGATCGGCGCCGCACACGGCGAGGTCAGCATCCCGACCGAGGCGTCCGAACCGACGGACGTCCTGCGCCTCGCCGATCAGCGCCTGTACAAGCGCAAGGACCAGACCCGCGAAGAGTACGTCGCGCGACATACGCGCGCGGGTGCTACCGGGCGATTCAATCCCGCCGTCGTGGCCGCGTTCGCCGAGACGACCGTCGGCGACTCCTCGTCCGCTCGCGTCACGCCCCGCGGGCAGCTCGATTAGAAGCTAGAAATAGGTGCTCGGCGAGGACGAGAGCAGACCGTAGATTTGCACGATTGCGGCCTGCACTAGCAGCTGCGAGGACGGGGGCGAGCCGAAGACGAACAGGTTGTCGGACAGGCGCAGATGCTGCCAGGCGTAGTCGACGTAGGGCTGGGCGAGCTTGGGCCCGGGCGGGTCGTGGGTGACCGAGTCGAGGTAGAGCATGTTGCGGAAGTAGACCGACACGAAGAACGGTATTTCCGAGCCGAGCCGTTCGGGCGTGTAGTAGGCGAGCGCGACCTGCGCGGTCTGACGCGCTTGGTAAAGGTAGGCGGAGTTCTGAGTGGCCTGGTAGAGGAGCGTGCCGGCCCCGATCATCGCGCCCTGGTTGTAGCTCCAGTACACGCGCGCGACCGCGCCGTGCGCGCCGATGTGGTCGGCATACAGGCCGCCTGGCTGGAGCAGGCAGGTACGCACCCAGTTGTAGGCCTGTTCGGCGAACTGCAGGTAGGCGACGTTGCCCGTCAGCTGGAACAGGCGCACCGCGAGCTCCGCGCCGGGGCCGCCGGTGACGGTGTTGCGTTCGTTGTTTTCGGAGGAGTTCGAGAAGGGGATGCCGCCGGGACAGACGTGTTCGGGATCGGTGTCCCAGCCGGCCATCACGAACGCCATGATCGCCTCGGCGCTGCCGAGGGCCGCGGTGGAGTGGGTCAGGGCGTACATGCGCACGAGCTCGATCCCGACCCACTCGTTGTCGTCGTAGTACTTAGCCCCGCCCGGACCGGTCGGCGGCGCGACGGTCCCGTCGAAGGCCGCGAGCGAGCTCGTGAATGTCCCTTCGGGAGCACCCGAGTTGTCGATATCCAGATAGGAGCGCAAACCAATCAGACGCGCGGACAGCTCGCGCGAGAGCGCACCCGACAGACCGGGGATGCGGGAAACGCCGTTGACGTGGCGCATCGTCACGGTCGCGGCCAACGCCTGCGAAAACGGCCACAAGAACGAGAACGGTTCCCCCTTGTAGAGCCCTGAGCCGGGGATGTAGAAATTGTGCTGCATCGCTTCGAACGCGAGCAACGCGCGTGCCGGATCGCCGTGCAGGACTGGTTTCGGCTTGGGCTTGGCGTGCTTTTTCGACTTGGACTTCGCGGACCCACTGGCGGGCACCGAGGACCCTCCGGTCGGCGCCGCGGCGCCACGGGCGAATTCTGAGACTTTGGCGACCCGAAGCGGCCGAGTAGCACCCGCCGGGTAGGGAGAGGCCGCCGAGGCCGCCCCGGGCGCAACGCCGCCCGCAAAGACCAGCATGACCAGGACAAGGCCGTGACGTACACGCTGATGACAGATGTCGAAGAAGGATCTCATGAGTGCTCCAGAACGCACAACAATCGAGGCTCCGCTTCGATTCGACGCGACCGAAAAAAAGCCTACGTATCCGCGAGCTCGCTCTTGATGAGCTTCCCCAACTCCTCCACCCCAACGGCCCCCTCTGCCCCACAAGCGCGCATCCCCAACAACAGGCTCCCCCCGACGGGGGGAATCTGAACAGGAAAGATCCGGGCCTCGGGTGCGACCGCGTGAATGGCGTCGGTGAGCGGTGAGACAAAGACCTCGCCGGCGCGAAAGGCGCTGCCGATCAGCCCGACGGGGAAGTCTCCGGTGAGTCCGGTGTTGGCGATGACGGCCCGGATCTGTTCGCCGAGCAGACCGGCGGCGCGAGCGAAGAGAGCGCGCGCGACAACATCGCCTTCCTGTGCCAGCCGCGAGGTCTCGACCGCGAACGCGGCGACTTCGCCCTTGGTCAGAGGGGTGGTGTAGACGCTCGCGGCGAGCGCCTCGATCGAGGGGGAGCGGAAGAACTTGAGCGCCGCCGCGCTGAGCGCGGTGGGCGGGCCGGAGCCGTCGCGGTCGTGCAGGGCGGCGACGATCGATTGGGCACCCAGCCAATAACCGGAGCCCTCGTCGCCGAGCAGGTGGCCCCACCCGCCGGCGCGCCAGGTGCGTCCGACCCAGCCCTCCGGGCTGTGTGCCCCGCCGACGCCGAACACGTTGGAGCCCGTGCCGGAGATCGCGCCGACGCCGGGACGGGCGCCGGTGGCGGTGGCCCAGGCGCCGACGACGTCGTTGACGACGATCCAGTGGTCGGCGCGGGTGTCGTGGAGGTGGCGGTCGATCGAGGCGGTGTCGGTGCCGGCGACAGCGACGACGGCGGCGGCGAGCTGGGCGTGAGCGATGGAGGCCCCGGCGAGCGCCTGGTCGGTGGCGTCGAGGATGGCCTTGACCGCGAGGCGGGTTCCGATGGCGTCTTCGTTGGAGGGGCCGGCGTGGCCGAGGTGCAGGTTGCGCTCGTGCAGGTCGAGCACGGCGGCGAGCGTCTTAGTGGCGCCGCCGTCGATGCCGAGGATGTAGCGCGCGCACTCGCCGGCGGCGGGGGCCACGGGGGTGGTGAGGGCCGGGGGGAGCGTGACGAGTGGGTCGCGGTTCATCGCCGCATCCTCGCACGCGCGCGTGCGCGGGATAGGATCGCTTGACGATGCGGGCCGAAGCGATGTTCCCGGGCGCGCCGAGGAAGGCGGGGATGTATGAGTCGTTCTACCTGCGTGCCCTCGCGCCGCACGAGCCGGTGGGGGTGTGGGTGCGCTACACGGTGCACAAGCGCCCAGGAGCGAAGGCGAAGGGGTCGCTGTGGTGCACGGTGTTCGACGCGCGCCGGGGGCGTCCGTGGATGCACAAGCTCACGAGCAAGGAGCTGAGCGCGCCGAGGGACGGGTGGATCGCGATCGACTCCTCGCGGCTGGGCGATGGGTACGCCGAGGGCGAGTGCGGCGGCGCGCGATGGACGCTGAAGGTGGCGGCCGATGAGCCGGAGCTGCGGCACTTGCCGAGGGGGTGGATGTATCGCGCGCCGTTGCCGCGAACGAAGCTGACGAGCCCGTCGCCGAGTGCGCGGTTCAGTGGGACGTTCGCGCTGCCGGACGGACGGTCGCTGGCGCTGGACGGGTGGCGGGGGATGGTGGGGCACAACTGGGGCGCGGAGCACGCCGAGCGCTGGATCTGGCTGCACGGGGTGGGGTTCGAGGAGGACGAGGACGCATGGCTGGACGTGGCGTTGGGCCGGATCAGGGTCGCGGGGAGGCTGACGCCGTGGGTGGCGAATGGCGCGGTGAGGATCGCCGGCGAGCGCTACCGGATCGGCGGGCTGGGCGCTCGCGGGCTAGGTGTGCAGGAGCACACAGAGGGGTGCAAGCTGAGCATGCCGGGGCCTAAAGGCCTGCGCATCGAAGCCCAAGTCGAGGTCCCGAGCGCGAGCAGCGCCGGCTGGCTATACGCCGATCCGGACGGGGGCGAGCACGAGGTCGCGAACTGCTCGGTGGCGCGGGTGGAGCTCGACGTGAGGGGGCCGGGCGAGCGAGGTGCCCGCAAGCTGAGGACGGCGCACGGGGGCGCGTACGAGCTGGGGATGCGCGCCGGGGATCGATCGGAGATCGGCCGGCATAGCGTGGAGATCGCGCCGTTCGCGGACGGCTGAGCCGCGCGCCACCGCAACGGAGCAGATCTGACGTGGTTCTTATATTTGTGCACCACAATGTGGGTCTGAGAGCGACCCGGCAAGCAGAGGAGGCAATATGCAGGTGATCGGCGCCGGGTTCGGCCGGACTGGGACGTTGACGCTTAAGGCCGCCCTGGAGGAGTTGGGGGTGGGGCCTTGCTACCACATGGTGGAGGTGCTGTGGGGGGACACGAGCCGACTGGGGTTGTGGCAGGCGGCGGCGAACGGCGAGGAGGTCGATTGGAAGCGGGTGTTCGACGGGTTTGAGTCCACGGTGGACTGGCCGGGGTGCACGTTTTGGGAGCTGCTGATGGAGGTGTTCCCTGACGCGAAGGTGCTGCTGACGGTGCGCGACCCGGAGGCGTGGTATGAGAGCGCGCGGAACACGATCTACGCGTCGCTGATCGCCGGGCAGAAAGGCGAATTGAAAGAGGGCAACGAGGAGCCGCCCTCGCCGGAGGCGTTTCAGATGATCGCGTCGCTGATCTGGCAGGGCACGTTCCACGGGAAATTTGAGGACAAGGCGTATGCGATCGCGAAGTTCGAAGAGCACAACGAGGCGGTCAAGAGCAGGGTGCCGCCGGAGCGGCTGGTGGTGCACGAAGTCAAGGAAGGCTGGAAGCCGCTGGCGGAGATGCTGGGCGTGCCGGAGCCGCAGAGCGAGTTTCCGCGGCTGAACGACAAGGTGGCGTTCCGCGAGATGGTGGGCCTGCCGGCGCTGGCGTAACGACCGCTTGCGAGAAATCGGGAGAGCGGCGTGATAACCGTATGAGCGCAAACGTGACCTGGCAGGAGGCGACCGTCGATCGAGAGCGGCGCTGGTCGGCGCTGGGCCAGCAGGGCGCGACGGTGTGGTTCACGGGTCTGCCCGGGGCGGGCAAGACGACGGTGGCGACGGCGGTGGAGGCGAGGCTGATCGACGCGGGCCGTAACGCGTATATGCTCGACGGGGACAACCTGCGGCACGGGCTGTGCAGCGACCTCGGGTTCAGCAAAGACGACCGTGAGACGAACGTCGGACGGGTCGGGGAGATAGCGAAGCTGTTCGCGGACTCGGGCACGGTCGCGCTCGTGGCGCTCGTCTCGCCGTATGCGGAGTGCCGCGAGAAGGTGCGCGCGCTGCACGAACGCGAGGGGCTGGCGTTTGTCGAGGTGTACGTGAACACGCCCAAGGAAGAGTGCGCGCGGCGCGACCCGAAGGGGTTGTACGCGCGCGCGGAGAGCGGCGAGCTGCACGGGATGACGGGCGTGGACGACCCGTATGAACGCCCGCGCGCGCCGGAGGTCGAGTTGACCCCTGAGCTGGACGTGGACGGCGCGGCGGAGCTGGTGTTGGCTGCGCTCGGCGAGCGGTTGTCCGTGCAGCGGGACTGAAACCCGCTCGGGTCAGGGTGTCGAGCCCGCGCAAAACGGCGAATCGACCGCGAAGTGTCCGCGGTCGATCGCGTGCGCCAAATGCGGCGCTTTCAAAATAGATCCTGCTGAGCGGAGTGCGCGGGGACGACCGCTACGACTTCGCCGTCTCCGAGCGCCTCCATGCCGAACGCTGAGCCCTACGGCTCAGGCGAACCCTACGGCTCAGGCGAACCACTCGTATTCGACACCTCCGCCTGGAACCGCCTCCGCAATCCAAGCGTCTTGCCCCGCTGGCTCTCCACCGAGCAGGCCGACCTGCTCATCATATGCCCCGTCGTCGCGCTGGAGCTGCTCGCGAGCGCACCTGACGAGGAGGCGTTTGACGACCTCAACCGCACCCTCACCGCCCTGCCGACGGCCCCTGTGACGCGCAGAGCCGGCATGGCCGCCCTGCGCGCCTCGCGCGAACTGCGCGGCAGACGCCGCGTCCCCGTCGCCGACTACCTGATCGCCGCGGCCGCCGCCGGACGCGACGCCGGAGTGCTGCACTACGACCGCCACTTCGACGCCCTCTGCGGCGTGCTCGGGATCGAAAGCGTCTGGATCGCGGAGCCCGGCTCGATCGACTGAGGCGCCTTCACGGGCGCCTCTCTCGCTCACCGCATACGATCCCACTCCATGGCCCACGAACAGATCCTCACCGACCTCTTCGAGCGCATCCTCACGATCACGCTCAACCGCCCCGAGCGCCTGAACGCGTGGACGCCGACGATGGCGAGCGAGCTGATCGCGGCGTTCGACCGCGCCGATGCCGACGACGAGGTGCGCGTCGTGATCGTCACTGGCGCCGGCCGCGGGTTCTGCGCTGGCGCGGACTTGGCCGGCGGCGGTGAGACGTTCGACTATCGCGCGCGCGAGCACACGGAGGCGGTGCCACGCGATAACGGCGGCCAGGTGACGTTGCGCATCTTCGAGTCCACTAAGCCCGTCATCGCCGCGATCAACGGCCCCGCCGTGGGCGTCGGGGCGACGATGACGCTCCCCATGGACATCCGCCTCGCCGCCGATGACGCCCGTATGGGCTTCGTGTTCGTGCGCCGCGGCATCGTCCCTGAGGCGTGCTCCAGCTGGTTTTTGCCGCGCATCGTCGGTATCGGTCAGGCGCTGGAGTGGGTCGCCACCGGCCGCGTCTTCTCCGCGCGGGAGGGACTCGACGGCGGGCTCCTGCGCAGCCTGCACCCAGCGGGCGAGCTGATCGACGCGGCGCGTGAGCTCGCCCGTGAGATCGCCGAGAACACCGCGCCGGTGTCGGTCGCGCTCGCGCGGCGCTTGATGTGGACGATGCTCGGCGCCGAGCATCCGATGATCGCCCACCGCGCCGACTCGCGCGGCATGTTCCACCGCGGTCAGTCCGCCGACGCGGCCGAGGGCATCACCGCCTTCCTTGAGAAGCGCCAAGCCGAGTTCCCCGACCGCGTAAGCGACGGGCTGCCGGAGATTCTGCCGGGGTGGTCCACTCCAGAGTTCGAGTAGCCATAGCACGCGGCATATGTGCTGCCTAACAGGGCCTATGTGCTACCTTTATGTACATGAGCAATGCTGTGGGAGTGGCCGAGCTGCGCCGCAATCTGAGCTTCTACCTGCGGCGAGTCGAGCGGGGAGAGCGACTGATCGTGACCGCCCGCAACCGGCCGGTGGCCGAGTTCGGTCCACCGGCGACCACCGGTGCGGCGCTCGACCGCCTCATCGCCGACGGACGCGTCGCGCGTCCGACCCGTCGCGGGCTGCCGGAGCCGCTGCGGCTCGACGGCGACCCGTATGCGCTTAGCCGCGCGCTGAACGAGGTCCGCGGCGAGCGCTGAGGTGGCGCTCTTCTACGCCGACGCCTCGGCGCTCGTCAAGCTGGTGCGCGACGAGCCGCAGAGCGACGCCCTGCGCAACTTCCTCGCCGACTCCGATCTCGTGTCGTGCGAGCTGGTGCTCACCGAGACGCCCCGCGCGATCCGCTACGCCGCGGCGCACGATCCCGAGCTGCCGCTGCCGACGCTGATTGGGCGCACGACCGAGCTGCTGGAAGCGGTGGCGCTGCTGCCGCTGGATCGAAAACTGCTCGCGGCCGCCGGCAAGCTCGGCGAGCCGCTGCGGTCGCTGGACGCGATCCACGTCACGGCCGCTACCAAGATCAAAGGACTCGATGCGTTCGTCAGCTACGACGAGCGCCAGAGCGCGGCCGCGCGCCTCGTCGGCCTGCGCACCGTCGGTCCCAGCTGAGCCGTCCCGGCGTGGCGCAAGATCGCGTGCAAGAATAGTCGCAGCAGACAGTTGTCTGTAGAGTGAAGGTATGAGCGTAGGCGAGGCACTCAACCGCAGAGCCGATCTGCAGAAGCGGATCGCGCAGCTACAAAACCGCTTGGGCGCAAGCGTCTTGATCCAAGAGGGAGACGAGCCGCCGGAGAGCGCCCAGGAGCTCCTGAGCGAGGTGGACCTGCTGTGCGACGAGCTGCAGCGACTGATCGCACAGATCAACCGCACTAATGCGAGCACGAGACTGTCCACTGGGGAGACCGTGACAGAAGGCCTCGCACTCAGGGACGTGTTGGCATTGCGACAGGACGTCCTGCGGACGGTCGTACGCGCCACTACCAACAGCAGCCTGTCGCGCTACAGCCGCTCGGAGATCCGGATGGTCCGTCAGGTGCGAGTCGGCGACATCCAGCGCACGATCGATGCGCTGGCCAGGCAGCGGCGGGAACTGGAGACGAAGCTGCAAGAGCACAACTGGACGACTCAGCTGGTGCAGTGAACGGCGGTCGGTAGTCCCGAAGGGCGAGCGTCGAGGCCAGCGGCCGGCCAAGGGTCGCACCAGAGGACTGACAATCCCGACTGGTTGCGCCGGGGCGGCGTACAGGGCTCGAAACCCATGCACCGTCAGCCCAGCAACGTGCAGCGGGCACATTGCACCGGCACCGAGCACTACCTGACGCTGACTTCCGGACGAGGGTGGGTAAGGGGAATCACGCGCTGCGAACATGATCATCGCCGAAACGGTGAGGCGCGACGGGTTGGTAACGCGCCAGGAGAGATTCGAACTCCCGACCTTCGGTTCCGTAG